>Ga0207665_10002929_pt1 | contig 11431 bp, 8 predicted proteins | sample LARL112metaG_FD_184351 | JGI IMG/M metagenome (GOLD analysis project Ga0207665, IMG submission 184351) | Corn, switchgrass and miscanthus rhizosphere microbial communities from Kellogg Biological Station, Michigan, USA - LAR L11-2 metaG... | ecosystem: Host-associated > Plants > Roots >...
CATGCCTGCGGCGAGTCCGCCGTTGCCATAGTCGGCGCCGCTGCCGCTGCTGTAGTCGTTACCGTTGGTGTAGTCGGCACCGTTCCCGTTGCCGCCGCCGTTGACCGGCATCCGCGACTGGGCGCCCAGCACGGTGTGCCGGCTGCGGAACCAGTTCGACGTCGCCGTGCTGGTCTGCTCCGGCAGGGTGACACTGCTCTGGATGGCCGTGGATTCCTCGGCCCGCACCATGCCGTGCCTGCCGGAGCTGCGCTGGCTCGTGGCGGTGGCGGCGATGCTGTGCACTCCTGAGGCACGCCTGGACTGGAGGAAGCCGCCGCTCTCCGCGGCAGGCGGCTGCCAGGACCCGGTGCCGGAGAAGGCGCGCGCCGACCGCTCGATGACCGTATCGGGCAGCCATACCAGGGCGGTCAGCCCCTGCGGGCTGGCGGGACGCAGCCGGATCCTGATCCGGTGCCGTTCGGCCAGCCGGGCGACGGCGAACAGGCCCATGTGCCTGGACACCGACACGTCCATCACCGGCGGGTTGTCCAGCCGCCAGTTCATCTCGGCCAGCCGGGACTCAGAAACGCCGATGCCCCTGTCGGTGACCTCGATCAGCACGCCGCCACTGGTCAGCTCCTGCGCAGACACCTGCACCGGGCTGTCCTTCGGGGAGAAGATCGTGGCGTTCTCGATGAGCTCTGCGAGCAGGTGCACGACGTCGGACACCGCCGGGCCGACGACGGCCACCCCGGGCTGCACGTTCAGCACCACGCGGGCGTACTGCTCGATCTCTGAGGTCGCGGCGCGAGTGACGTCTGCCAGCGGCACCGGCTCCGTCCACTTGCGCGGGCTCTCGTGGCCGGCCAGCAGCAGGAGGTTCTCCGAGTTGCGGCGCATGCGGGTGACCAGGTGGTCCATGGAGAACAGGTTGGACAGCCGGTCGGGGTCGTCCTCGTTCTGCTCCAGGGAGTCGATCATGCGCGCCAGGCGCTCGATCAGCGACTGGCTGCGACGGGACAGGTTCACGAACATCGCGTTGAAGCTGGTGCGCAGCACCGCCTCGTTGCCCGCCAGCCGGACCGCTTCTGAGTGGACCTGGTCGAACGCGCGGGCCACCTGGCCGATCTCGTCGCTGGACAGCACGGGGATCGGCGCGACGTCCAGGTCGGCGGCGGGGTCGGGGGACTCGCTGAGCCGCTTGACCCGCTCGGGCAGCTGGACGGTGGCGACGTCGAGCGCCCCGGCCCGCAGCCGGCGCAGCGGGAGCACCAGCGACCTGGCGACGAGCACGGTCGCGAGCAGGACCAGGAGCAAGACGACCGCGGTGATGACAGCGGTGATGAGCGCGGACTGCTGCGCGCCGGAGTGGAGCTGGCTGGCGCGGGTTGCGATGTTGTCCGCGAGCAGCGTCTCGGTGTTCTGCAAGGCGCCGATGTCGGCGCCCATGCCCGCGTCCCAGGCCGTGCTCCCCCGCTGCAGGTCAGCGGTGGTCGGCGTCGTGCTCGTGCTGTCCTCAGCGTTGAGGATGCTCAGGCCCAGCGGGCTTCCGGATATGGCTTGATCCGAGCCTTCGTTGGCGATGACGTTGCTCTCGATGTTCTGCGCCGCCGCCACGCTTGTGGCCGCCGCGCTGGAGCTGAGGGTGCTGGCGAGGAACGCCCGCTCGGCCGGCGTGGCGGCCTGCTGGAACGCAGACTCGTTGCTGAACTCCTCCTGAGAAGCGATCTGCAGCGCCAGTTCCGTGTTCGGGTCGACAGCCACGTTCCCAGGAGGAGTGGTGTCGCTCGGGTTGCTGAAGGAGTAATTGAGCAGGGCACGCTGCTGGGACAGTTGCTCCTTGGCCAGGGCGAGGGCGTTGAACGCCCGGACGTCGCTGGTCAGGCTCGCGTCGGAGACCCCCTGGGCGACCTGGTCGGCCAGGTTGATCATGTCGCTGATGACGGCACCGTAGTTGGCGATGACCGCCAGCTCGTCCTGGGGAGCCTGCGGGCTCAGCGTGTTATGCAGGTTCTTGAGGCGGGGACCGGTGATGTCGGCATTCACCGTGGCGACGCCGTTCTGGATGTTCACCGGGAAGCCGCTGCCGATCCCTGCGGTCGTACTCTGGACCGCTACGACCGCCGCGTTCGTCCGCGCGTAGTAGGGGGCCAGCGGTTGGGCCTGGCTGACTGCGAGGTAAGTGAGCGTCTGGTCGCGCTCGTCCTGCAGGTCCTGGATGAGGACCGTGAGCCGCTGGCCGAGGGTGGCGAGCTGCGACACCCGGCCGAACTGGGTCGCGCTGGTCTCCGCCGACGCTATGCGCAACCCGCCGAAGACTAGGCCCATGACGAGCGCTAGCACGATGACCGCGAACAACCGCCGGGACACCGGCCAGTTCGACAGGTTCAGGAACCGCGAACCGCCAGTGCCGGCGTCAGTCGATTTGTTGGCGCGATTGCCGGCCGTGACGGCGCGCGTTTTGGCGCCGACAGCACCGTGGGTACCCATTGCTTAGTGACCTCGCTCGATACGCGCTCTAGGCAAGCCGCTTACTACCGACGGAACTGGATGCGACCGAAGCCCGCACTACCAACCGCCCTCAAGAACACAAGTGCTGTCGCTACCTTAATGCGCTGAACAGTGAAATATCCGGCGAATGCCGACCAGCGCTAAGACGTAATGTTCCTGTGGCCTGTTGAGGGGCCACAGGAACATCGTCAAGGACCGGACCGGCATGTAAGGTCAGCCGGTGGTGGTGGCTGCGGCGGCCCAGGCCGGCTTGGTGGCGAGGATCGGGTCGGAGCCGGAGCCCTGCGGGAGGACCTGGACGAACTTCGTGCCATTGTCCTGCCACTGGAAGACGAAGGCGGCCGCCGCGACGTTCTCGCCGAGCGAGTTGAACTGCACCGGACCCTGGACGCTCTGGAGCGTGACGCCGCTGTGCAGGTACTGGATGATCTTGGTGTTGTCCGTGCCGCCGGTCGCCTGAATCGCCTGGGCCGCAACCTGGCCGACCGAGTACGCCTCGGCCACGTCGGCGTTGACGCCGGACGCGGACCCGCCGTACTGCTTCACGTACTCGCTGACCATCGCCTTGCTGGTCGCGTTGTTGAACCCGGGGTACCAGCCGTTGGGCACCATCATCCCGGTGGCGTTGGCCGGGTTGACCGCGGAGGTGAACGCGGTGCCCTGGTCCGGGCCGGACGCGGCGATGAACATCTTCGGCGTGTAGTTCTTGTCCGCGAACACCTTCATGAACTCCTGGACGGTCGGCACGTCGGTGGAGCCGAGGACCACGATGTCCGGGTGCTGAGCCGCCACCGCGGCCGCCGCCGCTGGGTAAGCCGAGGGCACTTCGGTGAAGATGTTGGAGGAGACCGTCTTGACGCCGAGGGCGTGCAGCTTCTGCATGGCCAGCGCAACCGGCGGTATGGCGAACGGGTCCTGGGCCATCGGGTAGGCCGCGGTCTTCGGCCGCTGGCTCGGCGGCAGCTTCGCGATGTAGTTCACGAACGGCATGATCGTGTCCTCGACCGGCACGCTGACGTCGAACGTGTTGTGGTCGGCCTGGTTGGACGCCGCGTCGAACACGGACGGCGCGCCGCCGGCACCCTCGATGAACGCGTAGCCGTTGTGAGCCGCCACCGACGCCGCCGCCGCGGTCAGCAGCGACGTGAAGGGCCCGAAGGTCAGGTCCACGTGGTCGTGGTTGATCAGCGTCTGGTAGTCGGTGACGACCTGGTTCGGCGAGCTCTTGTTATCCAGGATCGTCAGGTGCACCTGGCGGCCCATGATGCCGCCGTGGGCGTTCACGTCCTTGGCCCACAGCTTGTAGCCCTTCTGGAATGCCACGCCGTCGGCCTCGAAGCCTCCGGTGAGGGAGAGCGACGCGCCGATCGTGATCGGCCCGGTGTCGGCCGGAGCGCCCGCGCCCGCGCTCGGACTGCTGCTGCCGCCGCCACTGCACGCCGCAAGGGCGCCTATGGCCAGCGCGACCGCGCCCATGGCGATGGTGTTCCTGGAGGACCAGGGGAGGTTACATCTCATCGGCTCGCTCACTTTCGAGGGGTATACCGGCCGATTCCGAGGCGAACCGGGTGCCGAGTCGTCGCAAAGCTTAACAATTCGCGCTCGCTCACGAGGGCGACCTCGAGAACTACTGCCGCGGGCTGAACTAAGTTTGTTGCCATGACGCGGCGCAGCGAGCAGATCAGCCTCCACCTCAACGCGTACCTGACGGCGCACAGCACCCCGCCGGACCCGGTGCTGCGGGAGCTGGCCACCGAGACGGCGGAGCGCTTCCCTAGTGAGATCACCCTTCAGGTGGCGCCCGAGATGGGCACGCTGCTGACGCTGCTCACCAGGCTCGGCCATGCCCGTTCCGGGATCGAGGTGGGCACCTTCACCGGCTACTCGTCCATCTGCATCGCCCGCGGTCTCGGTCCCGGCGGCCGGCTGCTGACCTGCGATGTCAGCGAGGAGTGGACGTCGGTCGCGCGCAAGTACTGGGAGAAGGCCAGGCTCTCCGACCGGATCGAGCTGCGCCTGGGGCCGGCGCTCGACACGCTGCGCTCGCTTCCGGAGGAGGAGGCGTTCGACGTCGCGTTCATCGACGCGGACAAGCTCTCGTACCCGAAGTACTGGACCGAGCTCGTGCCGCGGGTGCGCAGCGGCGGCCTGATCATGGTGGACAACACGTTCTCGCACGGCCGGGTGCTCGACGCCGGCAACGACAACCCGTCGGTCATCGCGGTGCGCGCGATGAACGACCACGCCGCGGCCGACGAGCGGGTGGAACTGATCATGCTGCCCATCGGCGACGGCCTGACGGTCGCGCTGAAGCACTAGGCGCTTTTGACGGCTCCGCCCAGGTAGAGCTCGCCGATCTCGGGGTGCTCGAGCACCTCGCGGCCGGTGCCGGACAGCCGGACCGTGCCGTTCTCCATCACAACCCCGTAATTGGAGAACTTGAGGCCGGCCCTGGCGTTCTGCTCAACGAGCAGGATCGTGGCGCCGTTGCTGTTCATCTGCCTGGCGGCGGCGAACACCGACTTGAGCACCATCGGGGACAGCCCCATCGAGGGCTCGTCAAGCAGGATCAGCGCCGGGTCGAGCATCAGCGCGCGGGCGAACTCCACCAACCGCTGCTGGCCGCCGGACAGCGCTCCCGCCTTCATTCCTGCCCAGTCCTTGACCTGGGGGAAGAGGTCGAAGACGGCATCGATCCTGGTGTTGATCAGCTTGCGGTCCCCGATCGTGTAGCCGCCGAGGTCGATGTTCTCTCTGACGGTCATGTCCTTGAACAGGCTGTGGTTCTGTGGCACCTGGACCACTCCGAGCTTCAGGATCTGCCGCGGTGACTTGCCGGTCAGCTTCTCTCCGCGCAGCGTCACGGTGCCGAGCCGCGGCCGAAGCAGGCCGCTGATCACCCGCATCAGCGTGGACTTGCCGGCGCCGTTCGGCCCCACCACGCAGGTGATGGACCCCTCGGGCACCTCGAACGTGACACCGCGGAGCACGTCACCGCCGCCGTAGCCAGCGACGACGCCCTCCATGACGAGCGCGGGCTCGGCCGCCGCGGGCGCCGCGGCCGCTGGGGTGGTCATCGGGGGTCCTCCTCCTCGTCGATGTCCGCGCCCAGGTAGGCGTCGAGCACGCGCTGGTCCGTCCTGACGATGTTCGGCGGGCCGCTCACCACGGTGGCGCCCGACTCGAGCACGGTGATGGTGGAGCACAGCCCCATCACGAACTCCATGTTGTGCTCCACGACCAGGAACGTCTTGCCCTGCTCGGCATTGAGCTGGCGGATCCGGTCCGCGATGTGGTTGACCAGCGTCGGGTTCACGCCGCCGGCCGGCTCGTCGAGCAGGACGACCGCGGGATCGGCGACCAGCACGTAGGCGAGCTCCAGCAGCTTGCGCTGCCCGTAGGACAGCGAGCCCGCGAGCAGGTGGGCGTGCCGCTCGATGCCGACGAACTCGAGCAGGTCCGTCGCGTGCCGCCGGTGATGTGTCCACGCGTCCTTGCCGAACCAGGAGAGCAGGTTCCTCGGCTTGTCCCGCGCCTGCGCCGCGATGAGCATGTTCTCGATGACCGTCAGCCGGGGGAAGATCCGCGTGAGCTGGAAGGTCCGGCCGATCCCGGTCGCGAACACCTTGTCAGGCTTGGCGTTGGTGATCACCGTGTCGCCGAACCAGACCTGGCCCTCGTCGGCCCTGTCATATCCGGTGATGACGTTGAACAGCGTCGTCTTGCCCGACCCGTTCGGGCCGATCAGGCCGGCCACGGTGCCCTCGTCCACCTCGATGGAAGCGCCGTTCAGCGCCTGGACGCCGCCGTAGGCCTTCTTGATCCCGTCGGTCCGCAGCAGCGCGGTCACCTGGCACCTCCCGAGCTGCCCGAGCCGATGGACGTGGCGGATACGGAGCCTGCGGCCTTCGGGCCGCCGATCGTGGTCGCGGGGATCACCGCGGGGCGGCCGCGGCTCCGGAGCCTGGTGATCCACTCGCCGCCGGTCGGGATGATCCCGCGCGGCATGAACAGCACGACGATGAGGAAGACCCCGCCGAGCAGGATCTCGCTCAGGTACCCGCCGGAAAACTGCGGTTGGGTGTTCAGCCAGAGCGTGACCGGCTCGACGATCAGCGCGCCGAGCACGGTGCCGGCGATCGAGCCGTAGCCGCCGAGGAACGCCATCAGCACGATCGTCAGGTCGAACAGCGGATCGAACCCCGTGTTGGGCTGCACCTGGCCGATGTAGAGGAACCAGACCGACCCGATCATCGCGGTGATCGCGCCGGTGATGACGAACGCCGACAGCTTCACCCGCATGGTCCGCACGCCAAGCCCGCGCGCCCGGTCCTCGTCGTCCCTGATGGCGCGCAACTGGAGGCCGAAGCGGGACCGGCGGATCAGCCAGGCGATGGCGATCGTGCCCGCCGCGATGGCCAGCGCGATGTAGTAGAAGGGCGTGTTGTACCCGGACGCCGGCCAGGTGATGAACGGCGCGTTCATCCCGATCGTGCCGTGCGTGAACGACAGGTTGTAGGCCATCAGCTGGAAGATGAAGAAGACGGCGATCGTGATCACGATGAACGTGTGCCGCCTGACGCGCAGCGCGATCAGCCCGAACGGCACCGCGATGATGGCGCCGACCACGGCCGCGAAGGGGAGCAGGGCGAATGCCGACGTCCCGGTGAAATGCCAGGCCGACGCCGCGGCGCCCAGCGCGTAGGCGCCGCTGCCGTAGAACACCGCCATGCCCAGCGAGATGTACCCGGTGTTGCCGGAGAAGATGTTCCACGCGCTCGCGACCGTGACGTAGATCAGCGCGAACACGCCGTAGTTCGTGACCGACGGGTTGCTGTAGACCTTCGGGAAGGCGATCACGATGACGGCGAGCGCCAGCAGCCCCGCTGCCTTGAGCACGCGGTCACGGCGGCCCGCGCCTGGTGCCTCGTCGGTGGACACGCTGACCTGATCCGTGGACGTGCTCACTGGGCCCGCACCGCCTTCGCGCCGAAGAAGCCGTTCGGGCGGAACACCAGGACCAGCACGAGCGCGGCGTAGAAGACCGCGACCGCCCAGGTCGGGTACCAGATCGTTACCACCGACTCCAGGGTGATCATGAAGACCGCCGCGCCGAGCGCCCCGCCGAGGGAGCCCATGCCGCCGAGGATGATGATGGCCAGCAACCGCGAGATCAGGTCGTAGCCGCTGTTGGCGTTGAAGGAGTTCGTCGCCCCGTAGACCATGCCGCCAGCCGCGGTCACCGCGACGCCGATGCCGAAGGTCAGCGCGGCGACCCGGTTCACGTCGATGCCGACGAGCCGTGCGGCGGTCTCGTCCTGCATCGTGGCGCGGACGCTGCGGCCGAACCTGGTCCGGTACAGCAGCGCGTACAGCGCCACCACGAGGGCGACCGCCATGATGAACCCGTAGATGTAGATGTACTCGATGTAGAAGCCGAAGACGTGCACTGTTTCGTTCGTGGACGGGGCGTTGATCTGAACGAAGTTCGCCCCGTAGATCTTGTACAGGATGCCTTCGATGATCAGCGCGACCGCGTAGGTAACCAGCAAGGTCATCGATGTTCGCTCGGTGCCGCGCAGCCGTCTGATGAACGCCCAGTGGATCACCACGCCGATGATGAACATCGCCGGCACCGTGATGAGCAGCCCGACGAACACATCGATGTGCGCCTTGGTGAACAGCGAGTAGCTGAGGTAAGCGCCCAGGATGACCAGGACACCCTGGGCGATGTTGATGATGTCGAGCACGCCGAAGATCAGGGTCAGGCCCGCCGCCATGAGGGCGTACACGCCCCCGATGAGGATCCCGTCGACGATGGCCTGCGATATCTCCCGCGCCATAAACAAGCTCCGTCCTGGTCGGTTAACGTCCCGCTAGTAGGGATGGGTTAGTAGCAAGGTCAGGCCGAGCCCCAGGGCGCCTTCTTGATGATCGTGACGCTGGCCTGGGCGGACGCCGGGAGCACCTGGACGAAGTCGGTCCCCTTCTTCTGCCACTGGAAGACGAAGGCCGCCGCCAGGGCGTTCTCGCCGAGGGAGTCGAACTTCACCGGGCCCTGCACGGTGTTCAGCGTGGTACCGCTGTCGTGCAGGTAGGAGATGATCTTGGCGTTATCGGTGCCGCCGGTCGCCACGATCGCCGCCTGCGCCACCTGGCCCACCGAGTAGCCCTCGGCGACGTCCGCGTTCACGCCGGACGCGTTGCCGCCGTACTTGGCGACGTACTCGCTGACCATCTTCGCGCTGGCCGCGTTGGCGTACCCGGGGTACCAGCCGTTAGGCACCATCATCCCGTCCGCGTTGCTCGCGCCCACCGCGGAGATGAACGCCGCACCCTGGTCCGGGCCGGCCGCACAGATGAACCACTTCGGGGTGTAGTGGTTGGTCTCGAACGCCTTCATGAACGCCTGGACCGTGGGCACGTCGGTTGAGCCGAGGACCACGACATCGGGGGCCTTGGCCGCCACCTGGTCGGCCTGAGGCGTGTAGGAGGACGGCTCAGCCGGGAAGACGTTCGAGTAGACGGTCTTCACGCCGAGCGCCTGCAGCTTCTGCTGGGCCTGCTGCACCGGCGGGTCGGCGAACGGGTCGTCGGCCATCGGGTACGCCGCGGTCTTCGGCCGCTGGCTGGCCGGCAGGCTCGCGATGTAGTTCACGAACGGCATCAGCTCGTCCGCGACCGGCAGGGACACGTCGAAGACGTTGTGGTCGGCCTGGTTCTGCGGGGTCTGGAACACCGCGGGCGCACCTCCGGCGCCCTCGATGAACGCGTAGCCGTTGCGGGCGGCCACCGCCGACGCCGGGCCGGTCAGCAGCGAGGAGAACGGTCCGAAGGTCATATCGACGTGATCGGTGTTGATCAGCGTCTGGTAGTTGGTGACCACCTGGTTAGGCGAGCTGGCGTCGTTCAGGATCGTCAGCTTGACCTGACGGCCCATGATGCCGCCGGCCGCGTTGACGTCCTTGGCCCAGAGGGTGTAGCCCTTCTGGAAGGCCTGGCCGTCAGCGGAGAAGTCTCCGGTGAGGGACAGCGACGCGCCGATGCTGATCGGCGTCGTGTTCGCCGAGGTGCTCGCGCTCGCGCTCGGGCTCGAGCTGCTACTGCTGCTACTGCCACTGCTACTGCATGCCGCAAGGACGCCCACGGAGAGCGCGACGGCGCTCAGCGCGATGGCGTTCCTGGAGAACCAGGGGAGGGATGCTCTCACGCCCGGTTCCTCCTTTCCTGCTGGGGTTAGGGTTCTTCGGGGTCGAGCCCGTCGGTAACTTCGGCGTGCTCACTTTCGAGGGTTATACCGGCCGATTCGGCCTCCTGCGCGATAAATGCAGCGAAATCAACGTCACCGTAACCGCGACCGACCAGCCCTTGGATCAGCTGATGGACGATCGCGGCCACGGGCATCGGGACTTCACGTTCCCGCGCGGCTGCCAGCCCGAGATCGAAATCCTTTCTGAGCAGCTTGGAGGTGAAGGTCGGTTCGAAATCGAGGTTGACATAGGCCGGTGACTTGTACCTGGTGAACTGGGAGCCCACCACGCTCTTGTTCAGGCAAGCCAGAAACGCCTCGCGGCTGATCCCGCTTGCCTGAGCCAGGATAGTGATTTCCGCCATCGACGCTGCGATGACGCCGAGGAACAGGTTATGGCAGAGCTTGACTATCCGCGCCAGCTCGCCTTCCCCCACGTAGGTGACGCCGCTGCCCAGCATGGTCAAATACGGCTCGGCGGTGTCGAACGCGTCGCGCGGGCCTGAGACGGCCGCGGTCATCCGGCCGGTCTCGACCACCTTGGGGTTCCCCATGACCGGGGCCGCGAGCAGCGCGGTGCCGCGCTCGGCGAGCCGCTCCCTGACGATCGACGAGGCGTCCGCGGACACCGTCGAGCAGTCGACCACGATCTTCGGGGAGGCACCGCCCGAGATGAGGCCTTCCGGCCCGGTCAGCGCCGAGATCAGGTCGGCCGGTGTGCTGAGGGCGGTGAAGACGATGTCGCACCCGGCCAGTTCGGATATCGACCCGACCGCCGTCGCGCCAAGCTCGACGAGCGGGACGGCCTTGGCCGCGGTGCGGTTATAGACGGTGACGTCGCAGCCATGCGCGAGCAGGCGCCGCACCATCGCGGCGCCCATCCGGCCGGTGCCCAGCCAGCCCAGCTGGAGTGCGTCAGCTTCCTCAGTCATCCCGTCCTCGTCTGGTTGCCCGTCGTCTTGGCTGGATGCGATTGGCACAATCGTTTGCACCAGAGAGTGCTACTCGCCTCACTGGTTTGTCAATGCCGTACATCCAATCTGTTACACAGCCGTGCTCGAAGTGCGGCAACGCGACGTCGGGGCGGTTGTGCAACCGTACGACGGGAGCAAGCGATGCGTCTCATCACACGAAGTAGCAATCATCCCAGGTACATACATATACAGATATAACGGATGCAATCGAATGCAGCGTGCTGCGCTCCCACGCATCCGGCGGCGCCTTGCGCCATGGCTTCGTGCCCGGTTTCGGGCACGCTTAGTACTATCACCGGGCCCTATTATGGCCGGCCCACGCTGCCGCCGACCCCATATTGCGGCTAACCGCTATGGCGCGGTTACCGCCCGTGGCGCGCCTGGCCGCGGCGCAGCGGGACCGCGCTGGCGACCCCGGGCGCCGCCGGTTCCCGTCCGTCGCCCTCGCCCGCCAGGTCGGGTACCGCCTGCGGGCCGACGGGGACGGTCGAGCCGCGGACGATCAGTTCCGGGGCCAGGTACAGGATCTTCACCGGGCCGCCGCCGGTCCCGATCCGCTCGAGCAGCAGGTTGGCCGCCTCGGTGCCGAGCTGGTAGTGCGGGAAACGGACCGTCGACAGCGGGGGTCGCAGCCGGTCGATGAACGGCATGTCGTTGAAGCCGATGATCGACACGTCCTGGGGGCAGCGCACGCCGAGCTCGTCGAACGCGCCGT
>Ga0207665_10002932_pt1 | contig 11430 bp, 8 predicted proteins | sample LARL112metaG_FD_184351 | JGI IMG/M metagenome (GOLD analysis project Ga0207665, IMG submission 184351) | Corn, switchgrass and miscanthus rhizosphere microbial communities from Kellogg Biological Station, Michigan, USA - LAR L11-2 metaG... | ecosystem: Host-associated > Plants > Roots >...
GGCGGCGAGCTGGCGGCTGGCCGCGGCCGAGATCGGGTGCAGGTCGCCGGTGGCCAGCACCGCGTCGGCACCGGTCTGCCGCCAGGCCGCGGCGGTCCGGGCGGCGGTCACCGAGGTGAGCACCATGCCGCCGAACCCGGCCAGCGCCATGGCCAGGATCAGGGCCAGGGCCGGCAGCAGCGCGGCCGGGGCGGCCCGCGCGGCCCGGGCCAGGCCGAGGTAGACCGCGGCGCCGCGGCGCCGGGCGGCCAGCCGCAGCAGCAGCCGCAGCGGCACCGGGTAGATCCGCAGCACCAGCAGCGCGGCGAGCAGCGCGACCAGCTGCGGGCCAAGACCGGTGAGCAAGTCCAGGCCACCGCCGCCCCCGCCGCTGCCGCGGAACCGCAGGCCGAACACGGCCCCGGCGGTCAGCAGCACCGCGGCGCCCTCCAGCACCAGGCGGCGCGGCGACCGGCGACGGATGGTGACGTCGGCCCTGGCCAGGCGGCGCCGGGTGGCACTGTCCCGGCACCAGGACAGCGCCAGCAGCGGCGGCCCGGCCAGCCCGGCCACGGCCAGCACCGCGGTCAGCTCCCAGGACAGCGCACTGCCCTGGCCGGGGCTGATCGCGATCGCGGCGCCGGTGCCGACGGCCAGTGCCAGCATCAGCAGCGGGGCGGTGTCGGCCAGCACCTGCCGCGCGACCGCGCCCAGCGTCCCGCCGCGAGCCCGCAGCGTGGCCAGCTCCCCGCCGCGGCGCAGCACCAGCAGGCGGCCCGCCAGCAGGGTCAGCACTAGCCCGATCAGGAACAGCCCGAAGACGATCAGCGACAGCACCCGGTTGGCGGCGGCCTGCTCACTGGCGAACAGGGCCAGCGGCCCGCCGCCGGGCGCGCTGACGGTCAGCGCGGAGGGAAACCGGGAACTGACCCCTGTCGGCCCGGCCGCCACCTCGGCACGCAGCGCAGCCTGAGCGGCGGGCACCTGCCCGGCCTTCAGCCCGGTGAGGTCCAGGCCCACGTTCCAGATCAGGCCCAGCTGCTGGGAGGCGTATACGTGCTGCAGAACGCCAAGCTCGCCCGGGCCCACCAGCGCGCCTCCGGCGTAATACAAGCTGGGCTTGTTGGGGTCCTGCAGGCTCGGCGCGGCCAGCAGCGCGTCGTCCGCCCAGAACGCGGCACCGGGGTCGGTGGGCCGGTAGACGCCGGTGACCTGAAGCACCGCGGAGACCGGCGCCAGCTCATAGGTCACGGGGGAGAATATGGCCAGCCGCAGCCGGGACCCGGGCCGCAGCTCGAACCGGTCCGCGGTGGCCGAGCTCACCGCCACCTGGATGAGCGGGACGGTCCGGTGGGCGAGCCGCACCCGCCCAGCCCGGGCCGGCCGGGTGCCCGAGAGCATCCGCAGGTTGCCGCCCAGCGGGTCCCGGTAGCCCAGCTCGAGCTTGGGCAAATTGGATCCGGGCCGGGCCCGGGGGGCCGGGTTCACCACGGTCATCAGCGGCGTGCTCAGGCCGGCCCAGCTGGTGCTGGGCTGCGGGCGGAGCGGCGGCCGCTGGCCCGCTTCCAGCCGCTTGGTGGTGCTGGCCAGCAGCGCCGGGTCCGGGCCGGAACCCGGGCTGGTCACCCAGCCGGTCTGCACCTCGACCGCATCCAGCGGGCCCGCGCGGGTCACGGTCTGCCGCAGCACCCGGGTCTGCACGGTGCCCAGGACCCGCGGCGCGGCGGCCGCCAGGAAGCAGCTCACCAGCAGCACGGCCGCCAGGACCCAGCTCGGCCCGGGCACCGGGCCGCCGGTGAGCCGGCGCAGCGCGGCCCTCATTCCTGCGCTCCCCGGCGCAGGGCCAGCGCGGCACTGCCGTGGCGGCCGGCCAGCGGCGCGATCAGCACCGGAACGGCCGCCACCGCGGCCGTCACCAGCCCGGCGGCCAGCCACGGGATGGGCACCCGGGCGGGCAGCGGCGGCACCGCCCCCGTGGGGGTCAGGGTCAGCGCCGGGACCAGCAGCCGGGCCAGCACCGCGCCCAGCAGCAGGCCGGCGACCGCGCTGGGCAGCACAACCAGCAGCTGCTCGGTGCGCAGCATCCGGGCCAGCTGCCGGCGGGGCATGCCCAGTGCGTCCAGCAGGGCCCGTTCAAGGGTGCGGCCCCGGGCCGCGGACATGCTGACCACGAAGCCCGCCAGGGCCAGCACGATCGCGGCCACCGCGATCCCGGCCAGCCCGTTCCGGACGCTGACCACCAGGGGGGACCGGCTCAGCGCGGCGGTCAGGGCGGCCCGGCTGGTGACCTGGAGGCCCGGCGCGATGCCGCGGAAGTCCAGCGGGCGGCTGGCCCTGAGCCACCATTCCTGTACCGGCAGCGGCGCGGTGCCCGCGGCCAGCAGCGTCCGCTGCAGCGCGCCCTGGTCGATGATCAGCCCGCCGACTCCGGCCGGGATGCTAGGGAAGTCAGACACGGTGCCGGCCACCCGCATCCGGACGGGGGTGTTGCTGACCGGCACGGTGATCACCGAGCCGACGTGCTGGCCGGCCTGGGCCAGGAACGAGCTGGTGGCCAGCACGGGCAGCGTCCCTGGCGAGTGCAGCCAGCTGATCACCGCGCTGTCCGCGCCGGTGGGGGTGCCGTTCGGCCCGGCCGGGAAACGGGTGACGCGGGCAGGCAGCGCGTGCGGCACCGGTGCGGCACCCGCCGGGAACGGCCCGCCGGCCGTACTGGCCACCCGCACCCTGGCCACGGTGAGCACGTCGTGCTCGATCCGGGCCGGAGCCACGAACGACAGCGAGGTCCCGGCCAGCCGCAGCGGGTAGGCGGCCCGCCGGCCCGCGTCCAGGCTGCCCGTCAGCGTGTGCGAGCGGCCGTCGGCGGGCAGGATGCCCAGGCTGACCGCGTAATACAGCCCGGCCGCATCCTGCAGCTGGACCGACAGCGTGGGCTGGTCGATGGCGCTGCGTGCGGGCCGGCCCCCGGCGGTGGCCACCCGGCGGACGGTAGCGGTCACGGAGATCCGTTCCGGCCGTCCTGGGAGCACCGTGCCGGCCGCCGCAGCGCCCGTCCCGGCGGCCGGGGTGATGGCCGTGGCCAGCTGCCGGAACGGCCGGGCCGCCAGGTCCCGGCGGAGCAGGACCACGTTCCCGGCCTGGGCGGCGGGCAGCCCGACCACGGTGACGGTGGCCTGGCTGCCGCCAACGATCAGGTCTTCGGCCCGGACCGCGGGCAGCGCCGCGGTCACCCCGGCCAGCCGGGTCATCCGGGTCACCTGGCCCAGCGTCAGCGGGCCGAACGGCAGGTCGGCCCGGTAGTCCGCGCCGGCCTCGAACGCGGCCTGGTCCCGCGCGGACTGCTGGCTGGCCTGGTTCTGGCTCAGCGCCAGCACCACCGTGGCCAGCGACAGCACAGTCATCAGCAGCGGCCCGGCCAGCTGCAGCGGCCGGCGGCTGACCGACCAGGACGCCAGCGGGAGCACGGCCCGGCGGCCGGCCCGGGCGGCGGCGTCGGCCAGCCGGCTGGCCAGCGGCAGCAGCCGGAGGATCAGTACGGCGCAGGCCGGTCCGGCCAGCACCGGGGCGGCCAGCAGCACCGGGTCCACGCTGAGCCGGCCGGTGGCCGTGACGGTCAGCGCGTGGCTGGTGGTGGCCACCTGCCAGCAGGCCACCGCGGCCAGCGCGACCAGGGCCAGGTCGGCCCCGGCCCGGCTGATCGCACCCAGGTTCCGCTGGCGGCCGCCCAGGGTGGCGGCGCTGGCCGCGGCCAGCGCCGAGCCAGCCGAGGGCAGCAGCAGGACCGGTATCGCGGCTACGGCGGCCACGACGGCGGCCAGCCACAGGCCCAGGCCGACGCCGTCCGGCGATGCGGAGCCCAGTGGCGCGGGCCAGCCGCTGGCCACGCCGTGCGCCAGCCAGCTGCCCAGCAGCGGCCCGGCCACCACGGCCGGCGCGATGACCAGGGCGCTCTCGGCCACCCCCAGGCCGGTCAGCTGCCGCTCGGCCGCGCCGCGGGCGCGCAGCAGCGCGGTCTCGCTGCGCCGGGCGCTGGCCAGCGCCCGGGCCATCAGGATGAGCGTGGCCACGCTCAGCACCAGCAGTTCGAGCAGGCCGATGAGCAGCAGCGTGCGGCTGGCCAGCACCCGGGCGGCCAGCCCGAGCAGCAGCACGGGCAGCGGGGAGAAGGCCTGCGGGCTGCCGGTCACGCTGGCCGTCCTGATGTGGCTCAGCGCGGCCTGGAGCCGGGCGGCCAGCGCCTGCATGGACCCGGCGGACAGGTTGCTGACCCGGGCCGGGATCGCCACCCAGGCGGCCAGGTTGGCGGACAGCGGGCCGGACCCGGACCGGAGCCAGCTCGCGTCGGTGAACAGCGGCCCGTAGGTGGTGAACCCGCTGGACCGGCCGATCCCGGTCAGGTGCAGGGGGTCAAGGTGCCAGTACGGGCTGCCCCGGTCCGCGGGCCGGAACACGCCGGTCACCCGGACCCGGACGGTGCCGGAGGTGCCAGGCAGGCCCAGGGTCAGCACCGACCCGGTCCGCACGCCCAGCTCGGCCGCGGCCACGGCCGGGATGGCCACCGGCACCGGCCCGCGGGGATGGCTGGCCTGGCCGGCGCTGGCCCGGCCCGGCCACCGGCCGCTGATCAGCACGGCCTGCCTGGCCAGCTGGTCCGCGCCGATGACCGTGGTGATCCGGTGCCGGGCCGGGTCCGGGCCGTGCAGGGCGGGCGCACCACGGCGCACCGCCAGCCCGTCCGCGCCCAGCGACCCGTACAGCGTGAACGGCAGCGGGCCCAGCGCCCGGCGGAGCTGACCGTCGATGGCCGCGGTGGCCTGGCCCTGCTGCTGCGGCCCAAGCGAGCCGGATATCGTGACGGTCCGGCTGGCGGGCGGGGCCAGGGCAGCGCTGATCGCCGAGGCAGTCTGCCGCTGGGTAAAGGCCAGCAGCGCCACGATGAAGGCCACGGTGACCAGGCTGGTGATGATCCCCGTGGTGAGCGCGCCGCGGACCGGTCGCATGCGCTTCAGGATGAGTGGTTTGCGCCAGCTCCTCATGCAGCTTCGCTCATTACTTCTTTTGTACGTGCTAAGTATCACCGTTCGGTGTAGGCCCGGTTACGATGCTAGCCCGCGCGCGCCCGTACCAGCAGAGCGCTGTCGCCGAACTCGTGCCACAGGTAGCCGTGCCTGATCGCCTCGGCGTAGGCGGCGGCCACCAGGTCCGGTCCGGCTACCGCGGTAAGCAGGGCCAGGTGCGACGCGCCGGGCGCGTGCCAGCCGGTGACGATGCCGTCCACCACCCGGGCCGGACGGCCCGGGCCGAGCACCAGCTCGGTCCAGCCGGACGCGGGCCCGATGCCGTCCCGGCCGGCCGCGGCGGTCCGGTCCGCCGCGGTCTCCAGGGCCCGGGTCACGGTCGTGCCCACCGCGATCACCCGGCGGCCCGCGGCCCGGGTCAGCGTGACCAGCTCGGCGGTGACGGCGGGCACCCTGAACCGCTCGGGCAGCGGCGGCTCGCCGGCCTCCAGCGACGACACCCCCGTGTGCAGGGTGATCGGCGCGATCACGATCCCGGCGGTGACCAGGCCGGTGACCAGCCCGGTGCTGAACGGCCGCCCGGCGCTGGGCATCTCGGCGCTGCCCGGGTCGCGGGCGAACACCGTCTGGTAGTCCCGCAGCGGCCAGCGCCGGTGCAGGTAGGCGTAGCTGATCGGGCGGCCGTGCACGGCCAGGTACGCGTGCGGCTCTGCCTCGGCGGCCAGCCGGGCCCGCCACAGCCGGGTCCCGGCCGCGGCCTCCAGCACCAGCGACGCCCCGGCGGGCAGGGTGATCCGCTCCCCGGCCGTCGCGTCGGTGACGGGCCCGGTCGCGCGGCCCGGCGGGCGCAGCTCAGCCAGCCAGTGGCCGTTATCGAGCTGGGTAGAGAAATGCACCACGACAGGCCGGCCGCCGGGCCGCTGGCCGTCGATCGCGGCGGCCAGCGTCGCCGAGGTGTTGACCACCAGCAGGTCGCCAGGCGACAGGAAGCGGCCGAGCGCGGCGAACGTGGCGTGCGCCAGCCCGTCCTGGCCGGCCGCCAGCAGCCGGACCTGGTCCCTGGCCACGCCGCGGGCCTCGGGCGGCTCGGCGGCCTCCAGGCCCGGCGGCAGCTCGAAGTCCGGGCCCGGCCCGGCCGGGTCGTAGGGCAGTGGGTCGGGGACGCGGAAGTCAGGACGGTGCGGGGCGGTCGTCATGAAGCCACCGCCGGGATCAGGCGGGACGCCCGGTAGCGGCCGCTGGGCAGCCGCTCGTCCAGCAGCCGCTCGATGGCCGGCACCGAGGCGGCCGGTTCCGGCCGGTCCGAGATGTCCTCCCCGGGGAAGGCCAGCTGGTGCAGTTCGGTCCGCATGTCGCCCGGGTCCAGCGCGTAGACCGCCAGCTCCGGGTGCTCGGCGGCGAAGATCACGGTGAGCTGGTCCAGGGCCGCCTTGGATGAGCCGTAGCCGCCCCAGCCCGGGTACGGCTCGACCGCGGCGTCCGAGCTGACGTTGATGACCGTGCCGCCGGCCGCCAGCAGGTCGCCGGTGACCAGCTGGGTCAGCGCCAGTGGGGCCAGCACGTTGACCGCGTAGACCCGGGCCAGCTCGGCCTCCGGGTAGTCGGCCAGCGCCGGCTGCGGGCTCGGGCCCAGCGCGCTGGCGTTGTTCATGAGCAGGGTCACCGGGCCCAGCGCCCGCGCGGCGGCGACCAGCGCGGCCCGGTGCGCGGGATCGGTGACGTCGCCGGGCACCGCGGCGACCTGCCCGGCTGGCAGTTCCGCGGCGGCCTGGCGCAGCGGTCCCTCGCGGCGTGCGTCGATGGCCACCGCCCAGCCGCGGCTGGTCAGTGCCCGGGCCGTGGCCAGGCCGAGGCCCTGGGACGCGCCGGTGATGATGGCAACGTTCATGGTGCTCGCTCCTCCTTGCCCCTGCTGGCCGTGCGGCCCCGGGTTTGCCCGGCGCAGGGCTGGTGCCCATACTTGATGTTGAAGTCAACTTGAAGTCAAGGCAGGCGGGAGCGGGCCGGTCATGAAGACCACCGATCTGCTGACGGTCAGCGAGGTGGCGGCGCGCAGCGGGTTCGCCCCGTCCGCGCTGCGGTTCTACGAGGCGCAGGGGCTGCTGTCGGCGACCCGCACGTCCGGCGGCCAGCGCCGGTACGAGCGCAGCGTGCTGCGCCGGCTGGCGTTCATCCGCGCCGCCCGCAACATCGGCCTGTCGCTGGAGGAGATCGCCGAGGCGCTGGCCGCGCTGCCGGCCACCAGGACGCCGACCAAGGCGGACTGGACCCGGCTGTCGCGCTCCTGGCGGCAGCGGCTGAACGACCAGATCAGCGCCCTGATCAAGCTGCGCGACGGGCTCGATTCCTGCATCGGCTGCGGCTGCCTGTCGCTGCGCCGGTGCGCGCTGTCCAACCCGGCCGACGTTGCCGCCGGGGGCGGGCCGGGCGCCGCGTACTTTCCGTGGCAGATCCGACGCGGCGAGCACACGAGCCGCTCCCGGTAATGCTAAATTTCCGGCTTCGGAAGTTGGTCCTAGTGGGAGAGAAAGTTCATGGCTCAGGGCACCGTGAAGTGGTTCAACGCCGACAAGGGGTATGGCTTCATCGCCCCTGACGACGGCTCGGCTGACGTCTTCGTGCACCACTCCGCGATCGAGATGGACGGGTTCCGCACCCTCCAGGAGAACCAGCGGGTGGACTTCACCGCCGGCGCCGGCCCGAAGGGCCCGCAGGCGGAGCAGGTCCGCGCGCTCTAGCGGAGGTTTCAGGGCCGGGCCGGGGCCGGCGTAGGGGCGGGCGGTCGCGGGGCAGGCCGCCCGGCCTCGTGCAGGTGCCGCACGGCCAGCACGTAGGAGCGGACCAGGCTGGTCTCGGTGTAGGGCACGCCCTGCTGCCGGCAGAACGCCGCCACGATGGCCTTCGAGCGGCGCAGGTTCGGCCGCGGCATGGACGGGAACAGATGGTGCTCGATCTGGTAGTTCAGCCCGCCCAGGGCCAGGTCGGTCAGCCAGTTGCCGCGAACGTTGCGTGAGGTCAGCACCTGGCGGCGGAGGAAGTCGGACCGGTCCCCGGCCGACAGCATGGCCATGCCCTTGTGGTTGGGCGCGAACGAGCAGCCCAGGTACAGCCCGAACAGGCCCTGCTGGGTGGCGATGAACACGCCGGCCTTCACCGGCGACAGCACCAGCAGGACGATGCCCAGGTAGCCGATCATGTGGGTGGCCAGCAGCAGGATCTCGGCCGGGCCGTGCCGGGACGCCCGGGTGGTCACCGCCTTGATGCTGGCCGCGTGCAGCTGGATCGCCTCGCCCAGCAGCAGCGGGAAGAACAGGAAGGCCTGGTAGCGCATCATCAGGCGGCGCACCCGGCCCCGGCCGCGGTGCCGGGCCTGGTCGGCGCTGAACGCTATCGCGGAGATGTTGATGTCCGGGTCCGCGCCCTCGGTGTTGGGGTGCGCGTGATGCCGGTTGTGCTTGTCCACCCACCAGCCGTAGCTCAGCCCGATGCCCAGGTTGCCGTGCAGTAGGCCGAGCAGGTAGTTGGCCCGCCGGGAGCCGGAGATCTGCTTGTGCCCGGCGTCGTGGCCGAGGAACCCCATCTGGGCGAACATCACGGCCAGGAACACGGCCACGGCCACGGTCCACCACGAGTCGCCGACCAGGATGAACCCGGCCCAGCCCGCGGCCAGCAGCAGCGCGGTGGCGGCGATCTTCCAGCCGTAGTAGCCGGGACGGCGGCGCAGCAGGCCGGCCTGCCGGATCAGCCGGGACAGCTGGGCGTACTCGCTGCCGCGCGGCGGATCCTGGCCGCCCGTGCCCGTGCCCGTGTCCGGCGCGGGGGCCGGGACCAGGCGGGGCGGGACGGTGGCGGGGGGATCGGCCCACGGGGCGGGGGTAGCAGGGGTAGCAGATGACAACACGGGCTCCTCGGCTGCACATCGGGCGGATCGTGCGGATGTACCGTCAGGGCTCCCGTCGGGGGGAGCACAGGCCAGGCGGCGCGGGCTTGTTCCCCGGCCGCATCGGTCGTGTTCCTCTCTTTGACGGTACCGCCCGGTTGGCCGTCCGGCGACAGGCCCCCCAGCAGGGCGGCGATATCCTGCGCGGGCAGCCCCGGCCGCAGGCCAAGTGCCGGGCCGAGGAGGACCCGGTGACCCTGCCCGACGACGGTTCCGCGCCCGTGAACCCGCCCGCCCGCCCGCTGGCCGGCCTGCAGGTCGTCGAGCTGGGCAGCTTCGTGGCCGTCCCGTCCGCGGGGCTGGCGCTGCGCCAGGCCGGGGCCCGGGTGATCCGGGTCGACCCGGTGGGCGGCGCACCGGACGTGCGCCGATGGCCGCTCGGCCGGGACGGCCGCAGCCTGTACTGGGCCGGGCTGAACCGGGGCAAGGAGTCGGTGGAGCTCGACCTGGCCTCGGCCGCCGGGCAGGCCGCGCTGCGCGAGCTGGTCTGCGCGGGCGGTGCGGGCGGCGGGATCCTGCTCACGAACCTGGCCGCCAAGGCGTGGCTGGCCGACGACCTGCTCCGCCGGGACCGGCCGGACCTGATCTACGTGCAGGTGACCGGCCGGGCCGACGGCGGCCCGGCGGTCGACTACACGGTCAACGCCGCGTCCGGGCTGGCCTACGCGACCGGCCCGGAGGACGGGACGGGCCCGGTCAACCAGGCGCTGCCCGCGTGGGACCTGCTGGCCGGCTGCCACGCCGCGTTCGCCGTGCTGGCCGCGGCCCGGCACCGGGCGGCCACCGGGGCGGGCACGTTCTGCCGGCTGCCGCTGGAGGACGTGGCCCTGTCCACACTGACCACGCTCGGCTACCTGCCCGAGGCACAGCTCACCGGGACCAGCCGCCCGCCGCAGGGCAATCAGCTGTACGGCACGTTCGGTGCGGCCATGCCGCTGGCCGACGGTAGCCAGGTGATGATCGTGGCGCTGACCGGCCGGCAGTGGCGGTCGCTGCTGGCGGTGACCGGCACGGTGGCGGTGGCGGCCGCGCTGGAGACCGCGCTGGAGGCCGACTTCAGCGACGAAGGGCAGCGTTACCGGCACCGCAAGGTCCTGCTGGCGGTCATGCAGCCGTGGTTCGCGGCCCGGACCGCGGCGGAGGCAGCCGCGGCCCTGCGCGGCAGCCACGTGCTGTGGTCGCCGTTCCGGCACCTCGCCGAGGTGGCCGCCGACCTGACGTCGGCCGCCGGCGGCGCCGTGTGGCCCGCCGAGGAGGACGGGTTCGGCCTGAACCTGGTCACCGAGGGCCCGGCAAGCCGCGACGGCTCCCGCCCGCCGCTGCCAAGCGCCCCCCGCCTGGGCGAGCACACCGAGGCGGTCCTAGCCGAGCTGGCCGCCGCCCGCTCTAGTTCGTGACACGAACCAAATTGGCTGGTGTCACGAACCACTGAGGGCGCCGCCGTTGACGTGCAGGACCTGGCCGGTGATGTGGCTGGCCGCGGGGGAGGCCAGGAACAGGGCCAGGCCCGCGATGTCGGCCGGCTGGCCGGCCCGGCCGGTGAACGTCTGCCCGATCAGGGTGGCCCGCCGCTGATCGGTCATTACGGAACCGAAGAACTCGGTTCCGTCGATGAAGCCCGGCGCGATGACGTTCGCGGTGATCCGGTCAGGACCGAGGTCCTGAGCAAGACTGAGGTTCCACGCCTCAACGGCGGCCTTGGCCGCGCTGTACGACCCGGCTCCCGGCCGGTGCGCCGCGATCGAGCTGATGTTGATCACGGTCCCGCCCGGCGCCAGCCGCGGCCGCAGCGCCTCGGTGACCAGCACCGCGGTCAGCAGGTTGGCGTCCAGGTTGGCCCGCCAGGCGGCGGCCAGCCCGGCCAGGCCCGCGGGCGGCGCGGCGCCGATGTCGGTGTTCCCGCCCGCGCAGTTCACCAGCACGTCGACCTGGCTGGGCAGGTCGGCCAGCGCAGCCTCGATCTGGGCCGGGTCGGCCGCGTCGAAGGCCACGCCGCGCACGCCCGGCCCGAGCTGGGCGGCGGTCTCCTTCAGCACCGCGGCGCGGCGCCCGGTGATGACCGCCTGATCCCCGGCGCCGGCGAAGGCCGCCGCCACCGCCCGGCCGACGCCGGTCCCGCCGCCGGTCACGATGACCTGGCGCATGTGCTCCTCCTGACGCTTGGCGGCCGGCCCGCGGCGACACGCCGTGCAATCCGGGATATCCGGGGCGGCGTCGCTGGCGCAGGCATCATGGCCGTTGATGGACCTGCGTTCCGGGCTGCCCGCCGCCCCGGCCCCCCAAACAGCCGGCCCGCCGCTGCCGTTAAGGGCCCCGCGATGAGGATCCTGCACACCTCGGACTGGCACCTGGGCCGCACATTGCACGGCGAGAGCCTGCTCGAGCACCAGGCCGCTTTCGCCCGCTGGCTGCTGGACCAGGCCATCGGCCATCAGGTGGACGCGGTGATCGTGGCCGGCGACGTGTACGACCGGGCCGTGCCGCCGCCGGACG
>Ga0207665_10002933_pt1 | contig 11427 bp, 8 predicted proteins | sample LARL112metaG_FD_184351 | JGI IMG/M metagenome (GOLD analysis project Ga0207665, IMG submission 184351) | Corn, switchgrass and miscanthus rhizosphere microbial communities from Kellogg Biological Station, Michigan, USA - LAR L11-2 metaG... | ecosystem: Host-associated > Plants > Roots >...
GTGCCGCCGCCCGTGAGGGCCTTCAGAACCTTGTTGACCATCTGCTCGTCGATCACCTTGCGTAGACCGACGGCGTCTGCGTTCTCGGTCGGGACGTTCACCGTCATGTCGTTGTGGAGGATCTTGATCGTCATGTATTCCCGCTTCTGTCCGAGCACTGTGCGGGATTCCTTCTTTACAACGGTGCCTGCACCGTGGTGCGGATACACCACCTTGTCGCCGACCTTGTACAAGCCGACCCTCCCCTTTCGTCGCTTACATCGCCAGAACGCCGACGGAGTCGAGCCCGTCGGCGACGTCAGCCAGTATACCTAAAGCCGATCCAAAAGGCCATTATTTCCAGGGATTTTCGACCTAGGTGCGAAAAATCCCTGCTCAGAGCGAAACTCCTGTCAGCGCTAGCTACAGCTGCAAGTATCGATCGACGAGGTTGTGCTCCTGCAGGCGGCGCAGACCTTCGCGGATCTCGCGAGCCCGAACCGTGCCCACCCCGTCGACCGCCTCCAGGTCCCGCTGCGACGCTCGGATGATGCCTTCGAGGCCGGCCAGCTCGCCGACGAGGCGGTGGATCACGCTCTCGGGCAGTCGCGGAATGTGCGACAGCACGCGGTAGCCGCGGGGCGCGACGGCGTAGTCGAGCGGATTCGTTGTCGCCGGATACCCGAGCACCGCCAGCAGCTCGAACTCGAGCAAGTCTTGGTACGGCAGCTGCGCCAGCGCCTCCAGACCCTCTGCCACTCGGTCGGCGCCGCCATCAGCATGGTAGTCGTAGACGATCGCCGCCTTCTCAGCCGGCACCTCGCTGACGTGTTCCTCGAGCTGCATGCGGATCAGCCGGCCCTCGGACCCGAGCTCGGTGCAGGCACGCTCGATGTAGTCGGCCATCCGGGTCGTCAACTCCGCCCGCTGGAGCACGACGAGGACGTCGTCGAGCATGACGGCGTTCTGAAACTCGAGCGCGGTCAGCCGAGTCAGCACCTGGTCGAGCCGCTGGCGGTAGGTCTCGAGCGTTGCCAGCGCCTGGTTCGTCTTCGCGAGCACGTCGGCGATCGGGTCGAGCTGGTAGCGGCTGTCGCCGATGAAGACCGTCACCGTCTCGCGCTGCTGCGAGATCGAGATCACGAGCGCCTTCGTTTGCCTCGCCACACGTTCCGCCGTCCGGTGCCGGGTGCCGGTCTCGTTCGACGGGATCGTGGGGTCCGGCATCAACTGGACGTTGGCCTGTGCGATTTTGGCGATCGTCGTATTGACGATGATCGCCCCATCCATCTTGGCCAGCTCGTAGAGAAGCTGTGGCGTGAAGGCCTGGTCGAGCCGGATCCCGCCGGAGAACATGAACGAGAGCTCCGAGGGCTCCCCGATCACGATCAGGGCTCCTTCGCGGGCGCGGATGATGTCGTCGATCCCCTGTCTAAGAGGCGTGCCCGGCGCGATTCGCGAGATCGCCGCCAGCACGCTCGGGTCGATCCGTGGGTCGAGCTCCGCGGCGCTGCGAGGGAAGCCCAGCGGCGCTACGGGCCGTCGGTCGTGCCTATCTGCCCTCGGATCCGTCGCCATCGAGCCCCGCCCTGATCGCCCTGCCCAGTGTCTCGGCTTCGAGAATGCGTAGTTTGCCACTAGGCGTGCCGGCCGGAGCGACAACCTGATGGAGGCCGAATTTCGCGCACTCATCGAGCCGCCGGTCGGCCTGGGTCGCGGCGCGCAGGCGCCCGGTAAGCCCGATCTCGCCGAACGCCGCCGTGCCCGCCTTGACCGGCGCGCTCCGCGCCGCGGATGCGATCGCGAGCGCAACCGGGAGGTCGGCGCCCGGCTCGTCGATGCGGACACCGCCGGCGACGTTGACGAAGACGTCGGCTGCACCGAGAGCGACGCGTGCGTGGCGCGAGAGGACGGCGACGATCATCGCCAGCCGCTTCGGGTCGACCCCGGTGGCAACGCGCCGCGGCATCGCGAGGTCGCTCGGCGCCACGAGCGCCTGGATCTCGAGCAGAATCGGTCGCGTTCCCTCGAGTGCGCAGGCAACCGCGGCGCCAACCTCGCCTTCGGCGCCTCGTCCGAACAGTTCCGAGGGCTCCGGAACGCCGACGAGCCCGGTTCCCGTCATCTCGAAAACCCCGAGCTCGTTCGTCGAGCCGAAGCGGTTCTTCGTCGCGCGCAGGACGCGGTGCGCCTGGTAACGATCGCCCTCGAACTGGAGCACGCAGTCGACGAGATGCTCGAGCACGCGTGGGCCGGCGACCGTGCCGTCCTTGGTCACGTGGCCGACGAGGAACGTCGCCACGTGAGACTGCTTGGCCACACGCAGCAGGCGCGCAGCCGCCTCGCGAACCTGGGCGACGGAGCCGGGAGCAGAGCCGATCTCCGAGGAGTAGAGCGTCTGTACGGAGTCGATCACGCACACCTCCGGCCGCTCACGCTCGAGCGTCGCGCACACGGTCTCGAGCTCGGTCTCCGCGAGGATCTCGACCTTTCCGGCGCCGCCGAGCCGGGCGGCTCGGAGTTTCACCTGAGCCGTCGATTCCTCACCCGTGACGAGCAGGGCTCGCCGGTCCTTGGAGATCGCGGCCAACGCCGATAGCAGCAGCGTCGACTTACCGACGCCGGGTTCACCGCCGACGAGCACAAGCGATGCCGGTACGAGCCCGCCACCGAGCACGCGGTCGAGCTCGGGGACCCCGGTCGGGATGCGCTCCGCCTCGTCGGCCTCGACGTCGACCAGGCGCAGCAGCGGCTTGGCGGCGGCGTCGGCTCTGGCGTCGCGCGCGAGCTCCTCGACGAGCGTCCCGAATGCACCGCAGCCGGGGCACTTGCCGAACCAGCGCCCGGCGCTGTACCCGCATTCCGTGCATGCATGCTGGAGGGCCGCTTTCGCCACCAGGCCAGTCTAGGAAGCGCACACGACGTGGTCTGGTTCGATTCGGTGACGAAAGGGTGCCGATCCGGATTCACTTGCCGCCCCGAGCCGGAGGCCCGAGACTTCAACGGCTATGGAAATTCCGGAGACACGCTACGCGCGGAGCGGTGACGTCTCGGTCGCGTATCAGGCATTCGGCAAGGGTCCGCCCGACGTCATCTGGGTCTCCGGCGTGATTTCGAATGTCGAGTACCAGTGGGCCGAGCCTCGGTTCGCGAGCTATCTCCGGCGCATGGGGTCCTTCGGCCGCATCATCCGCTTCGACAAGCGCGGGACGGGCCTTTCCGACACCGTCGGCGGCGTCCCGACGCTCGAACAGCGGATGGATGACGTGCGCGCGGTGCTCGACGACGCGGGTTCCGAGCGCGCAATCGTCCTCGGCGCGGTCGAAGGCAGCCCGATCGCGATTCTGTTCGCGGCCACGTATCCGGAACGGACGCTTGCACTCGTCCTCTACGGCTCCTACGTGAAGACCGTCTGGGCGCCGGACTTCCCTTGGGCACCTCGCTTCGAGGACTGGGTGAAAGCGATCGACGAAGCAGCGCGCCGCTGGGGAACCCGGGCCTACTGCGACGAGACGATCGCGAAGCTGACTCCAACGGCGGACGACGACTTCCGGCGCTTCTGGGGCGCATACATGCGATTCGGCGCGAGCCCGTCGGCTGCGGCGGCTCTGATGCGCATGAACATGCAGATCGACGTCCGCGAGATCCTCGGCGCAATTCGCGTGCCGACCCTGATCCTGCACCGGCGCGACGATCCGGTCGTGGACGTGAACCAGAGCCGCTACCTGGCGGAGCGGATCCAAAACGCGGTCTATGTCGAACTCGAGGGCGTCGACCAGGTGCCATTCGTCGGTGACGCGGAAGCGGTCCTGCGCGAGGTGGAGGCGTTCGTGAAAGGGATACACGCATCTGCCGAGCCCGATCGAATGCTCGCGACCGTGCTCTTCACAGACATCGTCGACTCCACCAAGCGAGCGGCCGAGCTGGGAGACCAGCGCTGGCGCGAGCTGCTCGAGGCTCATCGCACCGTCATCCGAGGGCTGCTCGCCCGCTTTCGCGGCCACGAGGTCGACACCGCCGGCGACGGGTTCCTGGCGACTTTCGACGGGCCTGCGCGGGCGGTCGAGTGCGCCTGTGAGGCGATCGACGCCACCGCCGAGCTCGGGTTGGAGCTGCGCGCAGGCCTCCATACAGGAGAGTGCGAGGTGGCAGACGGCCAGGTCACGGGGATCGCTGTCCACATCGGCGCCCGCGTCGCCGCCGAAGGCGGGCCCGGCGAGGTGGTCGTCTCCCAGACCGTCAAAGATCTCGTCGCGGGATCGCGCCTAGCGTTCACCGAGCGCGGCGTGTTTGAGCTGAAGGGCGTGCCGGGCGACTGGCGGCTCTTCACCGTCGAGCGCTAGCCGGGGCCGTCCCTCCTCGTAACGGCTTCGTGCCGCTTTGGTGGCAAAACAGCCTTGGCCGCTCTTCTCCGAGCCTGTTGTCTCTATGGTCAACAGCGATCCACGAGCGAGGAGGAGCGATGAGCCAAGTTCTTCGAAGCAAGCGGCGCAGAGGGTTAACCGTGGCGCTCGTCGCGGCGCTCTCGGCCGCGGGCGCGCTGACGATCTGGGGCGCCTTCGGCGCGCATAGCGCGGCTCCGCGAACGGGGCCGCTCACAATCCATGCCGGTCTGGAAAACCCGCCAGGTGCATTCGTGCGGGGAAACGGCCTCTTCGCCAAGAATGGCGGCCGGAGCCAACTCGTGGCAGCCGTCTCGGGCGCGATGATCGGGCCGCTCTCATCCGTTGCAGTCCGTTCGCCCGACGGCCAGTTCGTCGCCTACAACACGTGGCAGGAACTGCGAACCGTCGACAGCGAGCAGTCCTTCTCGAAACAGGCGATCGCCGGCGGCGACGCCCTCGGAACGCCGTCTGTTCGGATTCGGGACGACTCTGGAAAGGACTCGCTGCTCGAACGAGGAGCCTACTCCGCTGCCTGGCGGCAGGACGGGGCGATTGCCTTCGTCAAAGGAGTCGAGCCGCAGTTCCGGGCCGGCCGCAGCTACGACGGGCAGGTCGTGGTTCGCGCGGGGATCCACGGTCATGACGCGGTCTGGACAAAAGAGCCCGCCCACTATGTCGTCTATGCCTGGGCGGGAAACCGGCTGCTCTTCTACCGCGTCGGCCTCGGCGAGAAACTGGAACTGCTCGTCGCCGACGCTCCCGGCAGCATTCGATCACTCGCGGAGGGGAGCGCGATCGCGCTGAGCCCGGACGCGACCCGGGTCGCCGTGCTCAGCCAGGACGCTACAAACGTGCGGCTGCTCGACGTCGCCACGGGCGGCGAGGTCGCCTGGCTCGACGTCACGACGGCGACGCCGCCACTCGCCTGGCTCGCCTACTCGGGCTCGTGGGTCTCCGACCACATCGTCGCGCCTGCGAGCGCCGGCCTGGCGGTCCTCCACGTTGGATCTCGGTCGTTGGAGCTCGAGCAGGTGCTCAGTCTCGACCGCTCGCAGTTCCCGGTCGGCGTGCAGGTGCCGCGTTTCGTGGACGCCGACGGCAACGAGATCGCCGCATCGGCCGACATCCCGTCGGCGAAAGGCACCGAAGCGGTCTCCTTCCTGCTCGTCTGTGACCGCATCGTCAGAAGTTGCGACCGCGGAGAGCCGGCACCGGCCAAGGAGTGGCTGCGTTTGGTCGATCGGACACCCGCTGCGAACGAGGGAGGTCACTGATGAAAGTCCGAGCTGCAATTTCCGCCGCAGTCCTGGCGATCAGTCTGATCGTTCCCGCAGACGCGTTCGCCTACCTGACCTGGTTCGAGTTCACGAGACAGTCGAACATCGCCTCGACGCTGACGATGGCCTGGCAGTACGGGCCTGGCTTCTACGGCACGCAGAGCTGGCGGGCTGGGTCCGGGGTCTCGACCGACGCCTGCTGGATCGGCCATGGCTGGTTGCCCACCGGCTACTACGACCTCTGGGGTCACTGGAACAACTACGACGGGAAGATCGCGGGCCGCGTCTTCTACCTCCAGAACAAGCCGTGCTGGAACGGGACCTGGCGAACAGAGCTCTTCGTCCATTCGGAGGAAACCGCGGGCCAGGGGCAGTACTGCCCGACCGCCGGCGACGATCCGTACTGCTGGGAGGGTCCGTCCGACTACTACTCGAACGGCTGCATCAAGGTCTCGCGCGCGGGCTATCCGAGCGATCTACGGCTCGTTCACGACGGTTGGCACGGCAAGAGCGGCGACTCCCGGCACGGCTACTTCACGATCAACAACTGGCTCTACGTCCGTGACGGCTGAGCCGGCCCAAGGTCCCTCTCCCCAGGGAAGGCGAAACGGCGGCTGTTAGCCGCCGTTTCGCTAGTCCTTACGGTGATCGCCCAAGCCTGGGACGGGATTACTCTGAATGGTCTTCTTCGTCGTCCGCCGAGTCGCTGGGCTCCTCTGGCGGGACGGTGACCTTCTCCGGCGTGATCTCGCCTGGGATCACCGTGATGTCGACCTCGTCCTCGTCCTTCCGCTCGACGAGGATCGTCGAGCCGGGCTCGAGGGAGCGGCCGAGCACGAAGTCCGCCAGCGGATCCTCGATGTAGCGCTGGATCGCGCGGCGCAGCGGCCGGGCGCCCATCGCCGGGTCGTAGCCCTTTTCGACGAGCAGCTCCTTGGCCTCGTTGGTGAGCTCGATCGCCACCTCGTGCTCGCCCATCTGCTCCCGCAGGCGGCGGAGTACCAGGTCGACGATGGTCGTGATCTCTTCCTTGGTCAACTTGTGGAAGACGATCACCTCGTCGATGCGGTTGAGCAGCTCGGGTCGGAAGACCTTCTTGAGCTCGCCGAGGACGCGCTCCTTCATGTCCTCGTACGAGAGGCCGCTCTCGTCGCCGATCGAGAAGCCGAGCGTCTGGTTCTTGGAGATGGTGCCGGCGCCGATGTTCGAGGTCATGATCACAATCGTGTTCCGGAAGTCGACCTTGCGGCCCTGGGCGTCGGTCAGCCGCCCGTCCTCCAGGATCTGGAGCAGGATGTTGAAGACGTCCGGGTGCGCCTTTTCGATCTCGTCGAGCAGCACGACCGAGTAGGGCTTGCGGCGGACGGCCTCGGTGAGCTGGCCGCCTTCGTCGTAGCCGATGTAGCCCGGGGGCGAGCCGACGAGCCGGGACACGGAGTGCTTCTCCATGTACTCGGACATGTCGACCTGGATCATCGCGTCCTCGTCGCCGAACAAGAATTCGGCGAGGGTGCGGGCCAGCTCGGTCTTCCCGACACCTGACGGGCCAAGGAAGATGAACGACCCCGTCGGGCGCTTCGGGTCCTTGATCCCGGCGCGCGCGCGGCGGATCGACTTGGAGACAGCGATGATCGCCTCTTCCTGGCCGATCACGCGCTTGTGGAGCTCGTCCTCCATCCGGATCAGTTTCTGCGACTCGGCCTCGGTCAGCTTGAAGACCGGGATGCCCGTCCACATCGAGACGATGTCGGCGATTTCCTCCTCGCCGATCTCCGGCTGCTCCTCGGTCCCCTCCGAGTTGCGCCAATCGTCTTCGAGCTCACGCTTCTTCTGCGTCAGCTTGCGCTCCTTGTCGCGCAACGACGCGGCCTTCTCGAACTCTTGCGCCTCGATCGCTTCTTCCTTCTCCTTGCGCACCTTCTCGATCTCGTCCTCGAGCTCGCGGTAGCGCGGCGGGGCGCTCATTGTCTTGATCCGCATCCGGGACGCGGCCTCGTCGATCAGGTCGATTGCCTTGTCGGGCAAGTGGCGGTCCTGGATGTAGCGGTCGGCAAGGGTCGCCGAGGCGCGCAGCGCGTCATCGGTGATCTTGCAGCGGTGATGCGCCTCGTAGCGGTCGCGCAGCCCGCGCAGGATCTGAACGGTGTCGTCGACCGACGGCTCGTCGACACGGATCTGCTGGAAGCGGCGCTCGAGCGCTGCGTCACGCTCCAGGTACTTGCGGTACTCGTCCAGGGTGGTCGCACCGATCGTCTGGAGCTCTCCGCGCGCGAGCGCCGGCTTCAGGATCGAAGCGGCGTCGATCGCGCCCTCGGCGGCACCGGCGCCGACGAGGTTGTGGAGCTCGTCGATGAACAAGATGATGTCGCCGCGCTGGGTGATCTCCTTCATCACCTTCTTGAGGCGCTCCTCGAACTCGCCCCGGTACTTCGAGCCGGCGACCAGCGCTGCGAGATCGAGCGTGTAGATCTGCTTGCCCTTCAGCAGCTCGGGGACCTCGTTGCCGGAGATGCGTGCGGCCAGGCCCTCGACGACCGCGGTCTTGCCGACCCCCGGCTCGCCGATCAAGACCGGGTTGTTCTTCGTGCGGCGCGAGAGGATCTGCATCACGCGCTCGATCTCGGTCTGGCGGCCGACGACGGGGTCGAGCTTCGCCTCGGCGGCGAGCTTCGTCAGGTTGCGGCCGAACTGATCGAGGAGCTTGGAGCTCTTGGACTTCTCGCCGGGGGCGCCGCCGGGGCCGCCCTGCTGACGGCGACCGGGTCCGGAGAGCATGCGGATGATCTCGTTCCGAATCTTCTCGGCGTCGGCATCGAAGTCGAGCAGGATCCGTGCCGCGACACCTTCGTTCTCGCGCACGAGCCCGAGCAGGATGTGCTCGGTGCCGATGTAGTTGTGGCCGAGCGAAAGCGCCTCGCGGAGGGCCAGCTCCAAGACCTTCTTCGCACGCGGGGTGAACGGGATCTGGCCGGTCGTGACCTCGTCCCCCTGGCCGACGATCCGGGCGACCTGCGCGCGGACCTCCTCGACCGTGATGTCGAGCGACTCGAGGACGCGGGCTGCGAGCCCCTCCTCCTCGCGCAGGAGCCCGAGCAGGATGTGCTCGGTGCCGATGTAGTTGTGCTTGAGCGCGCGCGCCTCGTCCTGGGCCAGAACGACTACTTGGCGGGCTCTCTCGGTGAAGCGTTCGAACACGTATTCCCTCTCTCGGCTCTTGGGACCCTACGCCTTAACGTCAGCCCACTGTAGCGAACCGTTCGGGGGGCACCGTATGACACAAGAGGGGGCTTTACCGATCCGTTACGACTGCCTGTTGGTCGCGGTCGAAGCGCTGTGAAAACCGCCCGAAATGTACGCTTCCAAGCGCTTTGCGCGCTCGTGACGCGGCCCAGCCGAAAGTCCTCGTCACCGGCGGCGCCGGCTTCATCGGCTCGCACCTTGCGGAGCTTCTGCTCGATGCCGGATCGGAGGTCTTCGTGCTCGACGACCTCTCGACGGGCGCGCGTTCGAACATCGCCCACCTCGAGGAAAGGCCCGACTTCCACCTGGTCGTCGAGTCGATCCTCTCCCCGTCGGTGGTCAGCGAGCTCGTTCACAAGTGCGATGTCGTCTACCACCTCGCCGCCGCAGTCGGCGTGCGCCTGATCGTCGAGCAGCCCGGGCATACGCTGCTCACCAACGTTCAGGGCACCGAGAACGTGCTCGAGTACTGCGCGCGCTTCGGCAGGCGCGTCCTGATCGCTTCGTCGTCCGAGGTCTACGGCGACCACCGCGAGGAGAAGCCGCTCGCTGAAGATGCGCGGCGCATCTACGGGCCGACGACCGCACGCCGGTGGGCTTATGCCGATTCGAAGGCGATGGACGAGTTCCTCGCGCTGGCGCTGCACGAAGAACGCGACCTCGACTGCGTGATCGTCCGTCTCTTCAACACGGTCGGCGCGAGGCAGAGCGGCCAGTACGGAATGGTGATCCCACGGATGGTCGATCGCGCGCTCGCGGGCGAGCCGATCGAGATCCACGGCGACGGGACGCAGACGCGCTGCTTCTGCCACGTGGCCGACGCGACCCGCGCGCTGCACGGGCTGCTCGAAGACGCCTCGACGAGCGGCGAGATCTTCAACGTCGGCTCGACCGAGAGCATCCGCATCCGCGACCTCGCGGATCGAATCCGGGCTGCGACCGCGAGTCGCTCCGAGCTCGTCTTCGTGCCATACGACGAGATCTACCGCCACGGCGTCGTCGAGGAGATGCTCCACCGCATCCCTTCGATCGACAAGGTCGGCGCAGCGATCGGCTGGGCGCCGACGCTCTTGCTCGACGACATCCTCGCCGACGTGATCGAGACCTCCCGGCGCGCCGCGCCGGCTCCGTCGAGCTAGCCCCGCTCGCGAAGCGCGGGAAAGAGCACGACGTCGCGAATGTTGTCGCGGCCCGCCAGAACCATCGTCAGCCGGTCGATGCCAAGCCCGACGCCACCTGTCGGCGGCATTCCGTAGGCAAGCGCTTCGACGTAATCGGGATCGCCCGGCTCACCGCCTACTTCGGCGGCCTGCTGCTCGAAGCGGGCGGCCTGCTCGTCGGGGTCGTTGAGCTCGGAGAAGGCGTTGCCCAGCTCGGTGCCGCCGACGAAGTATTCGAAGCGCTCGACGATTTCCGGATCCTCGTCGGTCGCCCTGGCAAACGGCGAGAGCTCGACCGGGTAGTCGAAGAGGATCGTCGGCTCGATCAACGCCGGCTCGACGTAGTGACTGAGCGCGTGGTCGAGGAGTTGGGCCCAGCTCGCGTCGTGCGACGTGTCGACGCCTCGGCTACTCAAGCGGCCGCGCAGGTCGTCGGGGTCGCGCGTCCACAGCCCCTGCTCCTCGAGCGCGTCGACGAGCTTGATCCGCCGCCACGGGGCCTTCAAGTCGACCTCGTGACCGCGGTACCTCGTGGTCGTGCCGCCCGTCGTCTCCCGAGCCACGCTCTCGATCAGCCGTTCGACCCGCTCCATCTGGTCGCGATAGTCGGTGTAGGCCTCGTACCACTCGAGCATCGTGAACTCGGGTACGTGCTTGTAGGAAAGACCCTCGTTCCGAAAATCCTTGCCGAGCTCGTAGACCTTCTCGAGCCCGCCGACGATTAGCCGCTTCAGGTAGAGCTCGGTTGCGATCCGCAAGTAGTAGTCGGCGTCGAGAGCGTTGTAGTGAGTCACGAAGGGCTCCGCGAAGCCGCCGCCGTAACGAGGCTGCAAGACCGGCGTCTCGACCTCGAGGAAGCCTTGCTCGTCGAGGTAGCTGCGGACGGCGGCGACGATGCGTGTTCGCAGCTCGAAGTCCGCCCGAGTCTCCTCGTTCATCAGCAGGTCGAGGTAGCGCTGGCGGTACCGCGTCTCGACGTCGGTGAGGCCATGGAACGTGTCCGGCAGGGGCCGCTTGATCTTCGCCAGCAGCTCGAGCTCGTCGACAGCCACCGATGGCTCGCCACGCTTCGCCCGGGCCGGCGAGCCGATGACACCCACGATGTCGCCGAGATCGACGTCGATCGGACCGGTGCGGCTCGTGTCACAAAGGAGCTGGATCCGGCCGGAACGGTCGACGAGATCGAGGAAGACGAGCTTCCCCATCTCCCGGCGAGCGATCACCCGGCCGGCGATGCGGCGCTTGACGTCGGCCTCGCCGCCTGGCTCCAACTGCTCCGCCTGGGCGCGGACCGACGCGATCTCGTCCCTGTCGGGGAAGCGCTTCGGCAGGCTCATCGCCGCGCGAGCCTAACGAGCCTGCCGCCGTCACGGTTTCGGCATGAAC
>Ga0207665_10002936_pt1 | contig 11423 bp, 10 predicted proteins | sample LARL112metaG_FD_184351 | JGI IMG/M metagenome (GOLD analysis project Ga0207665, IMG submission 184351) | Corn, switchgrass and miscanthus rhizosphere microbial communities from Kellogg Biological Station, Michigan, USA - LAR L11-2 metaG... | ecosystem: Host-associated > Plants > Roots >...
TGTCTTCCTTCGCGGAGCGAAGACTGGAGCCTAGGGGATTCGAACCCCTGACCTCCTCAATGCCATTGAGGCGCTCTACCAACTGAGCTAAGACCCCGAACGGCGTTTACTATGCGCGCATCAAATCGGCCGGCAAGGAAATCCGCCCTAGTCTCGAACCCATGGATTCTGCTCTCGCACGCCGAATTTGCGAAGCTTCGCAAAGAGCAAAGCCAAATTGATCGCTCCAAAAGTCGGCTGACGTTGCGCGAACTTCCAGCTCCGTCTCGCTCTCTTAAAAAGGAATGCGGTGGCAACCGGGCCGCGCGCTGCAGTGAATCGCAGAGCGGTGCCAGCGTTCATGATGATTCCCGAGATCGGCTGGTTGACTTCATGTGCCATGGAGGCGGTCGAGCCGGCCTGTTGCCGGCGGACGTTCGCGTTTGGAGATGAAAAACCAGAACGGCGTGCAGGTGTACCTAACTTCCGCATCGAAAGGTCTTGACGTCTCACTGGGTCGCGGCGGCGTGGAGATGAGCCTGAAGAAGGAGGCGTCCTCATCTGCGTAGGAAAAGGAGCGCGCCGGCACGCGAGCGGCGCGTTCTCTGAAGCGGCCAAATGCGGATCTTGAGGAAGTGCGGGACATTTTAGTGGATGTGTTAGCCCACGCCCACCGCGCACACATCGTCCCCGCCGTCACCTGATTGTAACATGAAAAATATTGTCTCTCATCCTCTTGTTGATAGCCGTCTCCTTGTGGGATATAAGCATGGAGAAAGCGCACGGCATGAGCATGATCCACTGTAAGATAGCGCCTATTTCTTCGCTCACGAGAAGGAGCGATTTGGGCGGATGAAAGACCTGGCCGCGCCACTTGGACTGGAAGGGCTTCGTTCGCGTTCAAAGACTGAGCGAAGTGACGCTCAATTTTTTGATTGGCGGGTTGCGAGCGTCGCGCTGTGCGTATTTGTCGGATATTATTTCGGAGCAAAAGTTGGATTCGCGCTGACCTTTCATCCGCATCCGGTTTCGGTTCTCTGGCCGCCTAACTCAATATTGCTCGCGGCGCTATTGCTGATGCCAAAGCCAACGTGGTGGCTCTTGTTGCTGGCGGCATTTGCTGCGCATTGGCTGGTGCAACTGCAAAGTAACGTTCCGCCAGAGATGATTTTTTGTTGGTTTATTAGCAATTCCTGCGAGGCGCTCATTGGTGCGGGTAGCATCCGTTTTTTGATCGGCAGTCCGGTTCGACTGGATCGTCTTCGCAACGTTGCCATTTTTTGTTTTTGCGGCGTTTTTCTTGGGCCGTTCCTGTCTTCCTTTTTGGATTCAGCTTTCGTGGCCATGAACCACTGGGGAGAAGGCGGGTACTGGGACATCTGGCGCATTCGATTTAGCTCCAACGTTCTCGCAGCGCTGACGGTTGCTGCATTCATCGTGACGTGGGCGACAAGAGGAATTGACTCTTTGCGACAGCTTTCGCGCCGGCGACTGCTGGAAGGCATCTGTCTTCTGCTCGGGTTGATCACGATCAGCTTTGTTCTGTTTAACGGAATGGTCCAAGAAAAAGATTCTGCGCTGCTTTATGTTCCGTTGCCGTTCCTGTTGTGGGCAGCCGTCCGGTTCGGCTTACAAGGGGCAACGGCGGCGATCTCGGCCGTCGCGTTTTTGGCGATCCTTGGGGTAGCCAACGGACACGGTCCGTTTTCGGAAAAGTCAGCTGAGGAAAATGCTGTTTCCGTTCAGGTGTTTCTGATCTTCATGTCGATGCCCTTGTTGTTCCTCGCTGCCATTATCGAGGAACGCGACAAAGCGGAGGAAGCATTGCGAGGGCGCGACGAACGTATCGGGCTGGCCGCGGAATCAGCCAACCTCGCGCTCTGGACGATCGATTTTCTGCGAGACGAATCGTGGATGAGCGATAAGGGTCGCGAACTTTTCGGCTTTGCCGCGATCGAACCTCTTTCCCGTGAGCTCTTTCTTTCGCGTGTGCATCCGGAGGATCGGGAAGCGGTGGACGCCGCGATTGAGAGCGCACGTGCCGCTTCGAAATCCTTCGAAATTGGATATCGGCTGTTGCGACCCGACGGCGAAACGCGCTGGCTCATCTCACGCGGCCGTTATGTGAGCAACGATGACGGCGGATTACGCGAGCTAATTGGCGTGGCCATCGACATCACGGCGCAAGTCAGAGCCGACCTCCAACTGGACTTGCAACGTGAGGAGATGGCGCGCATGAGCCGGGTATCGTCAATGGGTGAGCTAACCGCTTCGCTCGCGCACGAACTCAATCAACCTCTCACCGCGATTGCCAGCAACGCCGCCGCCGGGAGACGTTTTCTCGCTCAAGGTCCTCCCGAGACTAAGGTGTTCGAAGAGTTGCTCGCCGATGTGGCGGCGGATGCGCGGCGAGCGGGCGATATCATCCATGGAATCCACCTTTTCCTTCGCAAATGCGAAGGGACGCGGCGCCCGATAAATTTGAATGAGATCGTTCGAGAAGTCCTGCGTCTGTTGCATTCCGACTTGCTTGGACGAGGGACGGCGGTGCAAACGGAACTCGCGCCCAGTCTTCCAGTCGTCGACGCCGATCCGGTGCAGTTGCAGCAGGTCTTGTTAAATCTCTTGATGAACTCGCTGGAAGCGATGCAATCCACATCCGCGGCCAAGCGCCGTATTGTCATTTCCACCACTTGCGAAGCAAACTCGTCTGTGGCGGTCAGCGTCCGCGATTACGGCAACGGGCTTCCCGCGGATGATGTTGATAAAGTCTTCTCTCATTTTTATTCGACCAAGCCAAACGGGATGGGAATGGGTTTGACCATCGTGCGCTCGATCGTGGAGGCGCATGGAGGGAAATTGCGGGCGGAAAATGTGGATGAAGGTGCCCGCTTTTCCTTTAGCCTGCCGGTGACACGAAAACCTGAGACTCGGGAGGGCGCTTGAACAAAGAGAAAAAGCTTGTTTGCGTGGTAGACGACGATCAATCGGTGCGCCGCGCTTTAGGGCGTCTCTTCAGATCTGCTGGGTATGCGGCGGAGACATTTGCTTCAGCGGAAGACTATCTATCGCGAGAGATCTTCGAAGGCTCGATCTGCCTTGTTCTCGATGTTCGTATGCCGGGATTGAATGGCCTGGGGTTACAAGAAGCGCTCGAGACACGAGGCGCTTGCGAGCAGATTGTCTTCATTACGGGCCATGGCGACGTGCCGACCGCTACTCGGGCGATGAAAAGCGGCGCCGTTGATTTTCTGACAAAGCCTTTTGACGACGGGGCACTGATCGAAGCGGTCAAGCGTGCTTTGGCACGTGGTGAGGAACAACTGCGCAAACGCAGGGGAAGACGCGAGGCGCGTGGCCTCATCGAGAAATTGACGCCGCGTGAGTTCGACGTTTTTCGCTTCGTGATTTTGGGTCTGTTGAACAAGCAGATTGCGGCGGAACTGCACACGGCCGAGAAGACGATCAAAGTTCATCGCGGCCGCGTCATGCAAAAGCTCAGAGTCACATCTGTCCCTGACTTGGTTCGCATTTCGCAGCGCGCCGGCGTCGCCCCCGCCGGCGATCCGGCAGAAGACTAAGATCAACTAGCCAACGGCGGGATCGGCAATCATGTCGACGAATCCGTTCGTCTGTCAGCCGAACTCACAAAAGATTGGTGGGTTTCTGCCATCCGTTAGGGGCTCCTGTGCCGGATTGATCGCGACTCGTCGTTCCACCCCGACAGTATCTTCCCGGATGAAACGAGTCCCGCGACCCTATAAGACCAAAGTCCCACATGCTGAATGGGCACGTGCCTGCGATGTAATCAGTATGAAGATGATGGACTGTTTGGCGCTGGAAACATTGGTCGTCAATCATGAGCCGATGGAATTGATCGACGTGCGGTCGAGGAAAGAATTTGCTGCAATGCACATCCCGGGGGCGCGATCGGTTCCCTTTGGTGAGCTGGCGGCGACGAGGATTTTTCGAAAGAGGCGCCCGACGACAGAACGCGTTTATGTCATTTCCGCCGGCGGGCACGCTCGAGCCAGCCTTGCAACGGGGATTCTGCGATCGGCCGGTTGCGTGAATGCCGTTCCGGTAGACGGAGGAATGAAGGATTGGCTCGCCCGGGGTTTTCCATTGCAGCGCAGGAGACCCTCGATCAGCCGTGCGGCAGATTTCATAGCGAGGGCGGCGTTGCCTGTCATGGGAGCCGGCGTGGCGGTCGTACTGCGCGAGTTTACGGCCGCCGCTCTCCTCTTCGCTATTGCCGTCGTGCTAAATCTCAGACCGAATCCTTCTCCGGCAAGACGACGGCAAAGGGTCGGGCGCGGACTTACGCACGTTGTGAAAGCCGCCTGCATACCTAACGAGAAAGGAGAAATCGCATGAGCATCAAAATGCGTGCGCGGCTCAATGATGACTTGCCGTTTTGGTTTGCGATGACGAGCCCTTTAATCGGCGTGCTGGACGGACTCCTTTTGGTATGGCTGTCGGCCCCGGGGGTGAAAAGCCTTTGCTCGAAACAACCATTGATGCGGATGATAACGGCCTGCCGCTCATCGTTGGCACGGCCGTTTAGCTCAAAACATATAAAAATAGAATAATTGCGAGCCTGTCTCGCACACCCGCTGCGCACGAGTCTCACAGCGCGCCGGCGTCGCCCTTGCCCGCAATCCGGCATAAGACTAAGGTCCACTACCCTGCCAAACTTTCGGGACTAATGTGCGATATGTCCCACACTGAAATCGGGGCGGTCGCGCAAAGGCCCACGACGCCCAGTGAAGACCCTTCCTCGGAGATTGTTTGCCTGGTGGATGATGATCCCATGGTCCTCAGATCGACCGGTCTTTTACTCGCCTCAGATGGATTCGACGTGTGCCCGTTTAATAACGGCGAGGATTTCATTGCTTATGTCGCGTCACACAACGTGCCCGTCGTCGTGCTGGACATTTGGATGAAAGGAATGAACGGCTTGGAAGTCCTGGCGCGGCTCTGCGCTATCTCGCCGCAAACCCATGTGATTGTGATCACAGGACACGAAGATGCCGCCGCGCGAATCACGGCGATGCAAATCGGCACAGTCGCTTTTTTTATTAAGCCTTTTGATGACGAAGAATTTCTAAAGGCAGTTCATCGCGCGCTCGGCCACGCGCCTGAATCATCATCCAGGAAACCATCCTTATGGAGGGCAATTCGTAACGCGTGCAGGCGTGCCGCTTCCCCGCGGTCCGGCATGGGACTAAAGTCCACTATCCAGCAGGATCGTAGGCAATAGACTGACATTGCTCGATACGTTCCACATCGGAAGTGGGCGATCGCGAAATTTGTATGACATCCAGTGAGAAATCGGACGCGGAGATTGTTTGCCTGGTCGATGACGACCTCTCTGTTTTAAAGTCGATCGAGCGTTTGCTCGCCTCCGACGGGCTTTCGGTTCGCGGGTTCAACAAGCCGAAGGAATTTCTCTCCCACGTGCAGGCTCATTCCGTGCCGGTTGCCATCCTCGACATCTGGATGGAGGAGATGAGCGGCTTGGAACTCCGGGCGCAGCTTTCCGGGCTCTCCCCTGGCACGCGCGTAATCATCATCACTGGGCGCGAGGATCCAGTCGCGAAACTAACCGCCCTGCAGATGGGTGTGGTCGGGTTTTTTACCAAGCCTTTTGACGACGACCAATTTCTTAACGCAGTGCGTGGCGCGCTGGCAATGCATCCGATTGAATGAGCGAGCGAGATGAGATCGACATGAAATCGGGCGAACATCGAGAAGCCGCTGACCCATCTCGTGAAGAGCAGCTCAGCCTGCTCCTAACAATTACGATGGAGGTGGCCGCTGCCAGCGATCTCGCGTCTGCCCTGGACGTGGTGCTGCGGCGCGTTTGCGAGAAGACGGGCTGGGTCCTCGGACAGGCTTGGGTGCCGAATCAGGACGGAACGGTTCTTGAGTGCGGACCGGTGTGTTTTTGCTGCGGTGAAGGCGGCCTGACGAAGTTCCGAGTCGCCTCTGAGGGATCTCATTTCAGACCGGGGGTGGGTCTTCCCGGACGCGTCTGGGAATTGAAGCGGCCAGCGTGGATCGAGGATGTTACGCAGGACCCGAATTTTCCGAGAACTAAAGCAGCCGCGAAAGTGGGGCTAAAGGCGGCCGTCGGCATTCCTATTCTGTCCGGCGATGAGGTCATCGCGGTGATCGAGTTTTTCGTGCAAGAGTCGCGGGCCAAGAACGAGCGCTTGGTGAACGTGATCGCGGCCGTCGCCGCCCAGTTGGGTCTGGTCATGGAGCGAAAACGCGCCGAAGAGAAACTCTCGAGCACCAACGAAATCCTCCAGTCCATCCTATCCAGCATGGGCGACGCTGTCATCGTCGCGGACAACGAAGGTAAATTTCTTGCCTTTAATCCCGCGGCGGAACGCATGTTTGGCGAGGGCGCGGCCCAAACTGCGTCAAGCGAATGGTCGCATCAGTACGGTCTCTATCTACCGGACAAGGTTACTCCTTTTCCGCCGGATCAATTGCCGCTGACCCGATCGATTCGCGGCGAGGAGGTAAACAATGTTGAGATATTCGTCCGGCACGACAAGGCGCCTCAGGGACTTTGGACACGGATCAATGGCCGTCCATTGCGAGGTTCCAACGGCGAGCTGTCGGGTGGTGTCATCGTTTGCCGCGACATTACCGAAATCAAAAAGGAAGAGTTTTTCCTTTTCGATCAAAGCCGCGTTCTGGAAATGATCGCCGCCAACGCCTCGCTTGCCGAGGTTCTCACGAGCCTTGTTCTTCTCATGGAAGGGCAAGCCGATGGACTGCGTTGTTCCATCCTGGTCTTGAACCAGGACGGGAAGCACGTGCGGCACGGAGCGGCACCAAATTTACCGGCAGCTTATGTCAAGGCTGTCGATGGCGCTCCGATTGGACCACGGAATGGCTCCTGCGGAACCGCCATGTACTTGCGCAGGCAAGTCGTCGTTAAAGATGTGCTGACCGATCCGCTCTGGGCCGATTACCGAAAGCTGGCGGAGATTTGCGGTCTGCGCGCCTGTTGGTCGACTCCGATTCTTTCGCCGCACGGCGAGGTGTTGGGCTCGTTCGCGATGTATCGCCAGGAGACGCGCGGCCCACATCCCGAGGAACTGCGGCTGACCCAGATCGCGACCCACATCGCCGGAATCGCGATCGAGCGTCAGCGTGCCCAGGAGACGTTGCGTGAACGCGATGCACGCATCAATCTCGCTGCGGAATCTGCCGATCTCGCGTTTTGGGTCATTTATCCGGAGCAAAACACTGCCTGGATGAGCGACAAGGGCCGCAAGATGTACGGCTTCGATTCGAAGCTGCCATTAACGCGCGATTTGATCTGCGGGCGCGTGCATCCTGATGAACGAGCCGCGGTACACGCGGCTTTCGATCGCGCGTGTGCTTCACATGGGCTCTTCGAGTCCGAGCATCGACTCATTCTGCCTTACGGGAAAACGCGCTGGGTCATCGTGCGTGGAAGGTGTTTGGAGGACGAGCACGGAAGTCTTTTGGAACTCATCGGCGTGACGATTGATGTCAGCGCGCAAAAGCAGTCCGAGCTTCAGTTACAAATACAGCGCGAGGAGATGTCGCATTTGAACCGTGTGGCGTTGATGGGGGAAATGACCGCTTCTGTCGCGCATGAATTGAATCAGCCGCTCACCGCCATCGCTAACAATGCCTCGGCCGCGCGACGTTTTCTCGAGCGCGGCAACATTGACCCTGTTCTGCTGCAACAATTGCTGCAAGACATGGTGGCCGACAGTCAGCGCGCCGGCGAAGTCATTCGCGGGATTCGTGCGCTGGTGCGGAAAGATAAGACGGTTGTCCGGAGCGCGCTCAATCTCAACGCCGTCATCGCGGATACGCTGCGGTTGGTGAGTTCCGACATCGTGCTGCGTGAAAGCGTGGTCATCACCGAAATGGATCACAGTCTTCCACAGGTGGAAGCGGTGCCGGTCCAGATTCAGCAGGTCCTGCTTAACCTGATCATGAACGCGCTCGACGCGGTCGAATCGCGTCCCCCGGCCGAGCGCCGCATCCTTATTAGTACACGTTCACTGAACGGCGAGAGCGCGGAAGTCAGCGTCCGCGATTTCGGCACCGGCCTGCCAAAAGATCGCCCCGACAAAGTGTTCGATCATTTCTTTTCCACAAAGCAGACCGGAATGGGCATGGGCTTGACCATCGTGCGCTCCATCATCGAAACGCACGGTGGTAAGATCAGCGCGGAAAACGCTCCCGACCACGGCGCACGTTTCTTCTTCCAGCTGCCGGCGGCGCGCGGCGATTCGAAAAGCCAGGCGGCATGAATAATTCCAACGAATCGGCTGAAGTCTGTTTGGTCGACGACGATTCATCCGTCCTTAGATCGATGCAGTATCTGCTCGCATCCGATGGATTGGCCGTACACGCGTTTAATAAACCGCAAGAGTTTCTGGCCCACGCCGCTACGCACCCTGTGTCAGTGGTGGTGACCGACATCTGGATGGAAGGGGTGACCGGCCTGGAAATTCTCGCGCGCATGTGTGCCATCTCGCCGCGCCCCCGCGTGATTGTGATTACGGCGCGCGATGACCTGGCCGCGCGGGCCACCGCCATGGCGATCGGCCCGGTGGCATTTTTCATCAAACCGTTCAACGACGAAGAATTTCTTGCTGCTGTGCGCGAGGCGCTCGCCCAGGCGAAGAACGCGCAACGATTACTGCCCCAACGACCCTAGAACACTCTTTTAGTTCAAAAACAGCGCCAAATCGCGACAGACAAAAAGCCAATCGCTATGAAATCAGAAATGTTAAAGACGCACTCGCCTTTGCTGGTTGGTTTGACAGGTATTTTGAGCTTGCTACCACTTGCCGCGGACGCGCAGAAGATAGATCGGAGTGTTCTCCCGGTGCCCGAGCCTAAGCCGCCAACTATCACCGAACTTGACGTTCGTAATGCTAAGGCGCCGCCACGCTTCGAAGTGAAAGCGCCTAAGGGTGCGCCAAACGTGGTCATCGTTTTGCTCGATGATGTCGGCTTCGGACAACCAAGTACGTTTGGTGGCCCGTGTAAGATGCCGATACTCGACAAGCTGGCAACGGACGGCCTCCGCTATAACTACTTTCATACTACTGCGCTCTGTTCGCCGACTCGGACAGCGCTACTAACCGGCCGTAATCACCACGTAAACAACGCCGGGGCCGTCATGGAGCTCGCGACTGCATTTCCTGGCAATACCGGCATACGGCCCCAGAGCGTCGCACCGCTCGCGGAGATGTTGCGGCTCAATGGCTACAGCACTGCTGCTTTCGGTAAGTATCACGAAACGCCGCCGTGGGAGGTCTCGGTCTCCGGACCTTATGATCGGTGGCCTACTCACTCGGGCTTCGATAAGTTTTACGGCTTCATAGGTGGCGAGACCAATCAGTGGGCGCCTGCAATCTTTGACGGGACTATCCGGGTAGAGCCGCCGCACGATCCCGGTTACCATTTCACTGTGGATATGACGAACCAGGCGATCGCCTGGATGCAGGCACAACACTCATTGACGCCGGACAAGCCTTTCTTCGTCTACTTTGCCACCGGCGCGTGCCACGCTCCGCATCATGTCCCCAAGGAATACATCGATCGCTACAAGGGCAAGTTTGATCAGGGCTGGGATGCGTTGCACGACGAAATTTTTTCTCGCCAGAAGCAAATGGGTGTTATCCCAGCCAGCGCCGAGTTAACAAAGCGTCCGAAAGAAATTCCTTCCTGGGATTCCCAGACACCGGATCAGAAGAAACTGGAAGCCCGGCAAATGGAAACCTTCGCTGGCTTTGCTGAGCACACAGATGAACAGGTAGGACGCCTGGTCGATGCCCTGCAGGAAATGGCCGTGCTGGATAACACGTTGTTCATCTACATCACCGGCGATAACGGTGCCAGCGCGGAAGGTGGGCCGGAAGGCGCGTATAACGAGATGATGGCGTTGAATGGGATCATCAACACCGCCGAAATTAACATGCCTCATCTGGATAACTGGGGCGACCCAACAACCTTTCCGCATTACGCCATTGGCTGGGCATGGGCCGGCGATACCCCGTTCCAATGGACCAAGCAGGTCGCGTCGCATTACGGTGGCACTACTGACGGAGTCGTCATCCACTGGCCCGCGCGCATAAAAGCCAAGGGAGAAATTCGGTCTCAGTTCACTCACGTAACTGACGTTGCGCCTACTGTAATGGAAGCGACGGGTTTGCCATTCCCCAAGGCTGTCAACGGAACGGTCCAGAGGCCTTTCGACGGAACATCAATGGTTTACACCTTCGACAATCCGAAAGCGAAGGAAACGCATACTACTCAGTACTTCGAGATGTTTGGTAATCGCGGGATCTATCACGATGGCTGGGTGGCATGTACACGCCATTCCATTCCCTGGTTGGTGACGCAGAATCCACCGCTCTCCAAGGACGTGTGGGAGCTGTATCACGTGGCTGAGGACTTCAGCCAAGCCCACGATCTCGCGAGCCAAAATCCCGCAAAGCTGAAAGAACTTCAGGACCTCTTCACGAAGGAGGCGATCAAGAATCATGTGCTGCCCATCGATGACCGCAGATCAGAGCGCTTTAATGCGGCGATCGCCGGGAGGCCCGACCTGATGGGCGATCGCGCCTCCCTGACGGTTTATCCTGGTATGGTCGGCATGACGGAAAACGCGTTCATCAACATAAAGAACCGCTCCTATACCATCACGGCGCCGGTGGAACTAAAAGATGGCAATACTAACGGAGTGATTATCGCGCAAGCAGGCGCGTTTGGTGGCTGGGTCATCTACATGAAGGAAGGTAAAGTCCACCACGAGTACAATTACTTTGGAGTAGAACGCACAAACATAGCCGGACAGACTGCCCTGTCCGCGGGCAAGCACGAAATTAAGTACGAGTTTGTGGCTGATTCAGCCAAGCCCGGCACTGGAGGCAAATCCATCCTTTATGTGGATGGTCAACAAGTGGCAGAAGGACGAATTCCAAAGACCCAACCCTTCGCCTTCTCGGCAGATGAAGGCGCCGACGTCGGCATCGATGCTGAAACTGCTGTATCCAATGATTACAAACAAAATGACAACAAATTTACCGGAAAAATAATCAGCGTAACGATCGACACGAAGCCCTCGAACCTGAGCCCGGCTGACAAAAAAGCGGTGGAAGATGCAGAAGAGGTCGCGGCAGCAATCGAAGACTAATTTTCCCGGCGGGATCTATTGAGATGAAGGATTGCGGTTCTATGGTTGCATTTGCCATGACATGATGAACCCGGAGCTGATCGAATACACTCTTAGGAGTTATCCGCGCTTTCCGCGCTATTGGTATTACCCGAAATTTCGGCTAGCTACCTCGCATCCTGTGGGCGTTCTCACCGATGCGGTCGCCGACCAGGTCATCGAGTTCGTCGAAATGCAAGAGCACGACCAGGAT
>Ga0207665_10002938_pt1 | contig 11417 bp, 12 predicted proteins | sample LARL112metaG_FD_184351 | JGI IMG/M metagenome (GOLD analysis project Ga0207665, IMG submission 184351) | Corn, switchgrass and miscanthus rhizosphere microbial communities from Kellogg Biological Station, Michigan, USA - LAR L11-2 metaG... | ecosystem: Host-associated > Plants > Roots >...
TGGAGCGGGTGAAGGGAATCGAACCCTCGTCATCAGCTTGGAAGGCTGTTGCTCTACCATTGAGCTACACCCGCACGGAGGGGACAAGTCACCAGACGTGAGCAATCAGGTCTCGCCAATCCTCTGATGACTACTCGCCCCTGATCCCTGGTGGGGGAGGTAGGACTCGAACCTACGAAGGCGTCAGCCAGCGGATTTACAGTCCGCCCCCTTTGCCGCTCGGGACACTCCCCCGATCTCCAACCTCGCATCCGGCGGATGCGCGGTCTGCCGGGTTATGGGGAGCGCGTTGGGTGGTGTCAACCGCGCCGAGGCAGCCGGGGCGTCGGGGATCGCGGGCGGCGCGACCGGGCTTGATATTGGCCTCGCCGCACGGGACTGTCGCGCGGAAAGTGTCCATGCGCCGCCACCGCCCGCGTTCATCCGGCCCACATCAACCGCGCCGACCACGCTGGCGGCGCGACGCCCCAGTGCCTCGAGCGGCGCCCGACGGCGCCGCACGGCTGTCCGCCGGCGCGGGGATCCTCTACGGGTGGCACACGGTGAAAGCCGCACTGGAAAATCCCGCCCGCCGCATTCGGCACCTCTATGCCACCGCGAATGCGGCCAGGCGCCTCGCCGAGGACGGGGTGGCGCTGCCCGTCCAGCCCGATGTCGTACGCCCTGACGCGATCGCGCGCCGCCTTGGCCCCGACGCCGTGCACAACGGCCTTTTGGCCGAAGCCGATGCCCTTCCCTCGCCCGAACTCGAACAGATCGAGCCAGCAGGACTCGTGCTCGTGCTCGATCAGATCACCGACCCACACAATGTGGGCGCGATCCTTCGCACCGCCGCCGCGTTCGGCGTCAAGGCGGTGGTCATCACCGCCCGCCACAGCCCGGATGCGACCGGGGTGCTGGCGAAGTCGGCCTCCGGCGCCCTCGAATACGTTCCCATCGTGACGGTGCAGAACTTGGCGCGTGCGCTCGCGACCCTGCGCGAGCGTGGATATTATCTGGTCGGCCTCGACAGCACCGGGGAACGCGACCTTCGCGAGGTGAGCTTGCGGGCGCCGCTCGCGTTGGTACTGGGCGCTGAGGGAAAAGGACTGCGGCAATTGACGCGCGCGAGCTGCGACGAGGTCGCTCGGCTCGAGCTTCCGGGGCGGATGAAGACGCTTAACGTCTCCAACGCAGCCGCCCTGGCCCTCTATGTCGCCAGCGAACGGGCAAATTGACGCAAGCGGGCCGAAACGTCGGGCGCGGCGATTCTCCCCGGAGAAACGCCACTGCCTACGCCAAAAGTCTAATTAGGTCCCATCCCTCGCAATGGTACCTTTTTCACCACTTTGAACGACCGGCAGAAAAAGGCCGGGGTTCGAGAAGCGCTTGCGGAAACTCGCCGGGGGCGTTCATTGGGCATTCGGCGCATCTGTGCGCCCCAAGCGATAAAACCCGCCAAAAGGGAGGAAGAGAAGATGCAAGTCCCGAAGGATTTCCGGCGCGTGATCGTTGCCGCGTCCGTGGGAAACGTCATCGAGTGGTATGATTTCTATATCTTCGGGAGCTTGGCCGCGGTGCTCTCGGTCAAGTTCTTCGAGAAGTCGCACCCGGTCGCCGCCCTGTTGAGCACGATCGCCCTGTTCACGGCCGGTTTCTTGATCCGTCCGGTGGGAGCGTTCCTGTTCGGGTGGGTGGGAGACCGGGTGGGGCGCAAGTACACCTTCCTCATCACGCTAACCGGAATGGGCATCGGCACAGGGGTGATCGGTTTGATCCCCACCTTCGACCAGATCGGAGTGGCCGCCGCGTTCCTCCTGTTTGCGCTACGGATGATTCAAGGTCTGTGTCTGGGCGGCGAATACGGCGGCGCCATCACCTACGTCGCCGAGCACGTTTCCGACGAGCGGCGCGGCTTCTATACCGGTTGGCTGCAAACCTCGCCGACTTTGGGGATCGTGGTCGCGCTGGCGGTGGTGCTCGCTACGCGCGGCGGCTTCGGCGAGGAGGTGTTCAACGCATGGGCGTGGCGCGTTCCATTCCTGGTGTCCTTCCTGCTGGTCGCCATCGCCATCTACATCCGCCTGCAGCTGGGCGAGACGCCGATCTTCCAGGAGATCAAGGCCAAGGGCATGATGACGCGAAATCCATGGAAGGAGGCGTTCCTCAGCGCGAACATCAAGTTCGTTCTGATCGCGTGCATTATCGTGATCGGCCAAGGGGTGGTCTGGTACAGCGGTCAGTTCTGGGCGTTGTACTTCCTGCAGCAGGTCTCGAAAGTGGACCTGTTCACCTCGAGCTACATCGTGATGGCGGCGCTGCTCATCGCGACGCCGACCCTGATCTTCTGGGGATGGGCGTCCGACCATATCGGCCGCAAGCCCGTGATCCTGGGCGGCATGCTTCTTGCGGCGGTCACTTACTATCCGCTCTATGCCTGGCTCGGCACGGTGACGCAGCCCGGCAACATCAACTACCCGGTGGCGATCATCATCATCGCCATCCTCGTCAACTACGTCGGCATGGTGTACGGCCCGATCGGAGCCTTCCTGGCGGAGTTCTTCCCCGGTCGGATTCGCTATACGTCGGTTTCCGTGCCGTATCACATCGGAAACGGCTGGGGCGGCGGGTTGGTGCCCTTCATCACGTCGGCGGCTTTTGCGGCCACGGGCAGCCTTGGCTACGCCTTGCTCTATCCGATCCTGGTACCGGCGGTGTGCTTCGTGCTCGGCCTCTTCCTGATGCCGGAGACGCGCCACATCAGTATCTGGAAACCGATAGAGCCGGAGGCCAAGCCGGCGGCCTAGCGCCGTCTTCAGCCCGGTAGACAAGTCGAAGCCCCGGCGAACCTAACGCAGCCGGGGCTTCTTCATGTCGCGTATCGCAGGGGGGCTGGGAGGGACGCGACACTGCCAGCTATCTAGGCGTGGAATCCCGCCGCACAAGCGGCCGGGGACGAAATCGGTGCAGTTGCCTTTCCGCGCGCTATGAGCCGTCACAAGGGCGAGGTATAGGTGGCGACGTTGTTCGGCAGCGCCTGCAACGGGACAAGGCCATGGCTCAAAGCATTCGCGAAAAGGCAAGAATACGTCAGGCGCGCGAGGAAGACCGGCCGAGCGAGGATGACGTCGCCCAGCAACGTCTCGGTTGGCGCGGCCAAACGGGCCGGCCGACGTCGGACCTGATGACCGAAGACAGCAGATTGCAAACTCCAAGCCCCCTCGACCCGGGCCATACGGCCTGAACCCGGCTGACCCGGCGCAAGCCGCTCAGGCTTGGTTTGCAAACGGCAAAACGGGCATATCGCTTGCGTACAAAGAAAAACCCCGCCGAGGGCGGGGTTCTGAAGTCTGGGACGAACGAGCTCAGAGGGTCGTCGAGCTCGTCCTGCCGCCTTAACGGCCGGCGGCGTTGGAGGTTCCGAAGAATCTTAAAAATTTTCGTCGGCCTCTCCCGAGGCGTCACGCCCATAGTCCAGCGGCGCTTGGATGACCTTTCGGGGTCCCTGAAGGTGGCTCTAAAGGTGCTTTGCTGTTATCTCATGAAGGGCGCGCCGATAGGGTTCAGACTTTGCTTGAACTCCTGGTTCGTAAGTCATTGATTTGCCGGGTTAGCTCAGTGGTAGAGCAGCGGTTTTGTAAACCGTTGGTCGGGAGTTCAAATCTCTCACCCGGCACCAATGGGCTTGCTACCCGCGAGACGCCAGACTGAAAGCAGGCGCCAATCGTTTGCGGTGGGGCCGCCGCGCTCCACAGACCCCGAGGGCGAGGATGCTGTCGGATGGGGAGCGCCAGTTCTTGGCGCATCAGCGCATCGCCCATCTTGCTACCGCCGACAGGCACGCGGTCCCTCATGTCGTGCCGGTCTGCTTCGCGATTTCGGGCAACGCGCTCTACGTCGCTATCGACGAAAAACCGAAGCGGCGCCCGGTCACCGCGCTCAAGCGGCTGAGGAACATCGCCGAGAACCCGGCGGTCGCGGTCATCGTGGATCGCTACGCGGAGGATTGGGCGCGGCTCGGCTGGGTGATGCTGCGCGGGCGCGCCGAGGTGCTGCGCGAGGGCCAGGAACACCGGGATGCGCAGGCGCTGCTGCGCTCCCGCTACCCGCAACTCGGCGCCATGCAGATTGCAGATTATCCCGTCATCGCGGTGCGCATCGAGCGGGCGACGAGCTGGGGCAATCTCACTCCCGACGGCGCCCCCAAGCTGAAGCGAGAGCGGCGAAGGTTTCCGCGCACCGGCAGCGCCGCCGCCTGACGTCGCATGGCGGCTGGCGATGGCAAGCCGCGTGGGCACGACATCGGACACGGACGCGTGTTATAGGCTGGTCTGCGGCGCCGCGGGTGCGGCGCGCCGAAATTTTTGCGAGCCGCCATGCGTGTTGGCGCCTTTTATTTCCCCACGGATTACGGCATCGCCATCGACGAGCTCGCGCGCGAGCTCGAGGCACGCGGCTTCGAATCGCTGTTGGTGTGCGAGCACACGCACATTCCCGTGAGCCGGCGCACGCCGTTTCCGGGGGGCGGCGAGCTGCCGAAGCGCTATTCGCATGCCCACGATCCGTTCGTGGCACTGTCGTTTGCGGCGGCTGCGACCCGCACCATCAAGCTCGGTACCGGCATCGCGTTGCTGCCCCAGCGCGATACGATCATTACCGCCAAGTCCGTCGCGAGCCTCGACCAGCTTTCCGGCGGCCGGTTCATTTTCGCTATCGGCGGCGGCTGGAACGTCGAAGAGATGGAGAATCACGGCGTTCGCTATGACAGCCGTTTCAAGCTCTTGCGCGAACGCGTCCTGGCGATGAAGGCGCTTTGGACGCAGCCGCAGGCCGAGTTCCACGGCGAGTTCGTCAATTTCGACCCGGTCTGGCTGTATCCCAAGCCGAAGCAGAAGCCGCATCCGCCCATTTTACTCGGCGGAGAGACCGACCATACCGTGCGTCGCGTGGTCGAATTCTGCGATGGATGGTTCCCGCGCGCACGGTCGGACTGGGAGCCCAAACGCGCGGCCGCGCGGCTGCGCGAAGCCGCCCTTGCGGCCGGCCGCGACCCCGCGACGCTGTCGATTACCGTGTTCAACGCGCCGGCGGATGCTGCTGCGCTCGCGCCTTACCGCGAGGCGGGGATCGCGCGCGTGCTGTTCGAGGTGCCCGACGCCGGGCGCGACGATGTCCTACGGCGGCTCGACAGGTACGCGCCGCTCACGGCGGAAAAACGCTGAGATCGCGGGGTCCTCAGGGGGAATTGGGTAACGCGGCCGAAACAGCGAAAGCGCGGTGCACGAGAGGCGGATCACCAGGCCGCGAACCAATTGGCCATATCGTAGGAGAGCGCGCCGATGACGCAGACCGCTAGCGCGCTCCAGAGGATGCCCAGGAGTAGCACCGTATTCGCGCGCTCGAGCAATCTCTTTTTATTGTCCAGACGGGCCACCTATAGCCTCCATCTATGGATGTGACGGCGGCATAGTAGCGGCCGCGCCGGGGCGCCGAATGTGATGGTGATCACACAACAAGCATTTGTGAACAGCGCGTGAAACACGCTCGGCAAAGGTAGGTACCGCGTAGCGCGAACAACAATGTCCGCCGCGCCGCGTAACGCCAGCCAGATTGATACTGCTACTGCTTCGGAATGCCGGCGCGCTCGATCACTGCGGCCCACTTGCCGATATCGGCGGCGAGCCGCGTCTTCAACTCCTCGGGCGTGCTGGCCTTGGCTTCGATCCCGAGCTCGGCATAGCGCTGCTTCACCTCGGCGGTATCCACGATCTCGCGAATGGCCTTGTTCATGATATCGATGATTTGCGCCGGCGTGCCATGCGGAGCGAACACTCCGTTCCACGAGACGACCTCGTATCCCGGGACTCCGGCTTCAGCGACCGTCGGCACGTCGGTGAAGAAGGGCGAGCGTTCCTTGCCGGTGGTGGCAACCGCGCGGATTTTGTTGTCGAGCAATGTAGATTTCATTGGGGCGTAGAAATCGACCATGAGCTGCACGTCGTTGCGCAGAAGAGCAACGATGACGTCGGGCGTGCCGCGGTAAGGGATGATCTGGAAGTTGAGTCCCGCCGAGGCTTTGAACAGCTCGGCAGCAAGGTTTTGCGTCCCGCCTACGTTGATGGTGCCCACATTGAGCTTACCGGGCTGCACTCGCGACGCGCTGATGAAATCGTCGAATGTCTTGAACTGGGATTCCACGTTGGTGGCGAACACGAGGTCGAAGGCACCGATGGTCGAGATCGTGGCAAAATCCTTTACCGGATCGAACGGCAGGGCCTTATAGATGGCGGCGCTGATCGAGGTGCCGTTGGTGACGAGGCCGATAGTATAGCCGTCGGGCGGCTGCGACAGCACCGCGCGCGCCGCCGCGATACCGCCAGGGCCAGGTTGATTTTCCACCACGAAGCGCTGCCCGAGCTTGTCACCGAGCTTCTCCGCCGCCACGCGGGCGGTGATGTCGGCGACGCCCGCGGCGGCAAACGGCAGGATGAACCGAACCGGACGGGCAGGATAAGTCTGCTCCCCGCGCGCACAGACCGGCAACATTCCGAGGGCCGCAGCCGAAGCGAGCGCCGTCGAGACTTGCCGTCGGGTGACGCCGATCTCTGTCATGCGGTTTCCTGTTCGTTGCATCTCGAAGCGGTCCTCCGGACTTGTTGCTGGATCAACCACGGCCCTGCAATTCATGCAACGTGCGTCGCAACGTCACACCTTCTCTTCGATGACGCTCGCGCGCACGTCGTCCTCGATAAGCCGCCAAATGTGATCCACGTAGCGTACGAATTCAGCCGTACGTTTGATCGCGAGCGTGCGCGGGCGCGGCAGCTCGATGGCGACGCTCTCGCGCAGCCGGCCTGGCCGGCGGGCGAAGACGAGCACGCGGTCGGCCAGAAACACCGCCTCGTCGATCTGATGCGTGACGAACAAGACGGTCTTGCGCCCGGCTTCCCAAATACGCATCAGCTCGGTCTGCATGATCTCGCGGGTCTGAGCATCGAGCGAGGAGAAGGGCTCGTCCATCAGCAGCACTTGCGGATCGATGGCCAGCGCACGTGCGAGATTGACCCGTTGGCGCATGCCGCCTGACAGCTGGCGCGGATGATAGTTTTCGAAGCCCTCGAGGCCGACGAGCTTCAACAGCTCCAGCGTGCGCCGCCGCTCGGCTGGGCCAACTCGACCTGCGACCTCGCGCCCGATGATCGCGTTGGCAAACACCGTGCGCCACGGCAGGAGATTATCGGTCTGGAACACGAAGCCGCGGTCCCCGCCTGGTCCCGTGACCGCGCGCCCGTCGAGCTCGACCTCCCCGGAGCTCGCCGGCTCGAGGCCGGCGACGATGCGCAGAAACGTAGTCTTTCCACAGCCCGAGGGGCCGACGACGGCAATGAAATCGCCGCGCTCGATCGCGAGATTGATGTCGTGCAGCGCCTGCAATTCGCCGAACGACTTGCCGAGGTGGGAAATTTGCAGCTTCGGCGCCAAGTGACCTTAATCCTTGGTCCAAGGCACGAGCCGATTTTCGAGCCAGCCGAAGCCCGCCGTCAGCGCGATGCCGGCGGCTGCGAGCACAATCACGCCGGCAAAGAGATCCGGCATATTGAAGGCATCCGCCGATTGGGCGATCAGGCGCCCCAGTCCGGCGCGGGACCCGAACAGCTCCGCCACGACGACGCCGATCAGCCCACGGCCGATGCCGAGCTTGAGCCCGGCAAGAATAAAGGGCACGGCCGAGGGCAGCGACACCTTGAAGAAAATCTGCCGTGGCGTAGCGCCGAATGAGCGCAACATCTCGATCAGCCGCTCGCTTGTCGTGCGCAGGCCGGCCTCGGTGTTGATGGTCACCGGAAACAGCACGAGAAAAATCACCACCAGCACCTTGGACCAGATGCCTATCCCGAGCCAAAGAATGAACAAAGGGGCGAGCGCGATTGTCGGCGTGGCATAGAGGCCCGAAATCCAGGGCTGCAACACGCGCTTCATGACCGCGCTTTCCGCCATGGCGAACCCGATGATCATGCCAAGCACGCTCGCGATCGCGTAGCCGAGCGCAAACTCGATCGCGCTGATCGACATGTGCTGCCACAGCTCGCCGCTCTTCGCGAGCGCCGCGATGGCCGCGAAAATCTGCGAGGGCGCGGCGAGAAAGAGCGCATTGGCGACGACGAACCGGCTCGCCAGCTCCCAGACCAGCAGTCCGCCGAGAACGGAAAGCACGCCCGCGAAATAGAGACGCGGCGAGCGAATCCTCAAGCCCAGGCGCGATCCCGCTCCCCGCTGCACGGCCCATCTCTCGACGCCGCTCACCCGGGCTAGTCCGTCAGTTGAGTTACGCCCGGCAAGACGAAACGGTCGATATCAGTCGAGCCTTCGATATCGCCGAGCCCTTTGAGCGCGTTGAGCAGCGCGCCCAGCTTCGTCCTGGAAATCCTGCCGCTAGTTTCGAAGAATTCATTCTTGTGAAGGAAATCGTAGGACCGGGCGACGTCCTCCTCCTTGAGCCTGCTTGCCTCCACCATGATTTTGATGGCTTCGGCGCGATTTGCCGGATCGGAGAACCAGGCCATGCTCTTGCTGTTGACCGAGAGCACCTTGTCGAGGGTCGGCTTGCGCGCCGACGCCCAGGCGCGGCCGAGGACCGTGCCGCTGAACGGCAGTTCCTTGGCGTAATCGATGGTCAGGCCGAGATTGGTAAAGCCTGCCGATTCGGCGTAGAAATTGAACGGCGGAAGCAGGATGGCGGCGTCGACCGCGCCCGATTGCAGCGCCGAGAAGCGCGCCGAGGTCGCACCCGCGAACACGGTGTCGTATTCGCCGGTTTTCAGTCCGTTCGGAGCCGCCATGCGCTCGAGATAAATGCGTGTGATATCCTTGGGGCCGCCGATCGATATCGTCTTGCCCTTGAGATCCGCCCAACGCTTGATCGCAGGCTTGGCCAGCAGCGCGTAGGGCGGAGCCTGCATCTCGATCCGCACGATGGCGACGGGCGAGCCCTTGTCGATGGCGCGGATCGGATCCGCAAGGCCGGTCGACAAGGCCAGATCGAGGGAGCCGCCGGTGAGCTGTTGAACCAGCGCCGCGCTCGACTGAATGAAGACGAGGTCGGGCTTCACATTCTCGGCGGCGAAATATCCCTTGGCGAGCCCGATATAAACCGGCCAATGCGTCGAAGAGACCGCCCCGACCAGGCCGACGGTCACGGTTTCCGCCGACGCTATCGGCGCTACAGCCATTGGCGCAACGGCGAGCAGCGCCGCAAGCGCGTTTCTCGGCCATCGACCCATGCCCATCTCTACTCCGCTATTGCTTGGCGATTTGCGCGCGATAATGCCGCGCGATCTCGGCACCGGTCGCCTTCCAAACCCGGACGTGGTTGCCGATGTAGGCGAGCGCCGCGTCGAGCGCATCGATACGGTGCGGCACGCCGGTCAGATAAGGATGCAGCGCGATCGCCATGACGCGGCCCGATTCCGCGCCTTCGCGATAGAGGACGTCGAACTGCCGGCAGATCATGTCGCGGAATTCGTCGGCGGTGCGGTGCAAGCGCTCGAACACCGGTTTGTCGTTGATCTCGTGGCTGTAGGGCACCGAGATGAGCTGCCGCCCGCCGTCGAGGCTCATGACATAAGGCTGCTCATCGTTGGTCCAGTCGCAGACATACTCGCAGCCTTCCGCCGCCAACAGGTCGAGCGTATCCCAAGTTTCCTGTAGGCCGGAGCCGAGCCAACCCAGCGGCCGCGCGCCGGTCGCCTCGGCTATGGTCGTCAGCGCGCGCCGAATGATCGCCTTCTCCTCGCCCGGCGGCGCCTCGTTGAGCCGGCGCGTGTTGCTCTCGCAGTGGCCCATCCACTCCCAATCCAGCTTGCGACCTTCTTCGATGATCTCGGGGTGGTGGACACACAGGTCGCTGTTGAGCGCGACAGTGGCGCGAATGCCATGGCGGGCGAGCACCCGCATGAGCCGGAACACGCCGACGCGGTTGCCATAGTCCCGCGTCGACCATGACGGGATGTCCGGCACCGGGGTGCCGGGACCGCCCGAGCCCGCCGGCACCTTCTCCATGAGCGAGAAGAACTCGATATTGGGGATGACCCAGAGCGCGACGTGGGCACCATCCGGCCAGCTCAGCCGTGGCCGCCGGACAATCGGCGAATAGGGAAATGGACCATACGGGGCGGGCTTCATCGCCTGCCTTGCAATCGCGGTCCGAAGATTCTGCCGCCCGACATGACCCACGTGCTCTCCACTCAGGTGCAAGGTTCAAGACACTAAGCGACGCAACCGTTGCGGCCAAGAGGCGGGCCTGCCGCACGCGCCTGGGCATGTAGGCAGAACGAGCCGAAGCTTGCGCACGCCTTCGTTCGGGTCGCCCGCCAGTTGTCGCGAAGTCATGCCTTTGCCGCGGGCGCGGTCTCGGCCATGAGCCAGTCGAGATAATCGCGGTCCACGCTCTCGATCGGGATTACCAGGATCGCAGGCGTGGCATACGAGTGCATCTCCTTCACCGCCGTACTGACCGGCCCGGTAAGAGAACTGCGAGTTTTGATAATCATCACCGTCTCCTCCCCGCGCTCGAGCACGCCCTGCCACCAGTAGTGCGAGATCATTCCGGGCAGGATGTTGACGCACGCGCACAGGCGCTGCTCGACGAGTGCGCGTCCCGCTCGCTCCGCCTCGACAACGGACGGATAGGTCGTATAGACGAAGACCGCGCGCTCCATGCTTATCCCCTTGCGCCTGCGGGCGCGCCCGCCCACCGCCTGCGCCTCGATAGCGAGGCGGCAATACTCCAACGACGAGGCCTGCGATGAGCCCCGCGACCCCAAAGTTCGAGCGGATAGCTTTCGTCGCGAGCCCCATTCCCGAGGCGCGCGAGGCGTTCGAGCAGCTCACCGCCCGCTATGGCAATGTCCCGGCCGAGGCTGCCGACGTCATCGTCGCGCTCGGCGGCGACGGTCTCATGCTGCAAACCCTGCACCGGTTCATGATCACGGGCAAGCCGATCTACGGCATGCACCGCGGCACTGTCGGATTTCTGATGAACGAGTTTCACACCGATCAACTGCCGGAGCGCCTCGCCAAGGCCCGCGTGACGGTGATCCATCCGCTGCTCATGTGCGCCCAAGACAAGCAAGGCGATACGGTCGAGTTCCATGCGTTCAACGATGTGTTCCTCTATCGCCAGACGTATCAGGCGGCGCGACTGCGCATCCTGATCGACGGCGAAGAGCGGCTCAGCGAATTGGTGGCCGACGGCGTGCTGGTGGCCACGCCCGCCGGGTCGACCGCGTACAACCTCTCGGTTCAAGGGCCGATCATTCCGATCAGCGCGCCGCTGATGGCATTGACGCCGATCAGCCCATTCCGGCCGCGGCGCTGGCGCGGGGCGCTTTTGCCCGACAGCGCGCGCGTGCGCGCCGACGTGCTCGAGCCGGAGAAGC
>Ga0207665_10002939_pt1 | contig 11416 bp, 10 predicted proteins | sample LARL112metaG_FD_184351 | JGI IMG/M metagenome (GOLD analysis project Ga0207665, IMG submission 184351) | Corn, switchgrass and miscanthus rhizosphere microbial communities from Kellogg Biological Station, Michigan, USA - LAR L11-2 metaG... | ecosystem: Host-associated > Plants > Roots >...
TCGATCGTATGGAACAGGAATATCATCCCCCGCAACTAAGAGTCCTGCTTCAACCATGTCAGCGACAGATACGCCTTGCGCGGCTAAATGCTCCTTAAGTGCAAAGCGATCCGGAGATGCATAGCCCATTCTAAATTCGAGCTGTGTCGCGGGGCGGATCCCACGATCACTGAGATATCCGCGCGCCTTCGCACCACGCAACGATGTTAGTGTCTTCTCAAAGAATTTCGCCGCCAGTTCAAGGACATCGTAGAGGGTCCGTTGATATTGCTCCCTGGCCTCTTCCTCGCGCGACACCTTTGGTAATGGAAGCCCGGCCTGCGCGGCGAGACGCTCGACGGCCTCTGGGAATGAGACCCCCTCGGTCTGCATCACAAAATCAAAGATGTTGCCGTTCTTGCCCGAGGAAAAGTCGAACCATGCCATCTTCTGGTCGTTAACGAAGAACGATGGCGTTTTCTCCTTGTTGAAAGGCGAGAGCCCCTTCCATTCCCGGCCCGCCTTTCTCAGCTTTACCCTGCGGCCGACAACCTCCGAGACCGGAAGGCGGGCACGCAACTCGTCGAGGAAGCTCGGCGGGAAGCGCATCTTGTGACTCGATACAGAGGTGACCCAGGCTCGCGATCCATAGCGCACGAATCAGCAGGCTGGGGGATGCCTACTCTAGGTTTCCGGTTCGTTCCGTCAACCGTTCCCGGAATCCACAACCTAGCCGAGGTAATCCAGGATCATGAAGGCGTAGACCTTGGCTGCATCGGCCGTGCGCTCGACTGAAGCCATGTCGCGGTCGGTGTGGGCATACTGATCTTCGCCGGGCCCGTAATTGGCGGTCTCAATGCCGACATGGTTGAGGTAGCCCTGGTCGAAGGCCGCCGGCGAATAGTAGGTCTCGGCCGACCTGCCCAGCATCGCTTCGCTCGCCCGCAGCAACGCGCGCACCACGGGCGATTCAGTCGTCACCAGCGAAGGATACATGTACGGGCCGAGCCGGACCTCGACCCCATAGGTCTTGCCGCTGATCGGATCCTTGAAGCGCTCGACCTCCTTGGCGATGCGCTCAATCTCGGCGAATGCTTCGTTGGGATCCTCGCCCGGCAGCAACCGTCGATCGAGCGTGAACTCGCAGCGCTCCTGCACCGTATGGGTGGAGTCGGGAAAGCTGCGGATGTGGTTGACCGTCAACGACTGCCTGCCGAGTTGCGGATGGGTCTTGTCGACTTTGACCTTATGCAGCAGCAGGCGGATCGCTTCGGTCGCGCCGGTGATGGCATTGGCGCCGTCCCAGGGCCGCGACGAATGGCATGGCGAGCCCTTCACCGTCACGAACACGTCGATACGGCCGCGGTTGCCGAGCGTGATCTTGAGTCCCGTCCCGCCCAGCACCGCCATATCGGCACGCACGCCCGCGCCCTCGACCACGCTCCTGATCGCATCGTGCTTGCCGGTCTCGCCCGAGAGGCAGCAGGTGAAAACGAGCTTGCCCTTGATCGCAACCCTGCTCGCGATCACCGCTTCCATGGCGTGCAACATCGCCGCGAGGGTCGCCTTCTGTTCGCTCGCGCCCTTGCCCATCACGCACTCTCCGGGCAAGCCGTATGTTGCGCCATCGACCACGTCGCCGGCATAGGGGTTCGGCATGGTGGCGGCGGGCTGGTTCATGGCATTGCCGATGAGCATCAGCGAGTTGTTGCTCGTTCCCGCGCCGTATGTCGCGATCAGATTGCCCATCGCGTCGTAGCGAATGTCGGCAAAGCCCATGCTGCGCAAGCGCGGCTCGATCGCCGAGGTGATGAACGCCTTGAGCAGCGGCTCGTCCTCGAGCAACTCGGTCTGCGGGCTGGGGACCTTGACCAGCGCAATCAGGAGCTCTTTCGCCCGCGTGGGCGTGATGCGTGCCTCTAACAGCCTCTTGATCTCAGCTTCACGCATCGGTGCTTCCCCTCACGTAACCTCGGCGCCGCCGTAGCCGAGGCGCTTCTTCACCCCCGGCCACAGCACCAAGACAATACAGATCGCGAAGATCGCCGCGGACAAGGGCCGCAGGATAAAGACCGAGTAGTCGTGGTCGGAAATCATCAAGGCCTGATGGAACGACCCCTCGGCGAGTTTGCCGAGAATGAGGCCGATGACGAGGCTGATGAGCGGATAGCCGTGACGCCGCAGAAAGTAGCCGAATACACCGAAGAAGATCGCGACGAACACGTCCATCATGTTGCGCTCATTCGCATACGCGCCGAACAGCGTCACGATCAAGAGCATCGGCGCCATCAATTCGATGCGGACGATGGTGATCAAGGCGAACCACGGGATCATGACGAGATAGAGCAGCGTCGCCAGCACTGCGCCCACCAGCAGCCCCATGAAAAAACCCCAGATCAGCTCCGGGTTGGACGTGAACAGCATCGGGCCTGGACGCAGCCCTTGCAGCGTCACCGCCACCAGCAGGATGGCTGACGTCGCGCCGCCTGGAATACCGAGAGTAAGCGCGGGGATGAGGCTCGTGGGAATGCAGGAATTATTCGATGCCTCCGGTGCGATGACGCCTTCGGGCGCGCCCTTGCCGAATCTTTCGGGATGCCGCGAGGAGCGTTGCGCCACGCTATAAGCGAGGAAGTTCGCCGCCGTTGCCCCAATACCAGGAATCATTCCGAGAAACGCGCCGACAGCCGTACTTTGAATGAGCGTGAAGGGATATCGAAACGTGGCCCAAAATCCGTCCCACAGCGACCCTTCCAGGCGGCCCGTCTTGGCGATGGTGCCGCCTTGCAGGATCATGCTGGTGAGTTCCGTGATGGCGAACAGGCCCACCATTACCGGTACGAAGCTGATGCCGTCGAGCAGATAGACGAAGCCGAACGTGTAGCGCTCCGAACCGAGGATCGAATCGATGCCGATCAGGCTGATCGCGATGCCGAGTGCTCCCATCGCCAGCCCCTTTATTGTGGAGCCGAGTGCGGCGACGGACACAACCGTGAGCCCCAGGATGGCCAGCGCGAAATATTCGGCCGGGCTGAACGCGAGGGCGGCTTTTGCCACGGGGCCTGAGGCGAACATCAGGATCAACACGCCGACGATCGCCGCCGCCATGGAGGCGCCGGCCGATAGCCCCATCGCGACCTTCGCCTTGCCTTGCTGCGCCATGGGGTAGCCGTCGTAGGCGGTGGCGGCGGAGGATGCTTCGCCTGGAATGTTGAGCAGGATGGAGGTGACTGATCCTCCGAACGCGGCGCCGACGGAGATGGACGCCAGCATCAGCAGCGCCGAGAGCGGATCCATCGAAAACGTGAACGGGATGAGGACCGCCATGGCGACCGGCCCGCCGAGGCCGGGTAGAACACCGACCCACAGCCCAATCACCGTGCCCAACGCCACAAACGCGAACTGCTTCACCTGTAGGGCAGCGATCAGGCCGAGAATGAGATTGTCGAGCATGACCCAGCTTTAGCCCGCTCGCAGGGCGAGCTTGTCGATGATCCAGTCGCCCACCAGGCCGTGCGGAAGGTCGACGTGGAGCAGATAGGGGCCGACGAGCGCGAGGACGGCGACGGTCACGATCGCGATCACAACAAGGCGCCAGCGGTTCGCATATCCCATCAACACCGGCATGAGCAGCATCGCTGCGAACGAGGCGATGATGAAGCCGAACAGCCAGAACAACAGCCCGAAGATCGGCGCCGACAGAAGCGCCGTCGCATAGCGCGGCCAATCGACACTGACCACGTGCTCCTCGTTGCGCGGGATCGAACCATCGCGCGCGCCGCGCCGCCGCACTTGCTCGACGGAAATCCCGAGTGTGAGCAGGATGCCGGCGCTCCCGATGAGGAGCGGGAAGAGACGTGCGTCGAATGGGATGTGGTAGGAGAGCGCAACGATCGCAATGAAGAACAGAAGGAGGAGCGCAATCAGGGAAAACTCTTCGCGCCAATAACCTCTGCTATCGGTCGACATTCAGTGACTGACCTTGCGGCAGGGCGCTTTAGCCCAACAGGTCCTTGTACTTTTCGATCACCTCGGCCTGTTTGCCGACCATCGCCTCGACCTGCGGGCGGGTAAGCAACTTTAGATATTCGCCGGCCTTCTGCATCTGCTCCCACAGAGTTTTGTCCTCGAACGCCTTGGCGAACGCGCTCGACAACGCGGCGATGCGATCATCGGGTACCTTGGGCGTCGCCATGGCGTACCAAATCTGATCGATGGGGGTGACCCGAAAGCCCAATTCCGTCAGCGTGGGCACTTCGGGCAGGGCCTTCTCGCGCTCTTCGCCGGTGACCGCAAGAAAATGCAGGCTCTCGCGCATGCGCGAGCCGGATCCGGGTCCGCTGATCGCCGCGTCGACATGACCGCCCATGACCGCAGGATAGGCTTTGCCCGAGCCCTCGAAATGAACCATGCCGAACGGCAGGTTCAATTCCTTCTGCAGGGCGGCGAGCTGGATATGGCTCGATCCCGAACGTCCGATGGTGCCCACGACCACGCGACGCTTTTTGCACTCATCGACGAATTGCTGGAAGGTTTGAATCGGCGAGTCTTTCTTTACGCAAAGTTGCCAGCTCACGACGCTCCATCCGTAGATCGCGATGAAGTCACTCGCCTTGTATCCCGCCCGCCCGATCACCTCGTCGATGGCGCCGCCTGGCGCCGACTCCGTCATCATCAAGTAGCCATCTGGACGCGCTGTATGCAGCTTCGTGCGCGCAACGCGGCCGCCCGCCCCCAGCACATAGTCAAGGCTGGTCTTGACCCCATTCTTTTCGAGGTAAGGTTGGATGATACGCGCGGTCGTGTCGATCGAGCCGCCGGGCGCCTGATAGATGATCCAGTTGATCTCGCGGGCGGGAAACCTCTCCTGCGCCCGGCTCGTCGAGCGCAGCGGGCTCGCCGACGCCGCCACGCCGATCGCGGCGCTGCCCAGGTTGCGCAAGAAACCGCGTCGATTGATCCGCGGCTTTCCGTTCATCTCGTTCTCCCTCGCCTCTCCTTAGCGCGCCCTCGGCAGCCACAAGCCTAGGCCCTTCCCGAGCGCATTTCGATACAAGAAGTGTGCCAGCGCCACATCTTGCGACACGAGGCCACAAGTGTGGATGAGAATCCGTTCGTCATCGCGCTCCCGGCCCTTCTTTGCGCCCGATACGAGTTCGTGAATTTCGGCGTGGAGCTGCTCGCGCGAGAACAGGCCCGACTCCACCGCAAGTTTGAACTCGCGCTGCAGCATGTTGAACTCCCAGCTGTCGACGACGACCTTGTCCATCTTCGCCCAGCCGGCCGGATCGAGCTCCCGCCGCGCGAGCGAGATAAAGGTCGAGCCGCGTTTGAGCCACGGCTCGCGACTGACGACTTCGCCCGACGTGGTGCCGCCGACCACGATGTCGGCGCCCCGCACGACGGCTTCGATCGAATCCATGGGCACGACCGCAATTCCGACCGCCTGCGACCATTTGCGCGCGAACGCCGCGCGCGTTTCTGCCCGGCGCGAGGTGCAACGGATTTCCTCGAACTTGTACATGCTGCACAGGCAGCGCAGCGAATTCGTCCCCATCGTGCCGACGCCGACGAGGCCCAAAATGCTCGGGTGTCTTGGACCAAGCCACTTGCATGCGAGCGTCGCTGCCGCAGCGCTGCGGATGGCGTAGCTCCAATGCTCGTCGACGATCGCAACAGGCTCGCCGCTATGGGGATCGGACAGCACGATGTAACGCGTGCAGCCGAGATCGCCGACCGTGTTACGCACACCGTCGTCGTAATAGTTGTAAAGCCGAACCCCGGTTGTGGGGACCTCTTTCAGCAATACGGACTTCACGTGCCAATGATTTTGGAACTCCTGCGCCACGTCGAGCTTGAAGCTTGGCGGCGACGACAACACCACGCTGCCGCGGGCGTGCATGCCATAAACTTCCTCGCAGATGCGTAGCGCATCCTCGACGCCGAGCAAGCCGAGCGTGTCGTGGTAGGGGACAAACAGGACGCCTTTGCCGTCGGTCATGTGTCGTTTAGCCGATGAGTTTGGCCTTTCACTCATCCAGTACGAAATCGAATCGCGCTCCGGCCGGCGCGTAGATTTCGAAAATCTCGAATACGTCGTCGCTCAGATTGGCCAGTGAATGGACCATGCCGGCGGGAATATAGACCACGTCGTTCTCGCGTATGATGTGGGTCTCTCCGTCGACCGTAAGCGTGCCCTCGCCGCGCTTGACGATATAGACGTTGTCGGCGGTGGTGTGGTGATGCCGCTTGCCGCGCGATCCGCCGGCCAGCAACCGGTTGAAATGCACGTCGAGCTTATCCGTGCCGAGGCTTTGATTGATCAACTTGACCTGCTCGCCCCGTCCCCCCGCCATCGGACCGACCGGACATTCGTTCAAATGCAGGATTTTGAACACGCGCGATCTCCCTTAGCGGTCCCGGTGAAACGGGAATCGGTCCACCGTAGGAAACACGTGGATGGCTGTCCTTGCCGCGGCGTCGGTCGACATGCAATATCCGCGCGACCGTAATTGGGCCTTGCGACCAACTCAAGCGGCGAGCCGTGAACGTGGGGGGAGCGCCAAGTTGAATTTCAACGAGCGATGCACGCGTCGTCATGCGGCGCGCAGGCGGGGCAGCCCGCAGCGACGAGGGCTGACAGCATGAGCCGCGCCGCCGCCATCGCCCGCGCCCATACGTATTTCGACAGCGGCGAATTTCTCGTCGATCTGGGGCGGCGGGTCGCCATCCCCAGCACGAGTCAGGAGCCGGAACGCGCTCCCGCGCTGCGCCGCTATCTCGACGAGGAGATGCTGCCGAGTCTCGCTCCGCTCGGATTTGCCTCGCGTGTTCTCGACAACCCGTCGGGCCCTCCTTTCTTGGTGGCGGAGCGCATGGAGGAGGGCGCCGCGTTGACCGTGCTGATCTACGGCCATGGAGATACCGTTCGCGGCCTTGACGAGTCGTGGCGTGCTGGGCTGTCGCCCTGGGTGCTCACCGTCGAGGGCAAGCGCATCTATGGCCGCGGGACGGCCGACAACAAGGGCCAACACAGCATCAACATCGCCGCGCTCGCGGCGGTGATCGCCGAGCGGGGCCGTCTCGGTTTCAATGGGAAGATTCTCCTCGAGATGGGGGAGGAAGTCGGCTCCGCCGGATTGCACGAGCTTTGCGTCAAGCACAAAGACGACCTGCTGCGGGCAGACTTGCTGATCGCGTCAGACGGTCCGCGAGCTGCACCGGATCGACCGACGCTCTTTCTCGGCGCGCGCGGCGGTCACCCGATCGAGCTCATCGTCGATCTGCGCGAAGGCGCGCATCATTCCGGCAACTGGGGCGGTCTCCTCGCCAACCCCGGCATCATTCTCGCGCACGCGCTGGCCTGCGTCACCGATGCCCGCGGCAGCATCCGCGTGCCGGAGTGGCGGCCGCCGCTGCCGACGTCCGTGCGGCGGGTTCTTGCCGACGTCGAAGTCGACGGTAGCGGAAACGGTCCGGCGATCGACCGTGACTGGGGCGAAGCCGATCTCTCGCCGGCCGAACGGGTTTTCGGATGGAACAGCTTCGAGGTGCTGGCCTTCACCACCGGAACGCCGGACCATCCGGTCAATGCGATCCCGGGGCAAGCGCGCGCCCATTGCCAGCTGAGATACGTGGTGGGAACGGACGTCGACGACATCATTCCGGCGCTGCGCCGCCACCTCGACCGCCACGGCTTCACGCAAGTCGAGGTACGCCGCGGCAGAGGCGGATTCTTCCGCGCCAGCCGGCTCGACCCGCAGGACCCGTGGGTCGGTTTCGCCGCCCGTTCGCTCGAGCAGACCACGGGGCGTAAGCCGACCATTCTGCCCAATTTCGGCGGATCGCTGCCCAATGACAGCTTTGCCGACGTACTCGGCCTGCGCACGATCTGGATCCCGCATTCTTACGCCGGTTGCTCGCAGCACGCGCCGGACGAGCACCTGCTCGCGCCGATTGCACGCGAAGGGCTCGGTGTGATGGCTGGATTGTTCTGGGACCTCGGCGAGGGCGATCTTCGCAGCCGGCTCGGCCCTGAGACTGGTGAGGCGCCGGCGTGAGCAAGGCTCGCATACGCGGCGTCACGCGCGGTCGGTTGGCGCCATGAACAACGCCGATCTGATCGTCGCCACGCTCAAGGCGAACGGCGTTATGCGCGGCTTCGGCATTCCGAGCGGCAACGTGCTGCCGCTGATGGAGGTGATGCGCACCGGCGGGGTCGAATTCGTGCTCACCGCGCACGAAGGTTCGGCGGGGTTCGCCGCCGATGTGACCGGCCGGATGACCGGGGCGCCAGGTCTTTGCATCGGCACGTTGGGCCCTGGCGCCACCAATCTCGCGACCGGCGTGGGCTGCGCTTATCTCGACCGCTCGCCGCTGATCGCAATCACCTGCAACCTCAACACCGATCAACTCGGACGGCGCATGCAGATGGGGATCGACCACCATGCGCTGTTCAAGCCGATCACCAAGGCGACGTTCAAGCTCGAGCGAGGATGCGTGGCGGAAACGCTCACGCAAGCGATCGCGCTCGCGCTGAGCGAGCCGAAGGGACCGGTGCATCTCGACCTGCCGGAGGACGTCGCGGTCGCCGCGACCAACGAGCGCGTCCCGTTGCCGGCGCGGCCGACGACGCTTGCGCTCGCGCCTGACGCCGCGCTCGCGCGCGCGGGCGAGGTGCTCGCCGCGGCGACGCGGCCGATCGCGGTCATCGGCGCGACGGCGATGCGCCTTGCCGACCCCTCGCTGCTACGCAGTGTGATCGAGCATCACAATTTGCCGTTCGCCACCACGACCATGGCCAAGGGGATGCTCGACGACGACCATCCGCTCGCGCTCGGCTGCATCGAGCGCGCCTGCAGGCAACTCCAGCGTAAGTTCCTGCGCTCCGCCGATCTCGTCGTCGGTCTCGGCTACGACACCGTCGAGGTGGAATACGAAGCGTGGATCGGCGACCGCCCGCTGCTGCAGATCGACATCGAGCCGGTGGACATCGCCCCCTCGGTCAAGCTGGTGCATCAGGCGACCGGCGATCTCGACTCCTCGCTGAGGCGGCTGTTGGCGCTGCCGGCGGCTGCCAACCAGTGGAACGCCGCGATGCTCGCGAAGCACCGCCAAAGCTTTCAAGCCGCATTGCGTCCCGCGGCGAAGTCCTTCACCGCCCATGCCGCGATCGATGCGGTGCGCCGCGCATTGCCTCGCGACGGCGTACTGGCCTTCGACGTCGGCGCACACACGCACCAGATCGCCAGCCAATGGAGCGCCCACGCGCCCAAGACCTTCCAGATCACCAACGGCTGGTCATCGATGGGCTTCGCGCTTCCCGGCGCGATCGCGGCCAAGCTGGCGCGTCCCGAGGCGCCGGTGGTCTGTCTCCTGGGCGACGGCTGTTTTCAGATGACATGCGGCGAGGTGGCGACCGCGAAGCGCCTCGGCATCACGCTGCCGATCGTGGTCCTCGACGACCGCTGGCTCGCGCTCATCAAGGTGAAGCAGATCCGGCGGCAATTTCCGCTCTACGGCACCGAGCTGCAGGCGGAGGATTATCGCGAGCCGCCGGCGCATTATTTCGGCGTGCCCGCACGCGCGGCGTACAGCGCCGATGCGCTCGCCGAGGCAGTGAGCGCGGCGTTGCGGGAAAGCGGACCGACGGTCATCGAAGCCGTGGTCGATTCCGAGCACTACCTCGATACGGTTTACGATTGAGCGCTGCCCTGCGTTAGCCGTGCATGGTGAGCCCGCCCGAGACGCTGATGGTCTGGCCCGTCATGTAGGCGGCGTCGTCTGACAGCAGGAACGCGACCAGCCCCGGATAATCCTCCGGCGCGCCGAACCGCCGCATCGGGATGGCGCGCTTGAGCCCTTCGGCGATGCGCGCGCCCTCGGCGCCTTCCAGGAAACTGCGGAGAATGGCGGTATCGGTCGGGCCTGGGCAGATCGTATTGAGGATCACCCCCTTGCCGACGAGCTCGCGCGCGAGCGTCTTGGTCAAAGCGATGATGCCGCCCTTGCAGGCGGAATAGACCGCCTCACCCGAGGAGCCGACGCGTCCGGCGTCCGAGGCGATATTGACGACGCGTCCGAAACCGCGCGCGGCCATGCCGCGCAGGACGACGTGGCTCACGTTGAGCGGGCCGAACAGATTGACGGCGACAACCTTGCGCCAGAAATCGGGCGCGGTGTCGAGGAAATTTTGGGCGCGATCCCAGCCGGCATTGTTGACGAGAAACGACACCGGCCCTGACGCCGCCTCGAAGCGCTCGACCGCGCGCGACACCGCGTCGTAATCGCTGATGTCCGCCGCGTGGAAGCTTGCGCGGCGACCGCGCGCCGTGATCTCGTCGGCGACGTCCTCTGCCGCCGCAACATCCATGTCCAAAATGCCGACCGTGCAGCCCTCCTCGGCCAAGCGCCGCGCCGTCGCGGCGCCGATGCCGTTGGCGCCGCCGGTCACCAAAACGGTGCGTTCGTTCAGCCCGCGCATATTCTCACTCACGCCCTCTCTGAGGTGCCTTGATCAGCCGAGCGGCCTGCCAGCATGCGGGTGGCTTCGTAGGTCATGACGACCTCGCCCTGTTGGTTCTTCACGTCAATTCTCGACACGACGATGCCGCGATTGCCTTTGGAGGTGGGGCGCACGGACGTGATCTCGATTTCACCATGCACCGTATCGCCGACGCGGACCGGCGCCAGGATTTGCTGGTTGAGCTCGAGCATGGCGAGACCCGTCCCTTGGATCATGCTTTGGCAGAGCAGCCCCTCGATCAAGCTGTAGGTCAAAGCGGCCGGCACGAACTGCCCCTGAATCGCGCCCTTCTCGGCAGCGAAGGTGCGGTCGGTGAAAATCGTCTCCAGCATTCCGGTCACGCCGGTGAAAAGCACGAGGTCGGTCTCGGTGATGGTGCGATTGAGCGTGCGAAAGCGCTGTCCGGGAGAGAGCTGCTCCCAGGTGAATCCGAGGCCGAGCGTCTGCATGCAAGCTTCTCCAAACCATGTTCCGCGGTCTAGTCAACGTAGGGCAGCACGTCTTCGACCAATCGTCGCAATTGCGCCATCGGATCGCCCATGGTCGAAATGCGAAAGGTGATGCGCCGGCACCCCGAGGCCTTAAACCGTTTGATGTGCTCGACGCACTCCCGCGGCGAGCCATAGGTCAGCCAGGCTTCCCACCGCGCTTTGGTGTAATCGGCTGAATAGTAGAGGTCGAGGAATTTTTTGGAATCGGCAAGCGCCTCCTGCTTGTCCGCGTTCACGTTGATGTGGTGATAGAGAACGTTGTCGAACGCCGACATGTCGCGGCCGCTCTCGCGGCCGACCTTGAGAATGAAGTCCCACGAGCGCTGAAATCCGCCGGGACTGACCGAATGCGTCATCCAGCCATCCGCGATCGTGCCGACGCGCCTGATGCCGAAATTCATGTCACGGTTCGATCACAGCG
>Ga0207665_10002941_pt1 | contig 11410 bp, 10 predicted proteins | sample LARL112metaG_FD_184351 | JGI IMG/M metagenome (GOLD analysis project Ga0207665, IMG submission 184351) | Corn, switchgrass and miscanthus rhizosphere microbial communities from Kellogg Biological Station, Michigan, USA - LAR L11-2 metaG... | ecosystem: Host-associated > Plants > Roots >...
CAGCAGCTCCTTCTCGACCACGAAGCGCACCGCGGCCAGGGCCGTCTCGGCGAGCCGGGGATCGTCGAGGACCGCGGGGGCGTGCACGAGCGCGGTCATCGGCCGCCCCTGGCGCTCCAGCAGCGTGACGCCGCGGCCGGCTCCCTCGGCGGGCAGCGGCGCCGGCTTGCCGGTCCCGTCGAGATACGCGCCGGAGCTGTCCGACCAGTGCAGGACCGCGAGGGTCGGATCGCGGAGCACGCTGCGCAGGCGCTGCTCGAGCTCGCCGGGGGCCCGCTGGCGACCCAGCTCGATCACGAGGCGCCCGGCCGTCGCGTTGCTCCGCTCCGACTCGAGCTGACCGGTGATGAAGCCCACCGGCACGATGCCGTACTTCTTGGCCGCGTTCAGCAGCCGCGTACGGGTGCGCTCGCGGGCCGCGTCGTCCTCGAAGCCGACCTGGCTGAACCGGGCCAGCGCGTTGCGGACGTGCGCCTCGTCGTGGATGGGCAGCCGCCGCCGGCCCCGGGAGTCGACGTAGGCGAACGCGCTCGCCGGCAGCCGCGCGCGCTTGCTGGCCACGAGGCGAGACATGGTCAGGCGACCACGCGCTCCGGGTCGCGGCGCCGGACCCGGCGGGCCAGCACGCGCCGGTGCTCGAGGAGCAGCCGCACCGTCTCCTGCAGCACGGTGGCCACCGGCACCGCGATGATCATGCCCAGCACCCCGAGCGCGTGGCTGCCGACCACCACCGAGCCGAGCAGCAGCGCGGGGTGGAGGTGCACGCTCCGCCCGATGGTGAAGGGCTGGATGATCGTGTCGTCGAGCACCTTGATGACCAGGAACAGCGCCACCACGCGTCCGACCCCGGCGAGCCCTTGCCCCGGCGTCAGCACCACCACGAGCCCGGCGGCGGCCGCCGAGAGTAGCGGCCCCACGAACGGCACTACGTTGGCGAGGCCGGCGAACACCCCGAGCAGGAGCGGGTACGGCACGCGCACGAGCCACAGACCCAGCGCGGCCAGCGCGCCGACCACGAGGCCGTCCAGCACCACCCCGCGGATGTAGCGGCCGATGACCCCGTTGAGCTCGCGCCACACCGCCACCGACGTCTCGACGTGCTGCGGGGGCAGACGGTCCATGGCCGCCGCGATCAGGCGGTGCATGTCCCGCAGGAGGAAGAAGGCGAAGAACGGGATCAGAATCGCGAGCAGGAAGAGGTGGCCCGCGTGCTCGAAGAGATCGCCGGGCTCGCTGGGGCCCCGGTCGAGCACGAACCGCTGGACCCAGTGCCCACCTTCGGGGAGGAGGCGCCGGATCGCGGGCGCCGACTCGCCCAGCTCCCGCACCACCGCGTCGAGGCCGGTGTCGATCTGGCGCGCCAGCCCGGGCATGCGGTCCATGAGCGCCGCGCCCTCGGCGAACATACCCGGCCCCAGCAGGAAGCCGGCGATCACCAGCGCCGCAATGATCACGGTGAAGAGCGCGCCCACCGCCACGCTGCGCCGGATGGCCAGCGTGTCGGCCCACACCAGCGCCGGGCTCAGCAGATAGGCGAGCGCCGCTGCGAGGAAGATCGGCAGGACCAGGCCGCGGGCCAGCCAGGCGAGCGCCGCGAGACCGGCCCACGCGAAGAGCCGCGCCGCGCTCACAGTGGGCCGGCCGCCTCCGAGCCGGGTCCCACCTCCGGCGCGAGCGGGTTGCGCCGCGCGTAGATGGCGAGAAGACGGGAGAGATTGCGCATCACCACCACCGCGATGCGGGCGTTGCCCTCCATGAGCGCGTCGAAGTCACTCTTGTAGAGGATGAGCAGCCGTCCCGCCGTCGCGACCCGCGCGCTGGCCGAGCGCGGAAAGTCGTCGATCAGGGCGAGCTCGCCGAAGGCGTCGCCGGGACCGAGCGTGTTGAGCACGTAGGGCCCTTGCGTCGTCGCGCGCGTGATCTCCACCGAGCCCTCCACCACCACGAAGAGCGCCCGCCCGGGATCGCCCTCCTCGAAGACCACATCGTCGGCGTGGTAGACCTTCTCGAAGAACCGCGTCGCCAGCCGTGCCAGCAGACGTCGCGGCAGGCCGGCGAAGAGAGGCGATTGGGCCAGGAAGGGAGTGCGGCGGGCCTGCTCGGGGTCCGCCGCCCAGCCCAGCCATCGCGGCAGGGGCTGCTCGAACATGCCGCGAACTATAGCAGAAGGTCATCCGGATGGCGCGTGACACCGCCGGCACGGTGCCCGCGTGAGCCCGCGCCTATCCCTGGGTGAGGATCAGATCGGACCGGTCGTACTCGGGGGTCTGATCGGGAGCGATCACTGGTCGACCGGTGGTGCCGAAGTCGTCCGACTTCGCGGGCTCGATCACCGCCCCGTCGCGCCCCGGAGCATGCATCGTCGCCCGCTCGAGCGCCAACGCCGTGCCCAGCACGGCCAGCAAGATGAAGGCACCGACCACGAATGTCCGTCGCGTCCTGGTCATCATCGCGTCCTCCTCCTCTGGGGCGGCGCCTCGAGTCTCCGCCACGGCCGGCCGCCCGATGCCGTGGCGACTCGAACGGCAACGAACGGCATCAATGGTGCCAGCGCCGGAGAAGGCGACGACGACGGGGGCCGGGCGCACCCAGGCGCCATCGAGAGCGACCGTGATGCGCATCGCGCCAGACGCGCATCTAAAGGAAAGGTGGGCGCGCGCCACGCGAGTGGATCACGGCCCAAGTGCGCGACTCTCGGTTCCGTCCCGGGCGGTGGACCGTCGCCTCGCTGCGGTCCGCGCGCACCCGGTGGCCGGATTCGAGCGGCGGGATAACGCGAAGCGCTAGGCTTCCACCGAGGCGACGCGGCGCGGCGGGACCGGTGACCGACACCCGGTCAGGGAGCAGGGATGGCGCGCGAATCTCCGGGCGTTCTGCCGGGTCGCTCCCGAAATGCCCGGCCCGAGAAGCGCGCTCAGTCGGCGAGAGCCGGCTGCAGCACGCGCGCGAAGTGGCTCAGCTTGAGCCACGTCGGAAACGCCTTGACGAGCGGTCGCGGGCCCTCCAGCCGGATCCCGCCCGAGCGCACCGCCTCCGCCCAGACGACATGGCCGGCCCACACGCGGGCGAGGGCGCCCACGTCGGCGTGCACGGTCAGGTCGACCTCGAAGCCCGGATCCTTCATGCAGACGTCGACGTCCGCGGGCTCCAGTACGAGCCAGCACGTCTGCAGGCGCAAGCAGCGCGTCGGCACGCCGCGCAGCTCGAACCGCACCACGACGCGTGGCGCGGGCAGGTGCGAGACGTCGATGCGACGATGCATGGCCCACATCAGAAGCGCGGGATCGAGATTGTCCGGGGCGAACTGCTGGGCGGCGTGACGCTGGCCCCACTCGCCGAGGCGCTCCACCACCTCGCGTAGCTCCGTCCCGGCCGCCGTCAACCGGTACTCCCGCCCGCGCCCGACGCTCACCGGCACGCTGTCGATCACGCCCGCGTCCTCCAGCTGGCGTAGCCGCTGCGCCAGGAGCGTGCGGGAGATCAGCGGCATCCCGCTGCGGATCTCGTTGAATCGCCGGGAGCCGGCGAAGAGCTCGCGCAGGATCAGGGGGGTCCACCGCTCGGCGAACACCTCGGACGCGACGGCCACCGGGCAGAACTGACCGTAGCCCTTCATGGCCCCGACTCTAGTCACCCGCCCGGATCACGGCAAGTCCATTTTTTGGTCTTGGCGAACTCTCCGGCGCGCTGGCATCGTGACTGCAGAGATCGCCGCGGCACAGGAGGATCAGCATGACGCCAATGGAGATTGCCCCGACCGCTCCGGGTTCGCGGATCGACTGGCCGGCGGTGGCCCAGGAGTTGGCGCCGACCTTCGCCGCCCGCGCCGCCGGCCACGACGCCGACGACACCTTCGTCTCCGAGAACTACGCCGAGCTGCGCCGGCGGCGCGTCTTCTCCGCCGCGGTGCCCGCCGAGCTGGGTGGCGGCGACGCCTCGCGCGCCGAGATGTTCGACCTGCTGCTGACGCTCGGCCGCGCCTGCCCGTCCACCGGGCTGGCCCTCGCGATGCACATGCACCAGGTCCTCGTCCCGGTCTGGCGCTGGCGCCACGAGCGCGCGCCGGTCGAGCCGTTCCTGCGCCGCCTGGCCGCCGATGAGCTGATCGTCGCGAGCAGCGGCGGCTCCGACTGGCTGGCCGGATCCGGCCGCGCCGACCGGGTCGAGGGCGGCTTCCGGGTGACCGGCCGAAAGATCTTCGCGAGCGGCTCGCCCGCGGCCGACCTCTTCTCCACGATGGCGGTTCACGACGATCCGGCCGACGGTCCCACCGTGGTGCAGTTCGTCATCCCGCTGGACGCGCCCGGGGTGACCCGGCACGACAACTGGCGCACCCTGGGGATGCGCGGCACCGGCTCCCACGACGTGACGCTCGAGTCCGTCTTCGTGCCCGACGCGGCGATCACGGTGCGCCGGCCGTCGGGCCGCTGGTCGCACGTGTGGCACATCGTGGCCGCCACCGCGCTGCCCGCCATCTTCTCGGTGTACCTCGGCGCGGCCGAGGCGGCCCGCGAGGCGGCGCTGCGCCAGGCCGCCCGCCGCCGCGACGATCCGACCGTCCAGGAGATGGTCGGCGCCATGGACACCGAGCTCGGCGCCGCGCGGATGGCCTGGCGCTCCATGGTCGACGTGACCGACCGCGGGACCGTGGGACCGGAGGTGACCAACGAGGTGATGATCGCCCGTACCGTGGCCGGGCGGGCGGTGCTGCGCACCGCGGAGGCCGCGCTGGAGGTGGCCGGCGGCGCCGGCTTCTTCCGCAGCGCCGGCCTGGAGCGGCTCTTCCGCGATCTGCAGGGCGCTCGCTACCACGCCCTGCGTGGCCCCGCCCAGCGGCGGTACGCCGGACGGCTCGCCCTCGGCCTCGACCCGAACGACTGACCGGAGAGCCACGCCAAGTAGCGACGCGGGTCCGGCCGGCGCCTCACTCGTCCAGCAGGGCGATGACGCGCGCCGGCGCGGACTCCGTCTTCCACTTGGCGGGGAGGGCGACCACCTTCACCCGGGACGGGATCTGGTCCAGATTGATGAGGTTCTCGATCTGGTAGACGATCTTCGGCAGGATGATGCGGTGCACCGGCATCGAGCTCTTGAGGATCTCGTCCGCCTTCTGATAGCCGAGGCCGGCGCCCTTCTCCTCCTGCGCGAAGTCGTAGCCGAGCACCTTCGGCTGCTTCGCCACCAGCCACTCGGCCGCCTCCCGGGTGAGGCACGGTGACTCGTCCCACCACTTCGGATCGGTGGTGACGTGGCCCTTCGGCCAGTCGGTCCGCAGGAAGATCGTCGCCCCCTTCGTGAGATGGATCCCCTGCTCGGCGAGCGCCCGCTCGGCGCGCTCCAGGTCCGCCGGGGTGATGCGCTCGTTCGCCTTCCCCTTGAAGGTGAGGTCCAGCACGATGGCCTCGCCGATCATGGCGTCGAGCGGCAGCTCCTCGATGCCGGGCCGGTCGCGGAAGAAGTGGTGCGGGGTGTCGATGTGGGTGCCGGCGTGCACCGTCATCTCCACCATGTTCGACACGAAGCCCTTCTCCTCCCACTTCACGATCGGCTTCAGCTTGAAGTAGTACTCTTCCTTGGCGAACGGCGCCGAATCACACTCCTCGACGGTCATGCTCAGGTCCACGATCCGCATGCGGAACTCTCCTCCTGGGGTTCGGGGCACTCCGGCCTGCATCTTATGCCAGGGCGGTGCGCTCCAGCCGGACTATTCCATCCCTCACCCGACGATGAGGCGGTCGATCTCGGCGGCCAGCGCCACCGCGTCGTTGCTGAAGTAGTGGGTGTGCGCGCCCGCGCCCAGGCAGAGCTCGGCGCGATCTCCCGCCCGCTCGGCCTCGATCCGGCCGTCCGCCCCGGTCGCCGCCACCGGATACGCGCCCGACGGCCGGGACCAGATCGCCCGCCCGACGTAGTCGCCGGAGCGGAAGGCGTTGACCCATTCGACCGCGCCGATCGCCGCCGCGCGCGGCTCCCCCGCGGCGACGCCGGACGCGCTCGCGCCCATCCAGCCGTAGAGGAGCGGAAAGCGCTCCGCGTAGAGGCCGCGGAGCGGCGAGCCGACCGTGACGAGGGCGATCGGGACGCCGCCCACCGTCTCGCGCAGGCGCCCCCGGACGTGCAGGTAGCGGAGCAGGTCGGCGCTGATCACGGTGCCCTGGCTGTGCGAGACGACGACGATCCGGGCGTAGCCTCCGCCCCGGAGGTGGGCCAGGAGCGCGGCGTACCGCGAGTAGATCCGCGCCCGGGGCGGCTGGCGGTCGGGCGGATCGGCGAAGTAGTTGTCGATGTCGAGCACCGCGTCGATCCCCGCCCGCAGCCGACCGAACGTCTGCGTGAAGCGAGAGCCGAGCGCCGCGATCGTCCACGCGCCCCCCGCGAGCCACTTCCCCGCGCTCAAGAGGGTGTCGCCCTGGATCTCGTCGAGCCAGCCGGCCAGCCACCTCGTCCCTTCTCCGCCCACGCCGGCCGCGACGGCGAGCTGACGGTACACCAGCACCACATAGAGCGCCCCGCCGACGATCGCGAGCGGCGTCACCCCGATCCCGAACGCCCGGCCCAGCCACCGGAGGCCGCCGTCGAGCCAGCGGCCGAGCCGCGTCGACCACCGGACCGCCTCCGGCCGGGGCCCCGACGCGTCCACGTTCACGGTGGGCAACAGCTCTTCCCGCAGCGACGGCAGCAGCACGAACAGCGTCGGCGACGCGAAGGCCAGGAACGCGACCATCAGCGGGGTGAAGATCCGACCGAGCTCCTGCATCCGATCGTCGAGGAAGATCGCGGCGGAGCGATAGCCCCCGCGGAACACCACCGGCAGATAGAAGAAGTCGCTCAGGGCGCGGCCGGCGACGTCGTTCACCACCGACCAGAGCACGAGGCTCAGCACCGCGAACAGGGCGGATGACCCCACCACGCCCAGGCGCGCGGTCTCGAGCGACTGCCTCCCCGCGCGGTCGAGGCCCGCGCCCACCCACGATCCGAGCACGAGCGCCGTCGCCAGCACCGCCACGAACACCACGCCGACCACCAGCAGCGCGGCCAGCAGCCACTCCGCCACGTTCAGCGCGGCGGTCACCATCCACTCGGCCTGCGTGCTGCTCTCCGGCAGCCGGATGCGGCCGGCCACGCACACCCCGGCCACCGTCGCGGCGACCAGGAGGTGCCCGAGCGGGCGCACCCCGTGCGCGATCCTCGCATACCGCTCGGTCAGCCATGCCCCGAGCCCGGCGAGGACCACCGCGGTCGCGCCGAAGTGCAGCACCGGGAGCTCGGTCCGGGCGCTCGCGGCCACGCCGACCGCGACCGAGCACCCGACCGCGGCCGCCAGCGTCAGGACCACCTGCGTCCAGCGCGCCGCCGGCGCGGTCGTGCGGAGCCACGCGAGCGCGGCCAGCGCGCACAGGACGAGGACGGCCGCCCCTCCCACCGCGGTGAGCAGCTGACCGTCCCGGTCGGGCGGCACCAGGCCGGCCACCGCGAACAGCGCCAGCAGGCCCATCGAGAGCTGCGCGAGGGCGGCCGGGCCTCTCATCAGCCACCCGAGCCACGCGTGCAGGCGCTGCAGGAGCCTCAGGCCGGACCCGGCGCCGCCGCCGGTTGCGAGCGCGACCTGGTCGACGACGTCGGCCGAGAGCCGGCTCAGGTGGAAGAAGAGCTGGTAGAGCGCGGTCAGCGTCCGCCATCCGCCCTCGCGCAGCCGCGAGAGGTCGGCCCAGTAGAGCTCGAACAGGTCGACGGGGCGCCCGTCCGCCCGGCGCCGGAGCGACACGCGGGCGGACTCGTACAGGGACTCGCGGTCCGACAGCTCGAGGCGCCCGAGCAGGTAGTCGTCGAGCGCGAGCCCGAGATCGGGAGCGGCGGCGGACCGCTGCGCCTGGTAGAAGCCGCTCGGCGCGCCCGGCCGACCGCCGAGGACCGCCGATTGCCTCGCGACGGAGGACGCGTCCCCGCCGGGCTCGAGCCGCGCGACGGGCACCAGCACGTCGTGCACCTCCCCGTGCACGTATCGGGGCTCCCCCGCTCCTCCATGGCAGAGCAGGCGCGCGACCTCGCGCACCGTGTCGCCCGCGCGCTGATCGGCGATGCCGTGCACCACGATGACCGCGACGCGATCGGTCGCTGCGTCTCGCATCCCGGGCGCACTGTACCGTCGCCGCGCAGCACAGGTCAACGACGGCGGCACCGGGCCCGGCCGCCGCGGAGCCCGCGCTTGTGGCCGGGCGCGCGCCGTGGAATCATGGCCGGAGCCACCGAGCCGTGCCCTTGCCGTCTCCCGGGGAGAGGATGCGATGGACGTCGGCCTGCAGATGATCTTCGCCACCTACGGGTGGAGCAACGTCTCCGACGAGCAGGCCTGGAACGAGGAGCTGCAGCTCGCGCGGCTGGCCGCCGAGCACGGCTTCGACGTGCTGTGGTCCGTCGAGCACCACGGGAACGACTACTCGTTCTGCCCGGACAACCTCCAGCTCATGTCCTACCTGGCGGCGGCGTGTCCGGACGTCGGCCTCGGCACCGCCGCGGTGATCCTGCCCTGGCACGATCCCCTGCGCGTGGCCGAGCAGGCGTCCGTTCTCGACCATCTGAGCCGCGGCCGCCTCCGCCTCGGCATGGGGCGCGGCCTCGCCCGGCGGGAGTTCGAGACCTTTCGCGGGACGATGGACGAGTCGCGCGGTCGGTTCGACGAGGCCGCGGCGATGATCCTCCGGGCCCTGCGCACCGGATTCATGGAGGGCGACGGCCCGTTCTACCCGCAGCCGCGCGCCGAGATCCGGCCGCGCCCGACGCGGAGCTTCGACGGCCGCGTCTACGCGGTCGCGTCCTCCGACGATTCGGTGGTGTCGGCGGCCAAGCTCAACGCGCGGCTGGTGATGTTCGCCGACCGGCCATGGCCGCTGCGCATGCCCGCCATCCAGAAGCACCGCGAGCTGGTGCCGCAGATGCACGGGGAGCCGGCGCGCCCACCCCTGCTCGCCGACTTCTGCGTGTGCACGCCCACCCTGGAGGGCGCGGAGGCGCTGGCGCGCCGCTACATGGGGAAGTTCGTGGAGAGCAACTTCTACCACTACGAGCTGCTGGGTCCGCACTTCAGCACCGTGAAGGGATACGACGCCTACGCGCAGAAGGTCGCGCTCACCCGCGAGATCGGCATGGACGGCATCGTCTCCGCGTTCATGCAGGCCGCGGTCTGGGGCACGCCGGACCGGATCCTGCGCACGCTCGAGGAGCGGCGGGCCATCGTGGGCGACTTCGAGCTCGCCACCTCGTTCCGCTTCGGCGGTACGCCCTTCGACCTGGCCGAGTCCGGGCTTCGCCTCTACGCCAAGGAGGTGCTGCCCGTCGTCCGGTCCTGGGCCGTGGGCCCGGCGGGCGGCGCGCCGGTCGGGACCTAGCCGCATCGCGCGCGTCGCCCCCTACGTCTTCATTCTGCTCTGGAGCTCGTCCTTCGTCACGGCGCGGGTGGGGCTGCGCCTGGTCTCGCCGCTGCTCTTCGTCGGCGTGCGGCTGGTGGCCGCCGCCGCCCTCCTGGCCCTGGCCATGGCGGCGGGGCGGCGCTCCTGGGCCGCGCTGCGCGGGCGCTGGTATCACCTCGCGGTGGCGGGCGCGCTGGTGAACGGCGTGACCCTGTCCGCGTTCCACGTGGGCATGGTGACCGAGAACGTCGCGGTGATGGCGCTCATGCAGTCGCTGAGCCCGATGCTCATCGCGCTCTCCGCGGTGCCGCTGCTCGGCGAGCGGCTGCGCGCCTCGCAGTGGCTCGGCCTGGTCCTGGGCACGGTGGGCGTGGCGATCGTGGTAGCCCCGCGCGCGCTCGAGAGCCCCGCGGGCGGGCGCGCGGTCGCGCTCGGGCTCGCGGGCGTCGCCGGCCTTGCGGGCGGCACGCTTTACTTTCGCCGCTTCTGCAGGGGCGTGCCGCTGCTCGCCGCCACCACCGTGCAGGTCGCGGCCGGGGCGATCCTGACCGCGGCGCTCGCCCTGGCGTTCGAGCGCATGCACGCGGTGTGGACGGCGCCCGCGGTGACCGCCGTGGTCTGGAACGTCCTCGCGGTCTCGATCGGGGCCATGGCGCTCTACTACTACCTGCTGGCGCGCGGGACGGCGGGCCGGGTGTCGGCCAACTTCTACCTCGTCCCCGGAACGGTGGCGCTGGCCGCGTGGGCACTCCTGGGCGAGCGCCTGACCCCGCTGGCCGTCGGCGGCTTCGCGGTCGCCTCCGCGGGCGTGTTCCTGGTGGCCCGCGCTCCCGGACCGCCCGCGCGCCGGCTCCCGTTCAGGACGGCAGGATGACCGCCTTGCCGGTGGTCTGGGTGTCGAAGATCTTGTAGGCGTCCTCCGCCTGCTCGAGCTTCCAGCGGTGCGTGAAGAGCCGCTCCACGTCCACGCTCCGGTCGGCGACGAACTCCGCGCATTCGGCCTGCCCTTGCTTCGAGAAGGTCCAGGAGCCGACGAGCGTCACCTGCCGGCGTAGGAGGTCGGGGCTCACGTCGAGCGTGACCTGGCCGCGCTCGCCCACGAAGCAGGCGGTGCCCCACGAGCGCACCGCGCGCACCGCGGCCGCGCGGGCCTCCGGCGCGGAGGAGGCGTCGAGCGTCTTGTGCGCGCCCTCGCCGTGGGTCAGGTCGCGGATCGCGGCCACCACGTCGCCCGCGGCGGGGTCGATCACCTCGTGCGCGCCGAAGGCCCGGGCCAGATCGCGCCGCTCCGGCGCGACGTCGACCGCGATCACCCGCGCGCCCATCACGAGGGCGAGCTGGGTGGCCGAGAGCCCGACCGGCCCCTGGCCGAAGATGGCGATGGTCTCGCCGCCCTGCAGGTTGACCCGCCGCAGCGCGCCCCAGGCGGTGCCGGTGCCGCACGAGATCGCGGCGCCGGTCACGAAGGAGAGCGCGTCCGGCAGCGGCACCAGCGTCGACACCGGCACCTTCATGTAGCGCGCGTGGCCGCCGTGCCCGCCCGAGCCGTACACCACCGTCCCCTCCAGGCACATCTGGGTCCAGCCCGCCCGGCAGTGCTTGCAGGTGCCGCAGCCCTCGTAGTGGTGGTCCATCACGCGCTGCCCGACCCGCGCCTCCTTCGGGGTGACGCCGGCGCCCACCGCGGCCACCACGCCGCAGGGCTCGTGGCCGGCGATCACGCCGGCCTGCCGCCGTATGCCCCCCGCCACCGTTCCGGCCGGCTGCGCGGGCGCGCGGTAGTTGTGCAGGTCGCTCCCGCACATGCCCGACGCCTTGATCTCGAGGACCACGTCCCGGGGCCCCGGGGTCGGGTCGGGGAACTCCCTCAGCTCTAGCTTGCGGTCTCCGAGAAACACCACGCCCTTCATGGCTTCCTCCTGGTATGACGTCCCGCTGATCTCGCGACGAACATATCACCGTGCGCCACTGACGCTTGCGCAAACTGACGCGCCGATATCATG
>Ga0207665_10002942_pt1 | contig 11409 bp, 7 predicted proteins | sample LARL112metaG_FD_184351 | JGI IMG/M metagenome (GOLD analysis project Ga0207665, IMG submission 184351) | Corn, switchgrass and miscanthus rhizosphere microbial communities from Kellogg Biological Station, Michigan, USA - LAR L11-2 metaG... | ecosystem: Host-associated > Plants > Roots >...
CAGGCCCAGCTGCGGATGCGCCTCGCACCAGCGGGACAGCGCCGCGGTCCACTCGCGCACCCGCTCCAGCGCGAACACGCGGTGGCAGCTGGCGATGGCGGAGCAGTAGACGATGCCGGTCACCACCGGGGACAGCTCGCCCGCGGTGGCCGCCACCATCGCCTCGTCCAGGCTGCTCAGGCCCGGCGTGATCTGCCCGGCGGCCAGCAGCGCGCGCCCCTTGAGGTTGCGCGCGAAGGCGATCAGGTCCACTTCCGCGAAGCGCTCGCCGATCTGGGCGGCACGCGCGGCGCACTCGATCGCCCGGGCGGCCTCCCCCGCGCCCAGGTGCCGCTGGCCGGCCGGCAGCAGCAGGTAGCCCTGCTCGACGCAGTCCTCGCCGTGGCTGTCGACCAGGCGCTGGGCGCGGCTCAGCCAGCCGCTCGCGCGCGAGGCCTCCGCGCGCGCCAGCAGCCGGAACCCGAGCCAGAATGCCGCGCGGGCCGCGGCCAGCGCCTCGCCCGCCTGCAGGCGCGCGTGGTAAACGCGCTCCTGGGTGGCGAGCATCTGTTCATCGCGCGCGGAGAGGCCCGCCGACCAGGCGAGCCGGTGCAGGTCCTCGGCGCCGAGGGGGTGCGCCGCGTCGGCGCGCGCGAGCGCCTCGAAGGCATCGTCCCACTCCTGGCGCTCGAAGCAGGCGCGCCCGCGCAGGAGCGCCGCGTCATTCCCGGACTCGGGCGGGGCGGGGCTGCGATCGCGGCTGTGGGTGGTGCTGGTGGGCATCGGGCGGCGCCGTCGGGGCCGCGATAGTGCCCATCACCCGGGTCCGATGGCAACCGCGCGGGGCCCGCTCCTGCGCAGGGCACCTTCCTGACCGCCTGCGCAAGGCGAGCCCGCGCCGCGCCTCAGGCGGCGCTGATGCTGGTCTCTTCGGCGATCATCTCTTCGAGGCGCTGCAGATCCGGCACCAGCGGCGTCTCGTTCACCATGCGGATCTGGCAGATGACCGGCGCGCGCTCGGGGAAGACGCGCGAGTTGTCCGGGCGCACCACGTCCGAGCTCACCCGCACCAGCTGCGGGAAGCCCTGGCTCACCAGCGCGAAGTTGCCGCCCTCGACCCGGGTGCCGAGCGCATGCACGATGACGATGCGCGTGCGTCCGCTCGCCGGCGGGATCATCTGCCCGCAGGCGCCCTCGAAGGACACCAGCGGCACCGCCTTGCCGTTCCACGGCACGGTGCCGATGTACCACGGCGGCGCGCCGGTCATCTCCGAGGGCGTCTGGAAGCCCACCACCTCCGCGATGCAGGCGCGCGGGATGATGAGCCGGCCATCGACCAGCGGGATGAGGAGGCTGTAGATCTCGGCGACGCGTTCGGCCATGGCTTAACTCCCGGAAGCGCCGGCGTAGCGCGTGGCGGCCCGCCGCCGCTCGACCAGCGGGGCGATGGCATCCAGCAGCTGCGCCTCCTGGTAGGGCTTGCCGAGGTAGTCATCCACGCCGAGCTCGATGGCGCGCGCGCGGTGCTTCTCGCCCACGCGCGAGGTGACCATGATGATCGGCACGTCCTTCAGGCGCGGGTCGTTGCGCACGTGCGCGGCGACCTCGTAGCCGTCCATGCGCGGCATCTCGATGTCGAGCAGGATCACGTCGGGGACGTTGTCCTGCAGCAGCGCCACGGCATCCATGCCATCGCGCGCGGTGAGCACGCGCATGCCGTTGCGCTCCAGCAGCCGCTGCGTCACGCGGCGCACGGTGATCGAGTCATCGACCACCATGGCAAAGGTGCGGCGGTCGCCGCGCTCGCGCGGCGGCGTCGGCGCCTGCGCGCGCGTACGCCACTCGGCGCGCACCAGCGCGCCGATGTCCAGGATGATGACGATGCGGCCGTCGCCGAGGATCGTGGCGCCGGAGATGCCGCGGATCCCGGAGATCTGCGGGCCCACCGACTTCACCACGATCTCGCGGCTGCCGACGAGCTCATCGGCCACGAGCCCGGTGGAGTGCTCGCCGGCGCGCACCAGCACCACCGGGATGGTGACGTCCTGCCCGGGCAGCTCGGAGGGGGTCAGCCCGACGAACGTCGCCAGGTGCTGGAAGCGGTACTTCTGGCCGCCGTAGTCGAACACGGCCGCATCGCGGCCCAGGTGCGCCGCCACCTCGGCCTTGGAGAGGCGCAGCACGCCCTCCACGGTCGGCAGCGGCAGCGCGTAATACTCCTCGTCGGTGCGCACCACCAGCGCGTGGCTGATGGCGAGCGTGAGCGGCAGGCGGATGGTGAAGACGGTGCCCTCGCCGGGCTTGGTCTCCATGTGCAGGGCGCCGCCCAGGCGCTTGATCTCGGTGGCCACCACGTCCATGCCGACGCCGCGGCCGGCCTGCTGGGTGATGGCGCCGGCGGTGGAGAAGCCCGGCTCGAGGATGAGCTGCATCGCATCCTCATCGCTCAGGGTGTTGCCCGGGCTGATCATGCCCAGGGACAGCGCCTTGTCGCGGATGGCCTTGAGGTTCATGCCGCCGCCGTCGTCGGTGAGGCGCACCATGACCTCGGCGCCCTCGCGGTGCAGCTCGAGCACGATGCGCCCGGTCTCGGGCTTGCCGCGCTGGCTGCGCTCGTCGGGCTTCTCGATGCCGTGCACCACCGCGTTGCGCAGCATGTGCTCGAAGGGCGGCAGCATGCGCTCGAGCACCTGGCGGTCGAGTTCCCCGGAGGCACCCTCGACGGTGAGCTCCACGCGCTTGCCGGTGTCGGAGGCGGCCTGGCGCACGATGCGCGCCAGGCGCTGCACGTGGCGCTGGAAGGGCACCATGCGCGTGCGCATGAGGCCGTTCTGCAGTTCGGTGATGGTGCGCGCCTGCTGCTGCAGCAGGCTCTGGGTGTCCTTGGCGAGGTTCTCCAGCAGCTGCTGGATGCTCGCCACGTCGTTCGCCGTCTCCGCGAGCGCGCGCGAGTACTGCTGGATCGAGGAATAGCGGTCGAGCTCGAGCGGGTCGAACTCGCTGCGGTGCGCGCCCTCGTCCTCGTGCTTGTGCAGGATCTGCGCCTCGGTCTCGATCTCGAGGCTGCGCAGCTGCTCCTTCAGGCGCGTCACCGTGCGCGACAGCTCGCCCAGGTTGAAATCGAAGCTGCCGAGCTGCTGTTCCAGGCGCGCGCGCGCGATGCTCGCTTCGCCGGAAATGTTGAGCAGCTGGTCGAGCAGGTCCGCGTCCACGCGCGCCATTTCCTGGCGCTCCCCGGTAACGGGCTCGCGCCCCGGCGGCACCGGCTGCGGCGGCGCCAGTCCCTCCTCGTGCTCGGCGCGGGGCCGTGCAAAGGGTGACGGGGCGAGGGAGCCCACGGAGGACCAGCGGGCCTCGGCCGGCGCGGCCGCGGGGGGCGCCGGGACGGGCGCGGGCGGCGGTGCGGCGGCAGGCTCGGGCGTCAGCAGCTCCACGGGCGGCTCAGGCTCTGCGGCCGCGGCCGCGCTGGCAGCCTGTTCCTCGGTGAACAGCAGCTCCGCGTTGAATTTCGCCAGCATGGTGCCGGAGGCCGTATCGGTGTCCGTTAGGGTGAAGGCCTCTTCGGCCGGCGGCGCGGCGGCCGGCGGCGGTGCGGGTGGTGACGGTGCCGGCGGCGGTGCGGCCGCCGCGGGCGCCGCTGCCGCGGCGGGCGCAGCCTCGGCCTGGCCCGGACGGCCCAGGGACTTCAGGCGATCGAGCATGGCGCGCGCCGGGGACACGCGGCGGCCGTTGATAACCTGCTCGCGCATGCGCGCCAGTTCATCGAGGCTCGCCTGGATGGCATCAAAGAGCGCCGCATCCGCGGTCACCGTGCCGTTCTCCACCAGCATCACCAGCGACTCGAGCTCGTGACTTAAGTCCCCCATCGCCATGATGCCCGCCATGCGCGCGCCGCCCTTGAGGGTGTGCAGCGGGCGCTTCAGGCCCAAGCGCAGGTCCTGGCTCGAAGGCTGGCTGCGCCAGTCCGCCAGGGCGCGCTCGGAGGCCTCGATGAGCTCGGTGGCCTCGTCGGTGAAGATCGCGGCGACCTCCGGATCAAAGTCGACCGCCTCGGCGCTGACCTCGGGCTCCGCAGCCGCGGCCGGCGCGGCGGCCGCCTGCGCGGCGGCGGCGGCGGCCGCGATGCGCGCATCGAGGCTCTTGTCGCTGCGCTCGATGCGCTCGAGCAGCTGCCAGTGATTGACGAAGTAGCCGGTGGACTCATCCAGGTGCGTGGCGACGGACTCCATCGCCGTCATGCAGTCGGAGATGACCCCGAGGTCCTCGCCCGAGAGTCCCAGGGCGCTGCCGAAGGCGCGCCGCAGCCAGTGATCGAGCGGCTCGGCAAGGCGGATCCCGTGGCGCGCCTGCGCCATCTTGGAACTGCCCGAGAGCGTGTGGCAGGCGCGGTAGACCTCCTCGGGCAGCGCGTGCGGCTCGGGCAGCTTCGCCTCGCGCGCGAGGTAGGTGCGCACCGTGGACACGTGGGTCGCGGTCTCGCGCGCGTAGATGTCGCGCAGCGTGTCATCCGGGATCGGCCTGGCGGCGCCCTCCGGCCGCGACACCAGTACCTGCGGGCGCGGCGCGGCGGCGGCTGGCGCGGCGGCGGTGGCCGAAAGCGCCGGCGTCTCGCCGGTTTCCTCATCGCGTGAGCGCGCCGCGGGCGCCTGGCGTCCCGCCGCGAGCGCGTGCGCGCGCGAGGAGATGCCGAGGAGGTCGGCCTTCACCGGCGCACCCTTCTCCAGCTGCTGCACGAGCTCGGGCAGGGCGGCGATCGCCGCGCGCAGCGTCTCCAGGATTGCCGGCGAGCGGGTGAGCGTGTTGTCGAGCACGCGGTTCAGGAGGTTCTCGATCGACCAGGCGAATTCGCCCAGGTCGCGGGCGCCGACCATGCGGCCGCTGCCCTTGAGCGTATGGAAGGAGCGGCGCACGGTGATCAGGGCGTCGCGCTCGAGCGGATTCTCGTCCCACACCGGGAAGCCGTGCTGGATCTTGGCCAGTTCCTCGTTGGCTTCCTCGATGAACAGCTTCACCAGCTCCGGGTCGGAGTGCTCGGCGAGCGCCGGCGCCTTGGACACCGGGACCGCGAGCGTCGGGGCCGCCGCATCCACGCTGGCCGCGTCCGGCTGCGCCGGGCGGGCGTGCACGCTGGTGATGGCGACCGTCTTGGCGTACGCCCCGGGCTCCAGCGGCGGCACCGTGGGGACCGAGGGCGTCACCTGCTGCTCGAGCGCCTGCACGCAGGCCTGCGCGTTGTCGAGCATGTACCAGGGATCGGCGCGCCCGGCCTGCAGCGTCTCCATGTAGTACTCGACGCTGACGATGGCGTCCGCCAGGCGGTCGATGAAGCCCGGCGGCAGCACGTGCATGCCCGGCTGCATCACGCGCTTCAGCTGCGTCGTGATGCCCTCGATCAGTTCCACGGCGCGCGCCTTGCCCAGCAGCAGCAGGCCGGCCTTCATGCCGCGCATCAGGTCCTGCCAGCTGTCCATGCCGGCCGCGTCCAGCGTGCCGCCGACGCTCTGCGTCACGGCTTCCTTGATGCGGGCGAGGTTCACGATGCACTCGCGCAGCACCGCGGACTGCACCTGCTGGAACTCGGAGTCCTCCCCGGCCGGCTGCGCCTCGGTGTCGCGCGGCAGGATCATGCCCACGAGTCCGTCGTCGAGCTTGTCCTCGACCCCGATCAGGGTCGCGGCGATGTCCACCAGCGTCGACTCGTCCGCCTTGAGCGAGCCCTCGACGATCTTGGTCAGCCGGTCGGTCTCGAACTGCACCTTGGCGCGCAGGTCGCCCAGGCCGAGCACGCCGAGCGTGTCGCCGATCTTGCGCAGCAGCTCGACCTGGGAGTAGAGCTCCTGGGGCTGGCCGGCGCCGCGGCGCACGAAGATATCCAGTACGTCCTTGACCTTGGCGAGGTCCTCGCGGATCGCCGCGGCCACGGTCTGCATGAGCTTGATGCTGGGCGCGGAGAGGTTCTCGCGCTCCTGCTCGATGCTCTCATCGACCGGCAGCAGCTCGGTCAGGCGGAAGGAGTTGCGCACCGCGGTGACGCGCGCGCCGGCGGACTCGGAGCGTCCGACGTAATAAAGAAGGTTGTTGAGCAGCTCCACCGCCGGGGACTGCGCGTAGCGCGCCTCGCCCTGCTCGTACAGCCGGCGGATCTCCCGATCCCCCAGTCCCAGGAGGCGCTTCACCGACTGCCCGCCCTCGAGCCCGTGCTGCTGCAGGGCCTCCACCACCGCGCCGATCACCCACCACAGCTGGAACACCGGCTGGCGGGTGGCGATCTGCTCGAGCTTCTGGGCGACCTTGGCGAGGGTCTCCAGGTGCTGCTCCACGCGCTCGCCGCGGATCCAGCCGATGAGGCCGACCTGGTAGCGCGCGCGCAGGCGGCGCGCCCACTGCTCCACCGTCATCGGCGGCTCGCCGGCGGTGCCGTCGTGCGGCTGCGCCTGCTGGTCGGACTTAAGATTGAGGACCAGCAGCGTGCCTTCGGACAGCAGCGAGCTGCCGCGCACCGCGCGCAGGTCATTCAGCAGCGGCAGCAGCACCAGCGCCAGGTCACGCCCGCCGGCGAGCACGCGCTCGAGGTACCCGGGCAGCTGCACCATGGCGCGCATGAGCGCATCCAGGCTCTCCGCCTGGCTCTTGCGCTCGCTGTGCGTGGCCATGAGGTACTGGGCGACGTGCTCCATCTCCTCGGCCAGCAGCGCCGCGCCATAGATCTCGAGCAGCCGCAGCACGCCCTGGACCTGGTGCAGGTCCGTCACGCACTTCTCGAGCAGCGCCACGTTGTCGGGCTGCTCGACGTAGCTCTCCAGTGCGGTGCGGGCCTCGCCGAGCGTGACGTTGACCTCGCGACCGACCAGATCGAATGTCTGGGAAACGACTTCAGGCATGCACTAGCTTCCGGGGCAGGATCATGAGCCGCCGAGCGCGGAGATCTGCCGTACCTTTGCGGTGGTGAGCGGGGCTTCCTCGACGCGCCGCACGCTGCCGCTGGTGGCGGCACGCTCCGCGCCGCTGCCCGGGAGGCGGAAGCCGGCCGCGGACTTGCGCAGTCCGGCCGAGAGCTCCGCGAGCTTGGCGATGGCCGCCGAGGTGGCGGTGGTGGTCTCGGCGGTCTGCGCGCTGATCTCCTTCAGTATCTGCATGTTGCGGGCGATGTTCTGCGCCGCCCCGGTCTGCTGGCGCGAGCTGCCGGAGATGTTCTGCACCAGGCTCGCGATCTGGTTGGAGACCTGCTCGATCTCCTCGAGCGCCGCTCCGGCGTTCTCGGCCAGCAGCGCCCCGCCCACCACGTCGGTGGTGCTGCGCTCCATCGACACGACCGCCTCGTTGGTGTCGGTCTGGATGGTGCGCACCAGCACCTCGATCTGCTTGGTGGCATTGGCCGCGCGCTCCGCCAGGCGCTGCACCTCGTCCGCCACCACCGCGAAGCCGCGGCCGGCCTCGCCGGCCATGGAGGACTGGATGGAGGCGTTGAGCGCCAGGATGTTGGTCTGCTCGGCGATGTCGTTGATGAGCTCGACGATGTTGCCGATCTCCTGCGAGCTCTCGCCCAGGCGCTTGATGCGCTTGGAGGTCTCCTGGATGGTCTCGCGGATGGTGTTCATGCCGTCGATCGTGCGGCGCACCGCATCGCCGCCCTTGTGCGCGACCTCCACCGAGTGGCGCGCCACGTCGGAGGCGCGCTCGGCGTTGCCGGACACCTCCTCGACCGAGCCGGCCATGCTGGCGGCGGACTCGGTGGCCGAGGCGATCTGCTTCGACTGCGCGCCCGAGGCCTTGGCAAGGTGCTGCGACAGCGCCTGCGTCTGGCGCGTGGCGGAGTCGAGCTGGATGGCCGAGCCGTTGATGGTGGTGACCAGGCCGCGCAGCGCATCGACCGCGTAGTTGATCGAGTCGGCGATGGCGCCGGTGATGTCCTCGGTGACGGTGGCCTGCACCGTCAGGTCCCCGTCGGCGAGGCTCGAGAGCTCATCGAGCAGGCGCAGGATCGCCTGCTGGTTGCGGTCGGTTTCCTTGCGCTGGGCGTCCGCGGAGGCGCGCTGGCGCTCCACCGTGCGGTGCATGCGCAGCGCCGAGGCGAGCGCGGCCAGGAGCAGCGCGAGCCCTGCCGCCAGCAGCACGAGCGGCAGGTAGCCGAGCAGCCCGCCGCCCGGCGCCGGCGGCGGCGCTTCGGTCGCGGTGGCCGCCAGGTCGCGCGCGTCCGCGGCGATGGCGCGCGCGGCGCTCTGCGCCGCCGGCAGCGCCGGCGCTGCGCCCACGGCACGCTTCACGGCGGCGGACAGGTCGGTGTAGATCGAGTCGAGGTTCTTCAGGTGCTTGAGCCCGTCGGGCGTTGTGACCTTGGGCAGCGCGAGCGCCGAGGTGCCGCCGGCCAGCGCGGAGATGACCTGGCCCAGGTAATCGGAGGACTCGGCGATGTGCTGCGCGGCCTGCCCGGGGTCGGCCGAGCCCTGGGTGAGCGCGGTGACGTCCAGCTGCACGCGCTGCGCGCGCGCCTCGAAGCGCTCGAGCGCCCCGGCCGAGGGGCCGGCGTTGGCCGGCGGCAGGCCCTGCCCGAGCGCGTTGGCCTCGGCGACCAGTTTCGGCACCAGGGTCGCGGTGTCGCGGGCGGCGGCGGCGGCGTCACTGAGCGCGCTGCGGGCGCGCAGCACGGCGGTGGCGTTGTTCATGAGGCGCGTGAAGCGCGCATCGCTGGTGAAGGGCGCCGCGGAATCCCGCGCGGCGGCGTCCTCGAGTGCCTTCTGGCGCTCCTGGAAGCGCGACTGCGCCGCAGGATCTCCGGCCACCGCGCCGCCGGCATCCAGCGCCAGGCCGTAGAGCGCATCCACCGGCACGGCGTGCGCCTTCTCCTGGGGGCGGTTCTGGAACACCCAGTAGGCCACCCCGCTCATTACCAGGAAGAGCGCCGACAGACTCAGCAGCAGCGTCAGCCGGTTCGGGGGCGCGCTGGTGGCGGGAGGGCTCATACGGCAGCCTCGGCGAACGCCGGGCTCTCGAGCACCGTGCGCAGACTCAGGACCGGCCACTGCTCCTGGGCGCGGCGGAAGGCACCGGCGAGGTAGCGCTCGCAGCGCGCCACCGTCGGCGGCGCCTCGCCGACGAACTCGGCCTCGGCAAAGCGCCGGAAGCCGAGCACCTCGTCGACGATCAGGCCGGCGGGGATCTCGCGGTGGTTGACGACCACGATGCGGGTGTTGCGCGTCACCGGGGTGACGCCGGAGCCCAGGAACTGGCGCAGGTCGATGATCGGCAGGAGCTGCCCGCGCACGTTGGCGAGTCCCTTGATCCAGGCCTTCGCGCCCGGCACGCGCGTGGTGCTGGCCGGCACGCCGAGCACCTCGCGCGTCTCCTCGCGGGCGACCAGGTACAGGTCTCCCGCCATGCGCAGCGCGACGCCGACCCACTCGCGCCCGGCGCTCGCCTCCTGGTTCAGCTGCGCGGACACCGCGCGGCCGCGGCGCTCGAGCTCGGCCAGCAGCTCGAACGGGCGGTCCCGCAGGGACTTCAGCTCGATCTCAGGTGCCGGGGTCGGTTCGCTCATGTGCTCGCAAGTTTCCTAGGTGCTGAAGGCGTCGCGGCCCGCTCACGCGGACAGCGTCGCCTGCGCCTTGGCGACCAGCTGATCAGGCGATACGGGCTTCACCATGTAGTCGATCGCGCCCTGGCGCAGGCCCCAGATGCGATCGGTCTCCTGGCCCTTGGAGGTGACCATGATGATCGGGATGGCGCTGGTGCGCGGGTCGTTGGCGAGCGCGCGTGTCGCCTGGTAACCGTTCATGCCGGGCATGACGATGTCCATGAAGATGAGATCGGGGTTGATCTCACGCGCCATGCGTACGCCTTCGGCGCCGTCCACCGCCGCGGCGGTCGTGAAGCCGTGCTTCTCGAGCGCCTTCTGCATGACGTGCAGCTCGGTGGGGGAGTCGTCAACGATCAGGATCAGGGGCATTGCCATCATCTCCCGATATGGGTCTCGATCGCCGAGAGCAGCTCATCCTTGGTGAACGGTTTGGTGAGGTAGTGCTCGGAGCCCACGATGCGCCCGCGCGCGCGGTCGAACAGGCCGTCCTTGGAGGACAGCATGATCACGGGGATCGAGCGGAAGACCTTGTTGTGTTTGATCAGCGAACAGGTCTGATAGCCGTCCAGGCGCGGCATCATGATGTCCACGAAGACGATGTCGGGCTGGTGGTCGGCGATCTTGGCGAGCGCATCAAAGCCGTCGATCGCCGTGAACACCTCGCAGCCTTCCTTCGCCAGCAGCGTCTCGGCCGTGCGACGGATGGTCTTGCTGTCATCGATGACGAGTACCTTCAGACCCTGGAGCTTGGTGTTGCTGCCGGTCACGGTCAGACGACTCCTTCCTAATACTTAAGGCGGCTAAACTGGACCCGAGGTCCTGAGGCGGCCACACACGCGTGGCGGGCTGTGGAGACTCCCGCGAGGCGTCGTCGGCGCCGCCTGCGGCGCGCCATCCACGCAATCCGGAAAGTCTCTCGGGCCCCAAGACCCCAAGGGCAAGCGCAGCGCGGTTTTAACATATCGGTATACCCCCGGCTATGCCATGCACGTCACGTTTTTCGAAGGTCGCAAGCCGGTTCATGCCTTCAGAACACCCGGGGCAGACATATTCGTGCGGCACTCGCCATAATCGACATTTCCTGCCCGCGCACCCTTGAAGGATCCGATGACGACGGCTAAGCGACTCGGCGTGGTGATGGACCCGATCGGGGCCATCAACTACGCGAAGGACTCGACGCTGGCGATGCTGCTCGCCGCCCAGGCGCGCGGCTTTGCGCTCGCCTACCTCGAGCAGCGCGACCTGCTGATGCGCGACGGGGTCGCCTACGGGCGCATGCGCGCGCTGCGCGTGGCGGCCGATCCTCAGGGCTGGTTCAGCCTGGGGGAGCCTGCCATCGAGCCCCTGAGCGCGCTCGACTGCCTGCTGATAGACCTCGCGCTCGGCGGCTGGGCCATAGACCTGCAGCGCGCGCATCGAGAGCGCCGTCACCTCGATGTCGCTCGACTCGATCGGCGGCCGGTGGGCGAAGATGCGCCACTGGCCGCTGGCGTCCTGCTTCCGCTTGAGCACGTAGGCCATCGCGTCGGTCGCCGGTGTGAAGCCGACCGGCAGCTCCATCGCGTACGCCTCGAGCAAGGCCGCGCTCATCCATCTCACCCGCTGTCTCGCCGTGGCGTTGGCGCCGGCGATCACGGTGAACTGCGTGGCGCCCGGGCTCGTGGAAGGCACGCGGATGGCCCAGCGCATTCCGCCGGAGGTGGTCGACCGTGTGCTGCGCGAGGCGGTGCTGCAGCGGGCGGCGGACGCCGGCGACATCGCGAATCAGGTCGTGACCTTCTGCCGGGCGGACAGCGTCACCGGGCAAGTGGTCGTCATCGACGCGGGCGTACACTTTCACTGAGCGTCGCCCGGGG
>Ga0207665_10002944_pt1 | contig 11407 bp, 13 predicted proteins | sample LARL112metaG_FD_184351 | JGI IMG/M metagenome (GOLD analysis project Ga0207665, IMG submission 184351) | Corn, switchgrass and miscanthus rhizosphere microbial communities from Kellogg Biological Station, Michigan, USA - LAR L11-2 metaG... | ecosystem: Host-associated > Plants > Roots >...
GATTAGATATGAGAAGAAGATGGAAAACTATTTTGCATTAGTATGTTTGGGTTCTTGCATTATAATATACAGGAGGATAATTTTGGGATAGGTTCTAAGAATCTATCCCAAAAATGGATAAGTGAATCTGACATTTAATTATTAATAATGTAATTATCATCTCAACTGACACGCATAATTCATGCCATCTTCTAAATCGAATAATATTTCTTTATTAAAGTGTCTTTTGTAATAAATAGCAGGTTTATTATGATCTACACAAGTATCTTAATACACATATAATAATCCCACTTTAGGATATAAGATTGGCTTATATCTCTACAAATGGAAAATTGTTTATGCTAGCACTAGTGGTATTATCTTTTGCGGCGTCTTTATTACCACATAACCTTACTACTCCGCTATATGCGAAGATCGTAGAAAAAGACGCAAATCACTCTGATTCACCTTATCCTCCAATTACACCAACTTCATCAGCATCGTCTAATAATGGAGATAATCAACCTCAACATCACAGTACCAGTAGTAATAACAATCAGTATCATGAACATCAGGGTGGTGGTAGCGGTAGTAATAGTGGTGGTAGCGGTAGTAATAGTGGTGGTAGCGGTAGTAATAGTGACGATAACAATGCAATTATTGAAATCAATACCCAGTAATTACATCCAGTAATTACAACAAGAAAACGTCAAATTACATTCTGCAGGAAATTATAACTAGGACTATAGTTAATTGTTAGTTGGTAACAGATATTCTGCATTTCTGCAGTCTAAATGGACCTTTTCGTCTTCTATATGCCCACAGGACAGACAACCAAATTTTAAGGGTTGATTACACAATTTACAAGTAGATATAGTAATGTCCAGTTCTGAACCACATCTTCTGCAAATTGTTTCTGGCATATTATATGAACTGAACTTAACCAACGTTTTAGAGATATTATAATGCTCAGATCCTATTTTTTTGTAAATCCAATTACAGATAGGTCTTTTCTCAAACATATTTTGTATTGTATATAGTTATCTTTTAGGTTACGAAGGGTTTTTGTGGCAATTTAACAGAATATTCTGACATGAATCCTTTACGTCAGTTCATTATAATAAATTAAGCTCATTCTATAGGATTTCTATAGAACATTAGTAGTCCTTTCTAAAATAATGGTCAAAATAGATAAAAGTAATAAGGGTTGGAGCATAAAACCCGCTAATATCACTAGACAGAACGTATCTGGGTTACAACTAGGTTAAGTGACCCCAATGAAGTCAGTAATTGTGGAGGCCTTGGCTCATTATAGCATAGTACGCAAATAGAAGACTTACATGCTAAGATAGTTGCTTTTCATAATGAGAAAATTCCTTGCAATACTGTCTGCCTTGACTGCAGGAGTATTAGGAATTGCAGTATCTAGCTCAGTTCAAGCAGCACATGCTGCTTCTCTGGTCACATACTAGACTATGAATGAATAAGACTTCATTTGTGAACTTGATTATAACAATATAACAATAACAACAATAATAATAATAATAATAATAATAATAATAATTACGAGCTCTAACCGCACTTGGCGTTATATAGATCAGACGTAAATAGTTGGTGTTAGTAAATTGTCTGTTATTGACTTCTGAGCACGAACTGTATATTGTCTTTCTATAATTCTATGGTTACATTAAAGACTAACTAAGACTATGAATAATGCTGCTCTGCAATAGCTGTATTTGCTAATGGATCTTTATCAGAACAGAGAATTACAATATTGAGGTTTTCACATTTAGATCTTTACGTTGACTAATGCTTTCAATGATTTACATCAAGTGCATCCAAGTTTGATGATATCAGACTGCAAATCAATAGTAGTCTAATGGTCGTACGACTAATTCAAACGATACTCTTTTCATAAGATGTCAATATGAAATGTTTATATCTTGTAAGAGATGTTGGCCAGATATTATATTGTAGTTGCTCTACAGTACTCACCAGATCATACTGATTTTGTCTTATATGGTTACTGTATTTAATTCGATCTCTTATCAAGAACAGTCGTAGGTTTAAGCCTACTAATATCCAGTATCACACATAGAGGTGTGACTTGTGCAGAGAATGTTTTATGGTATGCGACAGAACATACTTGGATAAGGTATAGTGCCGCTATGCTCGATCTTCTATCTGTACAATTGTAGAGATTTGGATCCAGCGGTATTTCACAAGAACGGTAAAGATAAATAGATAATGAGGAGGTGGCAATTAATGGGACCCCAAGAGATCGTCACCGGTGAAATTGCTAGCATTTAAGGATAATAAAGCAAAGGATTGACGTAGTCCAGACAAACTATGATTTACGATTGGTGACATTTGTATTGATTTAATTGAAGACAATTCCGTCATTTCTTATGTTATACATAATATCAAAGACTATTACTCTAGCTGGCGATCCGTCTAAATCCTCAAATAATAATGGTAAGCGGATAAAAAAATTCTTTTTATCCACAAATCTTCGTAGATTCGAGTCAAGATTTTCAATTATTCCTATATCATGAGACAACAATTTTTTATGTATTATTCCTTCAGTGAAATCCTCCCTTTCTATACTCAATGTATCTATTCCTACGCATTTTATATCGTGGTTTACAATCCAGTCCGCAGCAGAAGGTTCCAAATATGTAAAATTACTCCTTGTCTTTTCATATTCATTTTTATTGCTATTTTCCACACCGTTCGAATACAATTTGGGACGTATCAGTATAAAGTAAAACAATATCTCCGGATTTTACTATACTTATATACTTTTTCAAATTCGAACTTGTAATTCCGTGCCCATTTTGAATTGTGGACACATCTAGGACAACTGCTTCGCCAATAAATTTATCTGGAGGCTCTTTGTCAATTCCAATTCCATTGGGTATAGTGTTTGTGGGATCTACATGTGTTCCGGTATGAGCCTATCGTTATGCGCGTAATATGACATTTGCATCTTTTTCTATCTTTGTAACTGACTCAAATATTGTTTTGGGATCACCTGGATATACTGGTATATTTTTATTTATGATATGAGTTAAATCAAAAATTTTCTTGAGATTGTAATTAAATCATTATTCCAACACTTCTTTTCATTTATATTAAATTGTTTATTTGTTATCTTCAGTCCATTATATCTAAATTATCATTTGTGAAGAATAGTCGAACAATTTTGTGTTTTTTATATATTAATGATTCACTATTATTGTCTTGATATAAAATTGTAATCAAATTCAAATTCTATCATAATAATTTGGCCATGCTCAATATTAGCGTTATAATAGTATTGAAAATCCCTTAATTTGTAACTATAGATATTCGATTAGTAACTTAATATGATTAAACCTCTACGTAAATGGTATCACCTTCTAACGTAATTTTATATGATCCGAGCGACTGAAGTTTCTGTGGAAACCAGATTAGATCACCTGTAGTTATATCCCATTTTGAACCATGCCAGGGACATGTTAATTCCTTACCATTAAGCTCTCCACCATCATGAAGTTCGGCTCCCGCATGAGTACAAATGTTATTTGTAGCATAATAGCTTCCATTTACATTGGCAACTAGTATTTCTTTGCCACCTGCAGTTATATGGGTAATTTTTCCTTCAGGTATGTCAGAGGTTTTTCCGACAATTACTTTTGCCATAAAAGAACATAAAGCTTTGCCTTATTTTAAGATCTCATTAAAACCGGATACGAAACTTGTTATAAAATATGCTACCTAAACAGTGATCATCAAAGTGTCAACACCTTCGAATTTAGTCTATATAGCATCAACACATATTATACTGTCTGAGTTATCAATCTTAAGGAAGATTCATTAGATAATAGGTGATAGTCTGCTTTCAATTAGGAGTGGGCTAAGCGGATAAAGTTTATGGGAAATTCATCAAAAATAGGGTATAATAAACGAACTGGCTTCCTTAATTCTAAATATAAATTCATTACTATTGTGGCTACGAGCATAGTAATCATCGACTTGCAGGAGCTATATATTATAGGTATGAATTTATAAGATCAGAAACAAGGCCAACTGCTCAGTTATCTTATACTAATATTCTATCTAACAGTAATGCAATATCAATGGTAACAGAAATAGGATTTGTTACTCTTACCTTGGTAGGTTTTGGAATGTTAAGTTATATCATAGCTAACAAATTAGATAGATTGTCCGAATTCAATCAAAGCTAAGGGAGTTTGTACAAAAGACATATACTGCTGTTAGATCTCTACAATAGCTATAAAAAATCAATTGATTTATATCTATTTGTATGGCATGCAGTTGAGTTGCTATTAGAAATCAATCAGTACCTTAAATCAGATACAAAAACAGAAATTGGACATTTCATGTTCCTAATCATAAAGATATAGTTTGGTTACTAACATTTCTATTTATATACAATAGTTTATTGCTACTGCTATGACGATATTTTCCTAATTTTTCTAAGACCTGATATATGTATATCGGGACAAGTAGAATATATCTTATGAATAACATTAGATAATTATTATGGTATATCTATCTAAACCAAGCGAATCTAATCGAAAAAGCTTCTCATCTTCAATATATCTTCCGTTTGGACTTAGGTTGAATTTAGTAATTAAAATGTAATTATTTAATGAGCAGAGAAAAGACTTTTGTACCGTTTCATATCATCAGTTCGTCTACTAAATAAATTTGTTATACTGGTATTATTAAACTTGCATTATCTCATACTCCTTTATTTTCTTTTAGAGAATAATTCATATTGACAGTATGGCATTTTATATATGATATTAGCTAAATAGGATAACAATGGCATCTCTGATTTCTATCGAATAATAATTTGTACTATTTTATTTTCTGAAGTTGGTGGATTATTCGTACCAATTAGTAATTTGCTCTTCATATTTCTGGGTGATGTTATTTTGAAATTGTAGCATTTCCTTATATTGTTCTATAAAGCGACTGAGTCTAGCCTCGACCATATTTAGATCTTGATAATTAGATTCTACAAAAAATGTATATAAATTATATTTTATTAGTAATCTTTGGAAAAACTTAATTTTCCACGTATAATTAATTAGCTTAGGTAAAGTTAGAGAGGAATAATGGTATTCTGATGCTACACGAATTAATTAATATGATGAATTACCTTAGTTATCGTCTTTGATTTAGAATTTTAGTAGATGTTTAAATCTAATAAAAGGATATAAAAATTGGTATTAATTGCATATCTCAGAAGACGATAATAATAAAAGGAAATGTCTAAACAACGGTAAAAGCGGTATCAGGAGCGAACAAAATACTGAATCTCTAGTTAATATGATTATGGGTAATGATGAAAACAATATTTTAAAACATAGTATGGTTGATACTGAAACACTTGTATCTCAAACCCAGAATAGAATTTGGAGTGCCTTAAAAAGGCACTATCAATATGATTCAACATTAAAACCCGGACAAAATTTTCTCTTAAAACATGTGAATTCAAAAATTTCATTAGTAGTTATGTATGCGGATCTCGTTGGCTCAACTAATATGAGTATGACTCTGCCTATAGATAAGCTAGTAACTATAATAAGGGCATTTTCATACGAAATATCCTCAATAGTTCAGAGTTATAATGGTTATGTATTAAAGTACGTAGGAGATGCTGTTATTGCATTCTTCTCATCAGACTATAATAAATTATTAGCATGCGATAAAACAGTACAATGCGCTCAATCTATAATTACTGTAATCAGAAATGGAATTAACCCTATATTGAATCAATATGATTATCCTGAACTTAGTGTCAAAATTGGAATTGATGAAGGTGAAAATGTAATCGTACAATATGGACATGATAAAAGTTCTCCTATTGATGTTCTTGGTTACTGCATGAGTATAGCGGCAAAAATAACTTCATTAACCGATCCAAATACCATTATGATAGGCGATGATGTATATAATTCACTTCATCCACAAATGAAGTCTAGATTTAAAGAGATTATGTACAATACTGAGGAATGGAAGTATACTAATAGACAAACTGGTCAAGTTTATAGGCTTCATGCAATGTAGTTTCGTTATAATTACTATCTTTTTAATGCATTTGTTTGGACGTACAATAATGAAGTTTGCAGAAAACACTAAATAGCGTGTTAGTATAAATTGAATAAATGCCGACAGCATATATTTTAGCAAACTGCACCTTAGGTTCAGAGGAGAAAATTATTGACGAGATATCTAATTTGAATGACGTAAAGGAGGTAAGAGGAACTTATGGTGTTCATGATGTATTTGTTAAAGTAAAATCTGATAATACAGAAATAATGAATCACACTATAACAAATAAGATAAGAAAAATACCAGGCATTACATCTACTGTAACTTTGGTTGTCATCGAAGAACAAGGCGGAAAGGAATAGGATAATTTTTACTCTTTTCTTAACTTCTCTTTTTCTTCTTGTTTTATTCTTTTTATCTCGTATATTATCAATCCCGTACTTATTGCAATGACAACCCAACCGGAGGTTCCGACTATTACATATTGTTCGTATACTGGGATGAAGAAAGAATATGCTGCAGCTACTGCGCCAATCCACCATATAATAGTTAAAATTTGAACATTAATTCGGTACATAAACATTATTTATCCTATACAATATTATTTATGATGATAGATCTGCCTATTCAATACTACATAATATATTAATTTGTAGTTATACTTTATGATGTTCTATCTATAATTTTGTTACTGGCTCATTTAGAGCGGTTAGAACTTTAAATTTAAGGCACACGATATAAACATAATAAGTGTAATATATTAGATGTATGAAGACAAGAATGCCGTTACAGTCTAAATCCTTCTTATAAATTGCATTTTATCGTTTTCAAAGTTAAAGTTGTAAATTATATCCTCTTTATGCAAGTGATAATATCCAAAATCTAAAAGATAAAACGATGATTATCTATGAATAATATTTAACACTATAATAAAGTCACTTTAACCTTCTTTCCAATCCATTTTCCTGGCAGATATATACGACCGTCCTTACCGCTCTTTCCCACAATCTTTTCCAATTTGATGACTATTTTTTTTCTCTGCTCCAAATTTTTCTTTGTTTTTTTCATATGATTACTACTTAATGGGTATAGATACAAATAGTTACGGTCTCATAGTTTTTACTATTTATTATTAATAAATTGATATGAGAAATTTTCTATTAGTTGGAAATTTACATTTCAAGACTGGAGTATTATATTTCATATCTGATAGAAAATCATGTCTTTCGCTTGACTATCAGTAATCTAACTCATTTTTGAATATTCTACTTTGATTGCGTTTTACAATATTTTACTACATAATGCTATTATTTCTTAATAACTCCTTCTTTACGCAATTCTGTTAATATACTCATCAAAGTGTCGTAATCTATATCTACCTCGTTTAAAATAACAGAATGTTCCACTTTACCAAATTTCTTTATGAATTTCTCGATAATTTGTTTTTTCTTTTGATACTGTCTGGTTTTCATTATCCTATATTAGAAGTGAATTAAAATATCTTTATTGGCCAAAAGTTATAATGATCAGATTACGCATAGATAATTTTAAAAGTATATGACTTGTTATCTATTAAAAGTCAAATCGCAGGTTATATATGGTCTAGCTTTAGATTTATTATTTATTATATTACATTGACTTATAATACATTGATTACTATCAAATTTTTGGGCTATTGTAAATATAATGAATTTATTATATAAATAAAAAAAAGTCTTAAATAATAAGAACTTTATATATCGTCAAAAAAAACTAGTGATACAAAAACTTTTAAAATGGTGTCTTACAATAGAAAGAAATGGATAAAATACACCTTAATTATATTTTGCAATTTAGTATGATGATATTAGCTCTCTTTATAGTAACTACAGGCCAGGTCAAAGCTCAACAAGGTCAGGATTCGCACGGACTGACTCCAGAACAAGTAAAGCAGTTCTGTAGATCAGATAATCCCAGACTCAATTTCGTCAATAGTACTGAATCTGAAATTTGTGGATTGCCAAAAAGTACGCCGTCAACCCCAGCATTAAACTCTTCTGGATCGTCGTCAGGGCCGTCAACTTCGTCATCAGGAGGGCCGCCATTCGTGCCATCAGGGTCATCCCCGTCGTCATCAGGGTCATCCCCGTCGTCATCAGGGTCATCCCCGTCGTCATCAGGGTCATCCCCGTCGTCATCAGGGTCAATAACGCCGCAGGCTCCTTGATATAAAATTAAATAGTTTATAAATAATTAGAAAACTCCATTATATCATTATTTTCAAATAGATATAATTTAGAGTCAATCCTATGCTCATTTTTGATCGAGATGACGTAATTTTAGATGATTCGCCCAAAACTGGGTATATTCTAGGATTATCATTATTATTATAAGAGAATGAACCTAATAAATAACGTGCCTGTATCAGCTTTAGAGGACATTTGCAAACAAATACAAGAACTGGACGCTTCTATTAGATTTGCAGGTATTGCAAATAAATTTGGAAATCTAAGAACAACATCTTATAGAAAAAACTTGATTCCTTTGCTGGCAGAGAAAGAAACTTCAGATTATGCTATGAAAGCTGTTCTTCGTGCTGCTACCAGAGAAGATTATGAATCAAAGATTGGCAAATTACAATATTCTATAGGAAAGTACGAAAAAATGATTCGCGCAACAATTCCAGTAATGATTGATCAGAAAGACGATGAAAACAAGCTTTATCTACTCTTATCGTTTGATTTGGATTCTGATGTCACTCATACCATTCAAAATAAAATATTACCCTTTATATTAAAAAACAAAAATGCATTTACATAATTGAAGTACTCCACAATTGAAACAATCCATTATATAATAGATAGAAGGTAATGGAAGAGGGTAAATGGAAGAAATACATGTCTGCTGCTTAATTACACCGAGTATCTTGGAAAATTCATTCTACACTTTGTATTGCCAACATAAAGTTTTAACATTAAATAAAGTTGTTTGCTAATAACCAAAAATACTTAATTCTGAAATATAAGCTTCTATGATCGTTTCTAGTCACATAAAGTAACCGATTAAATCTTATATATTGTCTAATATTTGTCATGAATATCAGTTTGAGAAGAACAGAAAAGTTATGGTATTCCGATTCTTCTAGTCTTTACGTTAGTGCATCTTTTACAATTCTATGATGATAACCAGGCTATTAGTGGTTTTAGTTGAGATATATCTTGTATGTTATAAAGACAAGGAGAAATTTGGTAATATTATTTCCGACTAGGAAATTGCACAAATCCTGCGGTTTTTTTATGTAGCAGTGGAAATGAATCTGTGTACAAGGTTTCCAATTTGGAAACCTTGTACACAGATTCATTTCCACTGATAATAATACTAATTTCTAGCTATAATACTTAATGAAAGAAAATGAAGCAACTTCCTCAGATAATGACAAGAGTGTAAAATTAGTACACAATCATACAACATACTTCTCATTCTTGTACATAGGAATAGAAATGTGGTGTAAATATTAGAATGACTCTTGATTTTTTCGAGATTGAACGCGTTATTGAAGATCTTGCAAAGGCCTATCCTGCTCAATGTACCACAACGTGGTTCAAGATAATAAGGAATCATAGACCTACTGCAGAACAGTATCGCAATAAAGTAGTTGAATATATGAAGCAATTTAAGTATTTGTTAGAGACTTATCCACAAAACCCCGAAACAGATAAGCTCAAAGAAATTGTCAACAAAGCACTCGATGATGAGATAGAAAAGGTTCTTCAAGGAAATAATATTGGGGTAGAAAGACGATACAAACATTATATAGATAATTCTTCATCAGATGATTCAAAAAATATCATGGAGGAATCTGTTGTTAAAAAATGTTATGATAGCACTGCATCTATTGATTTAGTAGAAGAGAAAAATAATCAAGAATCCGATGATAATCTGTTCCATGATCGTGATCATGAACAACAAGACATTCAATATGAAGAGAAAGTAATTGATAATAATAAACGTCGACGCAGGAAGATGATTGAGTACAACAATTAATAGAAAAATGAGAACATAATGGTTAGTATATCTAAAATTGTAGTACCAAGTATCTGTGTCCTGATAGTAGCAGGAATAATTAGTTTCTTTATTGTCTATAATTTTTATCCACAAAAACACGCAAATGTAAATCTATATGGTGTATGCTATGAATTAGTAGGGTCTGCATATCAAAAGTATACTAATCTTGCAGCTCAAAAAGAGCTTACTATGCTAAGACTTCAATCTTATGCAATCAAATCACCTGATTTATCTATACCTATAGTATTTACTGGAAGTAGAGAACAAATAACTAGCTTTCTAAACAAGTACACTAGTGGACTTTATATAGTTTCAAACGAAGGAATTGGCCCTAGTTTTACTAATATCGATATGCAAATTGTCAAGGCAATTGTGACAAAGCCTACGCTTCAGAAAATAACAAGCGATTTAACAATTGATGATTTCAATCCCTTAAAGAAGACTGTTGGAGGAAGTATAGGATTACAGTCAACAGCATATATATCATCAGGACAAGAAGAAAAGATCATGATGTACGTTGATGAACTCGTACAAAATGGTGTAAAAAAAATTATAGCTGATGGCGAAAAACAAGGAGAAGTAGGAGGCGTAAAGCCACGCGAATGTCGAAATTAAACTGCAGCAAGAACGATTTCCAGAAGATTTTTCTACAATATTTACAGCACAATATTTTTCTACTCTATAGGTAATCTGTTGCTAACTAATTGTTAAAAGCACGCAACAAGGTCCAGCAAACAAAGGAATCAAACATAGGGACAAAAATCGCAGCTGTGTACTATTAGTAGCAACAAGACCTCTAGTACCATGACTGGTGGAAAACCCCTCTCACGCTTTTGTCTAGATGAGGCATTCAAAAAACAAGCCATAGGCTTATGACGTGAATGTATCCTTTTGCTTGCTGGTGCTATAATAATACATTAGCTAGGTAAGAATCTTGCTCAGATCACTCGCTAAATAAATTAATCTATTATAAGGTTAAAGAAAGAAAATATCATTCCAAAATATAACAGATTGTAAAGGACTTTTGAATTATAAGGGGATCAATACTTCGCCTAGTCTCATTTTAACACAATAGATACTGGTAGGAATCAAGTACTACACATCCGTGGAACTCTTTTTTACTTCATTTAGACTGATTTTGTTGTTGTTGTTGTAATCCAGATGCCGAAGATCTAGACTGGGATTGTGGTAGTTGGAAGAATGGGACAGCTCCTTGTCCACCTAAAGAAAATGGCAATTGTCCATTCCACCTATTGATTGCTTGCCACTGAAGATATTGAGGATCTTGTCTTAACTGCGATGTAATAATTTTAAT
>Ga0207665_10002945_pt1 | contig 11406 bp, 9 predicted proteins | sample LARL112metaG_FD_184351 | JGI IMG/M metagenome (GOLD analysis project Ga0207665, IMG submission 184351) | Corn, switchgrass and miscanthus rhizosphere microbial communities from Kellogg Biological Station, Michigan, USA - LAR L11-2 metaG... | ecosystem: Host-associated > Plants > Roots >...
GACATAGCCCCAAGCGAGATGACGGCTGCAGGCCAAGTAATACAATTCGTCACCCAAGTACCCATACCTGTGTCCAGCGTACAAATGCACCACCAGCTTGCACGCGGCAATCAAGAGTACAATCGTGGTCGCGCCCAGCATCGGAAACAGTTGCCTTTCGTCACGGCTCTCTACCGTTACACCCGCCATTTGCGATTGCGACTCCGCCATCATCGAACCTCGATAAGCAGTTTATGGCAAACCTACGCTGAGAACGGATGAATGTTGCAATCAGGCGATTTGACTCAAAACCCCTGCCGTGGGGCCGCGGTTGTTAAGAGCGTGGGAGCTGTGACAGGTTCGCGTGATGTCGGGAGGGACGACATTAGCACGCACCCTTGCTGGCCGGAGCGAACTATGGCGCTGAACGAGGTGGGTCTTTCTCCGCGGCAGTTTCGCTGTAGTCGTTCAATGCTCGACCGGGTAGGACTTCTCGCAACGCCCAATCGATTCGATTGACCGAAATTTGGATCTCATTCAACTGTTTTTCGTGTCCGTGAACATAGACGGAAGCGACGATGACGTTGAGAGCATTGCGGACGTGGTGATTCATTAACTCGATAGTCTTCAACTTCACGTTCAAGTATTTCGAGCGGCTGTGCTCGTAGCGATAGATAAGCAATCCCGCGATAATGCCACCACAGAAATCATCGAATATTTGCTGGGGTTCGCTTAATCCGTAATGTTTCGAGAGTTGATCGGTAGCGAATAAGAATATGACAACAACCGAGCCAAATATCACAGCGCTAACGCCTGGTGGAAACGGAAATTTCCGGCGCGCTGGTGGACCCATGTTCTGATTCATATGCGCTCCTTCAACCGGCGTTCGAAGCATGACGGCCTGTCTGTCGATTCGGCGACGGGTTCGCCGGTGGTGCATTCGAGCAGATCGCGCTATAGGTTACACGGACACAACTCGGCGACAACCTGCTAAGAATGACAGAGTTAAACGAGAGTTCCCAGTTCCTTCGTCAAAATCGCGGTTAATGAGTTCTATAAAAAGGGATGTCAAGAAAAAAACTCCGCTTCGACCGGAAAGCGAGATTGTGTCTCGAGATCCAGCCCACTGTAAGTAAGTTTGCCTCCCTGGAGAAGTTTGGCTTGTGGTCCATTCTCGTAAGTTTCCTCTGTGCCGAGGTGATGCCGTCGAGTTTGTAAGAGCGGCAAGCGAAACCGGTGATTCAGCGTTAACCATGGTTCTATCCGAGGCTCGTGGCCTATGGCTATTTCTGGTTATCCGAGGGGGCATAGCGTGATATGAGTGACTCGGTGCCAAGGCACACGGGGCCGACCTCATTGACTGATACTCGCCCTCGAACCGAGCATCTCTAGAACCCGACCGATCACCAGGGCGGACAGGACCGTGAACGGCAAATCCTCTTCCTCAGAGATGCTCAAGCTGCTTGCCGATGCAATTGTTGCGGGTCGAAGCCCACTCCTTTCTTCCACATGGTTAAGGCGATGGTGGCGATCTTTCGCGCCAGGGTGAGGCGGGCCATGGTCGGGCGCATCCCTTTCTCGACCCGGGCGACATAGAAGTCGTGCAGCGGGCCAGGACGTGTGCTGGCAGATATGGCAGCGCTTTTGAATAGGTTCTTGAGATCTTTGTTGTGGTTGTCGTTCAGACCGCGCACGGTCATGCGCTCGCGATTGCGTTGCAGTTTGCCTCGCACGTTGCGGTACTCGCCACTGTCATGAGTCTCGACCGCGAAACCGCTGTAAGCCCAGAGCTGGCGCTTGCTACGAAAACGGTGTGGGGTCTGCAGTAATGCCACGAGCAAGGCCGCCCGAATCGGGCCAATTGAAGGAATCTGGCGCAGCAACTTCACCGCTGCATGCTTCTGGCTCTCCCGCAGTAGCTCGCGTCGCGCTTGGAGCCGCACAGGTTGCAGGCTGTCGAGTTGCTGATACAAATGCTCGGCTCGAACCCGAACTCCTGGTTCCGCGATCTTGGCTAGCCACTCGGCGCGATGACCTGGAGTGTAGACGGTGGTGCCACTGCAGGGAATGGCCCAGCTTCGATACAGGGCTTTAATCCGATTCATGACACGGGTGACATCTTTGGTGAGCGTCAGATAGCTGCGCCCCAGCTCTTTCAAGGTGCGCATTCCATGCTCTTCGTGGTACACCGGCTTGAGTTGGTCTGTTCGCAGTAACTCGGCCAGCTTTCGCGCATCCACCCGATCGCTCTTGTTGCCTTCCTTCAGCAGAGCGTTCTTTCGCGGATCGCAGACCACCAGCCGGTTGACATGAGGTTTCAGAAGATCGTGTAACCAGGCGGCCGAAGTTCCTTCCTCAAAGGTCAGTGACAGAGTTCCACGCAGCCCTTGGATGAACTCGATAATCGTGGCCGCTTTGGTCTCCAATAGGCATTCCATGATGAGCTTGCCGTGAACATCCACCACGGCAACCGAGATAGTGGCCTGATGAACGTCCATCCCGATATACTTTTCTTCACGCATACAGGCGCTCCTTTTCGCTAGGTTGGCGATGTGAACACACAACCTATCGCAAAAGTGGGCGCCTTTTTATATTGCGTGATATGGAGATTTATCACCAATCCTAAAGAGCCTTTTGCAGCGGCGTTTCTACCCACCGCGAATTATGCGGCATCTTTGTGCGCTTTCAAGTGTTCGACAAGCTTCCGGATGACCTGGTTGCGTTCATCCTGCGCTTTATTTAACTTGAGTAATGTCTCGTTGGGGTCCGCAAATTTCCTGTTCAATATCTCCACAATTGAATCTGTACCAGCGTTCAACTGATTCTGAAGCTGTTGGCATTCGGAGCAAATCGCCCTCAGGTGTGCTTTCCTCGCGTGGAACTGTGGCGGCATTGCCTGAATTTGCCACAGCGGTCAGCGCGGCAAAACCTGTGAGAAGTGTCAGTCGCGAGAGCACCTGTGGGCAGGTTTGACACGAAGGAACAACTGAGCGGATTCTTAAACTATTACGATCAGAAACTCGTTCCCAGCAGCCGATGTTCGAAGACTGGACCCGTCGATATTCCACGCCAAATCCTACCGAGGCATTTTGAGTGCTGTAGAGAGTGGGTGTTGAAAAACTCGCTTTTTCTCGAAAACAGCAAAATTCTGGGATACAAAATGCCTTGAAAACCGAGGGGATCGCTTATGACGCCTCCTCACGCAAATTTCATTTTCGCGAATTTAGCGAAAGAGTTCTTCAGACAGCCACGCGATTTGTCACCAACAACCCGCCTATTTGGGAAATTTCTGATTCGACTTCAATGACCATGTCCCCGGCCCGAAACTCAACCAACTCCGCCGTACTCGCGATCGCCGCAAGCGTTCCCTCGCCGTAGTCCTTTTACCCAGTCAAGCCGACGAAGCTCCGCATGCAGCCACTCACGTGTCGGAGCAACCGGTCTTTCATTGCTGTTATCCATGTCAAACATCAGAGTTGTGCATTTTCAACCGGAGCCGCGCGGGACGCCTGTTGGAATTTCGGGCCTATTGAGACTACGCGAAGCATTCGCCAGATTCATTTTTCGCTATCGCAAATTCCTCGCTCCTCGAAGGATTTCGGTTGGAACTTCCCTCGGCACCGCCCACACTCCAAGTAGTTCCCATCAACTCGTTTACATTGTGCAAACTGAATCTCAGAGTGGCAGTGAGGGCAAGTGGTCATTAGCAACGCGAGAATTTGGTCAAAATTCAGTTTGCGACGGGTAGGCACTTCGTTCACTACTTTTCGATTAATCTACCGCCTCGGCCCGCAGGGCAGTAACGCTAACAACTGCCAGTGGATAAAGAGCGGGAATCGAATTCCTGTGCCCGGCATGGAGCTTCACTCAATCTAGTCTACCCAGCGGATATATTTCTTCCGGATTCACATCAATGCCGACCTGGGCAGCTTCGATCAGAGCCGATTGTACTCAGCTCACCAAGGTACGTTCTGAGAAGTGACGCGAACAAAAGGAGCAGCGAGTTTATGAAGAGACTTATGATTCTCGGTCTCGTCTACGTTATCGGCGGCATTTCAGGCGTCATCTTCCACTCTGTAACCTCCGGCGCGGCAAATCTCGAAACTACAAGCTCGACAAATGCACGGACGCCTTGATCAATGCCTTGCATACGAACGCTCCGCCGACTGCCGCTCCGGCGACCACAACCAGTCCGAAGTGAAGAAACATTACCCACGCGAGTTGGGCGAGGTGCGTGGATAATTATTGGAATCAGCGTTATCACAACTTCGTGCCTTTCCCTCGCCTCTGAGCCGGGTCGATGAGCGTTGCAGGAGGATTCGTGCTCGATGGCGAGGGTCAGCCATGTGTGATCTCGCAGGAATTATCCTCCGAACCGAATGGCGATGAAATCGCCAACTGTTGTAAGCAGGCATTAGCACGAGCTTGCGCTTTTGTTTTGCCTTTTTCGATCTCAATAAGTGATATAGAGATTTTAACCAACAATGCCAGGTTGCCCGCTACGCCGGTGTAAGTGGCGATGCACTGTCGTTTTCACCGTGGTCCCGTAAGAAATATATTGCCAGTGCCAGCAGTATTGATAAAAGCCGCTCGAAATTCCGGGCGGTTTGTTTTCAAGCGGCCCTGGAGCAGCTTGCGATCTAACCGAAACCTCTCCATCAATCTTGTGGCATGATCCGTTCCGCGCATTGGAACGATATCACCGGGTAAACCTGTCCGCGGCCCCTGCTAGTTTGTTCTGTCGTCCAAGCAAAGGGAATGGGTAGAAATCGATAGCTTCTGAACGCGTGTTCACAACCGTGAGAAGATCTGAGAAAGGAACGTTTTCAGCTCTTTGGCGACCAGGTCCAGATTGAGAATCGAGATGTTCCGTACCTGACGACGGTGCACCGGCTATATTCACCGGGAGTCGGTTTGAAGGAATTGATCTCAGCACCGAGGTCGATGGTTGTGACACGTGTCAGCCCAAACAAACGTGGGTGAGACTGTGCGCAAAGTGTGCTCGCCAGGTCGAGATGTGGCTTCGCCTTCCTGTTCCCAACACATCCAGGGCTGGCTGTCAATTGTGACAGTTTTGCGCAAAGAAATAAACAGTGATTCTGGTGCCCGCCAAAGGGATTGATCATGGTGCCGTAAAACGTCATCAAAGTTTTGATACTGGCTGAATCGGAAGAAGTGTCTGATTCAGCTATGTCGCTTTAATAAACGTCGCCAAGCGCCAGGTGTCGAGATGCCTTCGTCTGACTCATTCTCAACAAAATCAATAGCTGTGTACGTTGCAGATACCAGTCCACTCGATTGCCAGCTGCTTGCAGCTTCGCTTGTACGCAATCGCATGCGCGTTACCGGTTGGTCGACGAGGTCCACGGACGTTGCCGCAGGAATAGCACGCTGCAAACCCGATGTGGCCTTGATTGCTGTCCGCCTAGAGGACGGAGACCAGGCAGGTCTTAACGTATTGCGGGAGGCGCCTGGCGATCTCGCGCAAACGCGCATTGTGACGTTGGTTGATTCCAGCGAGCCAGCCGTAGTGGTCGAAGCTTTTCGCAATGGCGCGAGCGGCGTATTTTCCCGCGAACAGCTGTCCGGCCTCTCGAAATGCATTCGCTGCGTTCTTGCGGGACAGTTCTGGGCAAATAACCAGCAGCTGCAATTTGTCGTAGAGGCCCTGCGCGAACAACGGAGCTCCGAGATCAGCGAAACCAAGGGATCTGACCTGCTCACAAGACGCGAGCGTGACGTCGTAACGCTCGTGGCCAGGGGACTCACCAATCGCGACATTGCGGAACAACTCCGATTAAGCGAGCACACCATAAAAAACTATCTGCTGTCGATTTTCGGAAAGATAGGTGTGTCGACCCGTCTCGAACTGGCGCTGCAGATGTCCGCGCGCCCAAATCAGCGACTCGCTGAAGAATCGGAAGTCTCTGGGGAGAACGGCTCCGCGGCTCGCACCGCCTGATTTCAACTGTCTTCCCCCGCATTTACTTCGATTCGCGTGCAGTTCGGATCTGTGTCGCTCTGCTCTAAGTGTCTCTTCTGAGTTTCCCTGTTCCGCCTCTAAGCGTCCTTCCCGGGGCCATATTTCCCTAGGAATAACTGCCTCGGCGCCCCACAGTTGTTCCCTCCACAAGTCCTTGAGACTTTCGCTCTCTTGTAGCTGCGGATAGCCTTGCCTAGTATTCGCATGAACGCCACGCGTATAGCATTTGAACCCAGGTTTCCTCGCGTGGGGAGTCAAAGGGCGAAGCTTTATTTATGAGTGCTTTTTCATCTTCTCCGGCCTGCCCGTCATCGACGGAACGGGTCAAGGCCAGTTGGTACGCTGTTGCGACCAGGTCACGTCACGAGCGCGTAGTCGCGCAGCAGTTAAACCGGGAAGGCATCTCAACGTTTTTTCCTACGGTGACGGAAATGCATCGCTGGAGCGATCGCCGTAAGACTGTTGAAATGCCGCTCTTTCCCGGATATGTGTTCCTGCACGCGGCGTTAACAAGGCATCTGCAACGATGTGTTGCATTTGCGCGTGGCACCGTGGGCTTTATCGTCATGCAGGGTCAGCCGGTCCCGATCCCCAGCGAACAGATCGAGACGATCCAAAGAGTAATGTCATTGCAGCTGAATTGCCTGTCCCATCCCTACTTAACAATTGGCCAGAGAGTGCGCGTCCGCGGAGGTGCTCTCGACGGCGTCGAAGGAATCCTTGCGCAATCCGATAGGCGCGGGCTGATTTTGTCCGTTGATGCCATTTCCAGATCGCTGATCGTGCGGGTCCAGGGTTATTGTGTCGAGCCAGCCTAATTGCCGCGATAAAGCGGGTAGCAGATTGCTGCTGCCAGTCATGTTTGCAGCGGCGTTCGTGTTGTCCACGGTCACCTGTCTAACCGGACAAGCGCGTGTGACACAGACGCCGCTGCAGCAACCAATCAGTGATTCTCCGATAGAATCAGCGGCTGTCGCTGGTGCGCAAGCTTCATCTGCTGAGTCACAGGCAAACGTTTCCGCATTAAACGCAGACAGCGGAATGAATCGGTCCGATTTGCTCATCGCCAGCGGAGACTTGCTCGAAATCAGCGTTTACGGCGCGCCCGAGTTCGACAAATTGCAGGTGAGGGTGAATAGCAACGGCGATGCTGTTCTGCCTTTCATTGGCGCACAACACGTACAGGGACTGACTGCGGCGAAGGCACAAGAGCTGATCTCACGAAAACTGGCAGAGGGCCGCTACTTCCAATCGCCCCAGGTTGTGGTCTTTGTCCGCGAGTACTCGAGCCAGGGGGTATTCGTCCTCGGCGAGGTACAGAAGCCCGGCGTGTACCCATTGTTCGGCGCGAAACGCCTGCTCGACGTCATCTCAATGGCAGGAGGGCTCACTCCCAAAGCGGGGAAGATAGTGACCATTGCCCACCGCGATGACAAGCAGCAAGCAGACGTTGTCGCTGTCGGTAGCGATGTGCAGGGATCGGTGGACGGCAACAAGCTGCTCATACCCGGTGATACGGTGATGATCTCAAAAGCAGGAATCGTTTACGTCGTAGGAGACGTTCGCCTGCCTGGTGGATTTGTTATGGAGAACGGGCACTTGACAGTGCTTCAAGCATTGTCACTGGCACAAGGGGCGAATTCGACGGCTTCTTTGAATAACACCACTCTCATCCGCACCACGAACGGAAAGAAAGAGCAAACACAAGTGGCGTTGAAGCGCATTCTCTCCGCGCACGCTGAGGACCTCCCTCTGCAGCCCGGTGACATTTTGTTTGTTCCGGCCAGCTTGGGGAAGTCTGCAGCACGCCGCAGCCTTGAAGCGATCGTACAGACCGCAACCGGTCTTGCCATTTATGGCAGATAATGAGCAATTCTTACGGCCCAGGCACGACAGCCGCTCTTCGGAGCTGCCGATTGCTGGTTACGAGCACGGATTAGCATGAGCAAGAACCTAGAACTGCTGCATGCACACAGATTGCGGGAAGGCAGCCAACACGCATTGGTCCTGCCTCGTCCGGTACACTCACGCCGCGCAGGTGAGGGCAGGGCGAGGTGGGAGGATCCCCAGCTTCTTCTGCCCGCCTTGCGGGTCCTGGCGCGGCACTGGCCATGGGTGCTTGGAGTCGCCGTCCTGGTTCCAGCGCTGGTCGGTGCCGTCGTCTTTTCAATGGCTCCGGTGTACGAACCGAGTGCACGAATCGAGCTTAACTCGGGCCAACAACTGTTCTTGCCACCCGGTGGCGAAGCGCGACTGAGCACGGCTCAATACGCAGAGACCCAAACACAAAACCTACAAAGCGGTGAGCTACAGTTGGAAGTGATTCAAAAACTGGGACTCGACAAGAACAAAGAATGGCTCGGCACGGCGTTTACCGGTTCTGCGGCGAGCGCGCATGTCCCTTCCAATGGAGGTGCCCTGAGTGCCGCTGAATACAGGGCGTTGGAACTTTTCGGCCGTTCAATTCGGGTGAATCGGGACAATTCGTCCTGGCTCATCAGCGTCAGCTTTGCCGCACGAGATCCGAAACTCGCTGCGCTAGTGACGAACACTGTGGTCGAAACCTTCGTCGAGCGGGATTACAGAAACCGCGCCGATGCAGTTCGAGAATCAACTAAATGGCTTTCCCAGCAATTGGAGGATATTCGGCAACGCATGAACGACTCCAACCAAGCCCTTGCAGATTTCCAAAAGACCTCGGGTATAACCGCTGTCGGCGAATCGCGAAGCAGCTTTGACGAACGAGTAGCAGAACTGAATCGGCAGCTCACACTTGCGCGAGTGGATCGGATACAACTTGAAGCCCTGCTCTCCGCTGATAAGCGCAATGCGTATTCTCTGGCGCAGGTCAGCGCAGATCCGAACGTTCAGGAAATATCCAAAAAGCTGGGAGCGCTCCGCGCAGAAAAAAAACAAACGCTTGTGATCTACGGCGAGAACCACCCCAAGGCGAGGCAGTTGCAGGCCGAAATCGACGAGCTGCAATCAGAATTTGCGTTGCAAGAGCAGCGAGTGCTAGCAAACCTCAACAACAGTTTCAGGGCCGCACACACTCGCGAGAAATTACTGGATGCCGAATTAGAAAATGCTACAAAACAAATAGGACTTGTAGAGCAATATGATTCGCTCAGGAAGGAATCACATGCCAATGAGGAGCTCTATAAGAGCCTCTTCGCCAAAGTGAAGGAGACAGCGATTCTCGGCGGAGCCGCTCCTAGCAATATTCGTTGGGTGGATCACGCTCAAGTTCTGGATCAACCAACGCGGCCACGCCGTAAGCTCGACATGGCGGCTGGAATGGTGGCGGGAATCTTCGGTGGCATCCTGTTAGCTTTCATCCGCGAAAGTGTTAACACCAGACTGCGGTCTGTCGATGATGTGAGGAGCTGGATCGAAACCGCAAACGTGTCTCTCGTTCCCCTTGTGTGTCAGCGCGCGCTTAATTTCAAACCCAAGCATGACAAACACATTTCGCGTCAGCCGTTTGTTTTGGAGAGGCCAAACTCCCCCGAAGGCGAAGCTTTGCGAGGATTAGTCACCTCGGTTGCGCCGTGGCATCAAGGTTCTGCTCCACGCGTGCTGCTTGTGGCGTCATCGCATGCGGGGGAAGGGAAGTCGACCATTGCTGCCAATTTGGCGATCGCGCTGGCACGGACCGGCAAGACCTGCCTGGTTGATGCAGACCTGCGCAACCCCGTCCTCGCTTCCATTTTTCGAGTTCGTCACGAACGGGGCCTTGCGGCGTTGTTGTCCGGTGACTGCGATCTTGAACACGCTCTCGTCGCTCTTGATGAGGTGCCAAACCTGACCCTGTTGCCCGGCGGGAGCACCGACGCGAGAAGCAGCGAATTCTTAACCAGCCAAAAATTCCGATCACTGCTGGAAACACTGCGCGACAGGTTTCAGTACGTCATCGTCGATTCCTCCCCGTTACTTCCATACGCCGATGCAAGGGTCATTGCTCCATTGGGCGAGGGCATAGTACTCGTCGCACGCGCCGGTGCTACTACTGGTGAAGCCTTGCAGCGGAGTCTGGAAATACTGCACTCGGTGCACGCCGCGCCAGTACTCGATGTGGTTTTAAATGCTGTTCCACATCGCTCTCTCGGTTACGGCTACAACTACAGATACGCGAGTTAAGAAACCCGTCGAGCACCTGTGATGTTCCCCTCCACCGCACTCTGACAAATTCCAGGAGCTGGAGCATGAACAATTGTGACGTTGCCGTGATCGGGGCCGGGCCGTATGGACTTTCCACCACCGCCCACCTCCGCGCAAGGTCCATCGATTCCATTATGTTTGGAGAGCCAATGGCATTCTGGGACAAGCAGATGCCAGACGGCATGCTCTTGCGCTCGCCCTGGGCAGCGAGCCATTTGTCTGATCCGGGCGGAGAGCTGACTCTGGATACGTATCGGCTTACGCAACGTAAGCATTTTTCCTCGCCTGTGCCTCGCGGGGAATTTGTTAGTTATGGAAGATGGTTTCAGAGCAAAGTTGCACCCGACATTGACTTACGGTTTGTGACACGTGTTGAGAAAAATGGGGACTTCCGGCTTTCATTGAGCGACGGGCAGCAATTGAAAGCCGCGCGCGTCGTGGTTGCGGTGGGAATTGCATCCTTTTCCAGGAGACCTGAGCAATTCAAGAACCTACCCAGTGAGTTGGTCACACACGCCTCCGATCATAGTGACCTTAAACGTTTCGTAGACCGCAAGGTAATGATCATTGGCGGCGGGCAAAGTGGCCTCGAATCGGCCGCCCTCCTGCACGAGGCGGGAGTGCGAGTCGAGTTACTCGTCCGTGCGCCCAAGATCACGTGGTTGACTGAAAGGAAGTGGCTGTCATCGTGCCTGCCGTTGCAGAAACTGTTGTATGCGCCGACGGACGTCGGCCCTCCGGGAGCGAGTCAGCTAATCGCACACCCTAAATGGTTCCAACGATTGCCAAGAGCAATGCAGAACCATTTGGCAGCTCGTTCCATTCGGCCCGCTGGCGCATTCTGGCTAAGAAAACGCGTTGACCCAATCCGAGTATGGACTGGAGTTACAGTCTTAGCCGCACGAGAGCTGGGAGAAGCTGTGCAACTTAGACTCAGCGATGGCAGTACGCGGATAGTCGACCACGTATTGCTAGCTACGGGTTATTGCGTGGATATCGCGCGGTACCCCTTTCTGAACCCGGACTTGGTGGCCAGGATTAAAACGGTAAACGGGTTCCCCTGTCTCAGCACGTCTTTCGAATCCTCGGTATCGGGACTGCACTTCGTGGGCGCACCGGCGGCATGGTCCTTCGGGCCGCTCATGCGCTTTGTCGCCGGAGTAGGTTATGCCGCCCGTAAGCTTACATGCGGAATTACTGGAAGCAAGAAGCAAGAAAGTGCGAACGCGAATGCTGCCGTCTGAAACTCTCGCGCAAGCCTATAGTGAGGATCTGAAGACAGT
>Ga0207665_10002949_pt1 | contig 11403 bp, 9 predicted proteins | sample LARL112metaG_FD_184351 | JGI IMG/M metagenome (GOLD analysis project Ga0207665, IMG submission 184351) | Corn, switchgrass and miscanthus rhizosphere microbial communities from Kellogg Biological Station, Michigan, USA - LAR L11-2 metaG... | ecosystem: Host-associated > Plants > Roots >...
GAGCTCGGCCCTCGCGGCACGGCCCTGACCATCCTCGGACTGACGGCGTTCCTCGCGCGGCACCTCTACCGGCTCCGCGGGCGACTCGACGTGGATGCGCTGGCGGCGGCGCTCGACGCGCTCGTCACGCGTCACGAGATCCTGCGCACCACCTTCGTCGAGCTCGACGCGGAGCCATGGCAGGTCGTCAACGACCCGTGGTCGCTGCGCCTGCGCCCCGAGCCGCTTCCCGACGAGGCTGAGTTCGACCGGGCGCTTCGGCCGCCGCTCGACCTCGCGAAAGGGCCGCTTTTCTTCGGCCGCCTCTTCCGCATCCACGACGAAGAGCACCTGCTGCTGCTCGTCGTCCACCACATCCTGAACGACGCCTGGTCGATGGACGTCGTGCATCGCGAGCTCGCGGCGCTCTACGAGGCCGAGCTCACCGGCGAGCCGGCCGGGCTGCCGGAGCTCGGCGTGCACTACGCCGACTTCGCGGAGTGGCAGCACCGCGAGCTCGGGGCTGCCGCCGGGGTCGAAGGGCTCGAGTTCTGGCGGCGGCACCTCGAAGGCGCCCCGCCCGTCCTCTCGCTGCGATCGAGTCGGCCGCGGCCGCCGGTGCAGTCGTTCGAGGGCGACTGGCTCACGTTCGACCTCGACGCCGCGCTCGCCGCGGCGGTCTCCGAGCATGCGCGCGCGGCGCGTACGACGCAGTTCGCCGTCCTCCTCGGTGCCCTCGCGGTCGCGCTCGCGCGGTTGTCGGGACGGGACGACCTCGTGATCGGCGTGCCGGCGGTGCACCGCCCGCTCCCGGAGACGGACGAGATGATCGGACCGTTCATGAACATCCTGCCGCTGCGGTTCCGGCTTGCGGGAGCGGCGTCGGTGGGCGCTGCCGTCGAGCTCGCGGCGTCGCTGGTGCGCGAGGCGACGGCGCACGAGGCCGTTCCGTTCGAGCTCGTCGTCCGCGAGCTCGGGGTGCCGCACGACCCGGCGCACAACCCGATCGTCCAGGTGCTCGTCAGCTCCCATCAGGGGCTGCTCGAGCCGCTCGCCTTGCACGGGCTCGAGGTCGAGTACGTGCCGACCTGGCCGAAGGATGCCCAGCGCGACCTGACGCTCGTCCTCCAGTCGGAGCCGGAAGGGACGATCCACGCCGCGATCTGGTACGCGACCGACCTGTACGACGAGGCCGCGGCGCAGGAGCTCGCCGACGCGCTCACGACAGCGCTCCACGAGGCGGTCGAGACGCCGGCGAAGCTGGTGGAGCTCGAAGCGCGCCCCCCACTGCCGGAGCCGCCTCCCGCCGCGGACGAACCCGCGCTGCCGCTCGACGGGCAGGCGGCCTCGCTCGTCGTCGCAGCCTGGCGCGACGTGCTCGGGCGCGAGGAGCTGGACGCGGGCTCGCATTTCTTCCGGCTCGGCGGCACGTCGATGTCGGCGATGCGGCTGTGCGCCCGGCTCACCGAGACGCTCGGCGCGAAGATCCCCATCCGCGCCGTCTTCGAATGCCCCCGGCTCGGCTCGTTCGCCGCGCGCGTCGAGGAGCTCCGAGCCGCCGCCGGCGGATGATCGCCACCGGCGGCATCCGCCGCGTCACGGATTGGCTCTGGCGCCTGCGGGAGGCACGGGAGCCCTACGCGGGCACCGTCGTCCTGCTTCCGTTCGCCGGCGGCAGCGCCTACTCATTGCCCGAGTGGCCGTTGCATCTGCCGCCGGGCCCGCAGGTGCTGAGCGTCCAGTATCCGGGCCGCGGCCCCCGGTTCAACGACGGCCCGCCCGAGTCGGTCGCGGCCATGGCGGCGGAGGTCGCGGCCGATCTCGAAGCGGTCGACGGCGGCCCGCTGACGCTCCTCGGCCACAGCATGGGCGCGGTCGTCGGCTACGAGGTCGCCTGGATCTTCGAGCAGCAGGGGCGTCCTGCGACGCAGCTCGTGGTGACGGCGGCGCGACCGCCGCACACCCGGCTCGAGCCGGAGCCGCTCCACGAGTACCCGCACGACCGGCTCGTCGCGGCGCTGCGCGAGCGCGGTGGCCTTCCCAAGGAGGCGCTCGACTCGGACGAGCTGATGGAGATGCTCCTGCCCGTCATCCGCGCCGACTTCCGGCTCGTCGCCGGCTACCGCTGCGGCAGGAGCGAGCGGCGGCTCGCGACTCCGATCGTGGCCGCCGGCGGCGACGCCGATCCCGCCGTGCCGACGGACGTGCTCCGCCGCTGGCTGGAGGTTGCAGCGAGCGAGTGCGACGTCCACGTCTTCTCCGGCGGCCATTTCTTCTATCCGCCGCACATGCCCGCGCTCGCCGCGATCGTGGCGCGACGGCTCTTCTAGCGCAGCGCCGCGAGCCGGCGGATGCCCTCGACGACGAGCGCGTGCTCGAGCCCGAAGTCGACGAGGCACCCGACCTCGTCCACCCCCGCCTCGCGAAGCGCGGCGAGCCGCTCGGTGACGACCGCCGCCGGGCCGAGCAGGGCAGACGACTCCAGTGCCCGCGCGAAGGCGCGCTCGGCGAGGAACTCGAAGTCGCGGTCGGCGAGGTCGGCGTCGTCGGCTCCCGTCGGGACGAGGCTGCCGAGCCACATCGACGCATACGTCCGGAGCGACGACGCGAAGGCGGGCCGCACGATCTCCACCACGTCCTCGCCCTCGGCGGCAACGTACGCATGGACGACGGCGGTGACGTGCGGGCGCGCCGGCACCCCGGTCGGACGCCAGGCGTCGCGATACGCGTTCACCAAGTCGCGAAGCTCACCGAGCGGCTGCCCCAGGACGTGCACGAGGACGCCGGCGCCGATCCGGCCGGCCTCCGCGAAGAGCTCGCGGTCGTCGACGACGCTGATCCAGACGGGCGCCTCCGGCTGCACGGGCCGCGACGCCAGCTCGAGGACAGCGGCTCCTCCCGCGGTCGTCTCGCGCTCGATCGACTCACCGCGCCACAGCCGGCGAAATGCCTCCACCGCGGCGAGCATGCGCGCGCCGCGCTCGTCGTAGGGCACGTCCCCGAGCGCGAAGTCCTTTCGGACCCAGCCGGGCGAGAACGCGATGCCGGCGCGACCGCCGGTGAGCCGGTCGACCATCGACCAGTCCTCGGCGACGAAGACGGGATCCCGGAGCGGGACGACGACGCCCGCGCCGCGGACGTCCAGGTGGCGCGTGACGACGGCCACCGCGGCCGCGGCGACGGCCGGGTTGGGATAGGAGCTGCCGAAGTCGCTGAAGTGCCGCTCGGGCAGCCAGACGGCGTCGAGCCGTGCCTCGTCGGCGACGACGGCCGCCTCGAGCAGGAGCGCGTAATCACGGTCGTGCGGCCCACCCGCAAAGACCAGGCTCAGCGACGGGCCGGCGCGGCTCAGCGGCTCGAGAGAGCGGCCGGCATGCTCACGAAACCCCGGAGGAAGTTCGACCGAAGCCGCCTCGGCTCGCCGAGCAGCTCGATCGTCGCGACACGCGAGCGGATCTCCTCGAAGAGCACCCGCAGCTCCACGCGTGCAAGCGGCCCGCCGAGGCAGAAGTGCTCGCCGATCCCGAAGGTGAGATGCCGGTTCGGGTTCCGGTCGATCAGGAACCGCTCCGGCTCCACGAAGGCGTCCTCGTCGCGGTTTGCAGACGGGTTCCAGATCGTGACGGCCTCACCGGCCTCGATCTGCGCACCGCCGATCTCCACGTCGCGGGTTGCGGTGCGGAGGATGTGCATGCCGGGCGACGACCAGCGCAGGATCTCCTCGACCAGGGTCGGGACGAGCGAGGCGTCGCCGCGCAGGCGCTCCCACTCCCACGGGTTGTCGACGAGGGCGCGCAGGCCGTACGAGGAGGCGTGGCGCGTCGTCTCGTTGCCGCCCGTGATGAAGCCATGGCAGTTCAGGACCGCTTCCTCGTCGGTGATCGGGACGCCGTCGATCACGCCGCTCGCGAGCGCGGACACGACGTCGTCGCCGGGGTTGCGCCGCCGCTCCGCGACGAGCGAGGTGTAGTAGAAGAAGATGTCGGCGTGGGCTTGCGCCTGCGCGGCCACCGAGGCCGGGTCGGCGACGTCGACGCCGCCGAAGGCCGTGCTCGTGAGGTCGACCATCAGGTCCCAGTCCGCGCGGGGGACGTGGAGGATCTGGCAGATCACGGCTACCGGCAGCCGCGCGGCGACGTCACGGACGAAGTCGCACGGTCCCGCATCGACGACGTCCTCGAGTAGCTCGACCGCGGTCGCCCGGATGATGTCGACGAGCCGCTCGACGCTCCGGGGCGCGAACGCGGCGTTCACGATCTGCCGCAGCCGCGCATGGCGCGGCGGGTCGGTCACGATGAGCATCTTTCCCGCCGCCGCGCCGGCGGCGGCGGCGGCGGCGGCACGGTCGGTGCCGAGCATCATCCCCCGCTCGGACGAGAACGAGTGCGTGCCCTTGTAGACGGCGAGCGCGTGGTCGTACTTCGTGATCACCCAGAAGCCGGGGCCCTTCTCCTCGGCGTTCCAGTGCGGCACGCCCCGGCGCCGGAGCTCGGCCCACACCTGCTCCGGCAGCTCGGTCTCGTACAGCGCGGGATCAGCGAGGTCGAGCTCCGTCAGGTCGAGGGTGTCGGGAAGCGGGCTCGTCATCGCGTCGCAAAGAGATCGTGGACGCAGGTGCCGCGAAGGAGCGGATCCTGTCGCACGACCACGTGGAAGCCGTTGCGCTCCAGGAGCTCGCGGATCGCCGCGAGCATCCCGTGCTCGTCGTGGACCTCGGCGCCGACCTGCCTGATCAGAGGCCAGTGCTCGTCGCGAATCCCGAGGAGGACGTCGAGCTCGCTCTTCTCGACGTCGATCTTCAGGTAGTCGATCCGCTCGATTCCTTCCTCGTCGATCACGGCCGAGAGCGGCCAAACCTCGCATTGGATCTCGATGCCCTCGTGCATCCCCTCGGCGAGCTTCGCCGCCGCGGAGGTCGAGAAGCCGCTGTTCCGCAGGTACGCCTGCGTCAGCTCGCCGTCGGCCACCGGGTCTGCGTAGAGGCTCGACATGACCGAGGCCGACGGGTAGTAGAGGAGCGTCCGATTGCGGCGCTCACGCCCGAGCGCGACCCGGCTAGCGGTCGCCGTTCCGCGACAGCCGGCGAGGTTCTTCTCCAGCGCCTCGAACGCCGCCGGTGCGGGCTCGAAAGCGAAGATGCGGAGGTCCTCGGCCTCGAGGTCGAAGCAGAGCGACGCCACGCCGATGTTGGCGCCGACGTCGACGACGACGTCGCCGGCGGAGAGCTCGACCTCGTCGGGCAGCCAGCAGCGGTTCGTGAAGATCTCCCGGAAGAGGACTGCCGTCTCGGCCGTGTTGAGGTGGGCGATCTCGAGCCCGTTCGGGAGCGTCATGGAGCCGGATGCGAGCGCTGCCTCGGCCATCAGGCAATCTACCTTTCCGCGAGCGGACAACCATGTCAAGCACGTTCACACGCCCAAGCGCTCCACCGCTTTCTGGCCTCGTCCAGGGCAGCGGGAGCGGCTTCGAGCTCCGAGAGCGCGAGGCGTGTCTTCTCGAGGTTTTCCGCCGCGGTGACGGTCTCCGGGTGCGCATCGCCGAGCTGGCGCTGCCGGCCCGCGAGGACGATCTCGTCGATGGCGACGGCCTCGGCCGTCGCTCGCTGCCGGTCCAGGACGCGCGCAAGATTCCCCAGGGCGCGCAGCGTTTCTGGATGCTGAGCGCCGAGACTCTCGCGCAGGCTGCGCGCCGCCGCTTCGTAATGCTCACCCGCCTCGGAAAGCTCCTCGAGCGTGTAGAGCGTATTTGCGAAGCTGAGTCGAATACGCAGCGTGTCAGGGTGCCGCTCGCCGAGCGCGACGCAAGCGAGTGCGTACGCGCGCGCCTTCATCTCCCGAGCCTCCTCGACTCTGCCGGCTCGTTCGGTGAGCTCACCCAGATTCGTTGCTGCTCGCAACGTGTCGGGATGCTCGTCTCCTAGGAGGCTGGCGGTCGCGGAGAGGATGTCTCGCTGAAGCGCCAGCGCGGAGTCGTATTTGCTGAGCTCCAACAGCGTCATCGCCAAGTTGTTCCCGATCCACAGCGTCTGGGGGTGCTCGTTGCCGAGTGCGTCACGCGAGGCGGCGTACGCGGCTTCTTCGAGCTCGCGCGCGCCCTCGAAATCGCCGAGCTCCGCGAGTGTGGCCGCGAGGTTGACCTCGGCGGTGATCGTGTCAGGGTGGCTGGCGCCGCGATGTCGTCTCACCGTCTCGACGAGGGCGCGTTGCGCCGCGCGCGCGGCTTGTAAGTCGCCTGCGGCGTAGAGGGCCTGGCTCAGCTCGCCTTGCGCTTGCAAGGCGAGAGGGTGGTCGGCGCCGAGGGTGCGAGAGGCGATCGCAAGCGATTGTTCGGCGAGCCGTTGCGCCTCGTTGAAATTGCCCTCGGCGTATGCGACCGAGGCGAGGTTCGACCGCGCCAAGATGGTGTCCGGATGCTCTTCGCCGAGCGTCTCGAGTCGCGCCGCGAGGACTGCTTGCTTGTGCGCACGGGCGGCAGCCAGGTCGCCCGCCTCGTTGAGTGTGACGGCCAGGTTCGCCTGCGCCCTCAGTGTGGCGGGGTGATCGTCCCCGAGGAGACGTTGGGCCGTCTCGAGTACCTCGGTCTGGAGCTGGCGGGCATTCTCGAGGTCGCCGACAGCGTGCAGGACTGCAGCGAGATCCCCTTTCGCAGCCTGTGTCTGCTCATGGTCGGCGCCGAGAAGCCGCCCGAATCCTTCGTAGGAACGGCGTGCCTCGACCTCGGCAGCGGCGAAGTCCGCCTGCTCGTAATCGAACTCAGCAAGCACGCTCAACAGCTCCAGCACGTCGTGCTCCTCGGCTGCTTCGCCGAGTGCGCGGGCGTGAATGACCCATGCGACGCGCCGTGCGCGTTCGTCCCAAGAGACGACATCGGAGAGCGCTTTCCTGATCGACGCAATCGCCGCTGAGCGCAGCTCCCGCGATCGGTCGGCGCGGCTCTCGCGGAACCTGACGGCACGGGCGACAAGCGGATGTACCTGGAACGCCTGCAGGGATTCCCCAACCCCCTCCGCCAGAGACTGCTGCCTGAGCTCATCCGCTCCCGCGCGCGCTCGAGACTCGGCGTTGGGGCTCTCGACTCTGTCCACCAGCGCCAACGCTGCCTCGACTAGCTCGAGCGGAACTGGAGCAGCCGCGAGCTGAGACGCCAACGCTGCGACGTCGCGAGCTCGCTTCGATAGGCGTTGAATGCTCGCGCCGATAGTGGCTGCGATGCTTCGTTCGTGGCCGCTCGGAAGCTCGCCGGCGAACTCGGCTGCGAGATCGAGGGCGTCGGCGGTCTGGTCGAGCAACGAACGACGGAATGCCTCGAACGAGGCCCACTCGCGGGCTGTCCCTAAAGCCGCTCCAGCCACGTCGACGGCGAGCGCGTGCCCGCCTAGCTCCTGCACGATCTCCCGCGCAGCTACGAGCTCGCCCTCGTCGCCGGGCTCACGAGCCACCGTCAGGAGATCGAGGCCGTCCTGCGGTGGCAGCGCCGCAAGCTCGACCGGTCGCGCGAGCGCCGTGTACTCCTGGCTCCGGGTCGTGATGAGCGAGCGCCCGAGCGGGTGGGGCGCGAGCCACGAGCGCAGCTCATCTGACGAGGCATGCACCGGGAAGTCGTCCACGATCCAGAGGAAGGGCAGGCGCCGCTTGCCGAGCTCGAGCCGGAAGAGACCCTCGACCTCCTCGGGTGTGAGCTCCTTCGTCACCCGTCCCGGCAGGAGCGTTTGCGCGAAGGCGCGCACCTGGGTATGTCGCAGCGCATTCCGCTCTTCGCGAGATCGGTCGCCCATGTCACTTCCGAGCGCTCTGAGCCAGAAGACGCCGCCTGGATAGGCGGCGCCGAAGCGCAACGCGTACTCCTCTGCGAGCAGCGTCTTCCCTGTGCCCGCCAAGCCGCGGATCTGTGCCGCGCCGGCGCCCGTCGCTCCAGTGATCGGCGCGTAATCGAATCCCTGAACGGCGGAATGGACTGCCCACATCGGCTGAACACGGCCCACGAAGCGAGTCGAGCCCGCAGGCTGAGTGCCGAACCACGATGGTCGCCCGCGCGGCTGAATGTCACCGAGCAATCCGTCGAGGCCAGCGACTTGTCGAGCGATAGCGGAAGCGACCGCCGCGGCGTCGGCCTCGTCCCGAGGCGCGTGTGGGTAGAGCTCGTCGCGGAGCTCGACCGGGTCGATGTGGCTGGACCCGTTCTCGGGATTGACGACCAGAACTCGATTTCTGGGGTCGCCGTCCTGTTGGGCGGCGATGAACGCTGCGCTCAGCTCGAACTGACACGCGCGTCGAGTCGGATAGACCGCGGAGTAATACGCGACGAGTGCCTTGGATCGCGCTAATCCATGCTCGATGCTGCCGACGATCGAGGCGAAGCTGTCGACCTCGCGCTCGTCCCGCCACACTCTCAGCCCCGCCGAGCGCAGCGCGGTCTCGAGCAGGCGCACGCCTTCCTGGTCGGCCCACGTGTAGCTGAGAAAGACGTCATAGCTGTCGAGCATGCGAATCACCGCGGGAAGATTTATCGCCAAGACCTGAGGCGGTCATTGTCGTCACTGATGTCTGCGACGCAGGGTTCCCCCTGTCGCCCGTTGTGCACTAGGCTCCGGCTCGGCTGTTGCGGCTTGCGAAAGGGAGGTGCGCATTGGCGACGTGGGACGACGTGCGGAGCTACGTTCGCTCGAAGTGGCCGATCACCGGTGAGACCGAGGGCTTCATCGCGATCGAGTTCTCGACCGGCGACGGCCGGACGCAAATGACGGGAGTCCGATTGCTTCACGAAGGGAGCGAGCCTCGCATCCGACTGGAGTCTCAGTTCGCCTGGGAAGGTGATCTCGACGCGGTCGCGGCGCTGAAGCTGAACGGAGTGCTCCCGCTCGGCGCGATCGCGATCGACGAGGACGAGCGGCTCCTCTACGCCTACTCGATGATGCTGGGGACGCTCGACCTCGACTCGATCGACATCGCGCTGCGGACGATCGCGGTCTACGGAGACAAGCTCGAGCAGCAGCTCTCGCCCGCCGACCAATACTGACCGTGCTCGAGGCGCTCGCTCCGACGCAGCGCGAGCTGGTGCTCGACTTCTTCGCCACCGATGCAGAGGCCGAGGTCCGAACAGAGGGCGGTCTCCTCGACCGGGAGGGCGCGGAGCTCGTCGCGCGCGCGGGCGTGCTTGCGACCGAGGTCTGGCGGACGGTCTCACACGACAACCCGGCCGCTCTCTACGCGAACACCGTGATCGGCTGGGCTGGGTTGAAGCTGCTCACGCCGGACTACTGGCGCTTCGGTCGCGGCCTGGTGCAGCGCGCGATAGCCGAGGCGGGGGACTTCCTGCGCGACGAGCAAAGGCTCGCGCTCGAGATCACTCCACTCGCACGCTTCGAGACGGCCGGCGACGGTCTCGGCGACTTCGACCTCGCGCGTCCGAGCCCGATCCGGCACCTGATTCTCTCGAGGGACGAGGGAGACGAGGAGGACTGGCCTCTCCTTCGGCTCACCTACGACCTCGAGCGGCCAGCGACCGACGAGCCGTCGGCAATAGCGCTTGCCACCCGCGCGCTCGAGGAGATGCCGAGCCTCGCCTATGGGAAGCTCTTCCTCGCCGCCGACGGACGCTTGCTCTACCAGCTCGAGCTGCTGGAGGATCCGAGCCGGGAGCTCCTGCCAGACGCGCTTCGAAAGGTCTCATGGGTCGCGATCCGGGAGGGGCGAAGGTTCGCCGAGCAGCTCCACGGAGCCGCCTCGTGAGCATCGACATGCAAAGCGAGGAGACCCTCTTCGCAAGCGTGAAAGAGGTCGTGCAGGCAAAGTGGAGCTCCTTCTTCGAGCCCGAGCTCGAGCGCGATTCCGGCGGTAGCCGCCTGATCTCGGGCGTCATCGGGGACGTCGACGTGGAGCTTCGCGCCTTCTTCAGCGGCACGCGACCCGTCGTCCGTGCGACCGGCGGCTTGGCGCGCTTCGTGCCGAAGAGCCGATCGCTCGTCGTGGAGCTGAACTCCGAGAACCGCCGGGTGCCGCTGGTCACGTTCGGGATCTTCGACGAGGCGGACGCACCCGGGACCGTCCGCGTGGTCACGTCCGCCTCCGTCCTCTACGACTTCATCACGCCGGTCGCGGTACGCCAGACGGTGGAACACTGCGCATGGCCGGCCAACATGCTGCTCGCCCAGGGGTTCCTGCAGCGATTCGGCGGCCGGGCCTCGCTCGCAGTCCGGCTCGAGTGGCTCGCGGACATCGCGAGTCGCGCCGGCGTCGGGCCTGCCGCCGAGCTCCGTGCGAAGGCACGCGAGCTGGACGCGAGGGCGAACGCTGGCACCGTTGGCTCGCTGCCAGCCCTCTGACGCGTGACTGACCTTCCTCTGATGCTTGCCGACGTCGCCGATGCGCTCGAATCCGGCGAGCCGATGGAGAGGGTGGCGGCACTGGAGCGTCTCTATCACGTCTCTTACGCTCGGCGGGCACCGCGAGTCTCGGGCGATGCCGGCCGCCTCCGAGACGCTGTTCTCAAGGCGATCCCCGATCTTCATGGATTGTTTGGCGACGAGGCGCCCGGGATCGAGTCGAATGCGTGGGTCTCGCTCGTACGGATCGGCGATCGCTCGGATGCCGTCGCCGATGCGCTGATCGAGCAAATCGATCTGTCGGTCGTCGACGAGGAGTCGGCGCTGATCGTTCACGCGGCAGCGTCGTATCTCGAGTACTTCGGTCGCCGGGATGACGTCGTGACGGTTCTCGCACGGGCTGCTGCCACCGCCACGAACGACGTGATCAGGGACGCTGCGACGCTGGCGCTGGGGGTGCATGGCTCGGAGGGTGCGCGCGTCGTGTTGGAGTCGGATCAGTCGACGGCCGCGGCGCGTGTGGCGCTCGTTGCCCTGGGCAAGGCGGATTTTCCGACGCTCGAGGCAGCCGGCCGCTTCCGGCACTCCTTGTATGCGTGCGGCTCGTGTGGCCGGGTGTGGACGGATGGCCCGATCTGGCCGGACGCCGCGCCGGCCTCGGCGAACGTCTGCGCTCACTGTGGTGCTGCGGGCTCGGGGGAACCGCTGTGGTCTGCGGAGCTCGACGATCGTGCGAGCGGGTCGAGGCGTTCTGAGTTTCCGGCCGACGGATAGAAGTCGCTCTCGCTTCTGCCGCTGCTGTTCGCCCAGGTGACGATGAACGTCGACGGCGAGCGACCGCGCTTCGAGGCGGCCCTCTTCGAGGAGCTCTTCGACGGGAGGCAGGCCGACGTGTTGCTTCCGCCGCCGGTGCACGCGCAGCTTGGATCGCGTCCCGAATTGGCCCAGGAAGTGCTCGGCTTCGCGGTCGGCCCCGAGCTTCTCCGCGAGCTGAGAGTGACGGGCGACGTCGGGCCCGGCGAGGCGGCGCCGCAACACCTCGAGGCCTGGGTCGCGTCCGCCGGCGACGCAGCCTGCGCCGAGGACCGCCGAGGGCTCGCCAA
>Ga0207665_10002950_pt1 | contig 11403 bp, 13 predicted proteins | sample LARL112metaG_FD_184351 | JGI IMG/M metagenome (GOLD analysis project Ga0207665, IMG submission 184351) | Corn, switchgrass and miscanthus rhizosphere microbial communities from Kellogg Biological Station, Michigan, USA - LAR L11-2 metaG... | ecosystem: Host-associated > Plants > Roots >...
GAGGCGTAGCGCGGTGGCGGCGAATCGCTGGATCGCCTGCATGCCCGCCAGGGGGAAGAAGCCGATCACGAAGGCGATGGCCGCTGCGCTGTGCAGGTTATCGTGCGGCAGGATCTGGTACAGCGCGGCGACAAGGATGAGGACCACGATGAGGCGCAGCAGCGCATTTGCGTATGCGGCGGGCCTCAGGTCGCTTTGGAAGAAACGCCGCACGAGCATCTGCAAGATGAACGAATAGGCGCCGAGAAATCCGAATTTCAGCACGTCCCAGAAACTGGCGGGTGCGCTGGTGAAACGAGGGCTCCAGAGCACAGCCGTCCAGCACACCGCCAATGCCGCGGTGGTGAGAAAGACGGGAAAAAGGGCCTCGATCCTGACAGGCGGGCCTTCGCCGTGGCCGCTGCGCGACACGGACTTGCCGTAGTAGGCGTCGAACTTCTGCTGGTAGATGTTCGGCTGGTAGGCGAGCAAGGGGCCGCCGTCGCCGAGCCACTCGGCGTAGAAATCCGAGTTCAGCGGCGGCCTGGGCAAGTGGCGAGGCTTGTCCCACCGCAACCGGTGCAGGTTGAGGACGTACTCGTCCCACAGTGCGCCCGCTCGCTGGCCAAGGAACCTGATATACAGCCAGCCGGGCAGGAAGGACAGCGACCAGACCGCGAAAACCTCTAGCGACAGCGCCCCGGCCTGTGGCCGGACCTGCAACGGCGGCCAGGCCAGCCACCACGCGAGGAAGAGTACGAGCCCCACAATCGCGTTCATGCACAGGTTGACCCAGGCACGCCGCAGGCCATCTGCCGTCTTGCCCGGCAATCCGGATGGCCGGCTGCCTCCTTCGGACCGCTTGCGGCCGCCCGCCGCGCTCACGTTGCCGTTTGTGCTGCCGCCCTTGGGCGGACCGGCGATCGATTCCGGCAGCGCATCGGCCCGTGGCTGATCGCCGCGGCCCGCCAGCAGCGCCCACAGCACATCCACGGCGTGGTCGTCGCCTTCAAGCACCTTGGTCAGCCGGTCACCGAACTCACCCGCGGCCTGCCCTCCCTCGCCATTCCGCGGCGAAGGTACCTTCTTCCGCACTTCACGCAGTTCGAGGCCAATGGCGAAATCCACGGCAGGCTCGGCGGGGCCCGCCACCTTGTCCTGGCACGAACAACCATCCGGCGAGCCGGGTTCTGCAGCGATGCCTCCAGCGTGCTCCAGCGCTGGCGCCAGGAACTTTGCAAGATCACGTGCACGCTGAGGATTGCGCATGAGCCACCCCACGATCGGCCGAGCCCTCTTCTCTAGAAAGGAGCGCGCCCTGCGCGGCCTGATACACACCTCCCCAGGGCCCGCCGCTCCCGCGCCCCCGGACTCCAGCGGGCTGAGGAGCCGTCCAGCGCATCGGCGGGGTTGGCCGGTAGCCGGGTGCCGCGACACGTTACTCTCGGGTAGGGGTCGCGCCGGGCTGGGCGCGGCCGGGCACTGGGCCGGAGGGAGGCCGGATGGGCGCCTACCAGACCGTGCTGGTCGGCACGGACGGATCAGACTCCTCCTACCGCGCGGTGGACCGGGCCGCCGAGATCGCCCGGGACGCCACGGCGAGGCTCGTCATCGTGTGCGCCTATGAGCCCGCCACCCCACGCGAGGTGGCGGCAGCGGAGGACGTGCTCGGGGACGAGGCCTTCTCGGTGGTCGGCTCGGCCCCGGCGGAGGAGACCCTGCGAACCGCGGCGGACCGCGCCGCCGCCCGGGGCGCGGGCAAGATCGAGCGCGTGGCAGTTGCGGGCGAGCCGGTGAAATCACTGGTCAGCGCGCTGGAAGAACATCAGGCTGACCTTCTTGTGGTCGGCAACCGTGGGCTGAACACGCTCGCCGGGCGGCTGCTCGGGTCGGTGCCAGCGGCCGTGTCCCGCCGTTCACCCTGCGATGTGCTGATCGTGCACACCGTCGGCTAGCCCGCCCGGCCGGACCACCGATGGACACTGAGACCTCCGTAGGGCGGGCCGAGGAAACATTGCTCGGCGGCCCGCGCCGGTACACCCGGCTCCAGGTCAGCGAGGCCACCGGCGTTGACAGGGACCGGGCGCACCGGCTCTGGATGGCCATGGGCTTCGCGGAGGTGGGCGACGACGAGGCCGTGTTCACCGATGGGGACATCGAGGCCCTGCGGACCTGGAACGCACTGGTGGAAAGCGGCATGATGGCGATCGAGGACGAGGTGCCTCATGCCCGGGTGATGGGACAGACCCTGTCCCGGCTCGCCGAATGGCAGGCACGCGAGGTCATCGCCCGCACCGGCGTGCTGTCCCCTGGCGGAGAGGGCCGGGCGGCCGGCGCCGCCGACCTGGCCGTCACGCTGCTGCCGGTCATCGAGCACCTGCAGTCCTACGTGTGGCGGCGGCACCTCGCCGCGGCGTACGAGCGCATCCTGCTGGCGCCGCCCGATGAGCTGTCCGCGGCGACCATGACGGTCGGGTTCGCCGACATCGTCGGGTACACCAGGACGTCCAGGCATGCGGCCATCGAGGATCTGACGGCTCTGCTGGAAACCTTCGAGGAGGACACCTCCGAGGCCGTGGTCAGCAACCACGGGCGGGTGGTGAAGATGGTCGGGGACGAGGTGCTGTTCGTCACAGACCGGCCGGCCGACGCGGCCGAAATCGCGCTGCGGCTGACCAGCCCCGGCCGGCCGGAGCAGGGCCTGCCCGCGCTGCGCGTCGGCATGGCGGCGGGCCGGGTGCTGACCAGGTTCGGCGACGTGTACGGGCCGGTGGTCAACCTGGCGGCCAGGCTGACGTCGCTGGCCAGGCCGGGTACGGCGCTGGTGGACGCGGAACTCGCCGGGGCGCTGCGCGGGGCGGGGGACTACCGGCTCCAGGCCAGGCGGCCGGCTGCCGTGCGGGGCTATCACCACCTGCGGTCCTGGGCGCTGCGACCGGGTCGGTAGCACCCCAAGCCTTGGCCCCGGCGCGGTCATCGGCACCAGGTGAGTCCCGCCCGGCGGCTATGTTGGCTGGTTGTGATGACACTGCACCAGATCAGCCACTGGGCGCGCGGCAGCGGGCTCGAGATCGTGCTGCTGGTGGTCGGGACGATCCTGCTGACCCGGCTCGTGTCCTGGGTCGGCGAAAGGATCACCAAACGGATCGACGCCAACGCCAGGGAGACCGACGCCCTGGTCCGCTCGGAGGCGGCGAAACACCGGCACGCGCTGGCTCAGGTGATCACCTGGGCCACCCTGGTGGTCATTTACTGCGCCACCGGGATCGCGGTCGCCCAGCGCCTCGGCGTCCCGCTGACGAGCCTGGTTGCCCCGGCCGCGGTGGCCGCCGTGGCGCTCGGCTTCGGCGCGCAGCGCATCGTGCAGGACATCCTCGCGGGGTTCTTCATCATCACCGAGCGCCAGTACGGGTTCGGCGATCTGGTGCGCCTTTCCGTGCCGAGCGTGTCGGGTGCGATGGGGACGGTCGAGGACGTCACGCTGCGGGTCACCACGGTGCGGACCGCGGACGGCGAGGTTGTCATCACCCCCAACGGCCAGATCGGCCAGGTAGTCAACATGTCCCGCGGCTGGGCCCGCGCCGTGCTCGACGTGCCGGTGCCCGCCACCGCGGACGTCCACCAGGTCAGCGAACTGCTCCGGCGGGTCGGCGAGGAGGCCTACGCGGAGCCGGAGTTGAGCCAGTTGCTGCTCGACCCGCCGGCCGTGATGGGTGTGCAGAGCATCGACGTGACCCAGTTCCAGGTCCGCGTGGTCGCCCGGACGCTCCCCGGCAAGCAGTTCGACGTCGGCCGGGCGCTGCGCGCCCGGATCGCGGCCGCCCTGTTGCGTGAGGGCATCAATCTGCCGCCCACGCTGGAGGGTGCCGAGCACAACGGGAGCGGCGCCTGATGCGGAGAGTAAGGACCTCCACCTGGGTGCTGCTGGCCATCTTCCTTGGCACGCTCGTGCTGTACCTGTGGGTCAAGCCACCGACGCCCAGCACCAGCGCAGCGGGGGACAGCGCGGCGGCGCAGAGCGCCTCGCCGGCGCCGGCTCGCACGCACACTCCCTCCCCGAGGCCGACGCCGCACCACCGCACACCGAGCCCGACCGCGTCCCCGCAGCGGACCGCGGCGCCGCACCAGACCGTGACGCCGCAGCCGACCGTCGCGCCGACGTCCGCGTCCCCGACGGCCACCACCCCGGCGCCCACCCCGTCGGCGAGCACCTCGGCAACCGGCTGACAAGCCCGGTCAGCGCCGCCGGTCGTCCACCGCGCACTGCCTGGGCAGCGTGATCCTGACCTGCCAGCGGGCGGGACCACGCTCGGTGTGGGCGGTGCCGCCCAGGATCGAAGCCAGTTCGCGTCCGACCTTCAGAACGGCGCAATCAGCTCCAACTACAAGTGGGTTCAGTACGACCCGGAGATGTGGGCCCACACCCCGGTCAACGAGCAGCAGAACCCCGCGCTGTACATGAAGCTCTTCGGCCAGCTTGCCCACGCCAACGGCTACAGCGTCATCGAGGTCCCGGCCCGCGACCTGGCCCAGGTGCCCGGCAACGCCTGCCCGCAGCTGGCTGGCGAGAACCTCGACCACTGGTTCGTCCGCTGCAATATCGCCGGAGCGGCGGCCGCCTACGCCGACGTCTTCGTCCTGCAGGACCAGGTGAACACCACCAACCTGACCGAGTTCGACTACCTGTACAACACCACCCGCAGCCAGGCCCTGGCCGCCAACCCGCAGGTCGTGGAGGACGCCGAGGTCTCCACCAATTACGGCACCGCCGACCAGATGGCCGCCGCCGCCCAGTCGGTCAACCCGGACGGCTACTACATCAACGCGACCACGCCCACCATCGGCCAGGCCGACCAGGTCCTCCAGGAAATGCAGGCCGCCGGTTACTAAGCCCAGTCACCACCACGTCCCTGGCTGACGGTCACCGACCGTCAGCCAGGGACTTTCGCTGCTCCGGCACGGGCACATACCTTAGGCTTCGGTCCCGGAAAGGACCGAAGATGACCGGCCTGTCCGATACATCCGTTGCCGAACTGGGCGCCGCGCTGTACGCGGCGCGGCGTTCCGGCGTCCCGATCGAGCCGCTCACCGACACCCACCCCGCAATGTCGATGCGGGACGCCTACCGGGTGCAGCGGGACCTGCTGGCCCGGCTGCTGGCCGACGGCGACCACGTGGTCGGTTACAAGCTCGGCCTGACCAGCACGCCGATGCAGCGCATGTTCGGGGTGGACTCCCCGGATTTCGCCCCGGTCCTCGCCTCGCACGTGCACGCCGACGGCGCCGAGGTCGCGGCCGAGGGCTTCATCCACCCGCGGGTCGAGGCAGAGATCGCGCTGGTCCTGGACGGCGACCTGGCCGGGCCGGAGTGCACGGCGGTTGATGTGGCCCGGGCCACCGCGGGTGCGGCCCCGGCCATCGAGATCGTGGACAGCCGGATCGCCGGCTGGCGGATCAGGCTCGCGGACACGATCTCCGACCTGGCCAGCAGCGGAGCGGTCGTACTCGGCCCGGTGGCCAGCCCGATGGACGGCGCGGCCCTGCGGCTGGCCGGAATGGTGTTCACCCGCGACGGCGAGGTGGTCGCGACCGGCGCGGGCGCCGCCGCGCTCGGCGGCCCGCTGCAGGCGGCCGCCTGGCTGGCCCGGACGCTGGCCGGTCTCGGCGAGTCACTGCGGGCCGGCCAGTTCATCATGACCGGCGCGCTGCACGCGGCACTGGAGATCGCCCCGGGCCAGTGCTTCCGCGCCGAGGTGGACCGACTCGGCCCGGTCACCCTGAGGATCACCTGACCGGGGAGACCGCCCGGCCGCCACCGACGGCGCCGCCTGCACCGCGTCCCTGCAGCCTTAACCTGACTTGGGCCACGATTGAGGCCTGAGCGGCGGTGTACGTTGCTGACCTGTGGGTTCATCTCCGGGTCGGGCGGAATCTGCGCACTAATTCAGAGTCCCAAGGTGGCCCGGCGGCGTACGTGCGGACCGTCTTCGCGGTCTATGAGGTCGCGTGCGTGACGCAACCGCGCCTGTTCCTCCGGTGCTACGAGCCGCGCATACGACCCGACCGCTCAGCGCCTCGTCTCGTATCTGGTCAGCACGATGCCGCCAGGGAACGTCCGCGTCTCCACCAGGTTCAAGCTGACCCAGCTATCCAGCGCCGTGAAGAACGGCGTGCCGCCGCCCACCAAGACCGGGTAGGTGGCCAGTGCGTACTCGTCGATCAGCCCGGCCCGCATGGCAGCCCTGGCGAGCGTCGCGCCGCCGATGCCCATCGGGCCGCCGTCCCCGGCCTTGAGCCGGGTGATCTCGTCGACCGCGTCGCCGGCGACCAGGCGGGTGTTCCAGTCGACCTTGTCGATCGTCGAGGAGAACACCACCTTCGGTGTGTCCCGCCAGTTTCGCGCAAACGCGATCTGCGCCGGGGTGGCGCTGGGCTGCTGGTCGCCGGTCGGCCAGTAGGAGCTCATCGTCTCCCACAGCTTGCGCCCGTACAGCGACAGGCCGCTCGCCCGCTCCTGGTCGAGCCACCACTGGAACAGTTCGTCGCTCGGCGGCCCGCTCCAGCCGATGTCGTCGCCGGGTGCGGCGATGTAGCCGTCCAGGGTCAGGTTCATGCCGTAGATCAGTTTCCGCACGACGCCAGCCTCCCGTGAGTCGGTCTCCGGTGCACAGACCGGCGCGGAGCGAGAAAGTCATCGGTATGACGATCTTGGGCGCGCGGGTAGTCCTCGTGCTCCGGGCTTAGGCGGCGTACCCCGGCCCAGCGAACACGCATTCGCCGCCGCCGACCCGCTACCCGACCATATCCCGCGGATCATCGAAGCCATCAAGACCGAGCCGCTGCGCACTAAGTTGGCCCAACTCGGGGCCCGGTCACCCTGAGGATCACCTGACCGGGAACACCGCCCGGCCGCCACCGACGGCGCCGCCTGCACCGCGTCCCTGCAGCCTTAACTGCTCTGGTCGGAAGGTGTTGAAGGCGCGGCGGACGGTGTTGGAGATTCGCTGGCTGGTGCTGATGGCCCATCAGTAGTAGCCAACTGGGTCGGGTCCGCGTGAGTACTTGGGCTCGACACTGAGGGACGTCCCCCGACTCCTCCTAGCGTTGTCCCCCCCGATAGATCAGAAGGATTGGCGCTAACCGACAGGGAGGCGGTCCGGAGGCCATTCGTCGTAGGGCTGAAAGTTACCAAGACGGTACAGGAATCACCCGGATTCATTACGCGGCCGGTGCAGTTGTCGCTGGTGAGCACGAACTCCTGGCTTCCGGTAGAGACCGCTACCACAGTGGCAGATCGTGCATTGTTGGCACGTATTCCAATTTGCCGCTGTATGGACCCCCCGGGAAATACCCAGCCAAAATAGAAACAGTAGTTCGTACAGCCGAATGCTGCACCCAACTGCACGGCATTTTGCGTTCCCGGCTCCATCGCACCCGAGACCTTCGAGTGTGACGGCTTAGGGGTCGTGGATGCGTGCTGTGAATTGCTTCCAGACCCGGTGGTGCCTGTTCCACCGCCCGGCGCGGCCGTTCCACCGCCCGGCGCGGCCGTTCCACCGCCCGGCGCGGCCGTTTGCTGTCCTAGTGGCCCGGCGCAGGCTGAGATCATGGCAATAAAGAGGATGCCTATGACGTATCTGATCTTTGTTGCCGCTTGCATGAAGATTTACCCCCCGGGTCTAAATTCTAGCCTGATATCTGGCGTATCTTGGAGGACGATGGTAACGCCACGATCACGTGACCATCCATCATTAACCAGGAAGTACTTACTCGCGCTGTGGATCAATAGGCGCAGGCCCGAATACCGGTACTTATACGCCGAGCTGCTGGTGGCGATCTTAGTGACGGTAACACCGAGTGCATTGATGCCTAGAGATTTCGCGCTGAAGACGGTGACCGCTGGCCGGCTCGACAGATTATCGGCGAGGGCCTGGGCGCGACCGCGGCCAAGGGCTGCAGCGTAAAGAGAGGCCGCCCAGAAGATGCCGAGCAGAACGAGCATTGCCGCGATCACATAGCCGCTGCGCTCCCACGCGGGAACGGCCCAGCCGGCTTTCTGCCCATTCGGTGCTCTCACGTGACGCAGGATCCACAATGAATACGCCATCAGTGCGGGGCCTAGCCCGAGAATGACCGGAGGCACAAGGTAGTACGTTGCCACAGGAAGCGGCTCAAACATTGCCCATATACCAAACAAAGTCAGGACAGCGCCCAGAATTGACCCACTGATGGCCCCGATGACCACCGCGTTGAAGCCCCGAGGCGTCATCGCTGCGTGACGTACTAGGCCATGGAGAGTTATTGCCATGAGAATTGCCAAAAGCGTGACCGCGACAGGCACGAACGCGGCATCGGCACTTCGTAGCAGATAGTCGGTCGTTGAAAAGCCAAGTGTACTGCTATCGATGCCGAAGTATGCGGAACGTGCGTTAGTCAGCGTCCAGCCGAACCAGAATGCGAGCGCGATAACTAGCGTGGACGGTGCAATGACAAGTGAGAGCCTTTCGAGAACACCGCGCACGGTGATCGGACTGACCTGATCGGCCGAGGGGTCACTGATTCGCGAATCCGGTGATCCGGAGTCCGCCGCCACTTCCGGCGTCTCGATGCGCAGGGGCTCAGCAGCAATCCTCGTCCGCCTTTGCTGGTCGGTCATGGGGATCCCCTACACGGTCATGTTCTGGTCGGCGCTAGTAATGCGTCCGCAGCTTGCCATGCACATGCTGCGGCTGTGCGTTGTCTGGTGATCACGGATTTTTCCGTCATTGACGTTCCCCCATTTGTGGCCTTCTGGCCCCTGTCGGCGCCCCTGCCGGTACGGATTGATACACCCAACGTGTACACCATGGTAAAAAAAGCGTCAAGGGAATATAATCTCCTACCCAAGGCATCCCGGTGGCCAGAGTGGCTCATTTGCGCTGAGCGCGATAGTCTGATGCCTGTGGCATAAGTACACTATTGAGGCTCTTGCGAATTGACGACGTGCATGATTAGAGGTTCGCGCCGCTGAGAGGGCAAGGACTCCCTCCGGTCCGACCCCTGCACCGGTGGATGTATCTAGATCGCTGCTGCCTCCTCATCTCACGGTGATCCACAAATCGTAAGCGGATCATCACATTTGGTGATCGAGGTGAGGAGCCACCCATGGCACGCAAGAACAAGCCACAGCACGACCAGCCCGCCCCCGCTGGACGCCGGCCCCGGGCCCGCCGTCTGGCCGCGGTAGCAGGCCTGGCCGCCGGCGTCGCAGTCTGGGCGGGATAGCTGCCCCCGGCGCCGCGACGGCCAACGCGGCGCCACCCGGCCCACGGGTGTCCGAACACGTGATGACCGGCACCGGACAGGCCAGCGCGGCGGCCGCGCGGGCGGCCGCGTACTGGACCCGGGCCCGGATGCTGTCTGCGCGGAACGCGGACCGCATCCAGTTCACGTCCCCTCCGGACGCGCATGCGGCACCCGCCCCCCGCCCGTCCGGGCCGGCCGGGCAGGTGCCGGGCGCCGCTCCGGTGGAGTCGCTGCGGGGCCCGGCCGGCGGTGCCACCGGCACGCCCCCCACCGCATTGCCCGCGATGCCAGCCGTCCCGGCGGTCGCGGCTGTTACTCGGACTTGATCTTGCCACCGCGTGGAGGCGCCCCCTGGTCGGTTGCCGACGCCCGTGGGGGGTGTGTCAGGGGTCGTTGCGCGTGGCCTTGGGCGCGGGTGAGCGGCGGTGCGTGCGCGCCCGGTCTGCGGTGGTTTTGGGCGCTGTCTGGGTGCCGCCTGGGTCTGGTCGCGCGGCGCCGTGCTCTTGCCAGTGAGCGGCGACTCTGGCTAGCAGGTCAATCAGGTGCCGCCGCTCGGCCGCGTCGAGGGGGGTGAGCAGGGTCTCGGCGGCGCCGTCGAGCGCGGCTGCTGCCTGGCGCTGCGCGTCGCGGCCGCCGGGGGTCAGGTGGATCAAGAACGCCCTGCGGTCCTTGGGGCTGCGCACCCGTTCGACCAGCGCCCGGTCTTCGAGGTCGTCGAGCAGGTAGACCATCACGGTGCGGTCGATGGCCATCGTGGTGGCCAGCTCGATCTGGGTCAGTGGCCCGGACTCCGCCAGCGTGCTCAGCACCCCCCACGCCCGCGGGGACAGCCCGAGCGGCTCCAGCCGCTCGATGGCCAGGGCCTGCGCTGCCTGCTGCGCCACGAACAGCAGCTGGCCCACGCGGCCGGTCTGCCGCCGTGATCCCGCCGGTTTGCCCATGCTCTGTCTCTCGCATAGATTGTCTGTCAGCAAGATTATCTTATGATCCTACGAACCTGGACCCAAGTGAAGGGAGCGTACGTCATGGAACCGCGCAACGCCATCGTCACCGGAGCCTCGCATGGCATCGGACAGTACATCGCCCGGGCTCTGGCGGCCCGGCGGATGAACCTGCTGCTGGTAGCCCGCTCAGGAGCCGAACTCGCCCGCCTCGCCGCAGAACTGCGAGGCGCCATCAAGGTCAGCGCCGCCACGATCGACCTCGGCGCCCCGCAAGCAGCCCAGCAGGTCGCCGACGCGGCCGCCGCCGAACTGGGCAGCGTCGACGTGCTGGTCAACAACGCGGCGACCGAACCGCAGACCCGCTTCCACGTGCTTACTCCCGCCGAGATCGAACACGTGCTGCGCGTCGACCTGATCAGCCCGCTGCTGCTGGCCCGACTGCTGCTACCCGGCATGCTTGAGCGCGGCTACGGCCGCATCGTCAACGTCTCGTCCCTAGCCGGGCACACCAGCTTCCCCTACACCGAGGCCTACGCCGCGGCCAAGGACGGGCTCACCGCCTTCAGCCGGGTGCTGCACAGCGATTACCGGCGAACAGGGGTATCGGCCACCAGCCTCATCCTCGGCCCCGTCAAAGACGCCGGGGTCAGCGCCCGGACCCTCACCGAGACCGGCCTGACCGCCAGCACCACCTTCTCGGTCACCCCGCAGAAGGTGGCCGCCGCCACCCTGCGAGCCATTGACAAGGCCAAACCCGAAATGGTCATCAGCGCCGGCCCCGGCCGGGCACTCAAAGCACTGATGGACTACTTCCCCACCCTGGGCCCAACGCTCAACCGGCTCAGCGGCGCCGACAGACTCATGACTGCCGTCGCCGACCACCGCGAAGCCGCCCGCACCAGCCCCATCCCACAGAACCACACCCAGCCCACATGACGTCATGAATCACCAGGATCTGGTGATGACCGCTCACCCGCCCGGCGGCGAGGCTCGGTTCGTCGCGAAACGCCCGCACGGCTACTTGGGTGCGCCCGGCAATACTCGAAGATCCGAGCCCCCGGTGAATCCGGCTAGGTTCACCTATATGAGTAAGGAGGAATCAGGTGGTATCCCAAATGGAATCACAACATGCGGACGCAAATGAGGAGCTTCTCCTGGAGTTGAAGTCGAAGAACACGACCAGAAGCATCAAAGA
>Ga0207665_10002951_pt1 | contig 11401 bp, 10 predicted proteins | sample LARL112metaG_FD_184351 | JGI IMG/M metagenome (GOLD analysis project Ga0207665, IMG submission 184351) | Corn, switchgrass and miscanthus rhizosphere microbial communities from Kellogg Biological Station, Michigan, USA - LAR L11-2 metaG... | ecosystem: Host-associated > Plants > Roots >...
CACGAAGGTATCGTAGTAACGAAGTGAGGCGACCATCAATCGCCGCTTCTCACCGCTTACTGTGACGTGATGCGCCAAACAATAGGCTTCCCCGGTGGCTTGGTCGGCTGTGAGGGTGAAGATCGTGCTCTGTCCGACGAAGTGCGTGGTGGCGTCGTACTTATTCAGATCTGCAAAAACCGGCGCAAGCGCATCGCGCGCGTGCAAATCCATCGAGGGCTTCGGATCTTTGGCGTTCATGAACACCACGAAGTGTGTGTCTTCGGTAAAGAGAGCCATCTGACCCTTCGCGTCGCGGCGGTCAGCGCAGTGCGCGTAGGCCTCGACGAGCTCCCGGATCGCGAGGCGATCGGTAGCTTCCTCCGGCGAGATTCGAATGTGTTTGCTCATGATTACGCCTCCAGTATGGCCTTCGGTTCCAGAAACGCCTCGATTCCGTACTGCCCGTATTCCCGGCCGATGCCGGAATACTTAAACCCGCCCCAGGGCGCTTGCGGATCGTCGGTCATGCCGTTGATTACGACGCGGCCGGTGCGCAACCGGGAGGCCACGCGCCGGGCCCGCGGCAGGTCGGTTCCGAGGACGGCGGCGTGCAGACCGTACCTGGAGTCGTTGGCAATGCGGATGGCGTCGTCCTCGGAGTCGTAGGCGATCACGCTGAGCACCGGGCCGAAAATCTCCTCCCGCGCAATCGTCATGTCGTTCTTGACATTAACGAACACTGTGGGCTTTACGAAGTAACCCGCTTCGAAGCCTTCCGGATGTCCCTCGCCGCCGACCAGCACTTCAGCGCCTTCTTCAATGCCCTTGCGGATGTAGGATTGCACGCGCTCGTACTGCTTCTGGCTCACCATAGGTCCGACGGCGGTTTTTGGATTGGCTGGATCCCCCACGGGGAAGGCGGGCATCGTCTTCACGATTGCTGGTTTGATCTCGTCGAGCCGGCTCTTAGGCACGAGAAGCCGCGTTCCGGCGGCACAAGCTTGACCACTGTTCATGAAGGCCATGATGAGAGCCGCCGGAACCGCCTGGTCGAGCGCGGCGTCATCGAGCAGGATGGTGGGCGATTTTCCGCCAAGCTCAAGGGTCACGCGCTTCATCGTCGCGGCGCCGTCGCGCATGATGCTTTCACCAACGCCGACCGAGCCCGTGAATGAGATCTTGTCGACATCGGGATTACGTACGAGCTCGGCGCCCACGGTCGTGCCGAGGCCGGTGACGACGTTCAAGACTCCCTTCGGGAGGCCCGCTTCGTGCAGAGCCTCGACCAACACCCGTGCCTGCAGCGAGCTCATCTCGCTTGGCTTGATGACGACCGTACAACCCGCGGCGACGGCGGATGCCAGCTTGAGGCAAATGAACAGCGCGTTTGCATTCCACGCCGTGATCATACCGGCGACGCCGACCGGTTCCATCGTGACCGTCGTCTTGCCCCACTGGCGTTTCCACGGTATCTCGTCCAGCGCCTTTTCGGCGGCGGCAAACGCGTTGACGCCTGATTCCACGATGAGGCGGGAGAACTGGGCCACGCCGCCGTACTCCTCGATCATCGCGGCCGTCAGTTCGTCGATGCGCGCGGAAGCGGTCTCGTGCAGCCGGCGCAAGATCTTCGCGCGCTCTTCTTTCGTCGTCCGGCCGAACGTCGCGAAAGCGCGCCTGGCAGCCGCAATCGCGCGCCGTGTGTCTTCCTCGTCTCCCAGCGTGACGCGGGCGATTACCTGACCGTTGGTCGGCTTGATGACGTCCATGACGTCGCGGCCGTGGGATTCGACGAACGTTCCGTCGATGTAGTGTGTGGTGATTGTCTTGATCTTGTCACCGATTGTGGCTGCTTTCATGGCGGATGTCTCTCCTTATCTGCTTGCTGTCAGAACGACGTGACGACTACTCTGTTTAGGGAGCCGTCTTTAAGCGCCGCGTAGCCGTCATTGACGTCGCGCAACGCAATCCTTTTCGAGACCAGGTCATCCAGGTTCATGCGGCCTTGCAGGTAAAGTCCGGCGTACATCGGAATATCGCGCTTGAAGTTAGTCGAACCGAAGTTCACGCCCTGGACGCGCTTTTGGCCGCCGATCGCATCAAATATGTTCAGATCGATATTCACTTCGGGTTTCGATACTCCGACGAGGTATAGACCACCGCCGACGCACAGCATGGCGAGCCCTTGCTCTGCCACCGCCTTCATCCCCACGAAATCGAAAACATGATCGGCGCCGCCGCGCAGAAGGTCGCGGACTGCTTCGACAGGACTTGTCTGTGTAGAGTCGATAACGTCGGTCGCACCGAACTTCTTGGCCACTTCGAGCCGTTTGGGCTGAATATCGATGGCCACAATTCGGGACGCTCCCGCGATGCGCGCGCCGCTGATGGCGTTGAGCCCCACGCCTCCGGCGCCGAAGATTACAACGCTGTCACCGGCACTCACGTGAGCAGTGTTCAACACGGCGCCAGCACCCGTGACAACGCCGCATCCCAGCAGCGCCGCCGGGGCAAAGGGCATGTCCTTCGGTACAACGGCCAGTTGATTCTCGTGGATAAGTGCCCGTTCGGCGAACCCGCCCAGCCCCAAGCCCTGGTGCAGGCCTTGTCCCTTGCGGCTCAACCGCGGCGCATCCGTCGGCCGTCGCAGCGTCGACTCCGGGTGTTGGCACTGGAACGATCGGCCGGACTGGCATCTTGCGCACGAACCGCACGACTGCGCGAGAGATCCCACGACGTGATCGCCGACACGGAATTGGGAGACATCTGGGCCGACTTCCGCCACGACCCCCGCGATCTCGTGGCCAAACACGGCGGGTGTCGGGAATATAGGGTTGGTGGCGAAGAGCATGTCAGTGTGGCACAGCCCGGAGGCCCGTACGTCGACCAGAACTTCGCGGCCTATTGGCCCAGCGATGTCCACGTCCTCGAAATCGAATGGACCGCCGACTGCGTTTACGACAAGCGCTTTCATGTGCGCCCTCCTTACGTTCGAGCCGACCTAACGTTCCAAAGCGGCCGGGACAAGAACCATCGCCTGGCGCTTTGGCTGTTTCAAGGTTGGCCGCTTTTCCCGAATCGGTTTGGCCTTTGGTTTCTTCTTTCCGTTTTTCACTTTCGTGAGTCTAATTTGACAGAGAGTGTCCAATACGTCCAAGACATCTTTACTATCAGACCAATCGCGATAAAGTATCAGAATGGAATTGCGGCATCTGAGATATTTCCTTGCGATTGGCGAAGAGCAGCATTATGGGCGCGCCGCACGCAGGCTGCGTGTGGCTCAGCCCGCGCTTTCCCGCCAGATTCAGGATTTAGAGGAGGAGCTGGGCTTCACTCTTTTCGACCGCCTCCCGCGCGGCGTGAGGCTGAGTTTAGCCGGTCAGCTATTCCTGGAGGATGCGCGCCGCATTCTTTTGGAGATAAGTGACGCGGCTGCCCGCGCCGGTCGCGTGGCCTCCGGCCGTTCTGGCACGCTGCGCGTCGGGTTCACCGAGAATTCCTGCTGGCGAGGCGTCGTGCCCGAATCCTTCCGGCGGTTTCGGGAACTGCAACCGGACGCCGAGCTCCAACTTCGGCCATCAGCCAGTGTGGAGCAGATAGAAGCTATAAGGGCCGGTCGTCTGGATGCGGGGTTCGTCAACTTCATGCCAAAGTCCGATCCGGAGTTGGACCAGCTTCTGGTCGCCGTTCAACGTATCGAGCTGGCCGTACCGAAAGGGCACCCTCTCACAACGCAAAAGAAACTCCGCCTGCGAGACCTCACGGATGCACCGTTTGTTTGGTTCCCAAGATGGCCAAGCCCGGCGTTCTACGACCGCATGATGCACGAATGTTTTCGTGGCGGCTTGAAGTCTCCCCGTGTCGTTCAGGAGGGACTGAACGAGGCGACTATCCTGAGTCTCGTATCGAGCGGATTGGGCGTGGGATGGGTCCTGGGAACGGCACGTTGGCGGTGTCCCGAAACCGTTGTCGTCTTACCCGTGATCGACTTGAACATGCCTCTGAGTTTGGCCCTCGCGTGGAGAATGGACAATACCTCTCCTTTGCTCGCAAATTTTGTTGGTGATGTGCGGCGCTTGCCAGACGTGCGAGCTGTCAATAAGGGTTGATAGGCGGATTCCGTCACCGACCCACGGCTTGTCACTGGCCCTGCCGCGCTCATGTCAATAGCAACTGTCTCGAGGGCATTATGTTCATGCGATATCATCCGGGAACCGCACACATCGCGGCCTAACGTGGAAAGCGGCCTTAATCTTTTAGGGCGCGCGCCGAATTCCATAACACGGCTGGGTTCACTCGATCGGGATAGATCGCGAGCATCTGGTCGTGCAGTTCGTTCGCGGTTTGCGTCCTTGCTGCAATCCTGTCGAAGTCCCGAATGTATTTTCTGGTTTCCTCAACAATGCCCGGAGCATCCGGGCGGCCCGGCCTCTTGTGCCCCGCGATGACGGCGCGCGGCTTCAGCGATTCGATCATGTCGAGCGCGGCGATCCACTCTTGTCTTGAATCAGCATTCGACTCGCCGAGGTGGATATGAACGTCGTTGTACGCAACGTCGCCGGCCACGACCAGGCCGATCGAAGGGACATGGAGGCAAGTGGTATTCCGGGTATCAGTATGGCCCGCTGGAATACTCACGAGTTCTTCACCTTCAAGTTGAAAAACACCCCCCGCGAGTTCTTCTGCAATCGGAAGCGCCGGGTCGATCTGCCCAGGGAATCGGGATTTCCAATATGCCTCAAGCCAGGGCGGTGAGAGTTGCTCTCGCATTACCGAGATGGCCTCTCGCGATGCGACAAACCGGGCATTGGGAAAGCGCTGTTGAATCGTGTTTACACCGAAGAAGTGATCTCCATGGCCGTGCGTTGCATAGATGGTGGTCAAATTCTTTCCACTTGCGACGACCCATTCGGCAAGCGCCCGGTTTTGCTCCATGGTGATGAAGGTGTCGACCAACACGGCATCTCGTTCGCCCGAGATCAGCGTTGACGATATCGGTGACCATTTCCTCTCCGTAGCGCCCGGCGGCAAGTCGCTGGTGATGACGGCGACCTGAGGGCTGATAAAGACCTCCCACTTCAAAGGGCTGTTCATAGCCTTCGCTCCGCCGCCAGAACACCGTCAAACGGCTTCCGGGAGATTACGCTGCACCGTTGTACGTTCACCTGATGAGTTTGCATTTTCGGTTTCGACCCCTCCTTCGGTGGGTCGCCAGCGGACCCTTGGTTCAAATTTGCGCAAAGCCTCCGTCGACGAACAGCTCAGTGCCCGTGATGTAACTGCTGTCATCTGATGCCAGAAACACAACGGCGTTGGCGACCTCATCTGGCTGGCCGAACCTGCCGAGGGGTATGGCGCTCGCGACCATCTTCCGCCGTTGCTCACCCGCTTCACCGGATGCAAGCAACTCATTCAGTCCCGGCGTGTCGATGGTGCCAGGGCTGATCGCGTTGACGCGAATTCGCCGGCCTTTGAGGTCCGTCGTCCACGTTCGAGCGAAAGAGCGGATGGCCGCCTTCGTAGCGCTGTAAACGCTGTTGGAGGCCAGGCCTTTGCTGGCCACAACGGACGCGTTGAGAATGATCGAGGCGCCTTCAGGCATCAGCGGGAGCGCTTTCTGTACCGTGAACAGCACCCCTTTGACGTTGACGTTGAAAATGGAATCAAATAGTTCCTCAGTGATGTTTCCGAGTAGAGCGTATCGGGCAATCCCCGCATTCGCGAAGAGAACGTCGAGATTCTGTTTCTCGCTCTTGATCTGCGCGTAGAGCCTGTCGAGATCGCCTGCATTCGACACATCTCCACGTACACCGGTCGCATTTCCCCCAATTTGTTGGACAGCCGTTGCGAGTTCTTGTTCGCGACGGCCGGTGATGTAAACGTGGGCTCCCTCTTTGGCGAGTGCTTTCGCCGCCGCAAGGCCGATCCCACTCGTCCCGCCCGTTACCAATGCTACTTTTGCGTCCAGTCTTGGCATTCCGGCTCCTTCCAATGGTTCAACCTTCCGGCTTGACGATAGCTGTCGCGACTTCCCGATATCGGAAGCATTCGACGAGGTGGTCGTTCACCATTCCCACTGCCTGCATATGGGCGTAAATGACCGTGGAACCCACGAATCTGAATCCACGGCCTTTCAGGTCTTTGCTCAGCGCATCGGATTCGGTAGAGGTGGCGGGAATCTGCTTCATGACTCTCCAGCGGTTTACCTTCGGCTCTCCACCGACAAAGCGCCACGAGTACGCATCAAAACTTCCGAACTCCTCCTGAATCGCGAGAAACGCCCGCGCGTTGCGTACAGCCGCCTCGATCTTTTGCCGATTTCGAATGATCCCTGGATCAAGCAATAGCTTCTGAATGCGCTTCTCGGTATATCGCGCGACTTTCTTGGGATCAAATTCGCTGAATGCACGGCGATAGCCTTCACGCTTGTTCAGGACGATCGACCAACTGAGCCCAGCTTGCGCCCCTTCGAGAATTAGAAATTCGAAATGTTTGTTGTCACTGTGAACCGGCACGCCCCATTCCCGATCGTGATATTCGAGCATTAGGGAGTTGCTTTCGCTCACCCACGCACAGCGTTTTTTGGGCATGGACTCAGCTCCCGTCAGCAACGTTACGATTGTTGGCTTTCATTGAGGAGGCTGCCGAGCACCGCAGGCCATCCTTTCTCGAAATCGCCGTCCTGCTGCAAACCGCGCTCCAACAGCGCCTTCACGCGCCGCTGTGTTTCAGGCCACGTCAGGGCCACCTGAAAGGAGTTGATGGCGTCCAGAAGCCGGTCGGCGGATGGCAACGAGACTTGATTGATTAAGTTCTTTGCCGCGGCGATGGCGCGCCGGTCGAAAGAAGCGATTCGGCGTGCGAACGTATCGACGAAACCGTCCAGTTCCGCATCCGCGAGGGCACGATTGATGTAACCGTAGCGTTCGGCTGTGTCCCCGTCGAAATCATTGCCGCCGAGAACGATTTCGAAGGCGCGACCGCGGCCGACCAGGTGCGGGAGACGTTCGGCGCCTCCGCCGCCCGGATGCAGGCCCACTGCAACTTCCGGTTGGCCAAGCCGCGTGTTCTCGCGCGATGCGAAGCGCATGTCGCACGCGAGGACGAACTCGCTGCTTGCGCCGCGCACGCATCCGCGGATTTTCGCGATACTGACGACCGGCGACTTCGTGATACGCACGAACGTATCCAGAAGTACCGGGAGACTGGTAGGGCCAACGCCGGACATGACATTGCCCAACTTGCCGGTCAGGTCAAAGTGGGCAAGGTAAAAATCAGGAATTGCGCTTTCAAACACGACGACGCGAAGGGTCTGGCTTGCGTCCATTCGCGCGAGCAAATCCTGGAGGCTTTGGAACATCGTGCCGTCCATCACGTTGAACGGCGGGTAATCAAAAACGACCCTCCAGTAGGCGGGCGTTTCCTCGACGACCCGCAATGGTGAAGTTGACTCAGCCATGGTTCACGACCTTTTCATCAACCTCAAACCCGCGAGAGGGCTCGGTAATTTTCTTTTCTTCATAATTGCGCATGCGGGCAAGCGCCGTGTCGGAGGTGCAAAGTCTCAGGAAAAGATTTCGTTCGAGAGCCAGCCCGTCCGCCAAAGGCGTTTCGTTGGCGCTGCGCACGAGACGCTTAATGTAAGCCGCCGATTCCGGTGGATGTTTCGACAAATGCCTGGCAATCTCCATCGCGCGATCGATGGCTTTACCCTTGACCGTTTCGTGGACAAAACCCCGGGTTTCGGCCTCGCGAGGACTGAGAGGATTGCCCATAAGAATGTGCCAAAGCGCAGCCGCCATGCCAACCGTGCGCGGAAGCCTTTGCGTTCCGCTTGCGCCGGGAAGAAGACCGAGTTCCGTTTCCGGTAATCCGATCAGATAATCGCCGTCTTCGGCGATGCGGATGTCGCAGGCCAGAGTAAATTCAAAAGCGCCGGCAAGAGCGGTGCCGGAAATGGCGGCAATAACCGGTTTCGGCATCGTCTCGCAGATCGCCATGGCCTTATCGAAAAATCCGCCATGGTAGCTGGCGTTGTCCGGCCATTGGCGGCCCGAAGCGCGAATTTGCTCGGCCATCTCAATGAGCGCGGGAATATCGAAATGGCGATTAAAATATCCGGGCGTTCCGCCAGTTATGATGACGACACGAACGTCAGGATCCCCGGCAAGAGCCTGTAGCTCCTCCGTGAGGGCGTCACCCATCGCCATGTCGAAATACATTTTCTTTGGACTTCCCAGGGTGACGACGGCAATTTTGTCGATGACTTCTGCCGTAAGTACGTCGGTTTTCATCGGAGATCCTCCCTGAGTTCCACGATCTGTTTTCCGATAAAGCCGTCAGGCTTTTGCGGATGATCCCTGAACAGCTTTCGTGGCGGCACGGATAACGTCCACGACGAAGCCTGGATGAGACAGCATCGGGACGTGACTGCTGTCGATGGCGTGGGTGCTTGCCTTCATCCGTTTCGCCAGGAACCGTTCCAGTTCCGGCTGCACGGTCCGATCGTTGTTTGCCACGATGTACCAGCTAGGCTTCGACTTCCAGGCGACACCGGCTGCATTCCGGCTGAAGAGATCGAGAGCCGGGGCATAATGGGTCGCCCACACAAGCTTTTGCTCTTCCTCCGAGAGGTCTCCCGCGAAGCACGTGACGCCTTCCGGCTTCATCCATAGGCGCCCATCCCCCGGTTCGACGTATTTGAAGACATCGGTGGGTGGGTACGGGGCCTGCTGGCTTTGCGACGTCTCGCCGGCATCGACGTCGGGAGCAAGAGCGGCGATGTAAACGAGTCCGACAACCCGGTCATCGGTCCCTGCGGCCGTAATCACGCTTCCGCCATAGGAGTGGCCGACTAGAATCGTTGGGCCGCTGACCCGTCCGAGCGTCCTTTTAACCGTGGCGACGTCACCTTCGGGTGTGTCGAGCCCGTATTGGGCGGCCATTACTTCGTATCCGTCCGCCTGTAGCGGGGGAATCACCTTGCCGAAGCTTGAACCATCTGCCCATATTCCGTGGCAGAAGACGATGCTGGGTTTGGTCGTTTTCATCGCGAACCTTCCTTTTTTGATTTTGTTGCTCTTCTTCCTGCGCTTTCACTGTTAGTGCGCTGGACGCTCACCTTCCTGCGCCATCCATGCTCTGATGTAGGCTGAGGCGTTCAACACCGGTACTCCCTGCTCCTCGCACGAATTCAAGAAGTGAATGGCCTCAACATCAACAAGGTCTACTTCCTCCAGGTCCAAAACGCTTGGTGATCCGCACTGGTCTATTTCAGTCTTTACCTGATGCACATGCCCGGATCGAAACTCCCCACTGAGCCGAATCCGATCACCGACGCGATCGATCCTTAGCGTCATCGTTCTCCCGCTCGAAAGCTGTCCGTGCTATTGCAATGCGTTTGCCATGACCGATCCACTGAAACGAAGGAGGTTGGAAGTTTTGACAATCCTGAACTCTCAGGAATTCCTGTTACATGAGGAGGCACGATGAGCTTATAATCCGGTGATGGCTTCCATGGACGAATTGCCTGGTATAGCTGGGAAGCGAACCCTTGAGATGCTTGCTGATGGGGCAAGCCTCTCCGAAATCCTGAACGAGTTGTGTTCTGTCATTGATGCATATGCCTCGGCAACCTCCCAGGTGTTGCTGATGGATCCAACTGGCCATCAACTGCTGCCCCTGGCCGGTCCCAATTTCCCACCGGCGGTGACTGCTGCTTTCGCACCCTGGCCGGTCGGACCCAACCGGGGCTGCTGCGGCACCGCGGCGTTTTTGAGAAAGCGGGTCATCGTTTCCGACATGTCCACCGACCCTCGTTGCCCTCAGGACGAGCAAGGGGAAGTTGCGCGCAGGTTCGTTATGGATCACGGGCTGCACGCTGCCTGGTCGGAACCGCTGATTTCGAACTCCGGTGAGGTCCTTGGCACATTCTGTATCGGTTATTCACAACCGCGGACCCCAACGAGTCAGGATTTGCAGTTAATCGAGTCGGCTGGTCACATCGCCCGCATCGCTATCGAACGTCACCAGTCGCAGGAGGCACTCACCGCGGCGCTGGCGGCGATCAAGGACTCGGAGACCAATCTTCGCCGGGTGATTGACACGATTCCGACGCTGGCGTGGTGCAATACGCCCGAGGGACCTAACGAGTTTTTGAACAGACGTTGGCATGAATACACAGGCCGTTCCCACGAAGAGTCAACCGGGTGGGGCTGGCAAGCCGCGTTCCACCCGGAGGACGTACCGCCAATGATGAAGAAGTGGCGAGAGTTGTTGGCGTCCGGCGAGTCGGGTGAGATAGAAGCCAGGCTTCGTCGTCACGATGGCGTCTATCGATGGTTTCTGATTCGAGTGGAGCCCTTTCGTGACGAGCATGGACAGCTCTTGAGGTGGTACGGAACCAGCACCGACATTGACGCCCTGAAACAAACGCAGGAGAAACTGCGTGAGGACGAACAGGAGCTTCGCCGGATTACCGATGCGATACCGCAGGCAATTGTTGTGCTAGACCCTTCCGGCGCTCCCGTATACGCAAACCAAGCGACCCTCGACTATGCTGGGATGACGGCGGCTGACGTTGTGACTCCTCGCTTTCGCGAACGATTATTTCACGCTGACGATCTGGAAAGATTTCGTGATGAACGGCGGGCTGCTCTGGGTCGCGGAGCTCCATTTGAAGCGGAGCTACGAGCACGCCGAAAAGACGGCGCGTATCGTTGGTTTCTGATTCGCTACAACCCCTTCCGAAATGAGCAAGGGCAACTGACCCGCTGGTACGCAACAGGAACAGATATCGATGACCGTGTTCGAGCGGAAGAGAGGACGCGGAACGAAAACCTGGCGTTGCGAGAGCAGATCGATCGTGACTCGATGTTCGAGGATATCGTCGGCTCTTCCGACGCGCTTAGAAAGGTGCTACAACGAGTTTCGAAGGTGGCATTTTCCGACTCCACGGTTCTTATTCTTGGTGAAACCGGTACAGGAAAAGAGCTGATTGCGCGGGCGATCCACAAACGGTCCAAGCGGGCAGATCGCGCGTTCATCGGCGTCAACTGCGCAGCTATTCCGCCATCCCTGATCGCCTCCGAGTTGTTCGGGCACGAGAAGGGCGCCTTCACCGGCGCCACCCAAAGACGTCTGGGCCGTTTTGAATCTGCAAATGGCGGCACAATCTTCCTGGATGAAGTCGGTGATCTGCCCGGAGAGATTCAGATTGCACTGTTGCGGGTGTTGCAGGAGCGGGAAATCGAACGCGTCGGCGGAAACAATTCCGTTCCCGTTGACGTTAGAGTTCTGGCCGCGACTCATCGTGATTTGAACGCACTCGTTGCTGAAGGGCGATTCCGCGAAGACCTTCTGTACCGGCTCAACGTTGTCCCCATCGAGGTGCCGCCCCTCCGTGAACGCGTTGCTGACATTC
>Ga0207665_10002952_pt1 | contig 11397 bp, 8 predicted proteins | sample LARL112metaG_FD_184351 | JGI IMG/M metagenome (GOLD analysis project Ga0207665, IMG submission 184351) | Corn, switchgrass and miscanthus rhizosphere microbial communities from Kellogg Biological Station, Michigan, USA - LAR L11-2 metaG... | ecosystem: Host-associated > Plants > Roots >...
TTGGAGGCGCGAGGCGGAATCGAACCGCCGATAATGGTTTTGCAGACCATTGCCTTACCACTTGGCGACCGCGCCACCGGACAAAAAAACGTTTCAGTTATTATCAGTCGTCAGCTTCGCTCACATGGCAGTTGGAAGACTCGCCACAAATTACGAAGCAGGAAAAGCACGGGCTTAAAAACCCGCCACTGCAAACAGCGAAACCAAGACATGGGTCTAAGACGCGCGACGAGGGACGCGCTAGAGCGCGCCTTTACACAACCGGTCAGCACGGGTCAGCGCCGAAATCGGGTCAACGGGCGGCGGCTGCCACTTCGGGTTGTGCCGCACGCGTTTCGTTGACGATGGGGGCGCCGATGAGATTGCCCCACTCGGTCCACGATCCGTCGTAGTTGCGGACCTGGTTGAAGCCCAGCAAATACTTGAGGACGAACCAGGTGTGCGAGCTGCGCTCACCGATGCGGCAGTAGGCGATGACTTCGTCCTTTCCGTTGATGCCTTTGGTCTCGTAGAGTTTCTTTAGTTCCTCGTAAGACTTGAAGGTGCCGTCTTCGTTGGAAGCCTGGGCCCAGGGGATGTTCGCGGCCTTGGGAATGTGGCCGGCGCGCTGCGCAGTTTCCGTCATGCCCGGAGGAGCGATAATTTTGCCGGTGAATTCGTCGACAGAGCGAACGTCAACGAGCTGGCCGGGTTTGCGGCCGTCGAGAACGGCGAAGACTTCTTCCTTGCGAGCGCGAATGGAATCGTCGGTGGCGGAAACACGATAGGACGCAGGAGTGACGTTCGCGGGATCCTTGGTAACTGGGCGCTTCTCCTCGAGCCATTTCTTGCGGCCACCGTTGATGAGGCGGACGTCCTTGTGGCCATAGAGCTTCAATTGCCAAAGGGCGTAGGCAGCGAACCAGTTGTTGTTGTCGCCGTAGAGGAGAATGGTAGTGTCGTTGGAAATGCCCGAGGAGCCGAGAAGTTTTTCGAGCGTGGACTTGTCGATCAGGTCTCGGCGGATGTTGTCCTGGAGCTGGGTTTGCCAGTTCCACCCGACGGCGCCGGGAATATGTCCCTGGTCGTAGGCGGTGGTGTCCACGTCGACTTCGACGAAACGAAGATTGGGGGAATTGAGATTTTGCGCGGCCCAATCGGTTGAAACCAAAACTTCCGGATGTTTGTAATCGGACATTATCTTTCTCCTTTTGCGTTCAGCTTTGAAACTCGTTTGCTCCTAAAATGAAAAGCCCACCTGCCAGTTCGTTTCTGGCGGTGGGTCGAAAAAAACTTTCGAGGCTTAGTTTGAAACTCTAAAAGCTCAGCCTCCCCGCGCCAGAAGACACACGCATACAGCACATACAACAGATGCAGAGTGACGCGTTCTTCTGGGTAAAGGTCAACATGGAAAAAGTATACAAGAAACGCAGGCGCACGGCAAGAGTTCCTGGAAGACGGCAGTGGGTCGGTCTGAGTTTTTACCCCCACTGTCACGATTAAGAGAATTCACCGACCCACTACGTCGAAAGTAGCGACTCGTGATTGGCGATTGCGGGCGTATCTATGCGCGGATAAGAACCGGCTCAGCGGGGGAGAGCTGTGAGGAGAAATCCGGGAGGCGCGGGAGGGCGGCGACGAGTTTTTGCGTGTAGGCGTGCCGGGGATCGCCGAAGATTTGCGACGGGGGACCGCACTCGACAATTTCGCCGGCGTTCAGAATCGCGATGCGATGACACAGCGCGGCGACCGAGAGCAAATCATGGGAGATATAGAGGATGCCCATTCCGAGTCCGCGATTGAGTTGCGCAAACAAGCGCAGGATTTCGGATTGCGTGATGGTGTCCAGGGCGCTGGTGGCTTCATCGGCGATGAGCAGCCCCGGACGGTGAAGGATGGCCATGGCGATGATGACGCGCTGGGCCTGGCCCACGCTGAGCTGCCCCGGGCGGCGGCGGAGAAAATCGTGGTCATTGGGGAGGCTCACGCTCGAAAGCGCGCCGCTGATGGCTACGTCGCATTCCGCTTGCGTGCCGGTGGCGTGAGCGCGCCAGGCCTCGTTGAGTTGCGAGCCGATGCGCAGGGCCGGATTGAGAGAGGACAGCGGGCTTTGCAGGACGATGCTGATTTCGCGGCCGCGGAGCGAGCGCATCTGCGCTTCGGTCTTTGCGGATAGGTCTTCTCCCCTGAAGAAGAGATCGCCGCGAGCTGTGCCGCCTTTCAAATGAAGAAGGCGCAAGATCGCGAGCGACAAGGTGCTTTTTCCGGAACCGCTTTGCCCGACGAGGCCGAGGATTTCTCCGGGCTGGATTTCCAGCGAGACGTCCCGTAGGACTACGGGCTTGTTGCGATAGTCCACGGAAAGGCGAAGTGAGAGAAGTGGAGCGGCGTGCGTCACTTCTGCGCCCCTAGGGCAGGATCAGGGCCGAGGCGGAGGACTTCGGCGTTCCAGAAAGCATGAGGATCGAGCACTGATGGAGCCGAGCCGACAACCGCCGGGGAAATGGCGGACATGGCATCCTTGTTCACGAGATAGATAAAGGGGTGCTGCTCGGCGACGATTTGCTGGACGCGGTCCCAATCGGCTTTGCGTTTTTTATCCGAAGTGGCGGAGGCTTGCGCGTGCATCAAACGGTCGAGTTCCGCTTCCCATGATGTAGCAGGCTTCGATTGCTTGGGATTCCACTGATGGTTTTCCGCCGAGCTGAGCCACACGTTCATCTGGCTGTTGGGATCGAGGTCGGTGTTGACGAGGCCGAGAAGGCAAGCTTCATAGTCGTACGTGCGGGTGATGCGCTCAATGAGCGAAGGAAAATCAAGCGTGACGAGGTTAACCTTGATTCCGATCTGCGAAAGATCCTGCTGGATCATGGCGACCATTTGTTCGCGAGTTTTGTTTCCGGAATTCGTGATGACCGTGAATTCCACGCGATTTCCCGAAGAATCCCGCAGCGTACCGGCTTCAAGACGAAAACCTGCCTGAGGAAGGAGGCGAAGCGCGGCGGCCGAATCGTAATGCGGGACGGGAAGGGAAGAATTGAACCAGAAATGGCTCGCCGGCGAAACGGGGCCAAAGGCGGGATGAGCGTGTCCACCAAAAACGATGCGGGATATATCGTCGCGATTGATGGCCATGGAGATAGCCTTGCGAAATTCCGTGGAGCGGAACCAGGCCTTTTTGTACTCGGCAAAAGGCGCAGTGGGAACCTGGTTGAACCAGACGAATTCAGAGTCGAGGCCAGTGCCCGCATCGTGGGCTACCGCGGGTGTTTCTTTCTGAAGGCGGTCGAAGTATTCAGCGTCCAGAGTGTCGATCAGATGAATTTCACCGCGGCGAAAGCGCAGCAATTCAATGTCGCGATTGCGCTGAATATCCAAGCGAATGGAATCGAGATAAGGCAGAGGCTTTCCTTCCTTGTCTTTCTTCCAGTAATTCGTGTTTCGCCGAAGCAGGACGGAGGAGCCGGGAGCGTAGTCCGCGACATAGAAAGGGCCAAGGACGGCCATTTCTTTCCTGGGAGAATGCGCGGAGAGAATCGCGACCTGATCGAAGAGGCGTTCGAGTCCAGCGACAGGAGCGGGGAAAGTGACAACGACGGAGTCCGAGGAAGGCGTTTGGACCAAGGTCTGGCCCTCGCCGGAGCGGAAAGAGTCGCCCGTGGGCGAGTGGAGCTGCGGATCCATTAGAGCTTTCACCGTATAGGCGACGTCTTCAGACGTGAATGGCGTGCCGTCCGAGAAATGCAGACCAGTGCGGAGACGAAATTTGATAGTCCGGCTGTCCGAGCTGACTTTCCAAGAAACAGCCAGGCCGGGCTCAAGAGCTTGGGTCTGCCGATTCAAGCGGATCAAGACGCCGCCCGTGAGGTAGCGGATCGTTTCCGAGGACGTCTCTTCGACCAGTAGCGGATTGAAAGTTTTTGGCTCACCGCGCAGGCAGAAATGGAGTTCGCCGCCGGAGTGGTCAGCAGTTTCGGCGCTGACGAGTGCCGGCCAGCACAGGACAAGACTAAGAGACAAGACGATGCAAACGCGGCGCATCACTGGGCGACCTCCGGCGACGGCAGAGCGAGTTGAAAACACAGGACTACAATCACGAGGAGGACGAGGGGCGTCAGCCTCCAGGGATTTGCCGAGAGCGTGGAAAAATCCTCGAAGCCGCGCATCAAGTTTCCCCAGGAGGGCATCGGCTCCATTACGCCGAGGCCCAGGATGCTCAAATTGGCCTCGGTCAGAATGAAGAGCGGGATCGAAATGAAAAATTGAGCGTAGAAAAGCGGGCGAAGATTTGGAGCGACATGGCGCAGCAGAAGGCGCGCAGGCTTGCAGCCGGAGGAGCGCGCCAGGAGCAGGAAGTCGGAGTCCCTGATGCTACGCGCGGCAGCGCAGATGACGCGGACCGAAACCTGCCAGCCCAGCAGGCCCATCATCAGAAAAGCGATAACCACGGACAGGAGCGGCGGAACGTCGAGAGGCAACATCGCTCGCACGACAAGAAGCAAGAATAGCCACGGCAAAGCGAGAGAAAGATCGGTTGCCGCGAGAACAAGGTGTTCGAACCAGCCTCCCAGAAGTCCCGCAACGCTTCCCAATACGGCGGCGATCAAAGTCGCAAGAAGAGCGGCAGCAAGCGCGAGGAGCACGGAAACGCGCGTGCCATAGAGCAAGCGAGCCAGGAAATCGCGGCCCAAGGCGTCGGTGCCGAGGGGATGCGCAGACGAAGGACCGGCGTTGGGAATATCTCTGAACTGGCGCGCATAGTGAGCAGGCAAGAGGAAAGTTGCAAGCACAATCAGCACAAAAACCGCACTCAGGACGGAGACGGCTACTCTCTGAAGAGACGTCATGACGTGCTCCCCGCCAGAGTGCGTCCGGCAAAATCGGCAAGCGAATTCGCCGCAAGCATTACGAGGGCAACAATCAAGGTGACATTCACGATTAGCGGCAGATCACGGCTGAGCGCCGCGTGCCAGGCAAGCTGGCCCAAACCGGGCGAATCACAAAGCGCTTCGATGGGGATGGCAGCGCCAAAGGAAATGGCAAACGAAACTCCGAGAAGAGCGAGAAGCGGCGAAGCCGCCAATGGCAGCACATGGCGGAAAAAGATAGTGCTGCTCCCCAAGCCTCTCGCGCGAGCGGCGAGAACGTGGGGCTGGTCGTACGCCTGAACCAGGAGATTCCGAATGTAACTATAGAGCCGCGGAAATACGACCACGGCGATGGCAAAAAAAACTGGCGCGCGCAAGTGCACGGCAAGCATGGCAACTACGGCGGAGGGCAGAGACAACAGGAAACTGTTAAAGGCCGTAGCTGAGGCTTCGAAAAACCAAACGCGAATGACAAGTCCGAACGATGCCAGCAGCGCCGCGGCGAGCCACGCCACTCCTAAGCCTCGAAGGACCGAGCTTCCGGTGACCGGGAACCTTTGGCGAAGAAGTTCACGAACCGGCCTCTTCAATGAGTCGGACTCGCCCAGATCGCCGTGAACGAGCGCCGAAAGATAGTGGAAGTAGAACGAAGGCAGACTTTGATGGAGGGCTTGTTTCTGGCGCAAGGCTTCGAGGCTGTTCGCGCTCCACCTCGGATCCAGGTCCCGTTCCGTAACGCCGTATCCCGGGGCAAAACGCACCAGGGTGGCGCCAGCAAGAGCTCCGACAACGCTGAGACAGACAAGGAAGAGCATTCGCCGGAGCACGAGTCGAAACAAATTCGTGGATTTCTTGGTTTCGATCACTTTTCGCTCACGCTAAGGCATTTGCCAGGCCTGTATCCGATCAAGAGGCCGGCTGAAGCCTCGAATAGTGCTGTTCTTTGACCTGATACATGCTGCGGTCCGCTTCCGAAAGAAGTTCTTCCGCCGAGACGCCGTCGTCCGGATGAAAGGCGCTGCCTACGCTGACGGAGACGATCGTGTCGCCGCAAACCAGGTGGCTCGCTTCGCGCACGGCGCGCGTGAGCCGCTTTTCCATCTCCGTCACGAGATCCCGGGTTACTTCGGGAAGGACAAAGACGAATTCATCACCGCCCAGCCGGCCGACCTGATCGTATTCCCGGCAGGAAGATTTGAACTTGGTGGCCACTTCCTGAAGCAACTTGTTTCCAGTCAGATGGCCGAGTTTGTCGTTGACCTTCTTGAACCCATCTAGGTCGCACAACAACACCGCAAGAGGGCCCTTGGAGCGCCGCACGCGGGTTAGTTCTTTGTCAAGGTGCAGGCAGATCGACCTGGCGTTGGGCAAGCCAGTCAGATAATCGGTGCTGGCGGTGCTTTGCGCTTGTTCGAATTGCAGGGCATTTTCGACGGAAAGCCCGAGTTTGGAGCTGGCCGCGAGGAGCAAGCGCAGGTGGTCCTTCGTGAAGCAGTTTTTCTCGCGATGGTAAAGGGTAAGGACACCGGCGACACCTGCGCGTCCTCGAAGAGGTACGCACACGGCCGATTGCAAGTTGGTGATGCCCGAAGAAGGGCCGAGATGGAGAGTTTCAGCGGCAGGATTGCCATTGGTTATCGGTTTTTCGTTGCGCGCGACCCAGCCGGAAAGACCTTGTCCCATGGGAATGCGCAAGGAGCTGAAGAGATCGTAGTCCACGCCGTGAACATATTCCGGAATCAGCATCCCGTCCTGGCAAACAAAGAAAACGATCGTGTCGTGCGGAATCATTTCCTTTAAACGGACCGCAACAACGGAAAGTGTTTCCTTCAGGCTCAATGAATTTCCGAGCGTCTGGGCAAGCTCGAAAAGGAGCTGGGCTTCCTGGCGCGCCGAAATGATCGAAGACAGGAAGGAGGTGGCGCGGATTTCGGCTTCATCGGGCACTTCCGCGAAACCAGACGAAGGAGCAACCTGACGGTCTACCTTCGGAGCGATGTCCAGGCGCAGCCGTTCGGTCTCCATGGCACTCACCATCATTTCCAATTCCTGATAGCGGCGTTCCATGACCTCTACAACGCGAGGATCAAAGCTGCGTCCTTTTTCGGAGCTGAGGTTGTTCATGGCTTCTGCTGGAGTCAATGCTCGGCGATAAGGGCGTTCGGAAGCGAGAGCATCAAAGCAGTCCACGGCGGAAAGAATACGGGCACCGATGGGGATCGCTTCTCGCTTCAGACCATCGGGATAACCTGTCCCGTCCCATTTTTCGTGATGGGAACGAACGATGGGAACCACGGGATACGGGAATTGGACGCGATCCAGAATTTCCGATCCGACGATCGGATGGATTTTCATTTTCTCGAACTCTTCGGGGGTGAGGCGTCCCGGCTTGGAGAGAATGTTCTCGGGGACCGCCAGCTTGCCAATATCGTGCAGCATGGAGGCCGCGCGGATGGCATTCAACTGAGCTTCGTCCACGCCGAGGTCTTTGGCAATCTCGACCGCATAAACCTGCACGCGGCGCAAATGATCGTGGGTGGTGTGGTCTTTTGCTTCAATCGCCAACGAAAGGGCCTCGATGGTGCGCAAATGAAGCGCGGCAATTTCCTCGGCGTGTTTTTTTTGCGCCTGGAGACGGCTCAAGTACGTTTGATAGGAGCGGTAGATCCAGTAAACAATGGGGAAAGCCAGAAGGCCGAACTGCCAGCCGATCAGCCGGTTGACGGCGCTCACTCCACAAGCGATCAGGGCACCGAGCAAGTAATAGGGGAAGGCCCACAAATAGCATTCCTTCCAAACATGGACAGGGTTACGTCCCTCGGTCATGGCGATGATGCCGGAAACGGAAATCGTGTTGAAGGCGAAGTAGGTCGTCGCTGCGGCGCCCATTAACATTGGCCAGCGAAATCCAACGTCAGCAGCGACTTTGCTGTGAAAGACCAGTTCTGCGGCGCTAATGGAGAGGGCCAGATTTGCCAGATTAAACAGCCACTGAATCGGGCGTGGACGAGGTTGAGCGTGCCACAGTGTTTGGACAAGCCCTCCGAGGCAGCCCATCAGCAGGGTTTCAGAATAAGAGAGGTCGAGGATGCCGACGAGAATAAAGAGGAAATTGGCGGACATCGTCGCCTTGATGCCGGGCAAGTGCACTTTGAGCACGGAGGCGCACAAAGCGACGGTTAGAAAACAGCCGTAGCGGAAAATATCATCGGAGTGCCATTTGAAAAGGGCGTAGGGCAGTAGCGGCAGACCTCCCACAAGCTGAGTGAGGATGAAAGTAAGCGCAGGAATTCCAAGCGACTTGACGTCACTCCAAGTATTGCTCCAATATTTTTTTTCAGCAGTTGCTACCACACGCGTTCCTGCTCTCTGCCGATCAGCTCCTGCGGTCCACTTGGCTGATAAATGACCGCCCAAGCCTTACGAGCAGACAGACTGACTCCCATCCGCTAGCTAGAGTGGACCCGTGACATTTCACCGCTCCGGCACAACAAATACCGTCGAACGGTTTGATATTGGAAAATTTTGATAGGTGAACGGTGGATTGGGAATAGTACGGGGCGCGATTGTATTGTAAAGGATAATGCCTTCCAGGCTTGACAGGGCTTTGCGATTGGACCCCTTCCGGATGCCGCGAAGGACAGCTGCCCTTCCGTACTATCATGGGGCTCCACCTGTACTATGGACGCTTTGTTAGCCAGATCCAATACTCAGGGCACTGACTGAAGGGAAGTTATCACCCTCTTCTCCATATTCTTTCTTCCCGTCAGCCTAGGAGCCCAGTTCATGAGCTTTGCGCCGAAAACACTGCGACCATCTAGCGAAACCATCCTAAAAACTACGACATGGGGCCGGCGGCTTGCATTCTTGGCTCTGATCACGCTGCTGGCTGCAGGATTGTCCTACGCCGACGGCAAGAAACATAAGCTGTCCAATGATCTCGATGCTCTCAAAAGCGGCAAGCACGGCGCCGCGGTCGACGTCATTATCCAATTCAATCAAACTCCGACGGCTGTGCAGCACCACAAGGTACAGGGCAAGGGTGGGGCCCTGAAGAGGAAGCTAGACGTCATCAAGGGTGCTCACTATTCCATTCCTGTCGAGGCGCTGGATGCTCTCGCCGACGATCCCGATGTCGCCTTCATCTCGCCTAATCGCCCGCTCAATGGGGCGTTGGACCACGTCGTGCGCGCGGTTAATGCTGACATTGCCCTTTCACAAGGTTGGGACGGAACCGGCGTAGGCATAGCGGTCGTCGATAGCGGTGTCGGTGCACACGATGACCTCTATACTGACCGCGGCGCTCTTGCCACACGCGTCGTCTACAGCCAGAGCTTTGTAACTGGCGATTCCTCGACCACGGATGCCTACGGCCACGGGACACACGTAGCCGGAATCATCTCCTCCAACGGAACGGATTCGCAGCAAAAGCGTTACCCCGGCGTTTACCGCGGCATAGCGCCGGAAGCCAGTATCATCAATCTCCGCGTGCTGGACGGAAACGGTGCTGGATCAGACAGTTCAGTGATCGCTGCCATCCAGCAAGCTATCAATCTCCAGAGTACCTATAACATCCGGGTTCTGAATCTTTCGCTCGGACGCCCGGTCTACGAGAGCTACACTCTCGATCCACTCTGCCAGGCGGTGGAAGCAGCGTGGAATGCCGGCATCGTCGTGGTTGTAGCAGCCGGGAACTCCGGACGCGACACCTTGCTAGGCACGCAAGGCTACGCCACTATCGGCGCGCCGGCGAACGACCCCTATGTGATCACCGTTGGCGCGAGCAATCTGCACGGATCGTCCTCTCAGTGGAGTCAAACGGTCGCGAGCTATAGTTCGAAGGGGCCAACACTGGTTGACCACGTTGTGAAGCCGGATTTGGCGGCTCCCGGCAATCGCGTCGTTTCGTTGCTTTCTTCCAACAGCACCCTCGCCACACATTACCCTTCACTTGATGTGTTCCCTTGTAATTCCACGGGAACGAGCTGCGGCAGCTATTATGGCTCGGCTCGGTATTTCCGGCTCAGCGGTACAAGCATGGCAACTCCCGTGGTTAGCGGGGCAGCCGCGCTCCTGCTGCAACAGAATCCAGCCTTGACCCCCGATCAGGTTAAGGCCCGGCTCATGAAGACGGCCTGGAAGGGCTACAATCATTATCTGAGCGAAATCGACAGCTATGGATTCAACCATGCTCTTCAGCATGACATCTTCGCCATTGGCGCGGGTTTCCTAGACGTCGCGGCTGCGCTTTCGAGCACTGACCTCGCTCCACCCACACTTGGCAGCGCTAAGTCACCATCCGTGAAATACGATCCTTCGACTGGTACGGTGTACTTGGTCGCCGATCCCGCTTCCATCTGGAATAGCTCTGTGGTGTGGGGTACCTCAGTTGTTTGGGGCACATCGGTATTCAACGGCACCACGGTCCAAGGGTATTCTGTGGTCTGGGGTGACTCTGTTGTATGGGGTAACTACCTCGATCAGAGCTTCAGCGTCGTCTGGGGCGATTCCGTAGTCTGGGGCGACAATGTTACTCAGGCCTTCAGTGCTGGAGATGACGGAGACGAGTGACAGGCAGGTATAGGCGCAAAGATGAGAGGAGGAACAAAGAAAATGCCAAGCCTAGCCAAAGCCTACATCGCAATGATCGCCGCAGTTGCTGCCACCGTGTTGACTCTCGTCGCTTATCGATGGAATCCCGAGAACTTTAGCCGCTTCGTTTTGTTTTTTGGACTGGCGATGATGGCCTCCGCAATGAAGATTCGCCTGCCGGGCTTTAAGACCACCATCTCCACAAACTTCGTCTTCATTCTGGCGGGCATTGCTCTGTTCAGCTTTGGCGAAACCGTTCTTATCGGTCTCGGCGGAGCGCTCGTCCAGTCCCTTTGGAAGACGCAGACCCGGCCTAAGCCCGTGCAGGTGCTATTCAATGCGGCATGCCTGACGGTCTGTACCGCCGCAGCATTTTGGACTTCGCACGCTGTCCTGGCGATGCTGGCTGGGAGTTCAATGGCGGTGATGATGGTGCTGGGAGCTTGCGTCTACGTGGTGCTGAACACTGGGCTCGTCTCGCTGGTCATTGCTTTAGCGGAGGGGCGTCCCGTCAGAGAGCTGTGGTCCTCTTGCTATGAATGGACATTCCCGTACTTCTTGGTGGGCTCGGCTGTAGCGGGCCTGGCCAGCGCCGCGAGCGGCGGCGCCAACTTAGGCGCAGCATTGCTAGTCCTTCCGGCGATGTATTTCGTTTACGTCTACTACCGCATGCACATCGTGCGCGCCGTACTCGACAACCTTTGCAACGCAACCCAGGAACACGAACCTGTACTCGCAGGCGCTTCGCGAGGGCGTTGAATTCACCGATCTTCGTCCGGTACTTCGCCGGCAACATTGGGGAGTTTGCTTTGCAACGCGGGCGTTGCGATTGGCTCAACAAAGGCACTAAACTACCCAAGGTCGTTAGCTGTGCGCCCGTAGCTCAGTTGGATAGAGCGTCTGCCTTCTAAGCAGAGGGTCGGGAGTTCGAGTCTCCCCGGGCGCGCCACCACCTTCA
>Ga0207665_10002954_pt1 | contig 11389 bp, 18 predicted proteins | sample LARL112metaG_FD_184351 | JGI IMG/M metagenome (GOLD analysis project Ga0207665, IMG submission 184351) | Corn, switchgrass and miscanthus rhizosphere microbial communities from Kellogg Biological Station, Michigan, USA - LAR L11-2 metaG... | ecosystem: Host-associated > Plants > Roots >...
GTATCGCAGTACGGGACTTTGTCTTCGACAATGACTAGATCTTGTGGTAAACTCTGACTCATTAAGCAATCTCCTTACTTACTAGCACCCCTTTTACAGAGGAGTGTGAACAATGGCTAGGCTTGGCGGTTCTCTTCTTGGTCGGAATGCCCGTCAAGCCTAGGCTAAGCAACCTCCCTCGCTGATTTGTCTATTGTCTGTCTATCAGCTCGGGAGCGAGGGCGTACCCTATAACCCTCTACATCAGGACGGTAATATTCATTGGTTCTGCCATCTACTGGTCTCCAGCGTATCTTTCCTTGACGTGCAATAAGGCGAAGATATGCACTTGTAATTTCTCTGCCACTATTTTTGCTAAGAATGTCTGTAGCATCATTCCCGCTAATCCATTCATCGCTTTTATGCCTAGGCATATTCGGGACCTCCTTTCATGTCGCTGATCACAAGTATACTCTTCAAAAGAATATTCGTCAAGTGCTTAATAGAATATCTTCCAATCTGCAGGAAAGCTGCTTCCCAATTTTTGGCGAATATTCTGAAACTGACAAAATTGACCTCCAAAACACTTGACGAATATTCGCGTGTGGAGTATACTTACCCATGTAAGCAAGAGCTACAACAAAACCACTACTAAACAGGAGGGCAACGACAATGGCAACCAGCAAGAGACAACCAAAGCAAGTGACGATCTTAGTCCGGTACTACATTAAAAAGGACTATGCACCCAAGGGGCTGCATGCTGGTGACATTGTCCTCTATGTCGAGAATGCAGAGGGAAAGCGTTATTACACTACCTTGAGACGTAATAAGGCTCATAGCTGTACCTGCACTGGTAATGCTGAGTATGGGCGTAAATGCTACCATATCAAGGATCTAGTGCAGTTAGAGAATAGCCGCTATGCTGCTCGTAAAGCTGCCAAGGTTGTTCAGCAAGAGGTCAAGCCATCCCCTCAAGATGTTGTCTCTTCTCCGGTAGCTGCTAAAGAGCGCTACACGATGTCAGAGGCGCTGCTTACAAATCTTGCAGGAAAGTCTGCTGAGCCTACGCCGTTGAAGCGTGACATACTCGACGCGCCTCTCACACGCAACGATGGTTTTAAGTTGTTGAAAGTTTCATAGTGCAGAAAGGATCATAAAATGAGTATCAGAAAACAGCGTATCGCAAAGCGTCTCGAAGTTCTTGGTCTGGCCTTCAATGGTCAGAAGATAGGTGGCAAGTACACCATCGGGTCCGCCACTTTCAAGACTCTTGACGAGATTGAAGCTTATATCGAGAGCTTGGAGCAAGCCAATGAGCAGCAGAGTGTTGTCGAGACAGTGAAAACCGAGACATGGGAAGATCGAAACCGGGATGCTGCTCTCCAGTATCAATTGGAGCAAGCCAATGAGCAGCAGAGTGTTGTCGAGACAGTAAAAACCGTCGAGACTTGGGAAGATCGAAACCGGGATGCTGCTCTCCAGTATCAATTGGAGCAAGGGATGTCAAAATCAAACCGCAAACCATTCAATGATCGAGCTGGTTATGTAGCCAGCAAGAAAAACCCTATTACGGGTATAAGTAACGTGATTTATGTAGCATCTGAACAAGGCATAGAGTCTGATTCAAAATATGTGACCGTCTGCGAAGGTCATAAGCAGATGATAAGTAGCACAAGCATTCCAAAGGCAAGAATTGACATGAAAGATGCATCTCAGTGGTGCTCTGAATGTCAAGGTCTCTCTTTGTTAAAAGTTTCATAGTTCAGAAAGGACAAAGTGATGACTTACTACATAGACAACGACGATAGCGCTATTTGCCCCCGTTGCTTTGCAAATGATCCTTGTGAGGCAACAGAGCACACAAAGGATCATGAAGCAATTCAGTGTAGCCGCTGTGATGAGGATATACGTGAGCAAGAGCCCGATTATCCCGAGAGCCTAGGAGACTTGGAAGAGGCGGCATGGAACGCATATCAGGCTGGTGTGTGCCCATGTGGCGACGTCAATTGTGGCGGTATCGAGTGGATGTTGAATGGTGATGCCCCATTCGAGTTTTAGCGTGTTGGCGAGGCTTGCGCTGAAAACAAGCCTCGCCTAGTAGTGGAGCGGATCAGGAACCGGGATGTCGAAGGTCCGGTTCCTACAACAATCATACAGCATATCAAGAAAGAGGTAAAGATCATGGCAGACATCATTTCAATCAATGCAAGCAAAGAAGTCAGTGCTTATATCCCGTTCGGAGGTGCTCATATCGACCTAGGCGAAGGCGCTATAGTACCAGCTCCTGAGCATCCCACGCTGCAGTACGCCACTGGGCTTCCTGCGCAGAGGCCAAAGCTTGACGCACAAGGACGCCAGCAGATTGACGAAGAGACTGGTGAGGCATTGATGGACAATCTCTATTATGCTGGCTTCTTCACTGCATGCGGGAAGGACAAAGATCTTGATGCAGCAATGATGGCTCACAATATCCCATGGATTAATATCTCCCACGGCTCTGGTGATGTGGTACGGCACTGGGCGATTGATAAGCCCGCGCTGTTCATCATAGCTAAAGGCGTACCATCCAATGCCAATAGTGAAGGGAAGCTGGGCATGGTCTACATGTGGCGTCAAAAGCGCAATAGTACCAAGTCGGAGACCGTTCTCTATGTCCAGGTCATCATTCGTCAGTTGCTTCCTGACTACTGTAAGCCCTTTGTCTTTACCATGAAATCAACGCAGACTGCTGATGCGCTCAATGCCATGCGTAGGCAGTACAAGGTGCTAGCGAAAGCTCGTGAGTTCGCTGGAAATATGGAGCTGCCTCTCTGGACATACGCGGCTCTCTTTGGAGCCTCAAAGAAGCAAGACCAGCGTGGTGGTAGTGAAGGACCATCGAGAATGATATTCCCAATGATATCTGGTATCCCTGATGAGATTACAGCAGCTTATCTTCAGCGCCATGAAGTGCCACTGGAGTTCGTCGATCTTTTCAGAGAGGCTACTGAGCACGCCGTTGCCTGGGCGATAGGCTTGACACAGCGCATTGCAGCGGGCGTCGAGACTCAGGAACCTTGGAAGGGCACTGGCACGGACGAAGCGTAATTTTAGATTGTAGCGCAAACAGGGCTATCATCGCACTGGTGATAGCCTAGAAAGGATTTTGAGATGCCATTTAGGACACCACAATACATAGGGCACAAGCAAGGAGCTGCATTTCTTGCGGAACAGGATATCACCTGGGAAGATGATTATATGAAAGAAGGGCAAGAGATGTGCAAACAATACAGGGAGGTACATGCCCAACAAAAATATCTGGAAGGGTGGAAGAAGGCTTTTGAAGAGTCGTTGCCTAAGTCTGAAGAGGATGAGGAGGACTAGCATGCAGCCACCAACAAAGCCACTAGATCCAGCCAAGCGTGCTCGACAAATCAGAGACGCAATCGCCAATCACAAGATCAAGCCAAGCAGGATATTAGACCAGACTCTGGATATCTTAGACAGCATCGTGGCACTAGAAGCCAAGAAATTGGCATAGGGGCACATCACAGAACAGAGCAGACCGCGTGATCTGCTCTGTTTTTTTTGTTGCCAACGATTAACATTCGTTAACACATCCGCATGGTATAATGTCTAAAATTTAATCATCGAAAGGACCTAATATGATCACTGTAAAGCGCTATGGATGGGTCAGAGACCTACCCGACAAACGAGACCACGTCTACTCTGCTAGCTATCCAGGAATGTACGCGGACAAGCTTCCAGATAGCGTTGATTTGCGCCCACAATGCCCGCCAGTGTACGATCAACAGGCACTCGGGAGCTGTACAGCTAATGCCATAGCTGGGGCTCTAGAATTTGATCGTAGAAAGCAAGGGCTACCCGACTTCGTACCTTCCCGACTCTTCATTTACTATAATGAGCGCGTGATGGAGCACACGATCTACAGTGACTCGGGTGCCCAGATCCGTGACGGTATCAAGAGCGTGGCACGGCTCGGCGTTTGTCCTGAAAGTGAATGGCCCTACGACATTTCACAATTCGCCACTAGGCCACCTGCCCAGTGCTACACAGACGCAAAGCTGGATAGAGCAGTGAGCTACCAGCGCGTGAAACAGGACCTCATACAGATGCAAGCGTGCCTAGCGTCTGGTCTACCGTTCGTTTTTGGCTTTAGCGTCTACAGCAGCTTCGAGAGTCAAGATGTGGCTGGACGTGGTATTGTACCTATGCCGCAAAAAGGAGAGCAGTTACTGGGCGGACACGCGGTATTGTGTGTGGGATATAGAAATGACGTAAAACGGTTTATAATCCGCAATTCGTGGGGAAGCGACTGGGGCATGCAAGGATACTGTGAGATGCCCTATGAGTACCTGTTGAATGAAGGGTTAGCATCAGATTTTTGGATGATTAAGACGGTAGGTTCCTAGTTCAGGAGCGTTTGAGAGTTAGGCCTAGGACAAACACCTAGGCCTATTTTTTGTTCTCTACCAATAGGTTAATTTAATCATGACAAAATTGGTACAAAAACCTCTTGCATATTTCATCATGATGAATTATAATTCTCTCAAGATTAATTTAATCATGATGAAATAACAGAAGGAACCTAATATGGAAGACATCAAACTGAGTGGCGAACAGGAAGCATTATTCAAAGTGATGGAAGGAACAAACCAGCATCTCTTCATCACAGGGAGAGCTGGAGCTGGTAAGTCTGTTCTCTTAAGGCACTTTCGAGAAAACACACACAAAAAGGTTGTGGTCACTGCCCCAACGGGCATAGCAGCACTCAATGTGAGAGGACAGACCATTCATTCACTTTTCAAGCTCCCACCCCAACTATTCCGCAAAGGTAGCCTAAGCCCAAATAAGCGCTTAGAGTCCCTGCTAAAGCGTATTGATTGCGTAGTCATTGATGAGATATCAATGGTTAGGGCAGACCTGCTTGATGCGATTGACGAGCGGCTACGCCAATCGCATCAAAGTGATCAGCCGTTTGGCGGCGTGCAAATAATCATGTTCGGAGATGTCTACCAGCTTCCTCCAGTTGTTGAGGAAAATTTAGCTCCATACTTTGAAGCGATTCACGGTGGTCACTTCTTCTTCAATGCATTAGCCTGGAAGGAGACAGAATTTAAAGTGTTCGAGCTAACCCAAGTCTTTCGCCAAAAGGATCCAGTGTTCAAGGATATCCTCAACGCTGTCAGGGATGGCACAGTCGTTGATAGCCAACTCGAACAGCTAAACGTTCGCCATGGGATTACTCCTCCGGAAGAGAGAGTGATCACGCTAGCTCCCACAAACAATCTCGTGACTCAAATTAATCAAAGAAAGCTTGACGAGCTTCCAGGACAATCAAAAAAATATAAGGCAGAAATCACGGGGGAAATGAAGCGATCTGTTTTCCCGACAGAGGAGATTTTAGAACTTAAAAAAGGGTCACAGATCGTCTTACTTAAAAACGATCAAGATAAAAGATGGGTCAATGGAACTGTTGGAAAAGTAGAAGAGCTTCATGACGATTATATCAAGATCAAGATTAATGAAGCTGTTTATGACCTAGAGAAAGTAACATGGGAGGAGATTGCTTACACATACGATGCAGCAACACATAAAGTAGAAGCAAAAACCACAAGCTCCTTCACTCAGTACCCAATTCGTCTTGCATGGGCTCTTACAATTCACAAGAGTCAAGGGCAAACGTATGAGCAGGTTTGCTTGGACTTAACAAGCCGGACGTTCGCCGCTGGACAAATGTACGTAGCTTTATCCAGATGCACAAGCCTCGAAGGTCTCTACCTCAAGATGCCTGTAAAGAAGAAAGATATCATCGTTGAACCAAAAGTATCGATGTTTATGGCGAGACGGGAAACCATCAAGGTTGAAATAGAAGAGGGAGTCACAGAGGAGTACGAAGAGACTATTACAGTTATTCATCATGATGAAATAATAGACTTGACCAATGCTGAAGTTGAAGATGTGAAAAACAATCATGATGAAATTGAGACAAGAGGAATCTTGGAGGAACTAGCAAAGGAGGTACAGACCGATATTCATCATGATGTAATTGAAGAGTATAAAAGTCTAACTAATGCCAAACGAGAGAAGACAGGAAGAACGAAGAAAGAGCGAAAGAGCCCCAAAGGTCGCAAAGCGAAGAGCGGGGTAGTAAGAGAGCCTCTGCAGCTATCGTTAGATGTGCGAACAATCAAGGCTCTAAACAGAATGGGCGTAAATAAAAGTCAATTGTTTGAAGACTTTCTACAACAGTATGGCCCGTTTCTTGAAGCGTTAGCATCTATTGACGAATTAAGTCATGATGAAAATTAAAGTAGTTCTCAGGGAGCTAGGTCACGCGCTTAGCTCCTTTTTTTATGCCCAACAAAACAGGTCCTCACTTCGTATCTAACGCTCTCACCAGCACCTCAGTCGCTTCCCTCTCTCCTATGATCCCCTTGAGCTCCTCATGCAATGCTCCCATACGCTCCATACGAGCCGTGATCACCTCGTGCTTCGCTGTCTCAGCATAGCCTGTCATTGCCAGTCGTGCGGCTGCGCATTCAGCGTCTAGCTGCTGGATGAGACGTGCTATCTCGCTTTGACTACCAGCTTCTTGCATCATTCATTCCCTCTTGTGCAAAAACATCATCTGAAATTATCGTACCACATTTGCACTCAGCCTAACACTCACTGTTCTGGTGAAACAGCCCAAATTCGTCTATTCTACACGGTAAAATCAGAGTTTGCCGTGTCTGCAAAGAAACTATTTGGACAACGACTTGTCCAATTGCGCGTCAGATGCAAGATAAGCCAGGAAGAGCTTGCTTATCGCGTCGGGGTATCTGTAATGACAATACGACGTTGGGAGCACGGTGACTACGGACCTGAGTTCGACAAGCTGGAGAAGATAGCGCAAGCCCTAGGGGTACGTATTCGGGACCTCTTCGATTTTCCCGAGTATCCAGACCTATAAATATCTAAATACATCTACTGCTTTACCTTACCTGATTTAGGTAAGGATTTTGTCATGCCCTCTACCAAATCTCTACCAAATCTCTACCATTTCTGAACTCAAAAACTAAGGCATTTCCCCTAGGTACCATGCATAATAGATAATGCACAAGACACGCAAATCGCCCACAATTATCCACAAAGCGTGTTACACAAGCAGGAGGGGAAGTCAATGATGACTGCACAAACTTTACAAGCATACACATCCACAAATGCACATGCATCTAGACACTCGCAACGAGTACAACATGTCCATACAACAATGACGAGTTCACGGGATTTTGACGTACTCGATTTAGCCTAAACCCGCTTCCCCGTACGGCTGAGAGCATTCAGGCGTGCAAAAGTACATAATTTTGTGTAAAGACAGAATTTGCTTTATTACATATAATTGTGTATACATTGACCACTTTCACCACCACGATAGAGAGGAACTACGAATATGAGAGGAATAGGATTAATAACACAAACTGAAGCACAAATCCTTGCATTGCTGGCACAACATCACACATACGTCTTCATAAGCAAATCTCTCCACATTAGCATGCCAACGCTCTACCGCCACATAGCCAACATCATGAACAAAACAGGCATACACAAAAAAGAGCTGCTAATCAAGTACGCTATTGAGCGCGGGTATGGACGACAGGAGGCACTAGCATGATGAAACACTTCCTATCAGACATAGCTCTCTTCATCCTGACATCCTTACTTTGGCTTGCGTTCCTGCTCTTCCTGCTTTGCTGCATTCCATGCGCTATATTTGATTGCATCCGCAAAGCATATGACGATGATAGGGCCACAATTTACATGCACAGACGCATAGAGGACTATTTACGTAGTAATCGCAATGATGATGAGTACTACCAGATACATGCATGGTAGACTCATTTAGCTTCTATGTCGGCATTGCATGCATTGTGTATCTTGTGCTCTACCTGTGCATTGCCGTTATACACACCAGACACAACAGGATGCATCAATACCGCAATAAAGATGATTATTACATGATACATGACGAAAATGGTGAAATTCGTCTCATTTGGATTAAGGATGGAAAGAATGAACATCACCCCAAAGCAAGCTGAAGCTCTCCAGATGCAAAATGAAGGTTTGACGTACTTCGAGATTGCTGAACAGCTCGGCATTTCACAAGAAGCTGTGAGTGTCCGGCTCATGCGGGCTAGAAAGCGGCTCGGTCTACCAGAGCTCAGAATAAGGAATGATCAGGCGAATAAGCTTACAAAAAGGCAAGAACAAGTATTAGAGCTAAAGCAGCAGGGATTCACAAGTAGGCAAATAGCCAACAAACTAGGCATAGAGAAAATAACCGTTAAAGAACATGTAAGAAATGCTAAAAGACGGGTAAAGGGGCAACAAGCATGAACACTACCACCACACTCGAACTACACAGCCTCAAGGAGCTGGTCATCCTACGCAAGACTATCCAAGAGCGCATGAACTACCTCAAAGCCTGCCTAGACTCACTGTCATACAGACGCGAGGACACCATCGAATACCTCACCCTTGGCCAGATCCTGGTGAGGCTGCCGAATCCAGCACTGCTCACACCACGAACCTGCACACAAGACGACATACAAGCATAGAAAGCGAGAGGATGAATGAGTATTTGTATCGGTACAACAGCAGATCCATGCTGTTGTTCAAAAGCAAGAGTTAAATACTGCTTTCAGTGCAAAAGATGGATATGCCGATGGTACATTAATTATCATGAGTGCCAACGTAAATACCAAATCAAAGAGGCAATAATTGTACTATTGGCACAAAGGATAGCAGAATTAGCAGAGAGAGTTGACGAATGAGTGAATATTGGGGTCTTCACTGCAAAACCTGCGACAAGAGTACAGATCATGATTTTAATCATGGCGAGGAGATACTACGAAGTCTGGTAAGAGCAACGCCACATATCAAAGCTGCATACAATGCTGATAGAAGCGGTTTTCTTGAATTTCATATCATGGGGCATCACCATTCAGATATCATCATATTTGCACTAGAAGAACACGCTGGGCATGACTTAGAGATAGAGAGCGAATATGGCTATACAGAGCCAATAGAGCTAGAAGAGAAGCAAGAAGGAGCGAAGGAATGAATGTAGCACTATGGCTATCTGAATACATATTGATCATAGCTGCTCTATATCAGTTCTCACTCATCACAATATTTTGCGTGTTTGCAGTGCGCATAGGGCATATCAAGACTATTGACGACCTGCTACCAGAAGAGGCAAGAGACAATGAGTAGAGAGATCAAGTTCAGAGCATGGGACAAGCACGAGAGGAAAATGTATCAAGTTACTGCTTTGCAGTGGGATGCGGCCAATCCTTGCAAGTTTAGTAAATTAGAGCTTTTGTCTCTTGACGGGCTATACACGGTTCGCAGATTTATTGGTGATGCATGTGGCATCTATGATATTTTAGAGTACACAGGCATCAAAGACCGCAAAGGAGCTGAGATATACGAGGGGGATATTTTAGATAACTTAGGGGTAGTAGAATTCAAAAACGGCTCTTTTGTCGTCAATGGCTGGGAGCCAATCGGAGAAATGGCAGTAGAGAAGTCCGTGGTCATTGGCAATATCTACGAGCATAGATACTTGATCAAAGGAGGAGATAGTAATGGTTAAATTCGCTTTGCAAGCCAATTTGTGTTATAATAAGCTCATAAATATTGTGTTGCCTGAGGATGCTGCTAACATCACTCAGGCGTTGATAAACCTGTTTCGGAGGTCTATCATGGATACTATACACCCTCATGCCTATTTTCAGCAAGTATTTTCTTTCGATGAAATCGATTCCCCACAAGTAGATCAACTCCAAAAAATTTGTACGGGACCCTGTGGGAAAACTTTACCTGCCACCGCTGAGTACTTCTATCGTCGTAATAAAAGTAAGAATGATGGGCTTAACAGTAGATGCAAAAACTGCATTGAAGCTTACAGAAAAGCACACAAGAAACCTCGTAGAGACATTTCACGTTCATCCCCTATTAACGCAAACTGCAACCGTATCCAATACTTTTGCGATTATTGCGGATCTACAGCTTGGGACAAGCCATCATCCTATAGAAAGAAAAAAAGACATTTTTGTTCTCAGAAATGTTATTCATCATTCAGAAAAGAATTATTGCCCAAAGAGGAGCACGCACGGTGGAGAGGAATTGGAATCGACAAACAAGAGTACCACAGAAGATATGTCAAATCTCACCCAGATAAAATAGCTCATCTAAAGGCAAGGCGATACGCAAGGGAAAAAGGCGCAGAAGGTCAACATACCATCGAAGAATGGAACTTATTGAAGCAGAAATTTGACAATAAGTGCGCTATCTGTAAAAAAGAGAAACCCCTAACCAAAGATCACATCATACCCTTATCAAGAGGAGGATCAGATTTCATAGGGAATATACAGCCATTATGTAGGAATTGTAATAGCCGTAAATGGGTCAAGTAAACATACATTTACGAGCATCCTAAGCTGCTATCAGGAAATAGGATAATTAGTATTTAGGAGGATTTACACATGCAAGACAACATATCTTTATTGGACGTATTGAAGCATATACATATGGCTTCAACTGATAGTATTAAAGAATTTGAGAAGCAAGAACGTGAAGAAGAGGAGATAAGTTATACAAAAATCTGTGCAAGATCCTTTGAGAGAATGCAACAGCTTTCTTGTAACAAGCTTGATCTCTATAAAGAAGTTACTATAACAGAAGAGAAAACCTATAAGAGTGGGAAAGTTGTTATAAAAACCAGAAAGGAAAAGGTTAGAGGTAACGAGATACAAGGCAGGTTCAAAACATTTGAAGAGAAGACACCAGGGGTAAAAGAACTCGTTTCCCTATGTCGCCTCTGTCAAGTATGGGAGCCACTAAGAGATAAATTTATGGCCTTTATCCTTCTGTATGATTGGCCTAAGTTTCGAGAGCTGACCAGCTTAGATGAACAGGAATGGCTAAGGGATATCTGTGAGCTAGTAGTGAGAGATGTCATCATGGTCAAGAAGCATGATAGATACAAAGACAAAAAAGGGAGCAATCCGTTTATAAGCAAGACAATAAAATCTCTCATGATTGCTCTTGTAAAAGAGAGAAAGGCAGTAGGAGAAAAAGCAGAAGGTATTAATGCTGGTTTCAAGGATCAAGGTCTCTCTAAGAAACAAATAGAAGAGATGTATGAAAAAGGCGATATTACAGCAGAGATAAGACTAGAGCTGATTGAAAAAATGATGAGAGCAAGAGCAAGGCTGCTAGAGGATATTGCTCTTGATGCTGATTGCAGGATAGCGCAATTCCCCAAGCTCATGCCCAAACAAAGCGTTACTGAGGAGCTTGAAGAAGTGCAAAATACGATCCTTGAAATTGAGGGAGAGGGGCAAAGCGCATGAATAACGAG
>Ga0207665_10002955_pt1 | contig 11389 bp, 7 predicted proteins | sample LARL112metaG_FD_184351 | JGI IMG/M metagenome (GOLD analysis project Ga0207665, IMG submission 184351) | Corn, switchgrass and miscanthus rhizosphere microbial communities from Kellogg Biological Station, Michigan, USA - LAR L11-2 metaG... | ecosystem: Host-associated > Plants > Roots >...
ATATCTACGAGCTACCTTTTGGCTCCGGAAAGCGCTGGGCGAGTTCAGGGACCGCATCGAAGATAGCCGGCGGATGGCAAACCAGCGGTATCTTTAGCGCCGTTTCTGGCCAGCCGTTCCAGTTAACGGCGTCAGGCGCCTCCTTGAACGCTGTGGATCAAACGCAAACACCTGACCAGGTCGGTCCTACGCACAAACTAGGCGGAGTTGGGTCGGGAAATCCGTTTTACGACCCGAGCGTTTTTGTGCCGGTAACGGACGTGAGATACGGTAACGTAGGCCGGAATACGTTGCGAGGGCCGGGCTCTGTGAATTTCGACTTCAGCCTGTTCCGTACGTTTAAGCTGCTTGAGCGGGTGGAACTTCAGTTTCGCGCAGATGCCGCCAACCTCTTCAACGCGCCACACTTTCGCAATCCCAGTGGCGACCTCACCAGTGGGGATTTCCTGACGATCACGAGTGCCAAGAACGACGAGCGCCAGTTTCGATTCGGACTACGATTGGCATTCTGATTGAAAGAAACGAGGGGGCACGAAAGCCGTGCCGTGCCCCATTGTTCCTTTTCCTAGCCAGCAGCATGCAAGCGCCCGGTCAAAGGAGAAGCTCTAGCATGAAGCGATGCAGCTTCGTGGTCGTACTGGTATTCGTGATTGCCGATTTCGCTCTGTCGCCGAGTGGATCGGGATGGACTCCTCTCTTCAACGGCAAAGATCTCTCCGGGTGGAAGAAGAATGGTGACGAAAAATGGGTCGTCGATCAGGGAACGATTCTCTGTGAGAGCACAGCCAATAAGTATGGCTACTTAACCACCGAGAAAACGTATGCGAATTTCGTTCTGCGCCTCAAATTTAAGGGAGAAGCGGAAGGAAACAGTGGCGTATTTATCCACTCTCGAATAACGGGTATCGATCCGCAGCATGGCCCCGACATCGAGGGCATGCAAGTGGAGGTCGATCCGGGCAAAGGGAAGCATACTGGAGGCCTGTACGAAAGTGGCGGTCGCGGTTGGGTGGCGATGCCTACAGCCGAAGGCGAAAACGCTCTCAAGCCCGGCGAATGGAATGACCTCGAAGTCTCAGTGCAGGGCGCGCACATCGTTACGAAGCTGAATGGCGTCACGGTTGTGGAATATACGGATCCCTCGCCCAAATTCGCCCACGGAGTAATTGCCTTACAGATTCATACCGGTGGCGGCGTGAAGATGCGATGGAAAGACATTCAGGTCAAGGAGAATTAGAAAGGCGCGTGGCCGGCGTTGTCTCGACAATCAAGTTTACAATTCGGCACCATGAAGAAATTGAATCGGAGAAAATTCCTACGGTCTTCTGGCGGGGCGCTGGCCGCGACCATAAGCTTGCGGCGGGTCGCTCTGGCAGACCCCCCTCCTAGTCGGCGGCGTGCTTCTTCGCCAGCGGAGATGTTGATCCCGCCCCTCGCAGCTGACGAAGGCAAAAAGCCTCTGCGACTTGGCTTGATCATCGACATCGGCAAGGATCCTGACGCCGCGCTCGCCAAGGTCCACGAACTTGGCTTGCCCACGAGCCAGATATTCGTCGAGGACTTTGGAACGGATCTCGTGAATCGATTGCGCCAGGCGCTGCAGAAGTATGAGATCGAAGCGACCTCAGTCGTGGTGGGCGGACCCGGAAAAGAAGTGTGGGACTTCTATCAAGGGCCGCTGACGATCGGTCTGGTTCCGAAAGCGACCCGCGCCGCCCGCATCGCTCACATCAAGAAAGCCTCGGATTTCGCCAAGCAGTGTGCCATACCCGCCGTGCAGACGCACTGCGGGTTCATTCCTGAGAATCCGAATGATCCGGTTTACCAGGAGGTCGTCATGGCGATCCGAGAGGTGGCTGGCCATTGCAAGCGCAATGGGCAAAACTTTCGATACGAGACTGGCCAGGAGACTCCCATCACGCTGGTGAGGGCGATGGGCGACGTCGGCTTGGACAATCAGGGTGTCAACTTCGATCTAGCCAATTTGATTCTCTACGGCAAGGCAAATCCGGTCGATGCTATTGAGATCCTCGGCCCATATCTCCAAGGGATTCACGCCAAAGATGGAAAGTGGCCCACGAACCCTAAGCAGCTGGGCGATGAAGTTCCCATTGGCAAGGGTAAAGTAGATTTTCCTCGTATCATCGAGCGCTTGAAGCAGATGAATTATCGCGGAGCGGTTACCATTGAGCGCGAGATTTCTGGGCCGCAGCAGCTCGAAGACGTGCGCGCGGAAAAAACTTACTTGGAAAAATTGATCGGATAGTTTGGGAGGCATATGGCACTTCATCCAGAGCAGCTTCTGTCCAACGAAGTCACCCGGCGAAAATTCATTGCGGTCGCCGCGGGAACAGCCGGCGCCATGTTTATAAAGCCGAGCCTGGTGCGCGGCAGTGCTGCCAATTCCGCGGTACGCGTCGGTTTGCTGGGTTGCGGTGGCCGCGGGACCGAGGATGCGACCAATCTTGTGGATACGGGCGGCGCGCGCGTGGTTGCCCTGGGAGACCTGTTCCAGGACCAGTTAGACGCCGCGCGCAAACACTTCGACGATATGCAGCAGGGGAAAGGTTACGCCGCACTCGACGCCTCGCAGCTTTTTGTCGGTCCGGATGCATACCACCGGATCGCCGCCTCGAAGGAAGTCGATGCTATCGTGATTGCGACTCCACCTTACTACCATCCCCATCACCTGGAGGCAGTCGTCGCTGCAGGGAAGCATGTTTATCTCGAGAAGCCTGTCGCTGTTGATGTGCCGGGCGCACTCAAAGTCATCGAAATTGGCAAACGGGCGGAGAACAAACTGAGTCTGGATGTGGGATTCCAGATCCGCGATTGTCCTCCATTCGTGGAACTTGTGAACCGCATTCATAATGGGGCTCTCGGCAACATCGCTTGCGGCGAAGCCCATTATCTGACTGGTTACATCGATAGGCCAGCGTGGCCCAATGCGTCGCCGGTCGAGCGCCGACTGCGCAACTGGGTTCACGATCGAACGCTATCCGGCGACATTATCGTGGAACAGAACATCCACGTGATTGACATCTGCAACTGGATTCTCAAAGACCATCCTGTAAAGGCTTCCGCGACTGGAGGCCGCCAAGGGCGTCCGGCGGACGATGGCGATTGCTATGGGAATTACAACGTGGTCTTCAACTATCCCAACAACGTAGACGTGACCTTCAGCTCAACTCAATTCGCCAAAGGTTGGTGGGATGTGACCGAGCGCTTTTTCGGCACAAAGGGCACGTCACAATCGCCCTACACGGGGCCGCTGGGTATCTGGGGCGACGAACCGTGGCAATACGGTCCGTCAACCAAGCCTGCAGCTGATGCGCAGTCATTTTCGGTAACCGGAAACTTCACTTCCAACCTGGAACTTGCCGACTCGGAAAAAAAGAAGGCTTTCGTCGAGAGCATCACCAGCGGAAAGTTCCACAATCAGACGGCGAAAGGTACTGAATCCGCTCTGTCCTGCATCATGGCGCGCACTGCTGCCTACACAGGGCGCGAGGTGACTTGGGAGGAAATTTTGAAATCGAAAGAAGTATGGGATCCAAAAATTGATCTGAGTAAACTCCGCTGAGGTCGACATGCGTGATCCTTCCCGTCGCGAATTTCTAAAATCCTCCGCGGCAACTGTGTGTGCGGCAGGGCTTAGTACCGGCGCGCTCGGCCGAACGCACTCGGCCGCGACAAGCGATGCGCGGCTCGAGCCACCTTCGCCGCTTGCCATTAAGAAGGGACTCGTCTTTGACATGTTGCCGGAGAAGCTCAGCTATGGGGACCGCTTCAAACTGGCGCGAGATGTTGGATTCGAAGTCGTGCAGGTCCCTACAGAACCAGATGAGGGGAAAGCTGAAGAGATCAAGAAGGCCGCGGATTCGGCCGGTATCCGCATCGATTCCGTAATGAATATGGATCATTGGAAGTATCCTCTGTCGTCTTCCGACCGTAGTGCGGTGGAAAAGAGTCTGGCGGGAATGCGGACTTCTTTACACAATGCCAAGCTTTGGGGCGCAGACGTGGTCTTGCTCGTTCCAGCAGTGGTCGACGCGAAGACTTCCTATCACGACGCATGGGCGCGATCACAAAAGGAAATCCGCAGTCTGATTCCACTCGCGGAAGAACTCAAGGTAGTCATCGGGATCGAGGAGGTCTGGAACAAGTTCCTGCTCAGCCCTCTCGAGATGGCAAAGTACATCGATGAATTCCAGAGTCCTCGGATCAAAGCCTGGTTCGACGTAGGAAATGTTGTGCTATATGGGTATCCGCAGGACTGGATTCATACGCTCGGCAAACGGATCGTGAAGGTTCATCTCAAAGATTTCAAGCGCAAGGAAGACGGATACGCCTGGGTGAATCTTGGCGATGGCGACGTGGATTGGGGCGCCGTGCGCCAAGCCTTCGCCGCCGTCGGTTATTCTGGCAGTGTTATCACGGAACTCGAGGGGGGCGACGAATCCTACCTCCGCGATGTGAGCGGCCGAGTCGACCGGCTTCTAGGACGCAGCTGAAATGAGTCTGCGAATCCGTAGCTAGACTCTTTCGATGATTCCCGGAATAATCTCCACCGTGGGCCGATCCCTTCCAGCGCTTTCCCGACGAGACTTCATGGCCGCGGCCTGCGCCCTATTGCTTCCGCAGCGTCCTAAAGGAAAACTCGGCCTGAAGCCGGTTTCTGCGCTTTCTCCAATCCGTTTTCGCGAGGTTGCTCAGCAATCCGGACTGGATTTTGTCCTTCACAACAATCCCACGCCCCGCAAACACATGATCGAAACCATGGCAGGAGGACTCGCGGCTTTCGATTATAACAATGACGGCAAGGTTGATATTTTCTTTACTAATGGCGCGGCCATTCCAAGCTTGGAGAAGGAGTCGCCGAAGTTTTTCAATCGGCTTTACCGCAATGACGGCGGAATGAAATTTACGGACGTCACGTTACAAGCGGGCGTCGCAGGCGAAGGCTATTCGATGGGCGCCGCCGCTGCCGACTATAACAACGATGGATATACCGATTTGTTCGTGGCCGGAGTCTACCGCAACATCCTTTATCGCAATCTGGGCAATGGAAAATTCGAGGATGTGACCGAAGCAGCGGGCATCAAAAGCGACAAGTGGTCAGTTGCCGCCGGCTGGTTCGACTACGACAACGATGGCTGGTTGGACCTGTTCGTCGTGAACTATGCCCACTGGACTCCTGATTTCGACCGCTACTGTGGCGATCGTGAGCGCAACTTGCGCGTCTATTGCCATCCGAAATATTTCGAGGGGCTGCCTAATACGCTGTATCGCAACCGTAGGGACGGCACATTTGAAGACGTCAGCAAAGAAGCTGGAATTCTCGAACACATTGGCAGAGGAATGAGCGTTGCATTCGCCGACTACGATAACGACGGCTTCACCGATGTCTTTGTCACAAATGACAATCTGCCCAATTTCTTGTTCCGCAATCGACGTAACGGAACATTCGAAGAGGTAGCCCTCGAAGCTGGCGTGGCGTTGACCAACAACGGCGCTCCGATCGCCAGTATGGGTGCTGACTTCCGGGACTTTAACAATGACGGGCTTTGCGATATCAACGTCACGGCCCTGGCCGGCGAGACATTTCCTTTATTTCGCAATGTTGGGAAAGGCTCTTTTTCGGACGTAACTCACAGCAGCCAATTAGCCCAGCCCTCGGCTGCACGCAGCGGCTGGAGCAATGGATTTTTCGATTTCAATAACGATGGATGGAAGGATCTGTTCACCGCCAATTCGGATGTCAATGATTTGGTTGATCTGTTCCAGTCAACCCACTACAAGCAGCCCAACAGCCTTTTCGCCAACCTCGGCGATGGAATCTTCCGCGACGTATCCTCGGACGCGGGTTTTACGCTGGCACGCGCCCATCGTGGCAGTGCTTTCGCCGATTTTGATAATGATGGGAAAGTCGACGTGGTAGTCAGTGCATTGGGGGAGTCCGCCGAACTCTGGCAAAACGTTAGCCCCGACCCGAATCACTGGCTTGTATTGAAACTGACGGGCACTCGCAGCAATCGCGACGGCATTGGAGCTAAAATTCGCCTGGGCGATCAGTTCAATCACGTCACCACGGCTGTCGGATACGCTTCCTCCAGCCCGTCCACTGTACACTTCGGGACCGGCAAGCTGGAGAAAATCGATCGAATCGAAATCCGATGGCCCAGCGGGACTGTTCAAGTGCTGCAGAATGTCGCGACCAACCAACTGATCGAAGTGCGCGAGCCCATGAAATAGCTGGAAAATACGTACACTGCGTTCATGGAGCCGTGATATCTGTCTCCTGCTTAGCAGCTTCGTTCCGTGCTGCAATGGACCTCTGCATCGATTCGTAATCGCTTAGCATTTTCTTGGAGAGTTCGATTTGGCCAATGGCCCGGTAAGCCTGCGCGAGCTGATAATGCAGCGTGCCATCTTCGTCCCTGGCCAATACTAGCTTCAAATGTGGAATTGCATTGGCCGCCTGCCCCGCCGCGAGTTGGCATCGTGCCAGTGACTTCTGCGCGGCGACAGATTTTGGATCACGAGCCGCGGCGCGTTTCAGCAGTGGCAGGGCTTCCTTTGGTTGCTGCAGTTCCAGCAAAGTGTCCCCCGCAAAGTAATTGAACTCAGCTGAATCGGGCTGCTGATGCAGGAGCTCCTGAAACAGGGGCAGAGCTGCGCTGTAGTCCTCACCAAGTTTTAGACTGATCGCGAGTTCTTTCCTGATCTGCAGGTTCGTGGGCGAAAGCTCCAACGCCTTCCTCCACTCAGAGGCAGCCTCACTGTATTTCTTTTGGTTATTGTATATATGCCCTTTTAGCTCGTGCAGTTCGGCAGAAGATGGCAGCAGCCCGAGCCGGTCGAATGCAGTCAGTGCCAGCTCGTTGTAGGCTCGGGTTCTCCAGTAGAACGACTCGGGTGTGTTTGCCGATTCGGCAGCAGCGATCAAATCTTCGTACTTTCCGGCTTGAAAGTGACATTCGAGCGTAGGCGAGCGGCAATCCAGAAAAGCAAGTGCCATTTCCCGCCGTTGTTCAATTTCTGCCCACTCCGGGTGTCCGGTTTGCCGGTAAATCTCCGCTAAGGCGCTGTGCAGCCCATGCAGGTTGGGCATCCGCTCCAGTGCACGGCGATAAAGGTAGAACGCGCTCGAGAATTGCTGTTCTCGCAGGCGTGCTTCCGCTAGCAGGGAAAGCACATAGGCCGATTCTGGAGCCAATCTCTGTAGCTTTTCGAAGGTGGTGCTCGACAGCAGTTCGTAACAGCGCCCGAGCCCGTACCAAGCCGTTGCATTCTGAGAATCTTCAGTAGCGATCCGCTGGTACTCGGTACGTGCTTCTTCCAATCGGTCGAGCGAAAACAGCGCGTCAGCGAGCATCTGCCGTGCCTGGTGCTGGTCAGGTTGCAGTTGTAGCACCGTTCTGAGCGGCTTGAGCGCTGCGGACGCCTCTCCTAATTGCAGACGCGTCGTACCGAGAAAAAGCCAAGCAGGTGCCATATGCGGATCCAGCTTCACGGCCTCTTCTAATTGCGGGATCGCTTCCCGTTTCTTGCCAGCCAGGTGCAACGCCATGCCCAAGTTCAGCTTCAACCCCGGGTTATTCGGCAGCGCCTCATTCAGTTCGCGATAAACAACAATGGCCTGCTGGAACTTGCCTTCGGCCATCAGTTGCTTGGCCTCCTGGGACTTCTCAGCGAAGCCGTCGATTTCCGGCAAGGGTGTCGCATACGCCGAGATCGACACCAAGCAAACAAAGAACAGCCGCGCAAATGTCATGACAATACCAACATGGAGGGTGTTCCCAAATTATAGAGCAGACGCGCTATCGGTCGTCACGAGGGGAATGTTCATGCGACCCAAGCCTCAGATTCCCATCTCGCAGCGCAGTCGGTTCTGGTACCGTACTACAAGCCACGAGGCCACAATGAGCACGACTCCAAGGGCACGAATGCAGCGACAGCTCATTGCTATGGCTGTTTCAGGATTGGGGCTTTGTCTTTTCCTGGCCATCAGATCGCAGGCACACAGCCCGGTGAGCCGCCACCATAAGTCTACTCGCGTCGGTTCCGCCGCAGTCGTTGCCCCGGAGCACGCCACCTGGAGTGACTACGCGGGCGCTCCTGATGGAGCACAGTATTCAGCCCTCGACCAGATCAACCGATCCAACGTCAGCCAATTGCACGTCGCATGGACATATCCAACCGGAGATGGGAGCAAATATCTGTTTAACCCCCTCGTGGTCGGCAGGACGATGTACGTTCTGGCGCGAAATAACTCGATCGTCGCGCTGAACGCTGCAACGGGACGCGAACTGTGGGTTCACTCGACCGGAACAAGCACCCATCTGATCACGAATCGCGGCATCAATTATTGGGAAAGTTCCGATCACTCTGAACAAAGATTACTGTTCGCAGTCGACAACTTCCTGCAGGCCGTTGATGCCCGCACGGGTCAATCGATCATGAATTTCGGTGTGAATGGCCGAGTAGATTTGCGCGATGGGCTCGGACGCGATCCCGAAAGCTTAAATTTGGTTCAATCGACCACACCAGGTCGCGTCTTCGAAGACCTACTCATTCTGGGATCGGCCACAAACGAAGAATACGAGTCTGGTCCGGGCGATATTCGTGCGTACAGCGTCCGGACCGGCCGGCTGATCTGGACGTTTCACACTGTGCCGCATCCCGGCGAGGTCGGCTATGACACTTGGCCGAAAGAATCGTGGAAGACAGTAGGCGGAGCCAATGCCTGGAGCGGCCTCTCTGTAGACGTCAAACGCGGCGTCGTCTTCGTTCCGACCGCAAGTCCCAAGTACAACTTTTACGGGGCCAACCGAACCGGCGCCAATTTGTTTGGCGATTGTCTGCTCGCCCTGAATGCGCGCACGGGAAAATTAATCTGGTATTTCCAAATGGTGCACCACGACATTTGGGACTACGACAACGGTACGGCTCCGATGCTGTTAATTGTCCGCCACGCCGGCAAGACCATCGACGCGGTCGCTCAGGTTGGGAAAGAAGGTTTCGTCTGGGTGTTCAATCGCGAAACTGGTGAGCCGCTGTGGCCGATCGAAGAGCGCCCCGTGCCACCATCAGAAATGCCCGGCGAGGTGACGTGGCCCACCCAGCCGTTTCCGCTGAAGCCTCCTCCGTTTGCCCGCCAGAGCTTCACCAGCAAAGACTTGAGCCCGTTCCTCGACGCTGAGGAACGTCAGGAGATTGCGAAGACGGTCGAACAAGCACGCAATCAAGGCCTGTTCACACCGCCCAATGTAAGCAACACCATCGAAATGCCGGGAAACAACGGCGGTGCGAATTTTCAGGGAGCAGCGGTCGATCCTCTCCACGGTAAGTTGTTTGTGGTCTCGAAAGATCTGCCTGCTCTGCTCAAGTTAGAGCTGAACTCACACGAGGCTGCGGACACGAGTGTTCCGCCCGGCCGTTCTCCTGAAGAGCGCGGTCGGAACGTTTATGAATCCAAGTGCAAATTGTGTCATGGCGCCGAGTTGGCAGGACAGCCTCCGGCTGTGCCATCTCTCGTCGACATCGAATCGAGATTAAGCGCGGATGAGGTGCGAGCGATTGTCACACGTGGCCGCGGCCAGATGCCCGCGATTTCGCCCCTTTCGGATGCGGCATTAGATTTCCTTGTGGCTTATGTATTGCATCCAAAGAGAGCGCCCGCAACCGGTCCAGGGCAAGTTACGCAAAACTCCGCTCCTGAGACCACATCGAATATTCCCCCCGAAAAGCTCCGGTATCGAAGCAGCTTCGGTTTTATGTTCGCGAGTAGCGGATTGCCGGTGATCGCACCGCCCTGGACCACGCTGACCGCCTACGATCTCAACGACGGCACGATCGAATGGCAGGTGCCGCTAGGAGAAGTTCCGGAGTTGGCGGAAAAAGGCTTTAAGGATACCGGCTCTCATTTTCCCAAAGTTGGTCCCGTGATGACAGCCGGTGGTCTGATTTTCACCGGTACGCGCGACCGCAAGGTTCGCGCCCTACATTCGGAGACCGGCAGAGTGCTCTGGGAGGCTAAGGTGGATGCCGCCGTTGAGGGAATGCCGGCGGTGTATGAAATCGGCGGACGTGAATATATCGTATTCTGCGCCGCGGCGCAGGCCACTACACGTACGCACGATGTTCCGGGTCACCCCGCGCTGCAAACGCCGATCCCCGGAGCGTATGTCGCTTTTGCATTGCCCGCGGGTGTTCGGAGCGCTCGAAAACATGGGGTCCCTTAGACGACGCAAGTCGGGCTATGCACCTGATACATCTCTGGACTATATCGATTGACTTTGAGAATCGCCGCAGCGAATTTCGAACCGATTGAGAAGACCCTTGAATTACAGGAGATGTGATTATGTGAACGGCTCTACTCCTAACTCTAAGTGCGCAACGGTCCGCTGTTTTTGACACGGGCGGATGGCTACAGACCGCTGCCGTCATACGGCGTCACTGTCTTGGCGTAGTGATGGAATGAACGTGTCCGTTTCAAGCTTGAGCGGAGCGCAGCTAAGACACCCTCGGGCGCCGCTTCCAAATCCGAATTCGCGCACAATTCGATTACAAACTGGAAAGGCCGCTTATCGCGGCCACCGTAAGTCGAAGATTTGATTGGTTGCGGGGGGTGGATTTGAACCACCGACCTTTGGGTTATGAGCCCACAGGAATATGGAATTTCAACAACTTACAAGACGCGGGTGGCTACCTAAAAGCCTTGTAAGGAACGTTTAGGAAGCATTATTGGACAGTTAAAGGACAGGCGAGGTTTTTGAGGGGTTTTCACGGTTGATCGATGGGCAGCAGGTGCGCGCTATGGTGTGCGACCTTCAGCCTCGTCCCTGGAATCAGAGGGTGCCTCACGCCGGTGTTGCTCCAAAGTATCTCTCTGACCAAATTAAGGGCGGCAGATTTGTTGCGCTGGCAGGAGATTAACGCCGTGCTGCACTGCGACGCCATCTTCATTTGCCAGTGAGCGCCTGCCATGCGGCAAGAGAGTCCATGTAATCTCTCCAGCGAACAATCCGTCGATTCTTAATGGTGACGATGGACGCGAATCGGTTGTCATACGCAGCGCCCGTTTTGACGGCTTTGCCATGAACCTGATATTCCAGAGTGACCACACCGCGTTCCTTGTCATGGTGAACTTCAAGCCCATCACCTTTTTCAAGCACGATGTTATTGCCGTAGCCGGAGTAGGCGGCAATCAAGTTTTCTCGCCCGCGAATCACCTCCGCCCAACCGGGGAACCGATAAAGGAACTCGAGTTGGGCATCCTCGGCGATAGCGTCGTAATAGTGCTCACCATCAACTAAGCCATTCAGCCCTTTCATCACGACATCAAAAAAAGGTTTCAGTGCTTTGTGTTTCGGATATTTGTCTG
>Ga0207665_10002956_pt1 | contig 11388 bp, 11 predicted proteins | sample LARL112metaG_FD_184351 | JGI IMG/M metagenome (GOLD analysis project Ga0207665, IMG submission 184351) | Corn, switchgrass and miscanthus rhizosphere microbial communities from Kellogg Biological Station, Michigan, USA - LAR L11-2 metaG... | ecosystem: Host-associated > Plants > Roots >...
TTGGCAGGCAAACGCGTTCACTAGGGATTCAAAGACACTCGGAAAGCGAGGTGGCTTAAGTCCTCGGAAGTGCCGAACCAGTTCTCCCAGTTTCGCTTGCTGGGTCGCCATCCGGTAGAATGCCCTCAAGTCGATCTGAGTGCCGAGCAAGCGCTGAACATAAGCGCGCAGGGTTTGTTCCCAGTGAGACGTGAGCCGCCAGCCAGTCGTGGTGATTTGCAACATCGGTCTTGTCGGAGGTTCGATTTGTGTCACTTCAATTTCGACCGGTCTTCCTTCCAGGACTAACACCCGGCGATAGTTCGTGCCGTCCCACCGATCTACGATGTTCTCGGGGCGTCGACGCAGGGCCCAGGCAGTCAAATCCAACCGAAAGGGAGGGACGGGCCTAATTAGAAACGTAGAACGGTTCATTCTGTGTCCGTGCAACCAGCGTTTGTCGAGAGGGTTCTTGCCTGCATGCACGACTCGACCTTATTGCTTGTAGGTTCTTGGACCACGCTTCAATCGGTCAGCGGCGGCCAAAGACTCGCACTTATTCCTCACCCCGCATGAAATGCCGGATTTGGGGGCTAATATTCATTTAAATGTCTTTTACCCTCTTCCGGCCAAGCAATAGTCAACAGGAAAGCGCTGTCCTCGAGAGCCTTCACGTCATGAGGAAGCACGCGATCCAGCGCCAGAAGATGCCCGGCGGGCAGATCGAAGATCTTGTCATGCACGTGCATCTGGATGTGGCCGGAAAGAACTTGCACGGAAATTCTGCCTGTCGCCTTGTGTTCATGAACGAGAGCATCGGATTGCAGCACGGTTAACACAATCCGGAAATCCTCGTTCTTGACGAGCGTCTTGGAGTTTCGTCCGCCCTGCCAAGCATTCTCTTCTCGCAACCCTTTTATCTCCGCGGTCAGATCGAAGCTGAGCGTTGCGCTACCGAGTGGGCCCGGTGATCGTATCGCCCCGGAAAGGGGTGGTTTCTGCATTGTGTTGGTCATGCCGCCGCTTCGAGGTGCCGATTTCGTTTTGCTGTTCGGCCCTTATTCGATTTCGCTTCCAGAAATTCTCTTAAGGCCACCGCGTTATTGTGTTCCGTATCATGCGAACTGTAGACGAGCGTGACCCTTCCGTGTTCAGCGTCTCTCTGAATTGGCTTGCAGGCTTCGACTTTTTTCTCGAGCTCGTGGAAATATCGATGGCGGAATTCCTCCCATCGCCTCGGGTCATGCCCGAACCATTTCCGCAAAGAAGTACTTGGCCCAAGCTCCTTCAGCCAGGCGTCAATGTGGAGCGCGGATTTTTTAATTCCACGGGGCCAGAGCCGCTCGACAAGGAAACGCTTGCCATCTTCCGGGGCTGCCTTTTCGTAAACACGCTTGAGCTGAATCATCTTCGTTTTCCTCTCTGATTCTCCGGTAAGCACGTGCTGTTTGGTCGTGGCAGGCACCGGCGGATATGTGATGCGTGTTCCTTCAACGTGGGCCCATGGAGTCAATGAATGTAGACGTGTTCGCGTATCGCTTTGGATCTCCTCGACCGGAAAACCCCGAATCATGAGCGCATCGGCAATCAGCGAACGATGACAGCGCCAAGGCACCGCCTCAGCGCACATCAGTGCGACTCGTTTCCGCGTCGCAACCGCCATCAGCTGCTGCAGCGCACTTTGAAACTTCGACGTCTGCATGTAGTCCGCATACCCTCGAAAGCTCTTGTTCCGCCAGCCGGTGTTGATCGAGTCCCGCCGGGAATGTCGCAGACCGCCAAGTCCGGCCATGTGGCGATAGCCGATGCCGGCACCTCGCAAGGCGCGCGGCAAGACCGCGCGGTTGAACTGCGGATTGTGGCGAGAGCGCGGAATTGAGCGTACGTCGATCAGCTGTTTCACCCCATTTGCTCGGAGTAAATCGATGAATTCCTTCCTCGCTCGCGTAGAATGGCCCACCGTTAAAATCAAATGCAGCCCTTTCCGCGGATTCTTGCCGTTTGTTAACTGTCGATTCGACTTTTCGTTTGCCATCAGTGGCTCCTGATGCGATGTCGTTCCTGACCGGGCACGTTCTTCACCCGGAGCAGCGAATCCCCACCACTCGGTTCTTCTCTAACGGACACATCTTTGCCCCTCCGTGATGGCCCGGTCGAACTCCTCGATGTAAATCCTCTCTTGTTCGAAAATTCCTCTCTTTGCCACGGTCGTCATGGTCATCGAAGGACACTGCACTCCTCGAACAGCGACGCAATCATGCTTGCCGACTGCCTTCACAATGCAGCCGGACGGCTTCACCACAGCCATGAAGGCATCCGCGACCTCGGACACCAACTCCTCCTGGACAATCGGCTGCGCTGCCAGGGCGTGAACGAGACGCGGTATTTTTGACATTCCTACGATCTGACCGTTGGGTATATAGCCGAAATGAATCTTTCCTCCGTACACGAGGAGATGATGGGGACAAAGAGAAAAGAATTCGATGCCTGAAGCCACCACAAGTTCGCGGGTCTCAGACTGGAATGTTTTCAGGATGGTTTCAGGTCTTACGCACAACCCACGCGTAAATTCCCGATAAAACCGAGCTACTCGTTCCGGTGTCTCGCGAAAGTGTTGATTGCCGACATCCAGACCCAATTCGAGCAGCAACAGTTCTACGATCTCCGCCAATCGATCGGCCTTTGGAGCCGCCTCCTCAACACGAACAGATGGAAGAGCTACTGCTGACGTCCGTTCGAGCTGGTCCTCCAAGGTTGCGACCGAGGTTAAATCGTGGTTTCCATTCCCGTTTTTCACGTCAACCCTTCGACTTTCCACATCTACATTCATCCTTTATAAGTTACGACGCGTCCCCATAGACTTGCCGTTCCCCAAATTCCGGAGCGCAGGCATTCCAGTTGCACGATCTGACTGTGGTCCACGAATAGATTCACTTCTGGACCATAATTCTTGATGTACCACGCAAATACTTCTGGATCGGCTGCCTCGAACATCACTCTTTCCAAACCCAGAGTGTTGATGATCTTCGCCGGAACATCGGTTCGCCATGTTTTTACGTTCTCCGTGATTCCTTCCGACTCGATCATGACCATATACGCGCCGGCTTCGATAAATCGTTTGGCAAGCAAGATGGGCCACTCCGCGTCACGTGTGCCTTCGATCTCAAGCTCCTCCGGCCTCGTTGCGCCACCGGCGCCAAATTGAATGCCTACTTCCGGTTTGGCTTTCAACCCGGCCTTCTGAACCGCCTCGACCAGGCGCAGCCAGTCGTCCGCCGGCAGAGTGATGAATCCGCTCGATGCTTCGACTATGTCGAAGTCGAGTTCCTTACATTCCTGGATGTAACGATCTACCGCGTCCGGTCCCCGCGTCAGCACGTGCTCGATAAACCCACCCGTCGATACCAATACATGATGTTCATGGCACAGCGAAATCAGTTCTCTCAAAGCCCGTCGCGGCATCAAACGGAAGGACCCGCCTGCGAACTTCAAGGCATCGACATAGCTCCCCATCGTTTCGAGAATGTCTTCGAGGTGCCTTTTGCCGAGCGGCGAGTAGTAAGGACCTCGTATTTCCGTAATCCCGTGTGTCCGCGGTTTCACGCCACGGTCGTTTATTCTCAGGAAAGAAAATGCTCTTTCGTCGTTTTCCTCCTGTGTCCGAACGGCCATCACTCCTCCTTCTTTTGCTATGACAACTTCGGATCGCGGCGTTTCACTCGTCGCCCTCCGGCGCTATCGAGAAGTCGCATCAAGTCCCGCACTGGAATCAACTCCAGGTTTTTGACGGCGTCTGCAATCGAACGCCGCGAATAGACCGTCGTGTAGGGTGCAGTAAGCCGCTCAAATTTCTCGAACGCCATTTCCCATGACATGGGGCGTGTAGTAAAGCCTGGATAATCATCAATTTCCCGGGTCAACGCACGACCGTCCCGGAGCGTGATCGTCAATCGGCAAGGCATCTCGTCCGGGAAGCGCTTGGAAAACTCATTGGTCGGATGCACCGACACCTTGTTCAACAATTCTTGGACATCACGGCGGTGGATTCTTTCCTCCGTGTACTGCTCGGGCATCACCTGCCCGTCAAGCAAAGCAACGCTAATCAAGTATGGGAGGCTGTGGTCTGCCTCCTCTTTCTTGCTCACCAGAGTCTTGTCTCCCTCTTCCCCTCCCCCAATGATGTGGTAGGCCACATCGAACGTTTCCACGTTAATCTGCTCTATCTCCGCTGGAGTGAATTCCTCTTCCCCCCTCAATTGCATGGCGCACTCGATTGCCGTTTGTGAGTGAATCTCTGCGTTGTATTTCTTGAGAATCGTGACCGTGACGCGTTCAAGGTTCTCTTGAGACCAGTCGATCTGAAAGCAGCCAGCGATCGCATCCATAAAACCCTTTTCGCCTTCGAATACCTCCAAGGGGCCGGTCACGCCCCGCATGGCGAGGAAGGTCACAAAGGCGCAACAAGCGGATGTGTTCGGGTACGCCAATCCCTTCCAGTGAGAAAGCTTGCCCGTCCGCGTGACCCGCAATGCGTTGAAAGAAGCGCCGCAAATGCCTATGGCGTTTGCCGTCTGGGCGCGAGTGAGTCCGAGCGCTTTGGACACTCCTGCTGCCACGGCATACGCCCCTTGTGTCGTGTGATCAAATCCCGCTGCCCGCACCGGCGCGACGTCGCTGAGGCGGCACTGCACTTGATAGGCCACCGCTAGAGCGGTCATCAAGTCGCGGCCCGTACCGTCCAAGTAGTCGACTGCCCCGAGCACAGGAGCCAGATTGTCGCTCGGATGACAGGTCTCCCCTTTGCTCAGATAGCTGTCGTTGAAGTCGAGATAGCGAACCAGCGCTCCGTTGTAGAAGGAAGCCCGGTCCACAGCTGCCCGGCCGCCCCCAATAAGTGTGCAAACACCCTTGCCGTCGAACTCTTCCACTTGATCACGCAGCAGCGCAACTGGTTCACTGCCAATCGCACCAAGAGCGCAGCCGAGGGAATCAAGGACGCGAATCTTCAGTTGAATGCGAGCAGCATCTGAAATGTTCTCGAACGATGCCACGCTCACAAACTCAGCGAGTTGCTCGGCATATGTCATGGTTTCCTTTTTGGCCGGGTACTACAAATCAAGCTGATGTTCACTTCTCCATTGCGACTCTCATGCTGGAACTGTTTTCAATTTGTAACAATGGTCCGTTTATACCTGCGATAGGAACGCTTGTAACTGTTGCTTGGAGAAGAAGAAGTACTCTGTTTCAAGCAGGTTCGCTACTCTCCACTCCGAACGCGTAGGCCTCTTCCGTGACGACCGGAGTCACTGCAAAATTTTCCGTCGGGGGCGGAGAAGAGATCGTCCACTCCAGCCCCTTCGCTCCCCAAGGGTTGGGGCCTGCGACAGGGCCGTATCGAGCCGACCAGATTAAATAGATAAGCGGGATCACATAGCCAACGGCCAGAATCGATGCGCCTGCCGATGACAACACGTTCAGTGTTTGAAACTCGGGTGGGTAGACGGCGTAGCGTCTGGGCATCCCGAGGTAGCCGACAATGAATTGTGGGCCGAAGGTTAAGATAAACCCCACAAATACCAGCACTGCCGAAATCCTGGCCCATCGCTCCGAGTACATCCGTCCCGTCATCTTGGGCCACCAGTAATGGATGCCGCCGAGGTAACCCATCACCGCGCCGCCCACCATGATGAAATGGAAATGGGCAACTATGAAATATGTATCATGAACGTGAACATCGATCGCCAACGTCGCCAAGAACAAGCCCGTCAGTCCGCCCATCGTAAAGAGACCGATAAACCCCAGTGCATAAAGCATCGGTGCGTCGAACGAAATCGATCCTTTATATAGAGTGGCTGTCCAGTTGAATACCTTGATCGCTGAAGGAATCGCTACGGCGAAGCTGAAGAATGAGAAAACCAACCCCGAGTAAAGGGACTCGCCACTGACGAACATGTGGTGACCCCAGACGAGAAAGGAAAGAACCGCAATTGCCACACTCGAGAAGGCGACAAAACTGTATCCAAAGATCCGTTTTCTCGAAAACGTGGCGATAAGTTCGCTGATGACTCCCATCGCCGGCAGAACCAGGACGTACACCTCCGGATGCCCGAAGAACCAAAATAAGTGCTGGAAGAGAATCGGGTCTCCTCCCAGCGCCGGGTCAAAGAAACCAAAATGCAGAAAGCGCTCAAGCATGAGCAGGACCATCGTGATCGCAATGACCGGCATGGCGAGAATGAAGATGATGCTGGTCGCATACATGGACCACAGGAAAAGCGGCAGACGAAACCAGGTCAGCCCGGGAGCTCGCATCGTATGGATCGTCACGATGAAGTTCAGGCCCGTCAGGATCGAGGAAAATCCGGAGATGAAAACTCCCATCGCCGCAGACATTACGTTCGAATTTGCATAGGTCGAGCTGAGCGGCGTGTAAAACGTCCATCCGGTGTCAACGCCGCCGGCAAGGACGGAATAAAGAAAGACCGTCCCACCTGCCATAAAGATGTACCAGCTGAGTAGATTCAGCTTCGGGAAGGCGACGTCTTTCGCGCCAATCATCAAAGGAATCAAAAAATTCCCTAAGACCGTCGGTATGGAAGGCGCCAGGAAGAAGAAAATCATGACCAGACCGTGGAGGGTGAAGAGCCTGTTGTACGTAGACGGCTCGACAAGAGATCCCTGCGGTTCGATGAGGTTCAAACGCATGAGCGTCGCTGCCAAGCCGCCTACAAAGAAGAAAAAGGTAATGGCTGCAAGGTATAGCCAGGCGATTCTCTTGTGGTCGGTCGTGAACAACCAAGACTTCCACCCGTAGCGCACGTTGAGATAGTGGACCCGCGGAAAAACGTGCGTTTCTGTGACCGCTTGGCTCATGGCTTCGCCGCCTTTCGTTCTTCACCCTCGTGTTTTGCAAGCGATTTGATATAGGCGGTAAGCTGGAGAATCTGTTCTTCGCCCAGTTGACCCTGGAAAGTCGGCATGAGGGGCGTGTAGCCAGCCACAATTTTCGCCGAGGGATTTAGTATGGATTCGCGAATGTAGGCGTCGTCGGCAAGCACGGTCTGGCCGTTACTCAATTTGACCGGCGCGCCGTACAGACCAACGAACGAGGGCCCCCGTCCTATATCGTGGCAGGTGTTGCAGGCGTACTGCTTGTACAGATCTGCTCCCGCCTCAGCCAATGACTTTCCGCCCCCGCTTCCGCTCAGCCACTGGGCATATTGCGCTGGCTCCATGACATTGACCCACCCGACCATGGCAGAGTGCGATGTGCCGCAGTACTGGTCGCAATACAGGTGATACCGCCCTGTCTTCGTGGCCGTAAACCAAAGGGTTGTGTAGTGACCGGGCACAACATCCTTCTTGATCCGGAATGCGGGAATCGCAAAATCATGAATCACATCCTCGGAAGCCATGGTGAGTTTTATCGGCACACCCACCGGAACGTGGAGTTCATTGATGTCGCGCCTCCCATCCGGATACTGGATCTTCCACATCCACTGCTTACCGACTACAAAGATTTCCGTGGCCGCCGCCGGTGGAACGCCATTGCGAACAAAGAGTGCGGCTCCCCATAGAAACATCACGACGCAGATGGCGGCAGGGACAGCTGTCCATGTGATTTCAAGGGGAAGATAGTCTTTGGTCGGAGGAGGTGCTTCGTTTCCCGCGCGGCGACGGTATTTCACCGCAAAATAAAGAATCACGCTGAAGATCAAGAGGCTGAAAAAGACGAAGATCCCCACTTCAAAATAGAACAGGTTTTGCCAGTCATTTGCCCAACTGGAAGCCTGGGTCCAGTTGCTCGAGGGCTCAGGGACCATTATTTTCCCGCACCCTTCTCAAATCGAACATGAACGTCGCATGGCTCTGCCCGCTCATGCCGTCGCCCGCTTCTTCCCGAGAGACATTGCCAACACCAAACCACCGAGCGCGAGAACCGTGGCCAGGGCCGCGATTTTGAGAATATGGGAAACGATCACGCTGTACTTCCCCGTCGCGGGGTCGTATTGCGAGCAGTACAGCAGAACCTGATCGACCGGAGAGCCGATCTTTCCCTGCGATGCCTCGACCAAGCCGAGTCGCAAGTTTCCGCTCGGGTATTGAATCCCGAAGAAGTATCTTGCCAGGTGGCCATCTGGAGTCAGCACCATGATGCCCGTCGCGTGAAAGTATTGTTTGGTTTGCGCATCGTAGTTGTACCGGAAGCCGACGGCTTGCGTCAGCTGGCGGATCGAAGGCTCATCACCGGTCAGAAAATGCCAGCCAGCGCTGGCGTTCGGCCGACCATACAGCCCGACATAGATGGCTTTCTTTGCGGCAGCAAGCGAAGGTTTCTCGGTAGGGTCAAAACTGACAGTCACGACTTCAAACTCCCGGCCGATGTTGTATTTCAGCTCTTTCACGCTGTGCAACACACCATTCAGCACGATCGTACAAAGCATCGGACAATCGTAGTAAGCGAGCACTAGAACTACCGGTTTCTGTCCAAAATACTGTCCGAGCGTGACTTCGTTGCCCGACTCGTCTCGAAATACAAGATCCAGCGGAACCTGGCTGTTCAGCTTCTGATCAATCCCAACGTCGCGAAGTAGTGGTGGAAGATTGCTCGAAGTTGGGACATCCGCGGCACCAGCCGCAATGAGTTGTGTCGATGGCAGGAAAATGACCGACGCAAGCACGCTTGAGAAAAAAAAGAGGAACCGTCGCATACTATTCAACTCCGTCGAAAATCAGTTCGCATGAATATGCCCTGCTGCATGTCATGAACCCACTAGCCCACGCCGCTCCGCCAGCCCACCGGACGGTCTCGGAGGGCGGGGTATGACCTCGACCGTCCCTTCATTAGCCTTCTACCCGGCCAGGGATAGTACTTTTCCCGATCCGATCGTCATCCTGAAACCAAGCTGGACTCGTGACAATGGTCCGTTTGTATCTTCTGATGAGACATCTGTAATGGCTGTAATGCCGCTGCCGGACGGTCCTGTTGGTCGGTTTACTCGTCGGCGCGAGCCCTGTTTCATAAGCATTCTCGAAGAGTGGATTTGACGAGTAAGGTCCACAACCTGGGTTTGGGTCAGCTCTCGGAATGCTCTATTCGATGGTCATGTTCAGCGGCGTAATCATAACGATTGGCGGACGCAGGAAGGTAACCAAGAGATTGACGGCGAACAGCAACACCGCTGCCAACTCCATTAGTGCCGAAAGCGGCAAACAGCTCCACGCCCAGGCCGCGTAGCCCTGGTAGGCAAGGATTTCAGTCGCCACCCGGACTGTGCAGCCTGTCATCAACAGCGTCAGCATCCATAGCATCAGTCCCGGGCTCCACAATACGCGCATTCCGCAGAATGACGGTAAGACTCTCTGCCCAACACAAAAGACCATCGCTGCAATGAATCCAACGGTCAATGCGTGCCGCGATGCGCCCCAGATTCCTGCGGCCTCTCCGCCCAGCGATGCGCACACCCCAAGAATCGCGGCAATCAGGAGCCAACCGTAAGCAATCCGGATGAAGATGGGGAAAGTCCGGTGGACGCCTATGGTCTTCGGCGGTTTCGCGGCCGGCTCAAAGAAACGGATCGCCGCAATCGCCGTCGCCGCTCCCCCCAGCAAAAGAATCCCCGATACGGTGAAGCGCTCCAAGAGCCCGGCCACGACACCCGCCGTATTGAAACCGAGCGTGACCAAGAGCAGTAGATTCCGGAGGGGCCTGAGCCCCATGAATACGGGAAGCCAACGTGAGCTGAAGCCCCAGATCATGGGAACCAGAAAGCCCCAGGTCGAAACAATCAAATAGCGCTGATCGAATTCGTGCGAAAGAGCAGGCGAGGCTGCGTAACGGGACATTTGAATAGATGCGCCCAAATTGAGAAGCAACGATGTCAGCAAACCCAATGTCGCGGCGACTACTACGAAAATCCAGGGCTCCCATGGTTTCGGCGCTCCGCTCGCCGGCCGATGACGTGCGACGGCTCTAAAAAAAATCAGGAAGGCAAGGAGTTCGAGTGTCGCCGAGAGAGGCAAAAGTACGCGCCAGTGCCATGGATAAAGATTTGCAAACCAACGGGAGGTCACACCCACCACCCACAATGCGAAGCATAGCCAACCTTCCCAAAAGGCGAACGGCTTCAATCTGCGTAGCTTCGGAATGGAGTAGAACCCGATGCCCAGAATGAACGTGCCCACCCAGCCGAACAATTGCGCATGGCCGTGGGCCTGAATCCACGCCGGGGATACCGAGTTAACCGCTTCGTGGCTGCTAATTTTGATGAGGTTCCACACGCCAAGAAACGTTCCTGGCAGCAGCATGAAAATCAAGCCGGTGATGATGTAGGTCATCAATAAGCGCGAGAGTGCGTGCTCGCGCGCTATGGCCCGATCCATAATCGATTTCGTTTTATCGTCCAGCCAGACGGGCTTTAAGCCGCCAACCGTCGGAGAATCAGACATCTCCCTCTCCTGTACAGCTTGCTGTGAGCGCGCAGCAATCGCGTCACAATCTCCGCTGAAAACCAAGTTCCACCGAGCGCCCGGATATATCTACCCGCGCTGGCGCGTTTTCTTTTTTGGTCTTTGTTGCCTTGCCCTGCCCTGTACCGGACGGCTCATGAGTCTCAGCGCCTGCCCTTTGTGGATCGCCACGTGGTCCGTTTTGTCGCTCTTGATAAAGTACTGGGGCTCGGCTTTTGACGCGTGGTGCACGTAGCCCTTGAACCGTACATCGCAAACAACTTTCTTGAGAATGACGCCACGAACTCTGCCGGCTTCGGAGTTCCATTCGACGTGGTCACCGCGCTTGAACATCTTGGACATCGCCCTCTCTCCTTTCCCAAGTTATGGGACGCTTAGGGCTCCACTCGCTCCGTCCGCACTTGGTGTTGCTACTGTCCGAGCTGGAAGTTGATCGTCACGATCATTTGCACGGCGATCGGCCGATCGTTTAAATACGTCGGTTCATACTTCCATTTCGTCAACGCATCGAGTGCAGCCTTGTACAGCATGGGCGGTCCGGAGACGACCTTCATCTGAACGACGTTCCCTTGCTCGTCCAAAACTGCGTCGATCCGGACCTGGCCCTGAATGTGCGTTTGCCGCGCGAGTGCCGGATATTCGGGCTGCACTATTACGATTGCTTTGGGCTGTCGCACGTGCCCGCCAACACGCATGGGACCTTTCGGTCTAACGGAGGGAGGCGGGGGAACGGGTCTTGCTGCGGTATTCAGCACTCCACTAATCACGCCGCCGAGCACTCCACCCATTTGCCCGCCGGGTACACCGCCCGGCACTCCGCCCGCTACTCCACCGAAACTATCCGGCGCCAGAGGTGCTTCCTTGATCTCCGCGATGTGCTTCGGGATCACCGTGGGTGCCAAGAGTTTCCCCGCACTCAGAAACGTCTGGTGCACAACC
>Ga0207665_10002957_pt1 | contig 11387 bp, 11 predicted proteins | sample LARL112metaG_FD_184351 | JGI IMG/M metagenome (GOLD analysis project Ga0207665, IMG submission 184351) | Corn, switchgrass and miscanthus rhizosphere microbial communities from Kellogg Biological Station, Michigan, USA - LAR L11-2 metaG... | ecosystem: Host-associated > Plants > Roots >...
GCCGCGGATGCCTCGCTGGATGAGGCCGTGGTCGGCATGGCGCACCGTGGCAGGCTGAACGTGCTGGCCAACATCGTGGGCAAGTCCTACGCGCAGATCTTCGGCGAGTTCGAGGGCAACCTTGACCCGCGGACCACCCACGGTTCCGGCGACGTCAAGTACCACCTCGGCGCCGACGGCGTGTTCACCGCCGCCGACGGTTCGTCGATCGCGACCTCACTTGTTGCCAATCCCAGCCATTTGGAGGCGGTTGACCCGGTTGCGGAAGGCGTGGTCCGGGCGAAGCAGGACGTGCTCGACATGGGCGAGCCCGGGTTCACGGTGCTCGCGGTGCTCGTCCACGGCGACGCGGCGTTCGCGGGCCAGGGCGTCGTGGCCGAGACGCTGAACCTGTCCCAGCTGCGCGGGTACCGCACCGGCGGGACCGTGCACATCGTGGTCAACAACCAGGTCGGGTTCACCACGTCGCCGCAGTACTCCAGGTCCAGCGTGTACAGCACCGACGTGGCGCGGATGATCCAGGCGCCGATCTTCCACGTCAACGGCGACGACCCCGAGGCGGTCGTCCGGGTGGGCAGGCTCGCGTTCGCCTACCGCCAGGCATTCGGCAAGGACGTCGTCATCGACATGATCTGCTACCGGCGCCGCGGCCACAACGAGGCGGACAACCCGTCCTTCACCCAGCCGCTGATGTACGACCTCATCGACGCCAAGCGGTCCACCCGCAAGCTCTACACCGAGGCCCTCATCGGCCGCGGCGACATCACGATGGAAGAGGCCGAGCAGGCGCTGCGCGACTACCAGCAGCAACTCGAGCGCGCCTTCACCGAGACCAGGGAGGCGGCCAACCAGCTCGCCGTTCAGGGCGCGGTCATCCGGCCGGCCCCCGCCGAACTGCAGGCGATCGACCACGCTGCCGTGCCCACGTCGACCACGGACGAGGCCATCAAGCAGATCATCGACAGCCAGCTCAGCCTGCCCGAGGGCTTCACCGTCCATCCGCGGCTGCTGCCGCTGCTGCAGCGTCGCGCCGCGATGGTGGCCGACGATGCGATCGACTGGGCCACCGGTGAACTGCTGGCCTTCGGTGCGGTGCTGATGGATGGCCACACGGTGCGGCTTGTCGGCCAGGACACCCGCCGCGGCACGTTCGGGCAGCGGCACGCCGTCCTCGTGGACCGGCACACCGCGCAGGAGTACACCCCGCTGCGCCGGTTCAACTCGGCCAGCGCGAAGTTCCACGTCTACGACTCGCTGCTGTCGGAGTTCGCGGCGGTGGGCTTCGAATACGGGTACTCGGTGGCCCGCCCGGGAGCCCTGGTCTGCTGGGAGGCGCAGTTCGGTGACTTCGTCGACGGCGCGCAGACGATCGTGGACGAGTTCATCAGCTCCGGCGAGCAGAAGTGGGGCCAGCGCTCCAGCGTCGTGCTGCTGCTCCCGCACGGGTACGAGGGCCAGGGCCCCGACCATTCCTCGGCCAGGGTGGAGCGGTTCCTGAGCCTGTGTGCGCAGGACAACATGACGGTGGCCATGCCGACCACGCCGGCCAACTACTTCCACCTGCTCCGCTGGCAGGCGCTGTCCGGCCGCCGCAAGCCGCTGATCGTCTTCACGCCCAAGTCGATGCTCCGGCTCAAGTCGGCCACGTCCAGCGCGGGCGAGTTCACCAGGGGATCGTTCCTTCCGGTGATCGGCGACCCCCGCCCGGCCGACCCGGCGGGCGTGCGCACCGTGGCGCTGTGCGCCGGCAAGATCTACTACGACCTCGCCGACAGGCGCGCCGCCGAAGGCCGCGATGACGTCGCGCTGATCCGGGTGGAGCGGCTCTACCCGCTGCCCCTCGGGGAACTACTCGCCGAGCTGGACAAGTACCCCGCCGGGGCCGAGATCGCCTGGGTGCAGGAGGAGCCGACCAACATGGGCGCCTGGCCGACCATGGCGCTGTGGCTGCCCGATCTGCTGGAACGGAGGATCCGGCTGGTCGCGCCGCCGGCAACTTCGGCGCCGGCGCTGGGCTCGTCCGCCTTGCACGTCGCCGAACACAAAGCGGTCATCGAGCGCACGCTGGGCCGGGGCTAGCGCATGTACTTCACCGACCGGGGTATCGAGGAGCTTGCCGAGCGGCGGGGCAGCGAAGAGATCAGCGTGGGCTGGCTCGCCGAGCGGCTGAGGGAGTTCGTCGACACCGCCCCGGAGTTCGAGGTGGCGGTCGACCGGCTCGCGACCTGGCTCGCCCGGCTCGACGACGAAGACTGACCCGCGGCGGGCCTGCGCGGGGCATAGTTAGGCACGCCGGGAGTGCATGCTTCGTCACGCGGTCACTCGCGATGCATCTTGACTTTTCCACAACGAGATATATCGTGTTAAGGGCAGGTTGATTGAAACGCCTGAGCAGTGAACGCCCGGGCGGTGAACGCCTGAGGATCGCGGAGAGGGGACGGCCATGAGCCCAGTGTTCCGCCACGGCAGGCTGCGCCTCTACCTGCTCAAACTGCTGGATGAAGCTCCGCGGCACGGCTACGAGGTCATCCGGCTCCTGCAAGACCGCTTCATGGGCATCTACGCGCCCTCGCCGGGGACGATCTACCCGCGGCTGGCAAGGCTCGAAGAAGAGGGCCTGGTAACCCACGACGAGGCCGACGGCAGGAAGGTCTATCGCATCACCGAGAAGGGACGCGAGGAACTGCGGGCCCGCCTCGACGACCTCGCGGAACTTGAAGAAGAGATCACCGCGTCGGTCCGCGATATCGCCCGCGAGGTCACCGAGGACGTCAGGGACACGGTGCGCACCCTGCGCGAGGAACTGTCCTGGGCGGCGCGGGAGTTCCACACCCGGGGACCCCAGGCGGGCGGCGCCGACCCCGGCGGAGACATAAGGCATGCCACGACCGACGAGGCACGGGCCAGGGCCGGGGCAGCTCGTGTGTGGGAAGCCGCGGCCGAAGAGCGGGTAGCGCAGGCCAGGGAAGACGCGGAGCAAGCGCAGCGCGACGTGGGACGGACGCGGCGCGACACGGGACATGCGCAGCGCGATGCAGGGCACGCACAGCGCGACGCGGAGCAGGCCGTGGACCAGGCTGCGCAGGCCATGGCGGACGCGGCGCAGGCCACGGAAGAGGCCCACCGTGCCACGGGGGCGGGACGGACGGCCCCCGAAGACACGCCGCGCGAGGAGCAGCAGGCTGGTTCCGGCACCGCACACGGCACCGGGCACGACCGCCCCGGCCGGGACCGCCCGGGCCGAAGCGGGTACGAGGAGGCCCACGACTGGTCCGGCCGCCGCCGGGGTGAGCGGGAGTGGGGCGAGTGGGCCGGCTGGACCGGCTGGGGCGGCTGGCCGGGCGCGGCCGGCCAGCACGGCTGGGGCGACCCGGACACCTATCGTGACCTGGAACGGCTGGCCAAGCAGTTCAGCCGCGAACTGCGCTCCGCGGCCTGGCACGCCCAGGCGGTCAGCGAGGACGCGCTGCGCGACCTGCGCGGAATCCTGGACGAGACGATCGACCGGATCAAGGACGAAGTGTTCAAGGGCAAGACCCAGCCCGGCGACCCGGAAGACGGCGCCCCGCCGGCCGGCCAATGATTCTCACCGGGCTGACCCCGCACCCACGGCCGCCAGCCGTCCTCGCCCACAGCCACCCATCGCCTCGCGGTGCCGTGATCATGACTTCGCTGTGCCTAGAGCAACAGCAATCTCATGATCACGACGCCATTCGCCGCGGAGACGCGCGTGATCATGGGGTTTTGGCTGCAGTAGCAGCCAAAACCCCATGATCATCGGCGGCTGAGGCCGGCCGGGGACGACTGTGCCGGCAGCAGTCGGCCGGCCCGCGCAGCGGCTGGCGCTGGCCGGATAGCGCGCCGGGTTCGGCTTGGCGGGCCCGCCAAGTGGTGGAAAGCGTCGGCTGGCTGGCGATGGATACCGGTCAGCGGGTGAAGACGACCTTGCCGAACAGGTCGCCGGAGATCATCGCGGCGAACCCGTCGCGGGCCTGCGCCATTGGCAGGCTGCGGTCGATCCGCGGCCGCACCCCGGTCTGCTCGAGGAAGGTCGCCAGCCTGGCCAACTGGTCCCGGCTGCCCATGGTCGACCCGACCACCGAGAGCTGGAGGAAGAAGACCCGGTTCAGCTCGGCGGGCGGCGCGGCGCCGCTGGTGGCCCCCGCGATGACGATCCTGCCGCCAGGCCGCAGCGCCCGCAGCGAATGCGCCCACGTCGCGTGGCCGACGGTCTCCATGACCGCGTCCACCCGCTCCGGCAGCCTGCTGCCCGAGGCGAACACCTGGTCGGCGCCGAGTTCCAGGGCCCGGGCGCGCTTGTCTTCGCTCCGGCTGGTCACCCACACCCGGTAGCCCCCGGCCCGGCCCAGCAGGATCAGGGCCGTGGCCACGCCACCGCCCGCCCCCTGCACAAGCACCGTGGCACCCGGCTCCAGTCCGGACTTGGCGAACAACATCCGGTAGGCGGTCAGGTAGGCAGTGGGCAGGCAGGCGGCCTCCTCAAAGGACAGGCCGGCTGGCTTGGGCACCAGGTTGCCGCGGGGCACAGCCACTTTGTCGGCGAACGTGCCGTCGTAGCGCTCCGACAGCAGCGACCTGCTCGGGTCGAGGGTCTCGTCGCCGCCATGGCCCGCCCCCTCCCCGACCACCGCGTGCACGATGACCTCGTTGCCGTCCTCGTCGACCCCGGCCGCGTCGCAGCCGAGGACGATCGGCAGCCGGTCGGGGGAGATGCCGACCCCGCGCAGGGTCCACACGTCATGATGGTTCAGCGACGCGGCCTTGACGGTGACGGTCACCCAGCCGTCCGGCGGCGCCGGGTCCGGATGATCGCCGAGGCGCAGGGCGGCCAGCGGATCCTCGGGGCTGGCCTGGGCAGCGGTGACAGCAAACATGCCCGAAACGATAACGGCCGCAGCTTCCCCCCGAACCACGGGCCACCCTGGGCGGACTGTGCCATACTCAACTCCGGAGTGTGCTCCGGCACATTTCCGTGCCTTCCCCCTTGCTCGCCTCCCTCGGCGCGTTGTCAGCAGCCAAAGGACCGGAGTGGATCTCAACTCTTACGCGGACCTAGCCGTGCGCTTGGTGAACAGCACCAGTCAGGGGCGCGACCGCGGCGACGGCCTGGCGACCGTGGAGTCCTACCGGGCACTCGTGGCGGACCGGCCGCACCTGGCCGGCCGGGTGACCGCGGCCGACCTCGACACGCTGAGGTTGCTGCGCGCGGAACTGCGGCTGATCTTCGCGGCGGCGGACGGTGGCGACGCGGTGCAGGTTGCCGAACGGCTCAACGCGCTGCTCACCCGGCACCCCATTCACCAGGAACTCGTCAGGCACGACAGCCAGCAGTGGCACATTCACCTGGTAGAGAGCGGGTCGGCCGCCGACAGGCACGCGGCCGGCGCCATTGCCGGGCTGACCGGGCTGGTCACCGCGGCCGGCACCGACCGGTTCGGGATATGCGAAGCGGACGATTGCGGGCGGGCACTTATCGGCACCGGGACTTCAGCGGGAAAGCGCTACTGCTCCGACGGGTGCAAGCCCAAGGCAAAAGTGCGGGCTTTGCATGCCCACGGCAGCGGCCAGGGACCGCCGTCCACCGCCGCGGGTTGAAGGCGACCGGCGTGAACTACGCGCTGTAAGCGACGGCCCCGCAGGTCGGCGGGTTGCCAGGTTGGCCGCGTTACCGAAATGAATCCATGTGCCTGCTTCCTATGGTCCTTGACGATCATTACCATGAGCCCTACTCACGCACGGGCATAACGCCCCCGAATGCGGACCCGGGAAGAAGGTTCGAGCATGGCTGTTGCGACAAGCACGAGGCCGGCGGACGTCGGCCTCAAGCGGGAGATGGGGTTCATCGGCGCCACGTGGGCGTCGACCACCTCGATCATCGGCTCCGGCTGGCTGTTCGGCTCATGGAAGGGGGCGTACTCCGCCGGGACCGCGGCCATCCTCGCCTGGGTCATCGGTGGCGTCTGCATCATCATCCTGGCCCTCGTCCACGCCGAACTGGGCGGCATGTACCCGGTGTCCGGTGGCACCGCCAGATTCCCGCACTTCGCGTTCGGCAGCGTCGCCGGCATATCCTTCGGGTTCTTCTCCTGGGTGCAGGCGATCACCGTGGCGCCGATCGAGTGCTTCGCCGTGATGCAGTACCTGTCCTACTACTGGCACGGCGTCTTCAACGCCGACACGGGCAACGTCACCGCCCTCGGGACCTGGTTGAGCATCTTGCTCATGGCGAGCTTCACCGCGATCAACTTCCTCGCCATGCGGCTGTTCAGCAAGGTCAACAGCGGCATCACCTGGTGGAAGGTCGCCATCCCGGTCCTTACCATCATCGTCCTGCTGTTCAATATGCACCCCAGTAACTTCAACTCGCACGGCGGGTTCCTGCCGCTGGGCACCAAGGCGCTGTTCGCCGCGATCCCCGGGGCCGGCATCGTGTTCGCCTACCTCGGCTTCGAGCAGGCCGACCAGCTCGCCGGCGAGATCAAGGACCCGGCGCGGAACCTGCCGCGCGCCATCATCACCGCGATCCTGCTGTGCACCGCGATCTACGTCATGCTGCAGATCGTGTTCATCGGCGCGGTGAGCCCCAGCGCGCTCAACCACGGCTGGGCCGGACTGCAAACCAACACGGGTCTCATTTCCGGGCCGATCGCTTTCATCGCCGGCGCGGCCGGCCTCGGCTGGCTGGCGATCGTCCTGCGGCTCGACGCGTTCGTCTCCCCCTACGGCACCGGGCTGATCTACCAGACCTCGACCTCGCGGGTCACCTACGGCCTGGCCAGGAACCGGTACTACCCGCAGATCTTCGCCAGGGTCGACTCGCGCGGCGTGCCGTGGGTCAGCCTGATCATGGCGTTCCTGCTCGGCCTGGTCTTCCTGCTGCCGTTCCCGAGCTGGAGCGCCCTGGTCGGTCTGGTCACCTCCGCCAGCGTGCTCATGTACGCCGGGGCCCCGCTGTCCATGGGCATGTTCCGCAAGGTGCTGCCCGAGGCGGACCGGCCCTACCGCGTGCCGGCCGGGGCGATCATCTCGCCGCTGGCGTTCGTCATCACCGGCCTGATCATGTACTGGTCCGGTTTCGAAGTCATCTGGAAGCTCGGCATCGTGCTGGTGATCGGCTACGTGCTGATCGGCGTCTGCATGGCGTTCGACTCGCAGCGGCCGCCGCTGGACTGGAAGTCGGCCCAGTGGCTGCCGGTCTACCTGGTCGGCATGGGCATCATCTCCTGGCAGGGCCAGTTCGGGCCGAACAACACCAACCGGATCCCGTTCTGGTGGGACATGCTCATCGTCGCCGTGTTCTGCCTGGTGATCTACTACTGGGCGATGGCCACCGGGCTGCCCAGGGAAGAGATGCTCAACCTCATCAACCGGCAGGCCGAGCACAGCGCGGAGGACAACCTGCCACCCGCACCTAGGCACTAGTCCGCGCGGAGTCCTCGCCGGCGCCCGTCCCGCTGCGCGGGACGGGCGCCGGCAGTTACCGGCCGGGTCGGCGGGCCCGGCGGTAGCGCACCAGCATCCGGCCCTCGATCAGCGCCAGCGGCACCGCGCCGAACGCACGGCTGTCCACGGCGCCCGCTGCCGGGTTGTCCGATGCCAGCCACCAGCCACCTCGCTCTCGTCTCGCCGCGCGCTTGACGATCAGCATGTCCGGGCGCTCCGGGTGACGGGCGACCACGACCTGGCCCGGCCGGACGCGCAACGACCGGCCCCGGGCGATCGTTCTGTAGACAATGAGCCAGTCACCGGGGTGCAGCGCCGGCTCCATGGACCGCTCAGCCACCGCGACGCGCCAAAGTGGCCAGCGCATGTATCCCCTCCAAGTTCGGGCCCGGCCGGGCCGGGTAGTGTCGGACACCGGTATCTCATGATCCGACAGAGAGAGGGAGATCGATGAGGCTGTTCGCCCGTCTCCTGGAACCGAAGGCCACCGCCTACGCGCACTGCGACCTCCCCTGCGGGGTCTACGACCCGGCGCAGGCACGCATCGAGGCCGAGTCCGTCAAGGCCATCTGCCAGAAGTACCAGGACAACGACGACCCCGGGTTCCGCACCCGCGCGCTGATCATCAAGGAACAGCGGTCCGAACTGGTCAAGCACCACCTGTGGGTGCTGTGGACCGACTACTTCAAGCCCCCGCACTTCGAGAAGTACCCGCAGCTCCACGCGCTGTTCAACGAGGCCACCAAGCTCGCGGGCGCCGCCGGCACCAAGGGCAGCGCCGACGTGGCCAAGGCGGACGAGCTGCTCGCGAAGATCGAGGAGATCAGCAAGATCTTCTGGGAGACGAAGCAGGGCTGATCCGGCCACATCCCCGGCAGCATCAGCAGGAGGCCGCGCGGTTGCCGCGCGGCCTCCTGCTTGGCTGCTGGCCGGCGGGTCGGCGCTGGCCAGCGGCAACAGCCGATCAGGCATCATTGGCATTGGGCGAGGCGATACGTCATGAGCACCCGGTGTGGGCGGTAGGTTGCAGGCAAGAGCCGGCGGCCATCACTTCGCGAGGTGCGGTCGCCGCCGATGGAGAGGGCAGAAGTGACCGGAGAGACGAGCGGACGGGGGGCCGCGGCCCCCCCGACAGCCGTGCTGGCTGAGGGCGACCTCCCGCCTCGCGAACAGGTCCAGGACCAGGTGACGATCCAGATGCCTGCCGAGGGCGCGTACCTGTCGGTGCTGCGTACGGCGACCGCGGGCCTTGCCGCCCGCCTGGATTTCACCCTGGACGAGATCGAGGACCTGCGTATCGCGGTGGACGAGGCATGCGGGATGCTGCTCGGCCAGGCGGCGCCGGGGGCGAATCTCGAATGTGATTTCACGCTGGGACCGGACCGGATCAGCATCGCCGTGTCGGCGCTGAGCCTGCAGCCGCGACCGCCGTCGCGGGACACGTTCGCCTGGACGGTGCTCTCCGCGCTGGCCGGCAGCGCCGACGCCTGGGTGGGCCCGGGCGACAAGGTCACGGTCCTGCTGCGCAAGGTCCGCGAGTCATCGGGGTCCGGGTGACTGGCGAGACCGAGACCCGGGTGACCGGAGAGGTCGGCGCACAGGTGGCAGAGGAGATCGGCATCGGCGCTCCGGACGACTTTGACGCGCCTGCCGCCGAAACTGTCACGCCCGCGCCGAAGCTTCAGCACACCGTGCCGGACCGCGGCCGGGCCAGGGATCTGTTCGAGCAACTGTGCGCCCTGCCCGTCGGCGACTCGGAGCGGCTGCGCATCCGCGCCGAGCTTGTCGAGTTGCACCTGCCGCTGGTGGAGTACCTGGCACGGCGGTTCCGCAACCGGGGGGAATGGCTGGACGACCTTACCCAGGTCGCCACGATCGGCCTGATCAAGTCGATCGACCGGTTCGACCTGGCCCGGGGCGTGGAGTTCTCCACCTATGCCACACCCACGATCGTGGGCGAGATCAAGCGCCACTTCCGCGACAAGGGCTGGGCCGTCCGGGTGCCCCGGCGCCTGCAGGAGCTGAAGCTGGCGCTGACCAAGGCCATCAGCGACCTGGCACAGCGGGAGGGCCGGGCGCCGACCGTGGCGGAGATCGCCGCGCACCTCCAGATGAGCGAGGAAGAGGTGCTGGAGGGCCTGGAGTCCGCCAACGCCTACTCGACCGTCTCGCTGGACGCCCCCGACTCCGGGGACGACGACGCGCCCGCGGTCGCCGAATCCCTGGGCATGCTGGACGAGGCGCTGGAGGGCGTGGAATACCGGGAGTCGCTCAAGCCGTTGCTCGAGCAGTTGCCGTCCCGGGAGAAGCGGATCCTGCTGCTGCGGTTCTTCGGCAACATGACGCAGTCCCAGATCGCCAGCGAGCTCGGCATCTCGCAGATGCACGTGTCACGGCTGCTGGCCAGGACGCTTGCCCAGTTGCGGGAGGGCCTCACCGCCGACGAGTAGGGGGCTCTGTTCGGGGTGGCGGGTGCGGGGGCGAGGTGCGGGCGGCCTGGGCCTGGGGTCAGCCGGCCGGGCGGTCCGGCGGGGGCTCGCGGCCGGGTGTGGCCTGCTCGCTGCCGGTGAGCGCGCGCAGGCTGGGCGGCGACAGCAGCGCGGCGAAACCGAGGACCGCCAGCACCACCAGTGCCAGGCCCCAGTCCAGCCGGTGGCCCTGGAGCAGATAGATGCCCACGATGCCGGCGAACAACTGGGTGAGCAGCGCTGGCGTGCGGCTCCACCGGCGCGCCCTGGCGAGCCCGGCCGCCACGAAGCCGAGCGCGGCGACGGCGGCCACGCCGATGATCGTCAGCGCGATGCCGCTGTTCACGTGGTAGGACTGGCCGGCCGCGGCGTCCACGCCCGCCAGCACGGTAGCGACCAGGACCAGGACCGACTCGGCGGCCTGCACCACCGCAGCCACGCGCAACGTGGGGGGGCTATGCGGCATTTTCCTGCTACCTCCTAGCCTGAGGGCGTGCGCGCGCTGCTCATCGTGAACCCGTACGCCACCTCCACCACGCCGGTCCGGCGGGAGGTCATTACGCACGCGCTGGCTTCGGAACTCGACCTGGATGTTGTGCAGACACGCTACCGGGGACACGCCGCCCACGTTGCGGAGGGAGCCGCCAGGGAAGGTTTCGGGCTCGTGCTCACCCTGGGCGGGGACGGCACGGTGAACGAGGTGGTCAACGGAATACTCCGGGCCCGCCCGCCCGGCGCCGGCCCGGGCGAGGCCGAACCGGGCGGGGCGCCGGACAGGGCGCCGCTGTTCGCCGCCCTGCCGGGCGGGAACGCCAACGTGTTCATCCGGGCCCTGGGATTGCCGATGGACCCGGTCGACGCGACCGGGCGGATTCTCCGCTCGCTGCCCGCGGGCCGCACCAGGACCATCGGGGTCGGGCTCGCCGGCGCCCGCTATTTCTGCTTCAACGCGGGCCTTGGCATCGATGCGGAGGTCGTGCGGGTGGTGGAGGGCCTCAGAGCGCGGGGCCGGGGGGCGTCCGCGGCGCTGTACGTGCGGACGACCGTCCGCCAGTTCACCACGGTGACCAACCGGCGCGAGCCCGCGCTCACCCTGGAGCGGGACGGCCAGCCCGCCATGGACGGGCTGTTCTTCGGCATCGTGTCCAACGCCTCACCCTGGACCTACCTTGGGCAGCGGCCGGTCAGGGCCAGCCCGCGGGCGGGCTTCGACACCGGCCTGGATCTGTTCGCGATGCGCAAGCTCGGCACGCTGCGCGTGCTCAACGCGGTGCGGCAGATGCTGGGCGACGGGGGCCCGGCCGGCCGCCATGTCGTCAGCCTGCACGACCAGGATGCGCTGGCCTTCCGCGCCGTCCGGCCGGTGGCATTCCAGGTGGACGGGGAATACGTGGGCGAACGGGAACATGTCATGCTCCGCTCCATTCCGAACGCCCTGCGGGTCCTCGTCTGATT
>Ga0207665_10002959_pt1 | contig 11384 bp, 9 predicted proteins | sample LARL112metaG_FD_184351 | JGI IMG/M metagenome (GOLD analysis project Ga0207665, IMG submission 184351) | Corn, switchgrass and miscanthus rhizosphere microbial communities from Kellogg Biological Station, Michigan, USA - LAR L11-2 metaG... | ecosystem: Host-associated > Plants > Roots >...
CTGCCTTATGTCGATTCGGACGACAAAGGAATCGTCCAGCAGGTTCGCGCAGAGAAAGCGCGTGCGCCAAAACGCGAGAATGGCTGTAATTTCACAGGTTCAAGCGAATCAAAATGGTCTACCCGGCTAGGATTGCGACTAGGAAGCCCCGCACCGCAGGTATTGCAACTCTATGGGGAACCGGATTCGCGGAGTCCTAGCACGAAAGACGGCGAGCGGCTAGAATTGCTGTATTACGCCTTCGACTGGGCGGGTCTGGATGTGCCGCAAGTGATAGAAGTGCTCTGCACGGTTGCAAGCGCCGATAAACCGGGGCGGGTGGTTGAAATTACGCTGGCGGCAACGAGCTTGTAAACGGATTTGTTCAGGCCAACCTTGCAAGATACTGCTGGGGTACTTGCTTACGATGCGACGCGAACTCCGTCTGGAAAGGTAATGACACCTGTGATTGCTGTTACGTCGTCCTGCGGTCGTTCAGTAATTAAGCTGCTGGTGGCATCGACGTTGCTGACGGGTTGTGGCTCCAGCCCTGCCCCGAAGTCGGAAGAACCCGTGGCCGCAAAGCCCGCCGAACCGGCGGTTGCTCCCGAGTTGCAATCCGCCGCAGACGCGCTGCTTGGCACAGAAGCGAAAGTGCTGGCTTCCGGCGACCTCGCAAAAAACGGAAAGCAGCAGGTCCTGGTTGCGAACGTGGTGCCGAAGACGCCGAAGGACAATATTACCGGCACCATCGTCACTCGTGCGGTGATTGCGCAGAACGAGAACGGGCAGTGGTCGGAAGTTTTTCGCGGCGACGAACATTTGAAGAATGCCAAAGGCTATCTGGGCATGACGCCGATCGAGCCGGTGAGCGGCTGGCGGCTGCAATTCGAACAAGATCCACAAAAAGGATTGACGTTGTATTTAACTCCGGTGAAGGGCATGGACGACAAGCACGTTCTGCCGATCGCAGTGCGTTGGAATCCGAAAACGCAGCGCTATCAATCATTGGACCGCACATATGAGCATTTCTTAAGCGAATCACCGTCATTGTCTAACACAAGGTCGCAATTGAAGTGAGTACTGCCACGGAAAAAACTAAACACATTACCGCGCCGCCAAAGAAGGACCTCAGCGGGCTGATGCCGTATTTGCGGCATTACCTACTTTCCATTGTGATCGGCCTTGTCGTGGTTCTGCTCATGGGAATTATCGGTACTGTGATTCCGTTGGCTACCGGCGTGATCACCGACTCGCTCGCGGGAAATCCGGTTCCGTTCGAACATTCCACCATGACACACGATCGCGCATTGGTGCCGGGCCTGACCGGTTCCGCGCTGAGCCGCTCGATTCCCTTCTACGCACCTCGTAGCCGCCGAACACTGGAGATTTACTGCCTGCTGGTGATTCTGTGCGTGGCGATCAAGGGATTTTTGTCGTTTACAGCGCGCTGGAAGTTGATCGGCGTTTCGCGCGATATCGAATTCGACATCCGCAACGATCTGTTGAAACGGCTGCTCCTGATGGAACCGGAATTTTACGTTCGCAACCGCACCGGTGAATTGATGTCCCGCGCGACCAATGACTTGAATTCGGTGCGCATGGTGCTTGGGCCGGGAATCATGTACAGCGCGACGACGATTGTGACCATGATCTTCGCGATTGCGGTCATGGTAGCCCTGTCGCCCTCCCTGACCCTGTGGGTTTTGCTGCCCGCTCCCATCGTGGCCGTCGCGGTCTGGTTTTTCGGACGCACCATTCACGATTTGTATGAGCGCATTCAGGCCGCATTGGCGGCCCTGACGGCGCGAGTACAGGAAAATCTGTCCGGCGTGCGCGTGGTACGCGCCTATGCGCAGGAAGAAGCGGAACGGAAAGGATTTGACGAGCCGAACCGCGAGTACGTGGCCAGGAATATCAAGCTGATTCGCACCTGGAGCATGTTCATGCCATCGCTGCAGGCCCTGATTGGGACAACCTTCCTGATCGTGCTGTGGCAGGGTGGGCACCAATTGCTGCGCGGGCAGATTTCGCTGGGCGCATTGATTTCGTTCAACGCATTTTTGACGTTGTTGGTGTGGCCGATGATTGCGCTGGGCTGGGTGACCAATATCTTTCAGCGCGGTGCCGCATCCATGGGTCGGCTCAGCTACATTCTGGCGGCGAAGCCAAGCATCGACAACTCGGCGGCAAAGGTTGCTCCTGGAACAAAGCCGGCGGGAGAGATCGAATTTCGCAATTTAACGTTCACCTATCCGACTTCGCTAGCGGGGAACGACAGCAAAGTGAAGGCGCAGTCCAACGGGCAGGCAAACGGCTCGCACCCGGTATTGCAAAGCATCGATTTGAAAATTCCGGCGGGCTCAACATTGGCGATTGTGGGACCGACGGGAAGCGGAAAGACAACTCTGGCAGCGCTGATTGCGCGCCTGTGGGAAGCGCCGAACGGGCAGCTTTTGCTGGACGGCAAACCGCTGCGCGAATGGCCGCTGGCCACACTGCGGGGCTCGATTGGTTTTGTGCCGCAGGATACTTATCTTTTTGGCGAGACGGTGGGCGGCAACATCGCCTTCGGTTTGCCATCATTCACTATCGAGCAGGTACGCGAAGCCGCGGCCATTGCCAACCTCGACGGCGATATTCAGGATTTTCCGAAGCGCTATGACACTGTGGTGGGCGAACGCGGAATTACGCTATCCGGTGGGCAGAAGCAACGCACCGCGATTGCCCGTGCGGTGATTCGCAATCCGCGCATTTTAATTCTGGATGACGCGCTTTCCAGCGTGGACACGCAGACCGAAGAACGCATCCTGAGCCGCCTGAAAGAAATCATGGTTGGGCGTACCACCATCTTGATTTCGCATCGCACTTCCACAGTGCGCGACGCGGATCAGATCGTCGTTCTGCTGGATGGAAAAATCGCGGAATGCGGCACGCATGAGGAATTGCTGGCGGCTGGCGGCTACTACGCTGACCTGTATCAGAAACAACTCCTGGAAGAAGAGCTCGAACGCGCATGAGCGACAAGCAAACCAGCCATCACGACGAAGAAGCACTGGGCAAGGCGTACGACGCCCGCTTGATGCGGCGGCTCCTGCGGTACATGGCGCCCTACAAGTGGTGGGTGGTGCTCGCTTTGGGCCTGGTAGCAATCGTTACGCCGCTGGAGCTTGCTCCGCCCTTGCTGTTCAAGAACGCCATCGATCGCTACTTCGTTCCGGCAATGAAGGGCGCCGTAAACGAAACGCAAGCGTGGCGAGGAATCCTGATCATTTCGGCCATCTATTTCCTGATTCTGGTGTTCGATTTTCTTGCGCAGTACGCACAGATCCGCATCATGCAGCGCGTGGGCCAGCAAACCATGTACGACATGCGCGGCGGAATCTTCGGCCACCTGCAGCGCCTTCCGATGAGTTACTTCGACCGCAATCCTGTGGGGCGTCTGGTAACTCGTGTGACCACCGACGTCGACGCGCTGAATGATCTCTTTGCGGCAGGCGTGGTCACCATGATCAACGACCTGTTTCTGCTGGTCGTGATGGCGGTCGTGCTGTTCTGGATCGATGTGCGCCTGGCACTGGCCACGCTCGCCGTCTTGCCGGGAATTCTGATTGTGACCTTTGTTTTTCGCCACTACGTTCGTGAGGCCAACCGCAAGATCCGCACCGCCATTGCGCGCATCAATTCATTCCTGCAGGAATACATTTCCGGAATGCACGTGGTGCAGCTTTTCAATCGCGAACACAAGGCCATGACGGAATTCGAGAGCCGCAATCGCGAAAATATGCTCGCGTGGCGTGACGCCATCCTTGCCTATGCTCTGTTCTATCCGGCGGTGGAATTTTTGAGTTTTGCGACCATCGCCCTGATTTTCTGGACGGGCGGAATTCGCATCCTCGGAGGAACGCTCAGCCTGGGAGTCCTGACGGCGTTCACCATGTACGCGCAGCGATTCTTCCGGCCAATTCAGGATTTAAGCGAAAAATTCAATATTTTGCAGTCAGCAATGGCCGCCAGCGAGCGAATTTTTAAGGTGCTCGACGAGCCGGTAACCATAGAATCCTGCGCCGACGCGAAACGCCTGAGCGCCTCTCGCGGCGAAATCGAATTTCGCAACGTGTGGTTCAGCTATCGCAATGTGGCCGAGCCCGCCGACGAGGATTGGGTGCTCCGCGATGTCTCCTTCCGCATTTCCCCCGGCCAGACATTTGCGATTGTGGGACACACAGGGGCCGGGAAGACGACGCTGATCTCCCTGCTGCTCCGCTTTTACGATATTCAGCGCGGCCAGATTTTGCTGGATGGAGTGGACATCCGTCTCCTGGATCTGCAGGACTTGAGGCGGCATTTCGGAATCGTGCTGCAGGATCCGTTCCTCTTCACGGGAACCATCGAATCGAATATCCGTCTCGGCACGCCCGGCATTACCCGTGAAGACGTGGAACGCGCGATTGACAAGATCGGTCTTGCGGATTTTGTGCATTCATTGCCAGAGGGAATCGCCACCTCGGTCAATGAGCGCGGCTCCACGTTATCCGTAGGACAGCGGCAACTCATCAATTTTGCGCGAGCGCTGGCCCACAACCCGCGTTTCTTGATTCTGGACGAAGCAACATCGAGCGTCGACACCAAGACCGAACTCCTGATTCGCGAAGCTCTCGACAAACTGCTTACAGGCCGCACCGCGCTGGTGATTGCGCATCGCCTGAGCACGATTCAGTACGCGGATCGTATTCTGGTTTTTCACAAGGGCCGCTTGCGCGAGCAGGGCGCGCATCAGGAACTGCTGGCGCAGCGGGGTATTTACTACCGCCTGTACCAACTGCAATACAAAGAGCAGGAGCTGCAACTGCCTCAGGATGCACACGGCTCGACGGAGTTCCCTACCATCCGCGCACCGCTTCCCGCCACTGACTGATCACAAACCGCAAAATGCCAGCGATGCAAATCCTCCTATCCGCGGGCGAAGCGAGCGGCGATATGTATGCCGCAAGACTCGCTGAAGCTCTGAAGGCACGCACAGATTGCAGGATATTCGGCATGGGCGGCGAACAGATGCGCGCCGCGGGCGTTGACGTCATCACTGACTATTCAGAAGTATCCGTGCTGGGAATCACGGAAATCATTGCCCATCTACCGCAATTGATCCGCGCCATGCGCAGGCTTGTGGATACCGCCAGGCAAAGACGCCCGGCGCTTGCGATTCTCACTGATTTCCCGGGTTTTCATTTGCGGCTGGCACGCAAGTTGAAGCCACTCGGCGTGCGCAACGTTTACTATATCTGCCCGCAATTCTGGGCTTGGCGTCCCTGGCGCGTTCGTATCGTGAAGAGACGCTTCGCGCTGGCGTTGTGTATTTTTCCATTCGAAGAGAAATTTTTCGGCGACGCGGGCGTTCCCGTGAAATTTATCGGCCATCCGCTGGTGGGAAATGTGTCTCCGATATTGACGCGTAACGAGTTTTTCGCAATGCACGGTCTTAATGTGACGCAAAAATTGGTGACTATTCTCCCTGGCAGCCGCAATTCCGAGTTAGAGCGACACTTACCCGTGTTGCGAGACGCCTGCACAAAAATCCAATCGGAAATGCAGGCGCAGTTCGTCGTGGCTGCGGCGCCAGGAAGGGCCTCCTCGCTGAAACACGAATGGCCACGAAACTTGAACCTGCGTGTCATTGAGGACCAGACCTACGACGCACTGGCGCACGCAGACGCCAGCATCGTATCCAGCGGAACCGCCACCGTAGAAGCTGCGTTATTGGATGCTCCAATGGTGGTTGTCTACCGCGTGTCTCCGCTCACTGCCATTTTGGCTAAGCCGCTGGTGCGCACCAGGCACTTCAGCATGGTCAATCTGATTGCGGGTCGCGAAGTGGTGCCCGAACTCATCCAGAAAGACTTCACAGCAGACAAAGTCGCGGCCCAAGTGCTGCGCCTGCTGCGCGATCCTGCAGCAGCGGCCGCCATGCGGCGGGAATTGGCTGATCTTCGGTGCAAACTGGGCCCTCCGGGAGCGGTAGAGCGAGCCGCGGACGCCATTGCCGCCTGGCTGGCCAGGACGTCTGGCAACGCTTCGTGACCCGCTGCTATCCTATAGAGGGAGTCTCGTGGTAGCTCCCAAAGGAAATTGAACCGATGGCCCTTCTCCGCACACCTTCTCGCGTATCGCCTCTGCTGCTCGCACTGCTACTGACGAGCCCTCTCTTGCTGCCCGTCACCGCTTTGGCGCAGGATGCGGCGAAGCTGCCATTTCTCGCTGAGCACTATGATGTCTCCGCCACCCTGGATCCCTCGTCGCAGTCTTTGTCCGGCATCGCCAAAATTGATTTCCGCGCTTCGGAAGTCTCAAGCATCGTGCGCGTGGAACTTCATCCCAACCTGAACGTAAGCGAAGTGAAAAGCTCCACAGGAAAGACGCTGAATTTCGAGCGCGACAATATGAACCCGATGCTGCTAAATGTGAACCTGCCTTCTGCAGCTGCCGCGAACTCCACCGTCACGCTTACCTTTACTTATACTGGGCCGCTCGCCAATGAAGACAACAGCCCTGTGCCAGGAGTGCGCCTTGCCTCGATCTATAAAGACGGCGCGTATCTTCTGCTTCCTGCACGCTGGTTTCCGCTGACTGCTTACCCCACGAACCGCTACACCGGTACATTCCGGCTAACGGTACCGGATACCTTCGCGGTCGCAGGCACGGGCAAATCGCTTTCGCCTTCACCGGTCGCAGCCAAATCCGCAGCCGAAGGCGGACGCTTGCAATATGTATTCGAGTGCCCGAATGCCTCGCCTAATGGATCGTTTGTTGCCGGACCGCTGCAGTTGAATGCAAAACAAGCCGAAGGCGTGAACGTAAACGTATACGCGCCGCGACCGGCTTCGGCCAACGCCGGCGATTTTGCCAACGCCGTGGCCCGCTCGGTGAACGCGTTTTCCGATCTGTTCGGTCCGCTGCCTGCCGAACCGGAAATCACTGTGGCGCAGATACCTGACGGTGGTCTGCGGGAATTTTCCGGACCCGGGTTGCTGGTGCTTTCGCAACGCGCATGGGAACCGAAAATCAACGATCGCGTGATTGCGCGGCTGGTCGCGTCACAGTGGTGGGGCAATCAGGTGCTGCCCGAAACGCGTGGCGATGTGTGGATCAGCGACGGGCTCGCACGCTACTCCGAAGCATTGTATGCGGAGCAAAACGCGGGCAAGGAAGCCGGCCTGCGTGCAGTCGACGATTTCGCCGTCGGCGCGCTGATGAACGAAGAGGCTTCGCCGATTTCGCAGGCTGCGCGCCTGGTTCCCTTCACCAGCGATTACCGCTCCGTGGTGATGAACAAGGGCGCGATGATGTTTCACATGCTGCGTGCGCAAATGGGTGACGTTGCGTTCAAGTCGTTGCTGCACAGCTTCTATTCCACATACTCGGGGAAAAGCGCAACGAACGCGGAATTCGAGCAGATGGCCATCCAGCAAACCCAAGCAGCAGTGAAGCCCGGCCAGACTCCGCCGAATCTTTCCGGTTTTTTCGCACAGTGGCTGAACTCTACCGGCGTGCCGGACTTCAAACTGGAGTTCGTCGTGTACCGTACGCCGAAGGGATTTCGCGTGGTCGGAAAAATCAATCAACCGCTCGACACGTTCTCCATGCCGGTACAGTTGCGCATTGAGACGGAAGGCAATCCCGAAATCAAGACGGTCGAGGTAACCGGAACCGACTCCACTTTTACGGTCGAGACCTTCGGCCGGCCGAAACCCGGCGGCATCAAGATTGATCCCAATAACGTGATCCTTAAAGGCAATTCGAGTCTGCGGGCTCGTGCAGCAATCGCGCGCGGCGAAGAACTTGCTGAAACCGGACGCTACTATGACGCCATTCAACAGTACCAGAAGGCGCTAAGCGTGCAGCCTGGCCGTCCGCTGGCGAATTTCCGCATGGGCGAAGCGTTTTTCTACCAGAAAAATTACCAGGCAGCCGCGAACGCATTTCGCGAATCGTTGCAAGGCGTTCCGGAACCGTCGGAGAAATGGACGGAAGTCTGGGGCCACCTGTATTTGGGAATGATTTTTGATCTGTTGGGTCAACGTGAGCGCGCCGTGAACGAATACAGCAAAGCCAAACAGACCAATGACAACACTGGCAGCGCACAGCAAACCGCGGATCGATATCTGAAAAAGGCGTATAGCGAAGGTGGTCCGCAGGCCGCATCCACGGCTAAACCGGCAGGCGGCGAGGCGTCTCCGACACCCCCGGCGGCCGACGATGGCCGTCCGCACCTGAAACCTCGTCCGTAAGAATACGGCGCGTTCAAATTACCCGCGATACATAGCCCTGATTTAATCCGGCAGGCTATTTTCGAAACTAATTTACGCAGCCTTGTATGCCTTGCAACGGCAGAGCGGGAAATTGCACGGCGTGCCTAGCTTGGGGTTTGCGTACATGCGGGAGTGAATGCTCTTGGGATGTCCGCAATCACATCGCAGCGTAGCATTCGAGTATTTTTTTGCGAGCCTTTGTTTACGGACCGCTAGAGCAATGGGACGCCCAGCGCTCGAAACGCTGCGGGCATCATCCAGCTGCTTTTTCTGTGTTCGCCGGGACAAGCGGGCCACTTGGCGGAGCGCATTGTCAGGCTCGGATGGACTCTCGCCTGTAATCTTCGGCATATGACCTCCGACAGCGCGTGCAAGGCTCGGAGCTCGATTCACAGCCGTGAAGGACTGGAGATCGAATGTAACTATTAAGTTATATCACGTCATTCTACTTGGCAGAAGCGAATTTGGGCTGGCTGAATTTTACACTTCGCACGAATCCTAGCACGAATCCGATGGGGATTTCTGTTCGCGGTAGTCGTACACTCCGCGGCCACTCTTACGACCCAGGCGGCCTTCGCCGACTAATTTTTTCAACAAGCCATTCGGCCGGTATTTCTCACCCAGTGTCTCGTGCAGATACTCGAGGATGCGCAGGCGAACATCGAGTCCTACAAGATCCACCATCTCGAACGGTCCCATGGGGTGGTTCAGGCCGAGTTTCAGCGCTTTATCGATATCTTCGGGTGACGCCAGTTCAGCCTCGAGCATCGCGAATGCTTCATTGCCAATCAGCGCATTCACCCGGCTGGTGATGAACCCCGGCGATTCTTTCACCACAATCACTTCTTTGCCCATGCGCCGGCCAACTTCGCGGCATGTAGCAATCGTATCGTCTGATGTTTTGGGAGCGCGCACAATTTCGATCAGACGCATTTTCGGAACGGGATTGAAGAAATGCATGCCCACGCACAGTTCCGGCCGGTAGGTCATCTCAGCCATTTCGGTGATGGAGAGCGACGACGTATTGCTGGCCAAAATCGCATTTGGTTTCGCGAACTTATCGAAAAGTGTATAGAGCTCGAGCTTGAGCTCCATCTCTTCCGGCACGGCTTCGATCAAAAAATCAGATTCGCGGCTCACATCTTCCACGGACGACGCAGTTTCGATCCGTGAAATTGCCGCAGCAGAGTCTTCCGCGCTAACTTTGCCCCGTTCGACGCCATCATCAAACGCCTGTTTGATCCATTGCGTGCCCTGGGCAAGCATTTCCGGCATCACGTCTTCCAGTATGGTGCGGTAGCCGCCGAGCGCGGCCGCATAGGCGATGCCGCGGCCCATCGTACCCGCACCGATGACGCCTATCGTTTTCAAGTCCATCTGTACAGTCTCCATAAGAGTTGCGTGCCGCGCGTAGAGTACACGCTTACTTCACCAAATTCATGTAGGCGGTTACATCCAGCCCAAGAACCATCCGGTCGCCGCGCACCGCGATGGGCCGTTTAATCAGGTTTGGATTGCGCGACATCAACCGAATGGCTTCTTCGCGTGATGGCATGTTTTCCGCCATGCTGCGCTCGCGGTACAGTTCGTTGCGTGAATTTAAAAACGGCGTGTAATCGCGCTTCCCGATGAGCTCACTCAATTCTTTTTCCGATAACGGCTGCGTGTCCAGATCGCGCGAGTCCAATTCCGCGCCCAACTCCAGCAAGAGACCTCTTGCTTTGCGGCAGGTCGTTCAAGATGCTTTTTGATAGAAGGCGACGCGAATCTTCTTCATGGATTCTCCCGTGATTTGCCTGCGCGAGCAGGAATGCAAGTTTGATAGTGGGTTCAGTAGCGAGTTTAATGGCGCACTCAGTAACGTGGAACGGCCGGATCGATTTCGATCGACCAGCGATCAATACCGCCAGCCAGTGACTGGGCATTTTCCACGCCTTGCGTCCTCAGCCACGCTGCCACGTCCAGACTGCGCTGCCCATGATGACAATAGCAGATAACGTCTTCATCGCTGTCGAGTGCCTGCAGATTTGCGGGAATCGTTCGCATGGGAATCAGCGTGGCACCTTCCATACGGCACACCTCGTACTCCCACGGCTCGCGAACATCCACGAGCAGGAATTTGTCTCCAGCTTTTTGCCGGCGCTGCAGCTCCGCCACACTGATTTCCAATTCGCTCATTGTTTAAGCATTCTGTCGTTCACCGGCCCTGAAATTTTGGTGGACGCTTCTCAAAGAAAGCATGAATTCCTTCCAGACAATCGTCGGAGGCAAAACAGCGCATCTGATGCTGCACTTCGGCTTCCATCGCCTTGCTCAATGCATCTTTTTCACTTCCAAACAGCGTCTGCTTGATGGCGCGAATGGCGATGGGAGGACCCGCGGCCAACTGTGCGGCAAACTTCTTCACTTCTTCTTCAAGTTGCGCGCCCGGCACCACGCGGTTTACCAGTCCCAGTTTCCAGGCGGTCGCCGAATTGATCATATCGCCAGTATAAAAGAGTTCCGCTGCTTTCGATGGCCCGACCAGTTGCGGAAGAAAATACGTGCCGCCGTAATCGGGAAACAATCCCACCTTTGAGAAATTCTGGCCGAACACCGCTTCTTCTGCGGCAAACCTGATATCCGCCGCCAATGCCACATTCATTCCCGCGCCTGCGGCCGGCCCGTTTACGGCGGCGATCACCGGCTGCGGAATCATGCGCATACGCAACATCGCGCCCATTCCCGCGCGGAGAATGGGTTCCAACTGTTTCGCATCGCGCGCTTCCCTGCCCTTGCCGATTGCCGCAAGGTCGCCGCCCGCACAAAAAGCGCGTCCCGCTCCCGTGAGCACCACCACGTGAATAGCATCGTTCTTGCCGATGCGCTCGAAGGCCTGATTCAGTGCGGTGGCCAGCTCGCCGTTCAGCGCATTCAACTTGTCCGGCCGGTTCATGACCAGCTTGGCCACGCCGTTTTCGATTGTTTCGAGCAGCACTGGGCCTGCTGCCGTTGCAGTAGGTGGATTGCTCATGGCTTCCTCCGGGCTGAATTAAAAAGGCTTCGCATCGCGCGAAGTTTCGACTTTCCTGACCAGCGCGGCAAGTTTCCTGAAGTGGA
>Ga0207665_10002961_pt1 | contig 11381 bp, 10 predicted proteins | sample LARL112metaG_FD_184351 | JGI IMG/M metagenome (GOLD analysis project Ga0207665, IMG submission 184351) | Corn, switchgrass and miscanthus rhizosphere microbial communities from Kellogg Biological Station, Michigan, USA - LAR L11-2 metaG... | ecosystem: Host-associated > Plants > Roots >...
ATCGACGCGATCGCCCGGCGCCTCGGCGAGGCCCGGTGCCCGGTGCTGATGTTCGGCGACGACGTCTGGCGCACCGGCGCGGCGGCGGAGGCGGTCCGGCTGGCCGAGGCGCTGGAGGCGCCGGTGTTCGCGAGCCGGCAGATCTTCCCCAACTTCCCCACGCGGCACCCGCTCTTCTGCGGCAACTACCCGGTGCCGAAGGACTTCACCAAGACCACCGGGCTCGAGCCGGACCTGATCTTCCTGGTGGGCTGCCAGGGCGTGCACGGCAGCGTGAACGAGCCCGTCATCATGCAGATCGGGCCGAACCCGCTCCTGATGGGCCGGCACTACCCGCTGGACCTGGCCGCGCAGTGCGAGCTGCCCGAGACGCTCAAGGCGATCACCCGGGCGCTCGGCCGCGTGCCCGGCGCCGAGAAGGGGCCGAAGCAGCGCTCGAAGGTGCGCGCGTTCGCGGCCATGCTGATCGAGCGCGAGGAGCAGCTCGTGCGCGAGCACGAGCACGACACGCCGGTGCACCCCGCGGTGCTGGAGGCGCACCTGGCGGGCGTGCTGCCCAAGAACACGGTGATGGTGCAGGAGAGCTCGACCGCGCGCACCGCGCTGATGGCCTTCGGCCACGGCGGCATGGAGTGGACGCGGAGCGGGGGCGGCTCGCTCGGCTTCGGCGTGGGCGCGGCCATCGGTGCGAAGGTCGCGGTGGGACGCGACCGCCCGGTGGTCCTGCATCTTGGCGACGGGGCGCTCGGCTACAGCGCCTCGGGCTTCTGGACCATGGCGCGCTACAACACCGCGATCCTCACGATCGTGTCCAACAACGAGAGCTACCAGATCGTGCGCCACAACTGGGCGAAGGAGATGCCGGACTCCAAGATGATCCGCGAGGGCAAGTACCCCGGCCTCTGGCTCAGCGCCCCCGCCACCGACCACGTGGCGCTGGCCCGCTCGCAGGGCGTGGACGGCGAGGCGGTCACCTCGGTGAAGGAGCTGGAGCCGGCGCTCCGCCGCGGCATGGACAAGATCACCCGCGAGAACCGGCCCTACCTGATCGACGTGTCGGTGCAGCGCGAGGGGATCGGCGCCGACTCCACCTGGTACCAGGACTGGCAGCTCTAGCCGCGCGCCGGGGAGCTCGCGGCCGCGGCTAGCCGCGGTGCTGGCGGCGGATGTCGGCCAGGTGATGCAGCTCGTGGCCCGCCATCGCGTAGGCGACGGCGCGCACGCTGCGGATGGTCCAGTCCGCGGGCGCGCGGCGCTCCCACGCGGCCGCGTTCAGGCCGCGCAGGAAGGCCACGAAGGCGGCCCGCACCGCCGCGTACTCCGCCATCACGTCGCCGAGCGGGCGCTCCTGGAAGTCGGCGGCCGCCGCGTAGTGCGGGAACTCCACCGCGGTCCACATGACCGGGTCGGCGCGCGCGATGCGGAGCGCGCGATAGCCGAAGACACGCTCGGTATCGACCAGGTGCCCGACGATCTCCACGGTGTTCCACTCGCCCGGCGCCTCCCGCCGCAGGGCCTGCTCGGGCGTGAAGGCGGCCAGGTACGCCGCGCTCTCGCGGATCTGACGCTCGAGACGCTCTACGATGGGCCCATCGGCGACCAGATCGATGTAGTTGAAGTAGTACGGCAGGCACTCGTCGGCGTCCGGTCGTCCCGGTCCCAGGTCGGTATCGCGCACGGCGGGTCTCCTTACCAGCTTGGCCAGGGTGGGGGCCGACATGCCCCCGATTCTACTGGTCGGGGCGCCACTCCACCGCGCCGAAGCGCGTGTGGCCGAGGAAGTTGTAGGAAAGCGTCACGGTCTGCACCGACTGGTGACGATCGCGCAGGTCGGGGGCGCCGGTGTTGCGGCTCGAGACGAGGTACTGGATCCCGAGGGCGTGCGGGCCCCAGAGGCGGACGGTGAAGCCCACGCTGCCGCGCAGGATGACGTCCTGGCTGAAGTGGCTCGTGTCGACGCCGCTCTCCCGGTTCGAGCTGGTGCCGGCCACGTAGTACTGGCGGCCGGTCGCCTCCACCATCGCCCGGTCGCCGAAGATCAGGCGCAGGCCCAGGAAGGTCAGCGGGGTCAGACCGTAGTGATAGTCGCGCTGGGCCCGGTCGCCGACGGTGCCCGCCGCGCCGAGGCCGATCCCGCCCAGCGCGGTGCCCTGGAGCGCGATCTGGCGCGAGAGCCACCACTGGAAGACGGTGCCCATCGACACCGCGGTGGCCGACACCCGGAAGATCTGAGGGGAGAAGTAGTCGTAGTTGCCGAAGACCCCCCAGATGCCGCGGAAGTCCTCGCCCAGGCTGTAGCGGCGCCCGCCGAGCAGCCCGCGGATCGACACGTTCTCGATCGCGTCGGTGATGTCGCCCGCGTTGGGGACCGCGGTGAACTCGAAATGGAAGTAGTCGAACGGACGCTTGTACTCGTAGCCGGGCTTGCCGGGGAGCCCATAGGTGATCGAGTAGTCGGCCGCGCCCTCCTGGCGCTTCACGTCCTTGTCGATGTCGTTGTTCACCTCGTTGGTCAGCGTGGCCCCGAGGCGGAGTCGGATGAAGATCTCCGGGTTGCGGCTCGGGAACACCGCGGCGAAGCGATCCCCGAAGACGAGCCGGTTGAAGCCGGTGGGGGGCGAGATGATCGCGGCGCCCAGCTCGCGCCAGAAGCCGGGCCGCTCGCCGCCGCCCTCGAGCAGCAGACTCGCCATCCGGAACGCGGCCTCGCCGATGAACGCGCCGCCGATCGCGGTGTTGATGTGGTCGTTCAGCGACGGCGGGGTGATCTCCCCCGCGGTTTCCCAGAGCAGGCTGCCGCCCAGGCTGTAGACGAGCGACCGCCAGAAGTCGAGGCCGGCCGACCGCGCGAAGCCGAAGTAGATGTTGCCCTGATACGGGTGCCCGATCTGGTTCACGCTGAACGGATCCCGGTCGATGACGAGCGGGTGGGTCAGGTTGTCGCCGATCGACTTGAAGTTGCTCCCGTACTCCTTGGAGTCGATGAAGTGCCGGTTGAACTGGTTGAGGTCGAAGATGAAGCCGGTGACCTCGAGGGCGGGGATCGCGTAGCTCTTGCCCTCGCCGGTCTCCCAGTCGAGCTTCGGCGACTCCGCGACCGCCGCCGCGGGCGCGAGCAGGCTCAGGATCAGCAGGGCGACGAGGGTCTTCATGCTACCCGGCGGGCCCGATGGGGATCTTGGGCATCCAGTCGAGCCATTCCGCCTGCGGCTTCTCGTGGAGCAGGAAGAGGGTGCCGTCCTTCACCGGGCCGCTCCCGTCGTCCGGCGACGCGAACGCGATGCCGCCCGCCACCAGCGCGCGCAGCGACTCGACGTTGACCTCGAGGCCGCGGAAGAGGCCGAAGTTCACGTCGACGCCGCTCTGCAGCCAGAAGCGCGAGCCCAACCGCACCAGCCGCGCGTACCGCTGCGGGATGAACACCTTGAGGTGCGCCGCGGTGGCGTCGGGGCCGAGATCGGCCACGGTGACCGAGCCCACCTCGATCCCGCGGTAGAAGACGGGCGAGCCGATCCGCACCGAGCCGATCTGCCGCGCGGCCAGCGTCACGGTGAGGCCCGCCTCGCCGAGCGTGGGCGACGCGCTCTCGAGCCCGGTGAAGTCGGTGCGGTTCTTGCCACGCCCGGGCAGCGACTGCCCGGGCAGTGACTGGATATAGGAGCCGGTGAGCACGGTGCTGAGCCCGCGCACGGTGCCGAAGCCCACCTCGGGGCGGACGATCCAGAACAGCGCGCCCTCCTTCGCGAGGCTCGCGGCGCTGTGCCGCAGCCTCGCCGTCACCACCACGTGCTCGTGATCCGCGCTCAGCTCGACGGTGGTGACCTGGCCCACCGGCACCCCGCGGTAGCGGATCTCGGTCTGGTCCGCCTTCACGCCGCTCGCGTCCCGGAACTTGATCGTGATGGTCGGTCCGAACTCCTGCAGACGATTGTAGACGAGCGTGCCCGCCACGATGGCGGCGATCAGCGGGACGACCCAGACGACGGGGAACCGCCACCGCCGCTTCCGCACCGTCGCGGCCGGCAGGGGACCCGGAGACCCGGGCTCCGGGGCCGGCGGCTCCGGCGAGGGATCGGTCACGGCTGATCGCCGCGATCGGCCCAGATGAGGGCCGGGTCGAAGCTGCTCGAGGCCAGGATGGTCAGCACGACCACGGCGGTGAACGCGAGCAGCCCCGGCCCCGGGATCACGGTGGCCAGCTCGCCCAGCTTGACCAGCGCGACCAGGATCGCAAGCAGGAACACGTCGAGCATGGCCCACGGCCCGACCCGGTCGATGGCGCGGTAGATCCAGGTCCGCACGGGTCGACGGCGGTTGGAGCCGCGGCGGGTGGTCACGACCAGGAAAAAAAGACCGAGTAGTTTGAGGGCCGGGATCACCAGGCTTGCCACGAACACCACCAGCGCGACCAGGATCTCCCCGCGCTGGAAGAGCGTCTTGCATCCCTCCCACACCGTGCTCTCGGAGTGGACGCCGTAGAGGTCCATCTCGAGGATGGGGAAGATGTTGGCCGGCACGTAGAAGAGGAGCGCGGCCAACGAAAACGCAGCGGTACGGGCGAGGCTATTTGGCCGGTGGTCCGCGAGCTCGGCGCTGCAGCGAGCGCACTCGGCCACCAGGCCGGGGCCGAGCCCCTCCAGGCGCTGCACCAGGCCACAGGTCTCGCAGGCGACGACGGTATCCACGATGCCGGTAGGGCGTCGTGCAAATCCGAGGCCCGCGCCCGCGGTGTATGATGCCGGGCACTCGATGCGGACGAGAGCCTGGCCGCTCGGCGTTCTCTGGCTGACACTCGCGCTCCTCGCGCCCGGGCGCGCCGCCGCCCAGGCGGGCTCGCCGAGCACCGCGAGCCTGCTCGACTTCGTCACCTTCGACGGCATCGACTACATCCGTTTCCAGGACGAGCCCGGCCGGGCGCTGACGCGCGACGATCTCGGGATGGAGTTCGCGACCGTGGCCTGCTCGATCGGCGAGGACAACCGCACCTGCTCCTACGGCCTCGATGGCGGCGCCGCCTTCCTGCCCGCCGGCACGAAGATGTACGCGGTGCGCGGCTACGCCACCGAGTTCCGGCTCGCCGCGATCTGGCGGGATCACGTCTACCTCTACCAGGCGTGGCGCAATTCGCGCGCGCGGGTCGGCGCGGCCCTGTTCGACATCGCGGGCAAGGTGGCGACCATCGACGTCCGGATCGGCGAGCCGACCGCGGAGGCGCCGGGCAAGCCGGCGGTGATCGCGGCGCGCGCGGACGTGGACGCGCTGGTCGACATGATCGCGCGCGGGCCCGCGCGCCGTCCGCTCGCGCACGCGGTGGGGGAGATCCGCTATTGGCTCACCTTCTGGCTCGCGGACGGCACCACGCTCGGGCGCGCCTACTTCCCCGAGGCGAGCGAGGTGATGGGGGGCGTGATCGTGCCCGGCGAGTTCCGCGTATTGCTCGACCGCTACCTGGCCCGCTGAGAGCCGGGGGGTTTGTACGGTCGCCCCGGTTGCACTAGAATGCGCTCCGTCCAGGCATGGTCTCCCGGTCCTCCCTCGTCCGCCGGCTGATCCCGCTCCTCGCCGCCGCGCTCTGGCTGGCCACCGCGGGCGTCGCGGGAGCCGCGCCCGAGGGCACGCTCACCATCGCGATGCACTTCAGCCCGGTCACCCGCTGGCTCGACCCGGCAGAGGGCGAGAGCACGATCACGCCGTATCTCATGCTCGCCGCGCTCCACGACGGCCTGCTGCGCCCCACCGGGGGCCACGCCTCCGCGCCGAGCCTGGCCGAGTCGTGGGCCATGTCGAAGGACATGACCTCGGCCGAGTTCACGCTGCGGAAGGCGAAGTTCCACAACGGCGACCCGGTCACCGCCGAGGACGTGAAGTTCTCCTTCGAGCGCTACCGCGGCGGCGCGGCCCGGGCGCTGAAGGACGGCGTGAAGGAGATCCAGGTGCTCGCGCCCAACCGGGTGCGCTTCGTGTTCAAGGAGGCCTGGCCCGACTTCCCCGCGTTCTACGGCACGTTCGTGGCCAGCGCGGGCTGGGTGGTGCCCAAGAAGTACGTCGAGCGGGTGGGCGAGGAGGGCTATCGCAAGGCCCCGATCGGCGCGGGGCCGTACAAGTTCGTGAGCTTCAACCCGGGCGTGGAGCTGGTGGTGGAGGCATTCGACGGCTACTGGCGGAAGCAACCGTCCATAAAGAGGATCGTCTTCCGCAGCCTGCCCGACGAGACCTCGCGCGCGGCCGCGCTCAAGAGCGGCGAGGTGGACCTGGCCATGCTGCTGAGCGGCCCGACCGCGCAGGACATCAAGCGGACGCCGGGCATGCGGCTGGCCGCGCCGCTGCTCGGCATCTTCTGGCTCGACTTCCCGGACCAGTGGGATCCCAAGTCGCCCTGGGCCGACAAGCGGGTGCGGCAGGCCGCGAGCGTGGCGCTCGATCGCCAGGCGCTGAACGAGGCGGAGACGCTCGGCCTCTCGCGGCCCACCGGCAGCACGGTGCCGCGCGAGTTCGAGTTCGCGCTGCCGGTGGAGCCGCCTCCTTATAGTCCCGCGCGCGCCCGGCAGCTCCTGACCGAGGCCGGCTACCCCAACGGCTTCGACGCCGGCGACTTGACCCCGTTCCCGCCCTACAACTCGATGGGCGAGACCATCCAGGGCTGGCTGCAGGCGGTCGGGATCCGCACCCGGATGCGCACCATGGAGCGCGGGGCGTTCATGACCTCGTGGCGGGAGAAGAAGCTCCACGGGGTGGTGCTCACCATCAGCGGCGTCTCCGGCAACGCGGCGACCCGGCTCGAGTCCTTCGTGACGAAGAACGGCGCGTTTGCGTACGGCTCGCTCCCCGAGGTGGACGATCTGTTCCGCCGCCAGGCCGTCGAGCTCGACCGCAAGAAGCGCGAGGCGCTGCTCCACCAGCTCCAGCGCATCCTCCAGGAGCAGGCCATCCAGGCGCCGGTCTACCACCTGGGCTTCCCGATCGGGGTGGGGCCCCGGGTGGACGACATCATGGCCACCGCCATCCCCGGGTTTTACATGTCGCCCTACGAGGACCTGAAGCTCCGGCGGCCCTGACACGGGTGAGGCCGGTTGGGGTATTATGTCGGCCGGATCATAGAGACCCCCACAGGGGAGACCCCCACAGGGGAGACCCCCACAGGGGAGACCCCCCACAGGAGAGGTAGACACCCCACAGATGCGATACGAGGCGCCGGAATCGCTGGAAGGGGCGGTGGCCCTGCTGGCCTCCGCCAAGGACGCGCGCGTGCTGGCCGGAGGGACCGACCTCCTGGTCCAGATGCGGGCCGACGTCCTGGACCCCGAGCTGATCGTGGACATCAAGAAGATCCCGGAGACTCGCGCGGTCACCGAGGAGAAGGGCGGCTGGCGCATCGGCGCCGCGGTCACCGGGGCCGAGCTGAAGGAGCATCCGCGGCTCAAGAAGGTGTGGCCGGGCGTGATCGAGGCCGCGAACCTGATCGGGTCCACCCAGGTCCAGGGTCGCGCCACCATGGGCGGCAACCTCTGTAATGGATCACCGGCGGCGGACAGCGTGCCGGCCCTCATCGCGGCGGGCGCGGTCGCCACTCTCGTGGGGCCGAAGGGCAAGCGGGATCTGCCCGTCGAGGACGTGATGCTGGGGCCGCGCAAGCTCGCGCTGGAGAAGGGCGAGATCGTCGCCTCGTTCTTCCTGCCCCCGCGGCCGGCGCGCTCGAGCGACGCCTACCTCCGGTTCATTCCGCGAACAGAGATGGACATCGCGGTGGTGGGGGCGGGGGTAAGCTTGACCGTGGACGGCGCGGGTATCGTCACCGCGGCGCGCGTGTCGCTGGGAGCGGTGGCCGCGCGGGTCCTCCTGGTTGCCGAGGCGGCCCAGGCCATCGTGGGCAGCCGGCTCGACGCGGCCGCCCAGGAGCGGCTCGAGGCGGCGGCGCGGGCGGTCTGCCGGCCCATCGACGACAAGCGGGGCACCACCGAATTCCGAATCCAGGTCGCGGGCGTGCTGGCACGTCGGGCGGCCCTGATCGCGCTGGACCGGGCGAGGAGCAACTGAGCGATGGCGAAGCATCACATCGAAGCGACGGTGAACGGCGACGCGGTCGAGTTTCTCTGCGAGACGGAGGAGACGCTCCTCGACGTATTGCGTGACACGCTCAACCTGACCGGCAGCAAGGAAGGCTGCGCCTCCGGCGACTGCGGGGCGTGCAGCGTCATGCTGGACGGTCGGCTGGTCTGCTCCTGCCTGGTGCTGGGCTGCGAGGTGTCGGGCCGCCAGGTCGAGACCATCGAGGGCATGGCCAAGGGCGAGTCGCTCCATCCGCTGCAGCAGCAATTCCTGAAGAGCGCCGCGCTCCAGTGCGGCATCTGCACCCCGGGCGTGCTGGTGGCCTCGAAGGCCCTGCTCGAGCGCTCGCCCGATCCGACCGAGACCGAGGTGCGCTACTGGCTCGCCGGCAATCTCTGCCGGTGCACGGGCTACGACAAGATCGTGAGCGCGGTGATGGACGCGGCCGCGACTATGAGAAAGGGATAGACCCATGACCGAGACGAACGGACACGCGAACGGGCAGAGCAACGGGCACCCGCAGGGCTTCGTCGGCACCCGCCAGATCCGACCGGACGGGGTCGACAAGGTGACCGGGCGCGCCCGATTCGGGGCCGACTTCAACCTGCCCGGCCAGCTCATCGGCCGCGTGCTGCGCAGCCCGCACGCGCACGCCCGCATCGTCTCGATCGACACCTCGAAGGCGGAGGCGCTGCCCGGGGTGAAGGCCGTCATCACCAGGGAAGACTTCGCCGATCAGCCGTCCGAGTTCATCCCGGCCGGCGAGATGATGATGAACTACAAGGACGTGGTGCGAAACGTGATGGCTCGCGAGAAGGCGCTCTACGAGGGCCACGCGGTGGCCGCGGTCGCCGCCACTAGCACCGCCATCGCCCGGCGCGCGCTGAAGCTGATCGACGTGAAGTACGAGGTGCTGCCCCACGTGATCGACGTGGTCGAGGCCATGCGCCCCGACGCGCCCCTGCTGCACGACGACCTCTTCACGGTGGGCGTCGAGCCCAAGCCCGAGAAGCCGTCCAACATTGCCAAGCGGGTCGAGATCAAGGTGGGCGACGTGGAGGCCGGCTTCAAGAAGGCCGACCTGATCGTCGAGCGGGAGTTCAAGACCGCGCCGGTGCACCAGGGCTACATCGAGCCGCACGCGGCGCTGGCCACCGTGTCCGAGGACGGCTCGACCGAGCTCTGGACCACGACCCAGGGCCACTTCATCGTGCGCGCCCACTGCGCGCGGCTGCTCGGCCTCGACATGGGCAAGGTCCGGGTGACCGCCACCGAGATCGGCGGTGGCTTCGGCGGCAAGACCGTGGTCTACCTCGAGCCGCTGGCCATCGCACTGTCCCGGAAGGCCAAGCGGGCGGTGAAGATGGTGATGTCCCGCGAGGAGGTCTTCAAGGCCTCCGGCCCGACTTCTGGAGCCACCGTGCGCGTGAAGATGGGGGCAACCCGCGATGGCAAGTTCGTGGCCGCCTTCGCCGAGCTCAAGTACCAGGCGGGCGCCTTCCAGGGCTCGCCGGTGCAGCCCGGCACCATGTGCGCCTACGCGCCCTACGACATCGAGCACGTCCACGTCATCGGCTACGACGTGGTGTCGAACCGCCCGAAGGTGGCGGCCTACCGCGCTCCCGGCGCGCCGATCTCGGAGTACGCGGTCGAGAGCGTGGTGGACGAGATCGCCAAGAAGCTCGGCCTCGACCCCATCGAGCTGCGCATGATGAACGCGGCCCACGAAGGGACGAAGGCGGCCTACGGGCCGAAGTTCGGGCCCATCGGCCTGGAGGCGACGCTCAACTCGATCAAGAAGACCGAGCACTGGAACACCCCGCTGCGGAAGTGGCAGGGCCGCGGGGTAGCCTCCGGCTTCTGGTTCAACATCGGCGGCGAGACGTCGGTGTCGCTGACCGTGAACGAGGACGGCACGATCTCGCTGATGGCGGGCACCCCGGACATCGGCGGCCTGCGCGCCGCGCTGACCTCGGTGGTCGCGGACGAGCTGGGGGTGCCCTACGAGAAGGTGCGGCCGATCATCGGCGACACCGGCTCGCTCGGGTTCAACTTCCTCACCGGCGGCAGCCGCTCGGCGTTCTCGGGCTCGATGGCCATCGTGGAGGCGGCCAAGCAGATCAAGAACGAGCTGATCGCGCGGGCCTGCAAGCTGTGGGAGGCCAAGCCGGACCAGGTGGAATTCAAGGACGGCGCGGTGCGGCCGCTCGGCGCGCTCGCCGAGAAGGTCAAGCCGATGACCATCGCGGAGTTCGCCAAGATCTCCGGGAAGCTGGGCGGGCCGATCGGGGGCGTCGGGCGCATCAACGCCCAGGGCGCGGGCCCGAGCTTCGGCACCCACCTGGTGGACCTCGAGGTCGATCCGGAGACGGGGCGCACCACGATCCTGCGCTACACGGTGGCCCAGGACGCGGGCCGCGCGCTGCATCCGGCCTACGTCGAGGGGCAGTTCCAGGGCGGGGCGGTGCAGGGCATCGGCTGGGCGCTGAACGAGGAGTACATCTACGGGGAGGACGGCAAGCTCCAGAACGCGGGTTTCCTCGACTACCGCATGCCGGTGGCCTCGGACGTGCCGATGATCGACGCGATCCTGGTCGAGGTCGGCAACCCGAAGCACCCCTACGGCGTGCGCGGCGTCGGGGAGACCCCGATCGTGCCGCCCCTCGGGGCCATCGCCAACGCCATGGAGAGCGCCACCGGCATCCGGTTCACCGAGCTGCCGATGTCGCCGCCCAAGGTGCTCAAGGCGCTCAAGGAGCAGGGCCGCAACAAGGCCTGAGGGTCGACCACATGGCGCGAGTGGTGCTGATCGGCAACCTCGCGCAGCTCACGGGGGGCGTCGCCGAGTTCCAGATCTCGGCGACGTCCGTGAAGCACCTCTTCCAGCAGCTCGCGGAAGCGCATCCCGCGCTGGCGCCCCACCTCGAGGAAGGCGTGGCGGTCGCCATCGACGGTCAGATCTACCAGGACTCGCTCTTCGAGCCCATCAAGCCCGACAGCGAGGTCTTCATCCTCCCCCAGATCGCAGGCGGCTAGTTCCCACCCTCTTCCCTCAGGGGAGAGGGCAGGGTGAGGGGTGGTCACGTCGGGTGGTCACGTCAGAGGAGGCGATTATGGCGCGCATGGAGCCGCTCGAGATCGAGCAGGTGGACCCGCAGATCCGGCATCTGTGCGAGGAGTCGGAGCGCCAGATCGGCACCTCGGCGAGCACCCGCACCTACGCGCGCAATCCGGCGGTGGTGAAGGCGCTCGCGGACTTCCGCGCCGCGCTCGCTCGCGAGGGCACCATCGATGCCGTGATCCGCGAGCTGGTGCGCATCAAGATCGCCCAGCTC
>Ga0207665_10002963_pt1 | contig 11376 bp, 10 predicted proteins | sample LARL112metaG_FD_184351 | JGI IMG/M metagenome (GOLD analysis project Ga0207665, IMG submission 184351) | Corn, switchgrass and miscanthus rhizosphere microbial communities from Kellogg Biological Station, Michigan, USA - LAR L11-2 metaG... | ecosystem: Host-associated > Plants > Roots >...
ACGCGGCCGCCTCCTCCCCCTCCCGATCGCCCGCGCCCGCAATGCCCTCACCGACTACCGCCGCACCGCAGAGTCGCTTGGCGCCGAGCGGACGCTGCTGGTGGCCACGAGCGCCGTCCGCGACGCCGAGAACGGTGAGGCGTTCCTCGGCGAGATCGAGTGGAGCTACGGCTTCGCGACCCAGCTGCTCACCGGCGACGAGGAGGCTGAGCTGACGAAGCGCGGAGTCGGAGAGCTCGGCGCCGAGACGCTGCTCGTCGACCTCGGGGGCGGCTCGACGGAGCTCGTGCTGGACGGATTCCACACGAGCCTGCCGATGGGCTCCGCCCGCTTCACCGAGCGCTACGGCGAGGACGCTGCGGCGAGCATCGAGGCGGCGCGCCCCCTCCTGCCCGAGCTCCAGCCGGAGGACGCCGTCGGCGTGGCGGCGACGATCACGAGCATCGCCGCACTCGACCTCGGCCTCGGGGAATACGACCGCGAGCGAGTGGACGGACACGTCCTCACACGGGACGGCGCACGCGCGCAACTGGAGCGGCTCACCGGCCTCACGCTCGATGAGCGGCGCCGCGTCCCGGGGCTCGAGCCGGAGCGCGCGCCCGTCATCGTCGCCGGCGCCGCGATTCTCGTCGCGATCCTCGACGCCTACGGCTTGGAGTCGATCCGCGTCAGCGAGCGTGACCTGCTCGACGGCGCGGCGCTTGCCGCGGCCGAGCTGCCTGAGCCTGAAGAGGGAGCGGCTCCTCCCGGGGCGTACACCTGCTGCTAGCTCAGCTCTTCGGCAGTTGCAGGAGCACGCGCTTGCTGCCTCCGCTCGTCGAGACAGCCTCGACCACGGGCTTGCCCGCAGCCGCCAGCGCAACCTCGCGTCCGTCCGGCGACCAGGCGAGCGGCGCTCCGCGCCCGAGCTGATGCACCGCCCCGTTCTTCAGCGAGAGGACGGCGACAGTGCCGCTCTTCGTGCCATACGCGATCCTCGTCCCGTCGGGTGACCAGAGATAGCGCGTCACGTCGCCGGCGGAGGTCACGCGCTGGACGTGCGCCCCGCTCGAGTCGAGCGTGTAGAGCGAGGCCGACGGGCCTCCCACGTACGAGATGGTGGCGCCGTTCGGACTGAACGCCGCCTGCGGATGGTCGCGACACGGGTTGTCGACGAAGATCGCCTTGCTCCCGCTCGGGGTGATCCGATAGATGCCGCCCAGCCCCTTGCCGCATGTCTCGATCCCGGCCTCGGGCGACTGCGCGGCGGCGAGGAAGACGTGCGGATCTCGGGGCGAGACGGCGATGCTCGTGATCCTCCAGTTCACCGGGAGCCCGTGCGCCACGAAGGATGAGCCGCCGACGAAGCCGAGCTTCGAGCCGCTGAACGAGAGGAGACGGCCGTCGGACGCCACGGCGGTGTTGTTCCCCACCGTCCGCGTTTGCCGCCCGCCCGCGAGCGCCGCAACGCGGAGCTCGGTCCCGAGCGTGTAGAGGAAGAGCGGCGTGCTGCACGCGCGGAAGCCAACGGGAATAGCGCCCGAGGGCAGCGCTGCCCCGCGCCCGAGCGACGAGCTCACCTTCCGGCCGTGAACGTAGTAGACGAGTGGCCGCTTGCCCGCGACCCACAGCAGATTCGAGCTCGACGAGGCGTCGGACCGCGCCGAGCAGCTGACCGAGAGCGATGCGTCGCTGCCCGAGGACGACGACTGCATTCCGCCGCCGCAACCGGCCACGGCGAGAGCGGCGACCGGAAGCACCACCAGGGCGGAGACGGATCTCGCCACGTCCAAGATCCTACGCCGCGAACCGCAGATCGGATTTACAGGACGAGCGAGCCCTCGGCACGCTCTTCCTCTTCCTCCGGCGGCTCGTCCTCGGCGAGGCGCCGCTGCACGACCGCGCGCGAGAGCACTCCGACGAGCCGTCCGTCCTCCTCGACGACCGGTACGCGCTCGAGATCCCGCTCCTCGAGGAAGTGGAACGCCTCGTCGAGGCCGAGGCCCGCGGCGAGCGTGAAGTTCGGCGGCTCGGCGATCTCGCCGACAGCCACGGCGCCCGGATCGAGCCCCGCCGCGACGACCTCACGCACGAGCGTCTTCCGCGTCACAACCCCGAGCAGCCGCCCGCCGTCGTCGGTGACGAAGATCGCGCGCACGTCGGTGCTGTCTGCGAACGCGCGGCCGGCGTCCTGCGCGCTCGCGCCGGCGGCGAGCGTCGTCGGCTCAGGAACCATCGCATCGCGAACGGTCTCGGGGCTCATCGTGGGCATTGTCGTCTCTAGGGATAGATTCCGCGAGCCTCGAGGGCCGCGGCGACCTCGCGGATCGCCGCGACGAGCGCCGCCTGCCGGAGCGTGATCCCCTTCTCGCCCGAGATCGAGTAGACGCGGTCGAACGCGCCGCTCATCTTGTCGGCCAGCTTGTACCGGATCTCGTCGCGGTCCCAGAACAGCCGGCCGAGATCCTGCACCCACTCGAAGTACGAGACCGTGACGCCGCCCGCGTTGGCCAGGACGTCCGGCACGATCGGGATCCCGCGCTCGCCGAGGATCTCGTCGGCCTCGATCGTCGTCGGGCCGTTCGCGCCCTCGACGATCAGCGAAGCGTGCACGCGGTCGGCGTTGGCGCTCGTCAGCTGGTCCTCGCGGGCCGCGAGTACCAGGACGTCGCACTCGAGCTCGAGCAGCTGCTCGTTCGTGATCCGCTCGCAGCGGTCGTAGCCCGCCAGGGAGCCGTGCTCCGCGACGTAGGCGTGGAGGGCGGGAACGTCGAGGCCGCGCTCGTCGTACGCCCCGCCCGAGACGTCCGAGACGGCAACGACCCGCGCGCCCCGCTCATGCAGCTCCGAAGCCGCGACGCCGCCGACGTTGCCGAAGCCCTGCACGACGCATGAGCGGCCGGCGAGCTCGAAGCCGAGCCGCCGGCTCGCGTGCTCCGCCACCATCACGACGCCCGCGCCGGTCGCCTCCCGCCGGAAGACCGAGCCGCCGATCGAGATCGGCTTGCCGGTCACGACCTCCGGCACGGCGTAGCCGCTCTGCATCGAGTACGTGTCCATCATCCAGGCCATCGTCTGTTCGTTCGTGGCCATGTCCGGCGCCGGGATGTCCGTCTGCGGGCCGATCTCCCGGATCAGCTCCGAGGTGAAGCGGCGCGTGAGCCCCTCGAGCTCGCGCAGCGACAGCGAGTGAGGCTCGCAGCGGATTCCGCCCTTGGCGCCGCCGTACGGGAGTTGCAGGAGCGCGCACTTCCACGTCATCCAGCTTGCGAGCGCGGCGCACTCCCCGAGCGAGACCTCCGGGTCGTACCGCATGCCGCCCTTCGTGGGGCCGAGCACGGTCGAGTGCTGGACGCGGTAGCCCGGGAAGATCTCGATCGAGCCGTCGTCGCGGCGCACCGGGACGGTGACGATCACCGCGCGCTCCGGAAATCTCAGCCGCTCGGCGACCATCTCCGAGACGTCCGCGTACGGAAGCGCCTGCTCGAACTGGGTCTGCGCCATGCGAAACAGGTGCGTGTCCCACTCGAGGACGGGCTCCGCGGCCGACGCATCCAGCTCCGACACGGGCCGGAGTGTACGGGCCCACCTATCCCGTCGGGATACCCAGGCCGTCTGCCACGGTGCCTGCGAGCTCGCCGGCAGACATGCACGCGCCACCTCGCTCCCGCACGGCGTCGATCACGTCGAAGTAGAGCCTGTCCCAGCCGCGGGCGCTCGGCGCGTCGAACCGCTCGGGATGCCAGAGGATCGAGAAGCCGCCGCCGTTCTCCGCGGCCCAGTCGAGCAGGGGGAGGATGCGCGCCTTCGCCGCTTCCGCCGAGAGCCCCTCGTACCGCTCCGCGGCAAGCGTCGCGTCCATCACCGCGAGCGGCACCTCGACGAGGTCGGCCGGCCGGTCGCGCTGGACGTCCCACGGCCGGAAGGGATGCGCGATCCCGGCGCGGAAGCCGAGGGCGTCGGGGAAGCCGAGCGAGGTGTCGTAGCGAAAGCCGATGTCCACGAGCGGCGCCAGGTTCCGGTGCGGATCGACGCGGAGGTAGTGGTAGCGGTGGCCGACGAGAGGACCGTCGAGCTGCGCGAGCAGGGCACGCTCGCGGGCGAGGCGGTCGAGATCATCGGCGGCGAGATAGCTGCCGTGGAGGCCGATCTCTGCGCCCGTCTCGACGAGCGTCTCGACGAGTCGCGGCCGGAGCCGGTCGTACGACTCGGGAGCGGCGCCGTCGGCGCGGTGGCCGTGGCCCGCCATGACGAAGAAGGTCGAGCGCGCGTCGTGTTCGCGCTCCTCCGCGACGATCTCCTCGAACCGCCAGTTCGGATCGCTCCCGCGGAGCTTGTGGAGAGGCACCAGCGCGAGCCCGTGCGCCTCGTGCAGCGCCGGCCCCGCCTCGCGCGCCAGCGCGTGAGCCTTGAGACGCGCCGCGGCGCCGCGCATGCCGATCGGCGTCCACTTCCACGGCACGTCGACGTCGTGCGTGAGCGCGACGGCGAACTTCGCATCGCCGTACCGAGGCGCAGGCACGCCGAGCTCGCGGCGGAGCCGCTCGAGCGGAGGGTCGAGCGGGTCGAGGCACGACGAGGAGGCGAAGAACCGCCCGTGCCGGTCGCGCTCCGCACCCCGCTCCTCGAGCCTCGCGACGTGGAAGAAGGCTGCGGCTAGCTCGTCCCCCTGCGGCAGCTCGCCGCGCTCGGCCTGCTCCCAGGCCTCGGGCCGGTACGGGACGTCGTCGCCGAGGCGGAGATCGCCTGCTCCGAGCGTGTCGAGAACCCAGCGAGCGCGGCGCTCGACGCGATCGGAGATCTCCACGACGCGCGAGTGTACGGAAGGAGGGGCGACTGACCTCGGGGCTACCATCGAGCCTCGATGAGCCAGGACGCCAAGCCGCAGCGCGAGAGCGGCGGACACCACTCGCTCGTCTCGCAGCTGCGTGAGCTGACGCGCCACTCGTTCATCTACGGGGTCGGCGGCCTCGTCTCGCGTTTCCTCGCGGTCCTGCTCCTGCCGCTGTACACGCACTACCTCTCGCCCGCCGACTACGGCGCCATCGCAACCCTGATCGCCGGCTCGGCCGTAGCGACGGTGCTGCTGCGAGCCGGAGCCGGCTACGGCTTCATTCGCTTCTGGTTCGACACGGACGACCCCGACTACCGGAAACGGCTGCTCCGCACCATTTTCTGGTTCCAGATGTTGATGGCGACGCTGGGCCTCCTCTTCTGCGTCGTCTTCGCGAGCGAGATCGCGAGCTGGCTCAGCCTGGACAGCCACAAGCTCTCGAGCAGCGGCACGAGCCTCGTGATCGCGACCGGCGTACTGCTCTGGGTCAACGTCAACTACGCCCAGCTGACGAACCTCTTCCGCGCCGAGCAGCGCGCGGTCGCCTTCTCGGTTGCGACCCTCGCGAACATTGCGATCACGGTCCCGCTGACGATCCTCTTCGTCGTCCACTACGACCTCGGACCGCTCGGAGTGCTCGTCGGCAACTTCAGCGGCACGCTGGTTATCTACCTCGTGCTCGTCGCCTACCGGCGCGAGCAGCTCGGGCTTCAGTTCGACCGCAGGCTCCTGCGCGCCGTCAACCGCTTCGGCTTGCCGCTCGTCCCGTCGGCACTCGCCCTGTGGGTCACGAACTTCGGCGACCGCTTCATGCTGATCAAGCTCACGCCGGCGGCCTCCAACCTCACCCAGGTTGGCCAGTACGCGCTCGCCGTGAACATCGGCTCGGTGATGGTCCTGCTCTTCACGGCGTTCCAGACGGCGTGGCCCGCCTTCGCCTACGGGATCCGCGATGAAGGCGCGGCCAAGCGCGCCTACGCGTACGTACTGACATATCTCGTGCTCCTCGCCTCCTGGGCCAGCATCGCGCTGAGCCTCCTCGCGCCGTGGATCGTCCGCATTCTCGCCCCGAGCAACCACCACTTCTGGCCGGCGGCGGACGCGGTGCCGGCGCTGGCCTACTCGAGCGTCTTCTACGCCGGCTTCATCGTCGTCACGGTCGGGGCCGGCCGCACGAAGAACACGCAGTTCAACTGGATCGCGGCCGCTGTCGCCGCGGTCGTCAACTTCACCCTCAACCTCTGGCTGATCCCGGCCTACGGGATGCTGGGCGCCGCGTACGCGACGCTCATCGCCTACGCCGTACTCATGGTCGTCAGGACCTGGAACGCACAGCACATCTATCCCGTCCCCTACCAGTGGCGGAGGGTCGGGGTCGTGCTCGTCGCGGCAGGGGCCTTGACCCTGGCCGGCAAGCTACTGCCGAGCTCGCTGGCGCTCGCGATCGGCCTCACAATCGTCTACCCGCTCGCGCTCGCGGTGCTCGGCTTCTACCAGCCCGCCGAGCGCGCACGCATCCGCAGCCTGCTGCACAGGCCGCGGGTGGCCGCGACATAGACTGGCCGCCGATGTCGGAGAGGGGAACGGCCGTGGTCGCCGAGGTCGCATGGGTGAACGGCCTCGCGGCGATCCGCTCGCTCGGCCGCCACGGGCTACGCGTGCTCGCGCTCGACCACCGGCCCTACGCGCTCGGGTTTCGCTCGCGGTATGCAGAACCTCGTCTCGCTCCTGATCCACTCGACGACGAGCCGGGCTTCATCGCGGCGCTGCGCAAGATCGCGGACGAGACGGACGGCCCGCTGCCGGTCTTCCCGACCCACGACGAGCACGTGAACGCGATCGCGCGGCACGCGGACGCGCTCTCGGACCGGTATCGCTTCCCCTTCCCGAGCTGGGAGGTGCTGGAGCGGATCCAGAGCAAGCGCCACCAGCTCGAGACCGCGGAGGCGGCAGGGCTGCCGGTGCCGCGCACCTTCCATCCCACGTCGCGCGACGAGGCGCTCGCAGCCGGCGAGGAGCTCGGCTTCCCGGTCATCGTCAAGCCGTCGGCGAATGTCGGCTTCCGACGGAGCCACCGGCGCCAGCTCTTCCGCTGCGAGAGCGCGAGCGACCTCGAGCGCGCCTACGAAGCCGCCGCGCCGTTCGAGCCGATGGTGCAGGAGCTCATCCCCGGCGGCGACGAGGAGCTCTACACGCTCGGCAGCTACGTGAGTGGCGACGGCGAGGCGCTCGGGCTCTTCTCCGGACACAAGCTCCGCCAGACGCGCGGCTACATGGGCAGCGCCCGCATCGGGGAGGCGGTCTGGGTGGACGAGGTCGTCGAGCAGGGGCTCGCCTTCCTGCGCGCGCTCGGCTACCACGGGATCTCGCAGGTGGAGACGAAGCGCGACCCGCGCGACGGCCGCTACAAGCTGATGGAGATCAACCCGCGCCTCTGGCAATGGCACAGCCTCGCCGCCGCGTGTGGCGTCGACCTCCCCTACATCGCGTATCGCGACCTGGTCGGCGACCCGCTGCCGCCGGCGCGGATGCACGGCGACGGCAAGCGCTGGGCGATCACGCTGATGGCCGGGTCGTCTCTCGCGCTCGAGCGTCCGCCGTATGTCGACGCGGTCTTCGCGCGAGACGACCCGAAGCCGGCGCTCGTGCAGATCGGGCGCTTCGCCCACCGTGGAATCCGGCGGCTGAAGCCGGCAGCGACCGTCTCTGGAGGTGTCCTTGGCAACTGACAAGCAGGCCGTCGTCGGGCGGGTCAAGCAGTACGTCCCGATCGGGGTGAAGCGGCGCGTGCGGAAGGCCCTTCCGGACCGCTACCGCCGCCTCTGGGACCCGAACTGGCACCGCGGCACGGTGCGAGGGACCGACGCCTTCTGGGACTACCTCGGGAAGCTCCAGCTCGACTACCTCGTCGGTCAGGGCCTCCAGCCGTCGCACTATGTGCTCGACGTCGGCTGCGGGCCGCTGCGCGCCGGCGTGCACTTCATCGGCTACCTCGAACCCGGCCACTACGCGGGCGTCGACAAGCGCGCCGACACGCTCGAGCGGGCGCGCGAGGTCGAGCTGCCGCGCTACGGCGTCGAGGACAAGGATCCGCTCCTCTTCGTGAACGGCGCGTTCGAGTTCAGCAAGCTCGGCCGCGAGTTCGACTACGCGATCGCCCAGTCCGTCTTCACGCACCTGCCCATCAACACGATCGTGCGGTGCCTCGTCGAGATGGCGAAGGTGCTCGCGCCCGGCGGTCGCTTCTACGCCACGATCTACGAGAACCCGCAGGGGAAGACGTACCTCGGCGAGATCCAGCAGTCCGAGCGGGTCGTCTCCTACCCCGACCGCGACAAGTACCACTACGACCTCGACACGCTCCGGTGCGCCTGCCAGGGCACCGGCCTCGTGATGTCGTACCTGGGCGACTGGGATCATCCCGACAACCAGAAGATGGTCGTGTTCACGCGCGAGGTGGACGGTGGCTGAGAACGGGAAGCTCCGGATCCTCGGGATCGGCGACGCGAAGTCGCGCCACTTTGCCCGGTGGGCAAACCGGCTGGCGGAGAAGGGCCACGACGTGCACGTAGCCTCCGGCCGCGCCAACCCCCGCGGCGAGCTCGAGGGGATCGAGGTACATCGCTTCCAGGAGCTCGACCCGCTCGTCCGCGTCCCCGTGCTGCGGCGCTACCGCATGGCGCCGGCGCTCGCGAGGCTCTGCCGCGACGTGCAGCCGGACGTCGTCCACTCGCACTACCTCCTGCCGTACGGCTACTGGACGGCGCGCGCCGGGCTCGAGCCGCTCGTCGTCAGCCCGTGGGGGAAGGACGCGATCGTCGACGCGTGGCAGTCGCCGGAGGCCGAGGAGCGGGCTCGCGTGGCGATCGCGCCCGAGCGCGCCCTCGCCTACGTCGTCAACTCGCAGGCGCTCGAGGACGCAGCTGTCAACCTCGGCGCGGACCGCTCGAAGTTCCACCGGATCCTCTGGCACGCCCGCATCGACAACTACTCGCCCGCCAAGGCCGACCGCAGCCGTTGGCAGGCGCTCGGCTGGCCCGACGACGCGGTCGTCTGCCTCTCGCTCCGCAACTTCCGCCCCTATACGAACCTCGATGTGCTCTTGAGGGCTTTTTCAGAGGCCAGACAAGAGGTGCCGGAGCTGCGCCTCTTCTCGAGCGCCGGCGGCGGCTGGACGCGCGGGGAGTTCGAGGAGCTCGTCGCGCAGCTAGGCCTGGCGCCGTACATCGCGGTGCAGGACGTGCCCGCCGCGGAGCTGCCGTCCGTGACTGCATCCGCCGACTTCGCGGTGACGCTGGCCGACGTCGACTCCTCCCCCGCCTCGCTGCTCGAGACGATGGCGAGCGGCGTCCCGCTCGTCGTCGGACGCGCGCCGTCGATGGAGGAGTGGATCCAGCAGGGCGAGGGCGGCGAGGTCGTCGAGCGGCGTGACGTCGAGGCGGTGACCCAGGCGATCCTGCGGCTCGCGCGCGACGCCGGGCTGCGCCGCAGCTACGGCGAGCGGAACCTGCGGGAGGTACACGCGCGCTTCGGCGACCCGACCTCGCAGCTCGAGGAGGTCTACGCCGAGGTGCTCGGCCGCTGAGCTGAGGTGGCGGTCGAGCCGGAACACTGGCGGACGCCGTCGCGGCGCTTGCTGCTGCTGCGCCGCTGGGAAGTCGCGGTGCCGGCCGTCGTACTGGCTGCGATGGTGGCGCTCGTCGGGGGCGGATCCGGCTGGGCGCTCGGCCTGGCGCTCGTCCCGCTTCTCGCCGGGGCGATCCTGTGGGGGGTCGTCGGCCGGCGCTACGCGTCGTGGGGGTACGCGGAGCGGGACGACGACCTGCTCGTGCGCCGCGGCGTTCTCTTCGCACGCCTGTCGGTCGTGCCCTATGGACGGATGCAGTTCATCGACGTCGCGGCGGGACCGCTCGAGCGTGCCTTCGGGTTGGCGACCGTGCACCTGCACACGGCGGCCGCGGCGACGGACGCGCGGATTCCCGGGCTGGCGCGCGAGGAGGCGGCTCGCCTGCGCGACCGGTTGGCGGAGCTCGGCGAGGCACAGGCAGCGGGACTGTGACCTCGGAGCGCGCCGACGGCTGGCACCGGCTGCATCCGCTCTCGCCGGTGGTGCGCGGGGGGCGTGGGACGATCGCGATCGCCATCCTCCTGCTCCCGATCATCTTCAGCGGCGGGCGGATCAGCGACGCAGTGCCGCAGGTCGCGATCATCGCAGTGCTGGCCCTCGGCGGCTTCGTCTCGTGGCTCGTCACGCGTTGGCGGATCGAGGACGACGACCTGCGGATCGAGACCGGGCTGTTCCGGCGGCAGTCGCTCCGGTTCCCGCTCGCGCAGGTGCAGGCGATCGACGTCGTCCGCCCGGGTCTCGCGCGGTTGTTCCGGGTCGCCGAGCTGCGGCTGCGGATGGCCGGCGCCAGCGGCGCGACCGCGCGTCTCGCCTATGTCGGCGAGCGCGAGGTCGACCCCTTGCGCGACCGGCTCCTGGCGCTGGCGCGCGGCGCTCGCGTCCACGAAGGGATCCCGGCCGGCGAGGCCGAGCTCGAGCGGCCACCGGAGAGGGTGCTCGCGGTCGTCGCCACCGGGCCGCTCGTCGCGTCGATCCTGCTCGAGCGGGGCTGGCTGATCGTGATCCTGGCGGGGCTCCTCTCCGGCTTCGTGGTGTCGCCGAAGACGGCGGCCGCGCTCATCGGCGGAGGCGGCTTCGTCTGGGCGATCAGCATCGTCACGGTGCTGTGGCGCCGGTTCAACCAGCAGTACCACCTGACCGTTGCGGAAGGCGCGGAGGGCTTGCACCTCCGCGGCGGCCTGGTCGCGCTGACCGCGGAGGTGATCCGGCCCGGCCGCGTGCAGGCCGTCCGGCTCGTCGAGCCGTTCCTCTGGCGTCCGCTCGGCTGGTGCCGGCTCGAGGCCGACCTCGCCGGACGGCAGCGGCGCAAGGGAGAGGGAGAGGCCGAGCGAGGCCAGCTCCGGACGCTGCTGCCGGTCGGAAAGCGGGCGCTCGCATACGAGCTCATCGACCGGCTCGTGCCGGACCGGCCCCGCGAGCTGTCGCCGCCGCCGCGGCGCGTGCGCTGGAAGAGCCCGCTGCGCTACCGGGTGCTGCGCTGGGGACGGAGCGACAGTGTCGTGGCGACCGTGAGCGGCAGGCTGCGCCGCGTCACGTGCTGGGTGCCGCTGGAGAAGGCGCAGAGCCTCCGCCACGTGCAGGGCCCGGTGCAACGGCGTCTCCGGCTCGCCAGCGTCCACGTGGACACCGCGGGCAAGGGCGTCCACGCGACGCTGCGGGACCGGGACGCCGGCGAGGCCGCTCGGGCACTCGCAGACTTGACCGATCTCGCCCGCGCGGCGAGAAAGCGGGCAGCGGCCGCGTAGTTCGTTTCATCCGGTTCGGATGGGGCGCCGAGCCCGCCCATACCGAAAGCTGACGGGGCCGTGGGCTGGGTCGATCTCGAACTGGTGCTCATCTCGCTCGCGGCGATGCTGTCGCCGACGACGCTGACGTTCTCGGTGCTCTCGCTCGTGCTCGCGAAGCGCCCTCTCCGCACCGGTATCTGGTTCTATCT
>Ga0207665_10002965_pt1 | contig 11373 bp, 10 predicted proteins | sample LARL112metaG_FD_184351 | JGI IMG/M metagenome (GOLD analysis project Ga0207665, IMG submission 184351) | Corn, switchgrass and miscanthus rhizosphere microbial communities from Kellogg Biological Station, Michigan, USA - LAR L11-2 metaG... | ecosystem: Host-associated > Plants > Roots >...
CAGACTGCACGGCATCCATCCACCGCGACCAGACGAATGTATCGGGCGAGGCGACCGCACTCATCTGCGACAGGATCGAGCCGGGATAGGGATCGGAAGCGGCGGCCGGCGGCGGAACCAGCGTCACCAGCGCATCGCGAAACGGGCTTTCGTCCGGCCGGAAGCACAGCGGTGAGCCGAGCAGCACGAGGCCCGCGATGTTGGAAGGGGAACGGGTGGCATGCAGCCCCGCGAGCGTGCCGCCGAGCGAATGTCCCAGCAGCACCGGCTTTGGGTTCCCTGCTCCATCGGCGATGATCTTCAGCGCTGTCGCGATGGCCTCGCTGCAATCGGCCATGCCGACACCGCAGGTCGCTTGCGATGCCGGCAGCCATTCCAGCAAGTGGACGTGCAGGCCCGCGGCAAGGCAGCGCCTGATGACGCTGACCTCGCCGGTGAGGTCCCAGATGTAGGGCCGCTTGATCGGCGCCGCCACGATCAGCACGGGACGGGTTTCCGTGCCGGAACCATAGTCGCGCAGGCGCCAGAACGCGCCGGAGGCGATCACGCGATAGGGTGTTTCATCCGGGCCGAATCCGAGCGAGGCAAGGGCATTGCCCTGCAGGCGGCGGAACGCATCGACCACGCTGAACTGCATGTGCCGGACGGTGACCACGAACGGCGACGCAGCGCTCGCCCGGTCGTCCGGATGATCTCGTTCCGTCGTCGCGGTTCTCGATAATTGTGCTGTGGAGGTCATCACGCCAGTCCTCCCGAGGAAGCGCGCCAGTCAACGACGACTTGCCATGCGCGTCAATGATCCATCGGCTGGGCCGGCAAGCTGGTCCGCCGGGCCGCACGAGTTTGTCTCGCGCGTCGATTTCGCGTTTGGCCGGTCCCAGCCCGCGTCCGATCGCCGCGATGGTTTCACCGGATATGGCGACGTCGGCCTCGAACACATCGCTCGCGGTCGCGACGCCCCCTCCCCGGATCATCAGATCATGGACGGACTCGGTCATGACGATCTCCGTTACGCTGGCGTCTCGGGCGGCGGAATGGCGCCGGTGCGGCTGGTGATCAAGCCGTAATGTTCGACGCGCCGGTGGCGGGCGAAGTCGAAAATCGTCTGCTTGCCGAACACGGTGTCGTCGAGGTCGCAGGCGTGCATCAGAAGTTCGTCGTCCTCGGTCCTGGCCTCGGCGACGATCTCGCCATCCGGATTGACGATGATGCTGCCGCCGATCATCGGAAAGCCATCCTCATTGCCGGCCTTGGCGACGGCAATCACCCAGCAGGAGTTCTGGTAGGCGCCGGCCTGCACCGAGAGACGGTTATGGAACAGCCGCTTCTGTGGTCCCTCGGCATCCTTCTGCGCGTTCACCGACGGGGTGTTGTAGCCGATCAGCACCATCTCGACACCCTGCAGCCCCATCACGCGATAGGTTTCCGGCCAGCGCCGATCGTTGCAGACGGCCATGCCGATGATGCCGCCAAAACTGCGCCAGACCGGAAAGCCGAGATCGCCCGGCTCGAAATAGCGCTTCTCCAGATGCTGATGCGTGCGCTCCGGATCGAACTCGGAATGCCCGGGCAGATGCACCTTGCGGTACTTGCCGATGATTTTGGCGTCGCGGTCAGTCAGAATGGCTGTGTTGTAATGGTGACCATCGGACGTGAGTTCGGCATAACCAAAGCTCATGGCCATCCCATGGCTCGCGGCGCGCTCGAACAGCGGCCGCACGGCGTCATTCGGCATCTGCCGCTCGAACCAGGTGTCGACCTCGGCCTGATCCTCCATGTACCAGCGCGCGAAGAACGTCGTCAGCGCAAGCTCCGGATAGACGATGAGGTCGGCGCCCTTCCCCTTCGCTTCATCCATCAGCGCCAGCATGCGCCGAACGACAGTCTCGCGTCCCTCGGCGCGCTGGATCGGGCCCATCTGGGCGGCGGCGACGTTGATCATGCGCATGGCGCTCATTCTCCTTTCAAATCGTACGGTAGCGTACATCCAATGCAACTATCATGGCGGCACAATAACCAGCTTGCCAATGGATATGACGGCATGACACCCGACACGCTCTTCCTGCTCCAGCCCGGTTTCGAAGATCCAGCCTATCCCGGCCGGCGCTTCTATTGCTGGCATTGTGCTGTCATCGAGGGCGTCCTTGGCTCATTTCCGCAGTTCGCCGAACAAATCGCCGTCGAACGTATTGCGTGGCCGCGGCCCAGGGAGGCCGTGATCACCTTGGTCGGAGAGGAAAACCAATCCTTGCCATTGCTGGTCTTGGCGCCTGATGCAACCTCGGTTCATCAGACCGGCACCTACAATGGTCGCGCCCTCATCGCAGACAAGGACAGGATTCTGGCGGCGCTGTCGGAACGCCACGGCTTTCCCGATCCGCATCCGTAATTCGCATCGGCGCGCTCGTGCGCAGATGAGATGACAGGCAGGTTGGGCTAAAGGCGCGCCTCTTGCGCGCCATGCCCACCATCTCACCGCGCAAATCGTGGGGTCAATGGTGGGCACGCCAACGGCCAGCGCTTGGCGCCGGTCCGTTGACTTTGCCCATCTACAGACCGATTGCACGACGGGCAGTTTGCGCATGTTCGCCATGCGAGGATTGCCCGTCGTGCCAATCTGCCGCACCGCGAGGTGCTTGTGGTGTCGGGCAAATCAGAAGCATCTTCTCGCCTGTCCCGCGCTCATTGAGGGGCGCTTCGCGGTCGTCACGAACGTTGAGCGCGGGATGCGATGGACGCGACAGTTTCAGGCGCTTTTGCGCTGAGACGATTGAGACTGCTGCGGACGGTGAAATCGCGTGGTCTTGGTGCCCCGACGCTGGCACCAAGTTCGTGGGCCGCTCCATGAGCGGCTCGCGGGCGACGGGGGCAAGAAAGCCCGGTCCCCGGGGAGAGCGCGTATAAGTCGTAACACCATCGCGCAGGGAAGGCCGGATGTTTCCACCTTCACCTGTGGTTCCTTCCCCGTGCTTTTCTTATGCACGGGGAGCCGCGGGTGCGGCGGGCACCCGGCCTTCCCTGCGCCCTCTGTTTCCAGAGGGACAGAATCTCCTGCAAAGCTCGGACGCGATGGCGCCGCGAGAAGGCTGAGGCTCGTGTTGCAGACTACGCATCGCAATCTCCGCTGTCATGCTCCGCGAAAGCGGGGCATCCAGTATTCCAGAGGCGGCAGTGCTTGAGCGGAGAGGCCGCGGCGTACTGGATCGATGTCCCTGGGCCGTATATCAAGCCGGGCGATGACATCGGTAGAAGCTGCTGGCTCCCGTCGCCAGGGACGACAGCCACCCTACGGCGCATGAAGTCTTGGCCGCTCCCGCGTGAACGACAATCGGCCGCGCTTAAAACCCCAGAGCGGCTGCGCCAGCGTCGCGATCGTCTCGGCCGGATCGCGCGCGTCGATGCAGACGAGATCGGCAAGGCGACCGACCGCGATGCCGTAGTCATCGTGCCGCAGGAGCTTTGCGGCGGCGCTCGTGATCATGTCGAGGCACCCGGCGAGATCGTCCGGCCGCGCGACATGACAGACATTGGCGTAGAGATTCGCCATCCGGATCAGCGAGCCGTCGCCATAGGGCGTAAAAGGATTTTGGACATTGTTGGTCGAGATCGAGCACGTGACGTCCAGCTTGCGCAGCGGTTCGAGCGGCACCACGCCGCGCGGCACTGCGTGATCGTGACGCCGTCCCATCAGGTGCAGGTCGGTCGAAGGCAAGACCGTGACCGCAACGCCGGCATTCGCCAGTTGCGCCGCGATTGCATTGAAGCGCGCGGGCGGCAGCAGCGACATCTGGGTGACATGCCCGACCGCGACCCGCCCGCCCCAGCCGTGTTCGTCGGTCTTGCGACACACGTATTCGATCTGCATGCACTCGGTGGTTTCGGCGAGATCGAGATGCATGTCGATCTCGGCATCGAATTCGCGCGCGATGGCAAAAATGCGATCGATCTGGCCGCGCGGATCGGTATCGAAATAAGGCGCCGCGCCGACTGCCCGGGCGCCACGGCGCAGGCCTTCGATCAACAGCGCCTCGGTGCCGGGATAGTTGGTGAGGCCCTCCTGCGGAAACACGCAGATTTCCACGTCGAGCGCCCAGGCGTAATCGCGCGCAAGCTGGCTGATCGCCTCGTAGCCGGTCATGCCGATCCCGGGGTCGAGCTCGACATGGGTGCGCATACGCATCGTGCCATGGGAAATGCAGCGCTCGAGCGTCTGCTTCGCGCGTGCATAGACATCCTCGGCGGTGAAGTCGCGCTTGGCGGCGGCGGTCTGCCGCGCCGCCTCGGCCACCGTTCCCTCCTCGATCCGGCAGCGGTCGAGAATGCAGGTCTTGTCGAGGTGGATATGGGTTTCGATGAGCCCGGGCACGACGAGGCAGCCGGCGGCGTCGATCTCGTGCGCATCGGCCTGAAGATCTCGTTCGATCGCAGCAATCGCGCTGCCGGCAATGCCGATGTCGACGCGATGAAGCTCGGTATCGCGCAGGACGCGGGCGTTACGGATGATCAGGTCCATTCAATGAGCCGGTGCAGTCCGAGGTTTCTCGAAAGGTCCTTTCATCGCGCCGTGGCGCGCCGTCATGTCAAGTCCATTTCGCTGCGGACGCACGGCATCCGCATGCCCGCTTCAGCGCGTCTTTTCATCGCCTTACGCAAATCCTTGCGCGCGGCGCCCAGCGTGACCGATCGTTTAAGCGGCAACATGATTATTTTTTGCGCAGTCGTTCCGAGCTGCGCTCATTTGGCGGCCGTGCCTGTCGTCGCCAAATCGCTATCGATCTGACGTTGCTTGCTGATTCCAGGCGACCCGCCCTCGATGAGGGGTTGGCATGGGCTTTGCGAACACATGGCAGCATTCTGAATTCCGTGGCCGGTGCATGGCATTACCCGCAGCTCTCGAACTCGTCTCCGTCACCAAGCGCTATGACGCGACCGTTGCCGTCGATACGCTCGATCTGAAGATTCCCGCCGGCACCTATTGCTGCCTGCTCGGACCATCGGGGTGCGGAAAGACCTCCACCCTACGCATGATTGCCGGTCATGAGGCGGTCAGCGAAGGCGACATCATCCTCGGCGGCCACAATGTCACCGATCTGCCGCCGGCCAAGCGGGGCACGGCGATGATGTTCCAGTCCTATGCGCTGTTTCCGCATCTGACCGTGCTCGACAATGTCGCCTTTGCCCTGAAGATGCGCGGCATCGACAAGAAGGCTCGCTACAAGCGGGCCGGCGAACTGCTCGAGCTGGTCGCGATGACCCCGTACGCCGGCCGGCTGCCGTCGCAGCTCTCCGGCGGACAGCAGCAGCGCGTCGCGCTGGCGCGCGCTCTCGTCACCGAGCCCCAGATCCTGCTCCTCGACGAGCCGCTCTCCGCGCTCGACCCGTTTCTCAAAGGACGGATGCGCGCGGAGCTGAAACGGCTGCAGCGTGAGCTCGGCATCACCTTCATCCAGGTGACCCATGACCAGGAAGAGGCCATGGCGCTCGCCGACCATGTCGTGCTGATGAATGCCGGCCGCATCGAGCAGCAGGGCTCGTCGCGCGACATTTTCAACCGCCCGCGCACCGAGTTCGTCGCCAAATTCATCGGCGGACATAATGTGCTTGATGATGCCGGCCAGCGCATCGCGGTGCGGGCCGATCATCTCGCCGTCGTCCCCGTCGCCGACGGCGTCATTGGCGCGCCTGCCCGCCTGGTCGATGCCGAATATCTCGGCTCCTACGTGGCGCTGTCTCTGTCCCTCGATGACGGTACCAACCTCTTCGCCCATGTGCCCGAGGATGTGTTCGACGCGCATCCGTTCACGGCGGGCGATCGGGTGCTCGCGACCTGGGACCCGGCCAAGGCGCAGCCCTTGCAGTAACGACACCATCCGATCCGGCCGCCTTCAACAACACAAGACATAACCGAGAGGAGTTAAGCACCATGACCGAGACGACCCGAAAGACTGTGAGCCGCCGCACGCTGCTGAAAGGAACCGCTGGTCTCGCTGGCCTTGCCGCAGGCTCCGGCATCATCGGCGCGCCCTATGTGAAGTCGGCCGATGCCAAGGTGCTGCGCTATCTCGGCACCGCCGTCAACGAGGGCGACGACATCTCGAAACAGTGCCTCAAGGATACCGGCATCAAGATCGAATACATCACCGCCACGACCGATGACGTCACCAAGCGCGTGATGACCCAGCCCAATTCCTTCGACGTGCTGGACACCGAATACTTCTCGCTGAAGAAGCTGGTGCCGTCGGGCAACATCCTCGCGCTCGATGCCAAGAAGATCAAGGAATTCGACAACATCACGCCGGTCTTCACCAAGGGCATGACGCCCGGCGGCAAGAAGATCGGCGATCAGGGCACCGCGCCGTGGAAGGTGCTCTATCTCGAAGGCAAGGACTCCAAGACGTTCTCGAAAACCGCGACCGAGTTCGTGACCCTGATCCCGACCGTCTACAACGCCGACACGCTCGGCATCCGTCCTGATCTCATCAAGCGCCCGATCGAATCCTGGACCGAGCTTCTGAATCCGGAGTTCAAGGGCAAGGCCTCGATCCTCAACATTCCCTCGATCGGCATCATGGACGCGGCCATGGTCGTGGAGGCCACCGGTCAGCACAAATATGCCGACAAGGGCAACATGACCAAGGAAGAGATCGATCTCACCATGAAGATCATGACCGAGGCGAAAAAGTCCGGTCAGTTCCGCGCCTTCTGGAAGGATTTTAACGAGAGCGTCAACCTGATGGCCTCAGGCGAGACCGTGATCCAGTCGATGTGGTCGCCGGCCGTGACCAAGGTGCGCTCGATGGGGATCGCCTGCACCTTCCAGCCACTGAAGGAAGGCTATCGCTCCTGGGCGTCGGGCTTCTGCGTCTCCAAGAGCGTCTCCGGCGAAAAACTCGACTGGGCCTACGAGTTCGTCAACTGGTTCCTGTCCGGCTTCGCCGGCGGCTATCTCAACCGCCAGGGTTACTACTCGGCGGTGCTGTCGACCGCGAAGGCCAATATGGAGCCGTACGAGTGGGCCTACTGGATGGAAGGCAAGCCGGCCGAGAAGGACATCAAGGCCCCTGACGGTTCGCTGCTCGAAAAGGCCGGCGCGGTGCGCGACGGCGGCTCCTACGAGGACCGCATGGGCGGCGTTGCCTGCTGGAATGCTGTCATGGACGAGAACGACTACATGGTCCGCAAGTGGAACGAGTTCATCGCGGCGTGACCGACGTTCCGACCGATAAGGAACTTGCTGCGATGCCCGGGCCAGTCCCGGGCATCGACGGCGCACGCGCCTTTCAGCCCCGGGCCACACCAGCGGATCGCGCCAGAGCGCTGCTGCGGCCGGGTTTCTCGCCCTCCTTCATCTCCTGGCTCCAGGCCGGGCCGATGATGCTGGTGTTTTTGGCCTTCTTCCTGGTTCCGCTGGTCTTCGTCGTCATCGTCTCGTTCTGGGACTACAATGAATACCAGTTGCTGCCGGCCTTCTCCGGCCGCGGTTACACCGACACCTTTGAGGGCTGCATCGCAAAGCTGCCCGAACTCTGCACCATCGGCCGGACCTATCTGAAAACATTAGAACTCTGCTTCCTGGTCTGGGCGATCACGCTCTTCATCGGCTTTTGGGTCGCCTACTTCCTCGCCTTTCATGTGACGTCGAAGACCTGGCAGATGGGTCTGTCGCTGCTGTGCACCATCCCGTTCTGGACGTCCAACGTCATCCGCATGATCGCCTGGATCCCGCTGCTCGGCCGCAATGGGCTGGTCAATTCCGCGCTGGTCGACATCGGCCTGGTCAAGCAGCCGGTGGAATGGCTGCTCTATTCCGAATTTTCGGTGGTGCTCGCGCTGGTGCACCTCTTCACCTTCTTCATGGTCGTGCCGATCTTCAACTCCATGATTCGCATCGACAAGGCGCTGATTGAGGCGGCCTATGACGCCGGCGCGTCAGGATTCCAGACGCTGGTCAACGTCGTCATTCCCCTGGCAAAACCCGGCATCGTCATCGGCTCGATCTTCGTCATCACTATCGTGATGGGCGACTTCATCACCATCGGCGTGATGGGCGGCCAGCAGATCGCCGCCGCCGGAAAGATCATCGAGACGCGGCTGAACGCGCTGCAGTTCCCGGCGGCTGCGGCGAACGCCGTGATCCTGCTCGCCATCACCTTCCTGATCATCTCCATGATGTCGCGCATCGTCGACATCCGGAAGGAGTTGTGATCATGAAGGAGGGACGCTCGCGCGGCTTCTACGTGTTGTCAGCCTTTTTCGCGGCCTATGTACTGTTTCTCTACGGCCCGATGCTGGCGATCTACATTTTGTCGTTCCAGGGACCGCAGGGCGGTCTCACCTTCCCGATGAATGGCGCCTCGTTGTTCTGGTTCACGAAGCTCACGCAGGGTACTGGCATCGTCGATCTCGGCGCGGCCTTCCGCCGTTCGCTCGCGCTCGGCTTTGTCGTGATGGCGCTCACCGTCGTGTTGTCGGTCGCCGCCGGCATGGCATTCCGCCGCAAGTTCAGGGCGCAGAGCATCCTGTTCTATTCGGCGATCGCCAGCCTGATCGTTCCCTCGATCATCACTTCGCTCGGAATCTCGCTGGAGTTCCGCATCGTCGACGACCTGATCAAGGCGCACTGGAACGACAGTTTTGAGACCTCGATGGGCCTGTTCACATCGGGCCTCGGCGCGCATCTCACCTGGACGCTGCCGTTCGGGCTTCTGATCATGTTTGCGATCTTCAACCGCTTCGATCCCCGCCTGGAGGAGGCCGCGCGCGACCTCGGCGCAACGCCCTGGCAGACCTTTCGCCATGTGGTGCTGCCGATCATCCTGCCATCGGTGATCGGCATCGGCCTGTTCGGTTTTACGCTGTCCTGGGATGAGCTGGCACGGTCGAGCCAGGCCATCGGGCCGGTCAACACCCTGCCGCTGGAGCTTCAGGGCCTCACCACCACCGTCACCAAGCCCGACATCTATGCGCTGGGCACAGTGATTTCGGCGGTCTCGTTCGCGGTCATCACGCTGGCGCTCGGCGCCATCCATTTGATCAACAAGCGGCAGGCCGCCAAGGGCTCGGATGCCGGCAAGGGGCTGGTGTGACGTGGGCCGATAATCAGAGCCAAGTCGCCTGGTGCCCGACTCGTGCCGGATACATCGTGACGTATTGGACGATGCGCGGGCGCCGCGCACGATTGGGGCGGCTGCCATGCGGCAGGGCATCATGCCGTCTAGTCTGCGATGGAAGCCCGGGACGCAGGTGAAGGCGCCCTGCTCGGCCGCCGTGTCGGTGAGATACAGGATGCCCCCGAGACTGAACGGGACAGGCGGGGCGATGCTCCTGTCCCAATGCAGGTCCGGCCCGGGAAACTGCCAGCCCGGCCGCTCCGGGACGTTGAAGCCCACCCGATCGGTGCTCACCCACACGTCAGTGTTCCAGAGCTGGGCAAAGGCCTTGTGAATCCGCCGAGAGTTTCGGACGGCAGTGAATGCCGGATGCTGGAAATATTGCACCATGATGCCGTTGGCGCGCCGCCGGTACCACGATTCCGGATCGTCGGCCGTCGCGCCGAGATGCGTGAGAATGGCCGACACGGCCGCCTCGCGGGTATCAGGCGTCACGGCATCGGGGACGACGACGTAGCCGTGTTCATCCCAGAAGGCGAGATCCTCTGCCGACAAGACCGGGGCAGTGGTCGCGATCTCCGCGAGGTGGCGACTGATCTCCTCGGGATAGCCGCCTCCGGTCTCGGCCGCATTGATGCGGGCGACCTGCACGGCGGTCAGTGCGCCGGCCGTGGCGATGATCCAGCGCTCGAACTCCTCGAAAGTCGGTCCGGTGTGTCCCACATATTGCATCGCCTGCTCGAGGCCGACGCCGAGCGCATGGAGCACCAGGCGATCGAGATGGAAGGCGGCAGGATCATGGCGCCGTCGGCCATGGCGGGCGCTCGACCAGGTTTCCCTCAGTCGCAGCACACCGAGGATCCCAGGATCGTTCGCCAGGTCCATATCACCTTCGAAATAGCGATCATCCCCGCCACAACCAGAGCGCGCTTTGAGCGGCGGGTCAAGACGCCGCTCTGTCCACGCTTCCGGCAGTGTATCCGGTCGCGCCGCGTCCCTCGCCGTCAGTTGCGACGAAATTCGTGCCTCACCGCGCAGCCCACAGCATGCCCCGGGTCATCAGCGTACGAATTTCGGGCACGTCGAGCTCGTAGGCGCGGTGGCCGAGCGAGGAATAGAACACCCGCCCCTCGCCAAAGTGCTTCTTCCACACCACCGGCATCACCACGCCCCTGATCCAGGGCGCATGCTCGCCGGAAAAAGTCGTGGTCGCCAGCACCTCGTTGGCGGGGTCGACATGCATGTAATACTGCTCCGAGCGGTGCTCGAAGCTGGAGAGCCCAGCCACGATCGGATCGTCCGGCCTCGTGATATCGACCTTGTAGTCGATGATATTGCCGGGATGGGCCACCCACTGGCCGCCGCACATGAACTGATAGTCGACCGCATCGCGGAACGCATCGCACATGCCGCCATGATGGCCGGCGAGCCCGACGCCAGCTTTCACGGCCTCGCAGAGCGCGGCGGCTTCGGCCTTCTCGATCTTCGCCATGGTGTAGATCGGGATCACCAGCGCGTAGCTCGCAAGCTCCGGATCGAGGAAGGCCGAGGTCTGCGTCTCCAGGCGGACCTCAAACCCTTCCGCGGTCAGCCAGCCGCGGATCATGGCCGCGCACAAATCGGGGTCATGGCCGGGCCAGCCGCCCCATACGATCATCGCCTTTCGTGCCATTTCTTGATCCCTTCAGTCCAATTGCCCGTCCGGAAGTCCTGCCGGCAACATCGCCGGACGCTCGACCGTCGTCTGCAGCTTGATGCGCGCCCCCTTGTCGGACGAGATCTGGAACGCCTCCATCGCCTCCAGCGCATGCAGCGCCAACGCGCCGCTGGCCCGATGCGGACGGTTGCCGAGGATGGAAGCGGCCATGTCGGCGACACCGATCGAGCGGAACTCGCCCTCTGTGTGGGCATGGCTGTGGGGCTGCGTCTGCCAGTCGCAACCGGTCTTCGCCGTCATCACATTGCCGCCAAAGCGGTTGGGATCCGGCACCAGCAGGCTGCCCTCGGTGCCATAGATCTCGATCGGCGCATGCATGTGCTTTGGTACGTCAAAGCTCATGCAGATCGAGATCACTGCACCGGACACGAACTCCAGCGTGCCGGCGACATGGGTTGCGACCTCCACCGGAATCGACGTGCCCTTGAGCGGGCCATTGCCGACGATGCGTTCATTGCGCGGGCGGCTCGCCGATCCCATCACGCTGGCGACCGGGCCCAACAGCTGGATCAGGTCGGTGATGTAATACGGACCCATGTCGAGCAT
>Ga0207665_10002966_pt1 | contig 11372 bp, 9 predicted proteins | sample LARL112metaG_FD_184351 | JGI IMG/M metagenome (GOLD analysis project Ga0207665, IMG submission 184351) | Corn, switchgrass and miscanthus rhizosphere microbial communities from Kellogg Biological Station, Michigan, USA - LAR L11-2 metaG... | ecosystem: Host-associated > Plants > Roots >...
AAAGCTGCGCCTGCATATCGACTGGCTAAACTTATCATCAAGTTCATTAACAATCTGGCAGGCGCGATCGACAGCGATCCCAGTATTCGCGGCCGCATGAAAGTAGTTTTTCTTCCCGAATACAATGTTTCGCTGGCAGAGCGCCTGATCCCGGCAAGCGATGTGTCCAACCAGATTTCGACCGCGGGCTACGAAGCGAGCGGTACCAGCAACATGAAGTTCATGATGAACGGAGCGCTTACAGTAGGAACTCTTGATGGCGCGACCATTGAGATGGCCGAGGAAATGGGGAAGGAGAATCTCTTCCTGTTCGGCTTAACCGTTGAACAGGTGCAGGGCAGTCAAGCCTGGTACAACCCTCATTGGCACTACGAGCACGAGCCAGAAGCAAGGAATGCTTTAGATCTGATCTTCTCCGATTACTTCAGCGGCGACGAGCCGGGAGCCTTTGATCCGATCCGGGATACGTTGCTGACTCACGGTGACCACTACATGCACTTGGCGGACCTCACCTCTTACGTCCAGGCTCAGGACCGGCTGGGCGACCTTTATTCGCACCCCAGTGAATGGGCCCGAAAAGCCATTTTGAACGTGGCGAGTTCAGGAAAATTCTCAAGCGATCGCACGATTCACGAATACGCAACCGAGATCTGGAAGGCTGAACCATGCCCCATACCTTAGAAAAAAATCCTGTGACCAAGGGACCGGCGCTCTCTCCACTGGCAGGGAAACCTGCGCCGAAGGAATTGCTGATTGATGTCGCCCGATTGGAGAAGGAGTACTTCGATCGCAAGCCTGACGTGAGCGACCGCACCCAGCTGGTTGCCTTTGGGACCAGCGGACACCGTGGTTCGTCACTTAACGGTGCTTTCAATGAAGCGCACATCCTGGCGATTACGCAGGCAATTTGTGATTATCGCCGGGGGCAGGGAATCGATGGTCCTTTATATATGGGGAAAGATACCCATGCTCTTTCCGCGCCCGCACAGCGCACTGCCCTTGAGGTACTTGCGGCGAATGACGTCGAGACCATAATTCAGGAAGACGATGGAGTGACGCCGACTCCAGTCATCTCACGAGCAATTCTTGTTTACAACCGGAATCGCAAAAAACACCTGTCAGACGGAATCGTGATCACGCCCTCGCACAATCCACCAGAAGACGGGGGCTTCAAATACAACCCTCCCAATGGCGGCCCAGCTGATACCGACGTCACGGCTTGGGTGCAAGATCGCGCGAATGATTTATTGCGAGCCGGGAATAAGAGTGTAAAGCGCATTCCGTTCGATCGAGCTATAAAGGCGGCAACCACGCACCAGGAAGACTTCATTCTCCCGTACGTTCGCGATCTCAAGACCGTTGTGGACATAGACGCCATTCGCGCTGCCAAGGTCAAACTGGGGGTTGATCCGCTAGGCGGTGCTGCGCGGCCGTATTGGGAGCCGATCAATTCGATTTACGGGCTGGAAGTCGAAGTCGTCAATCCGAAGATCGACCCGACCTTTTCGTTTATGACAGTGGACCATGATGGCAAGATCCGCATGGATTGTTCCAGTCCTTATGCCATGGCAAGGTTGGTTGGGCTGAAAGACAAATATCAAGTTGCTTTCGCTAACGATCCTGATTCGGATCGGCATGGAATTGTCACCCCAGTTGCGGGCCTGATGAACCCGAATCACTACCTTGCGGTTGCGATCCGATATCTACTGACGCACCGGCCGCAGTGGCACCAGGACGTCGTGGTGGGAAAAACGCTGGTGAGCAGTAGCATGATTGACCGCGTGGTTACAAAGCTCGGGCGCAAGTTGTCCGAGGTGCCGGTAGGATTCAAGTGGTTTGTCGCAGGTCTGGTTGACGGGTCGTTCTGCTTCGGGGGCGAGGAGAGTGCGGGAGCAAGTTTCCTCCGCCGCGACGGCACTGTTTGGACAACAGACAAAGATGGTCCAATCATGGATCTGTTGGCCGCTGAGATTACCGCCCGCACCGGCAGAGATCCCGGCCAGCATTATCAGGAGTTGACTGCAGAGTTTGGCAATCCTCACTATACCCGCATCGATGCGCCGGCTACACCCGAGCAGAAGGCGAAATTGCAAAAGCTCTCGCCCGATGCGGTTAAGGAATCCGACTTGGCAGGCGAGCCCATCAGCGCGAAGCTAACGAAAGCTCCTGGCAATCAGGCTCCAATCGGAGGTCTGAAGGTGGTAGCTAAAACTGGCTGGTTTGCGGCTCGGCCATCGGGGACGGAAAGCATCTACAAAATCTACGCGGAAAGTTTCACCGGCGAATCCCATCTACATGCGATTGTGAGCGAGGCTCAGGAGATGGTGAACAACGCATTAAATTCTGGAGTCCGGCAATGAGCAACAGCGGAGGGCCCTCGAACATTCTCCCATTTCAGCCGGAGTACCGCGCATCCGGTTTGTTGCTACATGTTACATCCCTGCCGTCACCATACGGCATCGGCGATTTGGGTTCATCGGCATTCTCTTGGGTGAATCGCCTTCACGACACGGGCCAGAGGTGGTGGCAGGCCCTGCCGCTGGGGCCGACAGGCTACGGCAATTCTCCTTATCAATCGATGTCGTCGTTTGCCGGCAACGCGATGTTGGTTAGTCCTGGAAGCCTGGTTTCAGACGAACTACTCGCCGCGAAAGATTGTGAAGCCAGCTTTCCTTCGGATGTAGTTGATTACGATGCTGTGGTCCCGTTCAAAATCCGGCTGCTCGAGAGGGCATGGAAAAACTTCCGAGCCGGGTGCCGCCAGGATCTGCGGTCGGAATACGATCAGTTTTGCGCAGAGCAGGGACATTGGCTGGAAGACTATGCACTGTTTCGGGCTTTGAAAGCCAAATATGATGGCGCCTATTACCTGGATTGGCCGAAAGAGCTGGTTCATCGTGACCTCGGAGCCCTAGCCAGTGCACGTCGAGAGTTAGCAAATCAGATCGACCAGGTCCAGTTTGCGCAATTTCTGCTGTTCCGCCAGGGAGATCAACTCAAGGACTTTGCTCATTCCAAGGGCGTGCGACTCATCGGCGATTTGCCATTCTTTGTTTCGCCTGATTCCAGCGATGTCTGGGCTAACCCCGAATTATTCCTCCTTGATGAGAATCGCCGGCCTCGCTTCCTGGCAGGCGTTCCGCCTGACTATTTCAGCGCGCAAGGACAGTTGTGGGGTAATCCCGTTTACAACTGGGACGCGCTGCGTGCGACGGGTTATCGCTGGGCGATCGATAGAGTACGTGCCCTGCTCGCCCACGTGGATGCGATTCGGCTGGATCACTTCCGCGGCTTCGCGGCCGCATGGCACGTTCCCGCCGGCGCACCAAACGCCCAGTCTGGACAATGGGTACAGGGTCCTGGCGCCTATTTCTTTGAGGCACTGCATAATGAGCTAGGCCACTTGCCGTTCATCGTCGAAGATCTGGGAATCATCACTCCTGATGTCCAGTCGCTACGTGATCAATTTCAATTGCCCGGAACGCGGGTCTTGCAGTTCGCCTTCGACGGTCATGCAGATAACCCCTATTTGCCGAATAATTTCAGCCCGAACACTGTCGTTTACACCGGTACCCACGACAATCCGCCAACTCGAGAGTGGTACGAAGAGTTGCCCGATTACCAGAAGCAGAATTTCTGGGGCTACCTGAAGCGCACGTCTGGCGAGAGATCCGAAGCTGCTCCTGCACTGATCGGCCTGGCATGGTCGTCGATGGCGGCATTGGCAATTGCCCCGTTGCAGGATCTTCTGAACTTGGGAGTAGAAAGTCGGATGAATGTTCCTGGTCGCGCCAGCGGAAATTGGCGTTGGCGCAGCCAGGAAGACATGCTGGCGGACCGAGCGTTTAACTGGTTGCAGGAACTGACCGAAACTTCGAAGCGCTCGCGTGCATCGGCGGGCGCTCAAGAAAGAGATTTGGGACAGGAATCGATGTCAGTTGTAATGCCTGGACCTTAGCCGCAATCGTTAAGGCACCGCAGAGTAAAAGGTCCATTTCCCACGCCCAATGAGCCACCCTCGGCATACTTTGGTGCGAATTCGAGCTGCCATGTTCTAGGAGATGCTTTCGAGCTCAGCTTCTGGGCGCCCGTCCAAACCGCTTACAGATCGAATCGGTAGGGCGCCTGACTCACGCTCGACCAACCTGGTCGCCAATGCAATGAGGCCACTTACGGAGATGCCACACATAAGCACGGGGGACACTCTCAACCGGCCCCATCAGGCGGTAAACTCCGGGTAAGACGACATCTCCATAGCCGATCGTGGAATAGCTGGTGGCGGAAAAGTAGAACGAGGACTCCCACGACGGAAGACAATACCAACGATAGAACACTGACCAGACGAAAATCTGCAAAAAATGCAGAACAATCACTAGGGTCGAAAAACGGATCATCAGGACGGCGGCGTGCAGTGAGCTCAGGCGGGCGATCCCGCGGTCGATGCTCGCTCTCGCCCAGCTAATAAGTACCGCGATCCCGGCGCACTGCATGGACAGCGTAAGCGTAACGAGAAATACCGTAGCACCGGCTTGGCGAGCAAAGGTCATCGTCTCCATTCGCATGCAGCTGGTCGGAAATGCACTTTCTCCTCCAAACGAAAGTAGCTCGCCGAGAGTCCTGAAAAGCTCCGAAACATCGAGTGGTTTGTCACATGCCATACTCTCGTCACGCCACGCTGATTCTGCGGCGCAGGATCCGTGTACCGCCGGCTGCAACTCTCTGTAATTGCAGGACATCTGCCCTTCGCGCTGCTCTTATTGCTTGGAACATGGAATGCAAAACTCCGATTGGACGGGTTCAGAGGCAGCATGCAAAGGCAACGCTTCTCAAGAACTCGTGCCAGGAGGATGAATGCAAGGAAAGTTGGCAAAGCTCTCTTTTTTCGCGATTACTGCGCTGGCCCTCGCCACCGTTCAGCCGCTGTGGGGCCAGCAACCAGCTGGTCAGGTGCGTAAGCTGACGCAATCGCCTAGTGCCACCGTGTACGAAGATACGCAATGGTCTCCCAACCAAGATATCCAATTACTGAAAAGCAATATTCGCTCACAAAAGAAACAAATTGTTGCTGCGAACATGGACTTGAGCGATGCCGAGGCGGAGAAGTTCTGGCCGGTCTACGACCGCTACGCAACGGATTTGGCAAAGATTTATGACACCAAAATTGCTCTTTTTCAGGAATATCTTGAAACCGGTGAAACGATGTCCGGGGACCAGGCGGAAAACTATTTGCGTCGGCGCGCTACGGTGGAACAAGACCAGATGCAGTTACGACTGCAATACCTTCCGGACTTTAGAAAGGTGCTTACTGGTCGGGAAGCAGCGCTCTTTTATCAAATCGAATGGCGACTCGATCTGATGATCAACCTCCAGCTGGCTCAAGCGCCGATGGTTAACCCATAGGCGCAAGTACTCTCGAGTAGTGTCCCTGTGAGCACTGGTCCGTGGGCTTAGACGTTTTCAGGAGAAATCGAATGGCGGTAAAGGTTGCCATTATTTACTACAGCGCGACAGGCACAACCTATCGATTGGCCCGTGCGGTGGAGGAAGGGGCAAGCGAAGGAGGTGCGGATGTGCGACTCCGCAAAGTGCGTGAACTAGCTCCTGAAGAGGCGATTGCCTCGAACCAAGGATGGGCCGCTCATCGACTTGAGTCGCAACATGTCGCCGAAGCTACCCATGACGATTTGGTTTGGGCCGATGCTCTGGTCTTTGGAACACCGACGCGGTACGGCTTGCCCACAGCGCAGTTGAAACAGTTCCTCGACACCACTGGGCCGCTGTGGGTCAAAGGGGCCTTAGTCAACAAGATCTGCTCTGCTTTCACCAGTTCAGGTACGGCGCATGGGGGCCAGGAGACGACCATCGTCAACGTGAACACCACCTTTTATCACTGGGGCGCGATTATTGTTGGGCCAGGTTACGCCGACCCAATTCAATTCAAAGCCGGAAATCCTTACGGAGCCTCATTCACTAGTAACAATGGCGCGCTTAAGCCGGACGAGACTGCGCTCGAGGCGGCGCGATTCCAGGGCAGGCGTGTAGCTGAGTTGGCAATCCAGTTTATCGATGGGCGAAAGAAGCTCTGACGCGGGGAAATGAAATGCGCAGCGTAAGAAACACAATCGTCAGGACTGCATCGCTTTCAGGCGCGTTCTTATGTTGCTGCATGACTACGGCTGCAGCCGCAGATCCTGCGTCAACAGGGACAAATATCTTTGATCCTCAGTCTACACCCGCAAGATCGATCCTTCATTTGTCGACATTTGTGCTGACCGTCACCGGAATCATATTCGCAGTTGTCTTTACCCTGCTCGTGTATTCAATCTCAAAGTTCCGGGCGAGATCAACGGATGCGAACAGTGAGCCAGCCCAGGTGTACGGAAGCACACAGATCGAACTGGCCTGGACGATTATCCCGGTTTTGATTGTGGTCGTCTTGTTTTTGGCGACGGCAAGGGTGCTCCACGCGATACAGGATGCTCCGATGCCCACGAGCGCAGTAGAAGTCACCGTGATCGGCCATCAGTTCTGGTGGGAATACCGTTACCCACGGCTCGGGGTCGTTACCGCCAACGAGCTACACATTCCAGTGAGCGATCCCGCCCACCCGACGCCGACGTCCTTGCAATTGCTTTCGGCCGATACCGACCACAGCTTCTGGATACCAGAGTTGGCTGGCAAGACGGACCTTGTTCCGAATCACCCAAACCGGATGTGGATGGATCCCGAGCACACCGGAACATTTGTCGGTCAGTGCGCGCAATACTGCGGAACCCAGCACGCGAAGATGCTCCTGCGGGTGTCGGTAGATAGTCCTGAAGACTTTGAGGAGTGGGTGCGTGAGCAGCAACAACCCGCAGTTGCGGATGAACGAGTTGCCGCCGGGAGGCGGATATTCGAAACCACGGCCTGTATTAACTGCCACTCCATCAACGGCACCGTGGCGAACGGACGCTTTGGCCCAGATTTAACGCACTTGATGAGCCGCAGCACGATCGCCGCTGGTGCTGCACCGAACACGCCGCAGAATCTCCGCCTCTGGATCCAGAACCCAGAGGCGGTCAAGCGCGGTTCACTCATGCCAGCTATGCAGTTAAGCAAATCGGATCTTGACGCATTGATGGATTATCTCGAGACACTTCGCTAGGTTGAAGAGCAACTATGTCATCGAACGCGATCACAATCCCTGGCATTCGGGTTGAAGGGAAACCCTGGGTTGAAACGCTTCACGAGTGGGTCACCACGGTCGATCACAAACGGCTGGGGATTCTCTACATCCTCTCCTCTCTGTTGTTTCTGGCGATCGGCGGAGTTGAGGCCCTTATCATTCGCATCCAGTTGATTCATTCGCATAACGATTTTGTTTCTCCCCAAGTGTTCAACCGCATGTTCACCATGCATGGGACGACCATGATTTTCTTTGTGGCCATGCCCATCCTGTTTGGATTCGCCAACTATCTGGTGCCGTTGATGATTGGCGCCCGTGACATGGCATTCCCGCGTCTGAATGCCTTCAGTTTCTGGCTCTCGCTTTTCGGTGGCCTGCTTCTCTATTTCAGCTTTCTCGGAGGAAGCGGCCTGTACGGCGCAGGAAATGCACCCGACGTCGGCTGGTGGGCGTATGCGCCCTTAGGCGCACGAGCATTCTCTCCAGGCCATAGTTCGGATTATTGGACTCTCGCGCTTCTGGTCTCCGGGTTTGGAAGCATTGGAACGGCCATCAACATAGTTGCCACAGTTCTTTGCATGCGATGCCCTGGCATGAAGCTCAGCCGCATGCCGCTACTGGCGTGGCTCAACCTTGTCATGGCTGGAATGGTTCTGATTGCGATCACTCCGTTATCCGCCGCGCAAATTATGCTGCTGATCGATCGGTACCTGGGTGGCCATTTCTTCGATACTCAGGCTGGCGGATCGGCTGTGCTCTGGATGCACTTCTTTTGGATCTTCGGTCATCCGGAGGTTTACGTTCTTGTCATTCCTGCGTTTGCTTTCTTGTCAGAAATCATTCCTGTCTTTTCACGCAAACCTATTTTTGGATATCCCGTCATGGTTGCGGCGACAGTCGCCATCGGTCTCGTGAGCACGAGCGTCTGGGCGCACCACATGTTCACGGTCGGAATGAATTCTTACGCCAACAGCTTCTTTGCGATCACGACCATGGCCGTTGGAATTCCCACCGGAATTAAGATCTTTAACTGGATCGGCACAATGTGGGGTGGAAGAATTCAGTTCAAGATACCCATGCTGTTCTGCATTGCCTTTCTATTTCAGTTTTTAATCGCCGGCCTCACCGGCATTATGCAAGCGGCGGTCCCTTTCGATTGGCAGCTCAGTCTTTCCTATTTCGTCGTGGCGCACTTTCATTACGTAATCGTTGGCGGAATTTTGTTCGCGCTCTTCGGCGCGTTCTATTACTGGTATCCGAAAATGACTGGCCGAATGCTGAGTGAGCACCTCGGCATATGGCATTTCTGGCTTTTCTTTGTCGGGTTTCACCTGACCTTCGACGTTATGCACATTCCGGGACTGCTCGGTATGCCACGCCGGATCTATACCTACGAGCCCGGGCGCGGCTGGGACACCTTAAACCTGATCGTCACAATCGGTGCATTTATCCAGGCGATTGCGATCCTTGTCTTTATAGCCAACCTGATCATCTCGTATTTCAAAGGAGCGGAGGCGGGCAACGACCCGTGGGATGCATGGACCCTGGAATGGTCAACCAGTTCACCGCCGCCGGCGTACAACTTTGCGACCGTTCCAACAGTTGCGAGCCGCCGTCCGCTGTGGGACTTGAAACATCCGGAAGATCCGGACAGCCAGTATGAGTGAAGGCAGAAAACAATGAGCGCAGCAGCAATATCAGTTGGTGGAATCCAGCCCTCGTGGAGCCTTCCGTCCCGCGGCAAGGTCGCGATGGCCGGTCTCATCATTGCCGAGTCAGCGATCTTTACGATTTTTGTCGTCGCCTACCTCTTTTATATAGGCAAGAGCCTGACCGGACCCACTCCGCGCGAAGTACTCGAAACTCCGATTTTCTTTACGATCTGCCTGCTCTCCAGCAGCCTGACCATTCACTATGCTGGGAAATTCCTCCAAAAGGGCGAACGCGGCGCATTCCTTAGCTTGTGGTCCCTCACGATTCTGCTGGGTGGTCTGTTTCTTTTCGGGACCGGACAGGAATGGCACCGGTTGATCTACGAGCACGGGTTGACGATCGCCACCAACCTCTTCGGGACAACCTATTACTCGCTCGTCGGTCTGCACGCATTCCACGTCACGGCAGGAATGATCATGCTCGTCATGGTCGCGATCTTCGCGTTTGCCGGCCGGATCGGAAGGGAACAATCCCATCGTGTCGAAGTGCTTTCCTTGTACTGGCATTTTGTCGATGTGGTTTGGGTCGTGGTTTTTACGGTCGTTTACGTGCTGGGACGCTGAGAGAAGAAAAAATGGCAACATTGCTGATTACTGAGGAACTAAGAGAAAGCCGCGGCACTCCACGCGAGATCGATGTACCCGCGCCAACTGCCTGGCCGCTTGTGCTGGCTTTTGGATGCACTTTATTATTCGCAGGCCTCGTCACCAGCATGTCTGTGAGCTTCCTGGGCGCTCTCCTTTCTCTAGCGGGATGCATTGGGTGGTTTCGCGAAGTTTTCCCACGCGAGCATGAAGAGCCTGTGCCGGTGATTCCCGAACACATTCGCATAACTACTGAACGGCGAGCCGTTGAGCGGGTTCCCGTAGCGGATTACCAGCGTGCATGGCTCCCTGTCCACACCTATCCAGTTTCGGCGGGTGTGAAGGGGGGACTTGCCGGAAGCGTGGCGATGGCTGTTCTGGCCTGTGCATATGGCGTGTTCAAAGCTGGAAGTATTTGGTATCCGATCAATCTTCTTGCGGCCGCTGTCTATGCCCAATCGCTGAAACTCGGGCCCGCACAGCTGTATTCCTTTCATGCGGACAGTTTCGCGATTGCCCTCGGGCTTCACGCTCTCGTGTCGACGCTGGTGGGATTGCTCTACGGCGCGATGCTTCCAATGTTTCCGCGCAGACCGATTGTTCTTGGAGGACTCATCGCTCCCGTGCTGTGGTCGGCGCTGATTTACACGGTCCTCGGATTGCTCAATCCAATGCTTGAGAGCCACATCGACTGGTACTGGTTCGTGGCATCCCAGGTCGGCTTTGGAATCGTGGCGGGGTTGGTGGTTGTGCGTCAATCTCGCATGCTGACACGGGAGAACCTGTCCTTCGCAATGCGGGCTGGAGTTGAAGCTCCAGGAACGATTTCGCCACATGGAGACGAACGGCCGTGAGCTCATTTCAATATCTATGCACGTCTGTGACTCTCGGGATCATGTTGCTGCTCTCAGCTTGCAGCAACTCGCCTGGTCGCCCAAGCAAGGATCCGGAAGTCCAGGTTCCTAGCGAGGTCAGCGATTTCAGCACGCTCTACACAGAAAATTGCGCGGCATGTCATGGCGCGGAGGGTCGAGGAGGTGCGGCAATTGCACTCGCCGATCCGGTGTATCTGGCGATCGCGGATGAGAGTGCGATGCGAAAAATCATCGCTAATGGCGAACGAGGAACCTCCATGCCGGCATTTGCACAAAGTGCCGGCGGAATGCTGACGGAGAAACAGATCGATGTGATCACCAGCGGGTTGCGATGGCGCTGGAGCCGTCCAGGAATCCTCGAAAATGCAAGTCCTCCGCCCTATGCGCCAAAACTCTCCGGCGACGTTCAGCGATGTGTTCAACAGCACTGGCACGCCCGTGCGGCGGCCGTACGCCTCGAGCAGCGCGTGCAGCCGCGGCGCCATCTCACGATCGAGCGCCTGAACGCGTGCGGAGCCATCGACGTGGGTGACCGCTGCGAGCTGCGATCGCCATTCGGGCCGCACCGGAAACACGCCCGACATGAAGCGCGCCAGGCGAGCGCCGCCCGGAGGCAGCTCGAAGTAGCGGCCGGCCGCTTCCACAGTCGTCACCGGCGCAAACGGCCGGAACTCCTCGCGGTGCTTGATATCGCGATTAAGCCGGTCGCGCATGGCCGCCGCGTGCGGCGCGGCCAGGATGCTGCGGTGACCGAGCGCACGTGGTCCAAGCTCGAGCGCGCCGTCCATCCAACCGACGATGCAGCCCCCGGCGAGGTCGCCGGCGACGCGATCGATCAAGTCGCAGTCGTCAAGCTCATCCACAGTCTGGCCGTCCTCACGCGCCAGCCGCGCCAGTGCGTCCCCCTCTACCGGTGGGCCCCAAAACGGATGGTCGGGCGCGTCGCGGTCCGGATTGCCGAAGTGAATGCGGTCGGCGTATAGCGCGGCGCCAAGTGCGCAGCCCGCATCGCCGGGAGCCGGCGGCACGAAG
>Ga0207665_10002967_pt1 | contig 11371 bp, 9 predicted proteins | sample LARL112metaG_FD_184351 | JGI IMG/M metagenome (GOLD analysis project Ga0207665, IMG submission 184351) | Corn, switchgrass and miscanthus rhizosphere microbial communities from Kellogg Biological Station, Michigan, USA - LAR L11-2 metaG... | ecosystem: Host-associated > Plants > Roots >...
TGGGCGCTCGGTGTCGAAGCCCGATGCCGCGCGCTGGTGAGCGACGACTGGGCGGCCGAGACGCACTACCACGAGGCGATCGACCGGCTCGGCCGGACGAGCATCCGCGGGGAGCTGACGCGTGCCCGCCTGCTCTACGGCGAGTGGCTGCGCAGGCGGAACCGGCGCGCTGACTCACAAGTTCAGCTCCGCACAGCCCACGACGCGTTCACCGCAATGGGGATGGAGGCGTTTGCCGATCGGACAGCCGGCGAACTGCTGGCAACCGGCGAGTCCGTCCGGATGCGCAGCGCCGAAGCGCCGAGCCAGCTCACCGCACAGGAGGCCCAGATAGCCCGGCTCGCTCGCGAGGGGCTGTCCAATGCCGAGATCGCCGCGAGGTTGTTCATCAGCCGTCGCACCGTGGAATGGCACCTGAGCAATATCTTCACCAAGCTCCGGATCACCTCACGCAGGCAGCTTCGCACCTGAGCCGCAGCCGGTCGCGCTGGGCTACCACATGAGGGGGTCGGGATGAGCGTCGTGACTTTGCACCTACACACGACGTTGCTGACTGGGTTGGCGCCCGAGCTCGCCGGAGATCGGCAACCAGTAATAGAGAATGAACGCGGCGATCACCGCCACGCCGAGGGCGGGGAGCAGCGCGCCCAGTAGCGTTCCGGTGCCGAGCCAGGCAAGTGCGAGCTGGAACCGCCTGCTGATTGCTCTTACACCAGCGGAGTCTATGGTGTCGGCGAGCAGTCGGCGATCGTGCCGGGCGTACCACCAAATGGCGTTGAACAGAGCGGCTGCCAATTCGAACGCGAGGCCGTGAAGGACGACGGCGGTGCGCTCTCCCTGTCCGTCGCGAAACGAATTGGCCAGAACTGCGGCGGCAAACGGGAGGAACGCGATGTCCATCAGCAGCAGGGTGTTCAGGAACAGGACCAACCGGTCGGCATGACGGATGTGGTCGAAGAGGACGTGATGGTTCGCCCACACCTGCCCAATAAGCAGGAACGTGATGACGTAGGAAACGTATGACGGCCAAAGCGCGGCGAGGCCGGCGATGAGGTGCCGGGTGTCCTCCGGTGGGCGAATCTCCAGGACGAGGAGAGTAATCGCGATGGCGATGACCGCATCGCTGAACGCGACGACCCGTGCGGGATTCCGCTCGGTTGGGCCAGCTATCACGGCGAGACCTTCCGGTCGCGACGACCGTTCGGCGTGTGCCTTGCCGCCGCCGTCCGGCTTGGTTCAGCGGCAGGGCCGGGTCCGACCTCGACTCCGCTGGGACGCGGCCGATGCGCAGGCACGTGCCTCCTAGCTCGGGCACGCGCTCGGTGCTGGAGCGCGGTAGCCGATTTCCTGAAGGACCCAGGTGTTGCCGTCGGGGTCGGCGAAGTCAGCGAAGCTGGCGTAGTCGCGACGCTTGGCGTCGGCGCCGGGCTGCCAGCCGCCGGTCCCGTCCTCGGTCGGTGACTTGTGCCGGATAGCCCTCACCTGGACGCCGCGCCCGGTGAGTTCACGGTGGGTGGCTTCGATGTCAGTGACGGCCAGACAGATGGCGCGCGCGGCGCTCCGGTCGCCGGCGGTGACGGTGAACCAGGCGGTGTCGCCCAGTTCGCGATGCTGCGTGGCGCGGTCCTCGGCGACAAGAACGCCGGATCGCACGTCGGCGAGCGGGAAGAACGCCACCGGGTAGTGGCCGGGCTCGTGCAGCAGGAGCACGTCCTCGCTGTCCGCGATCCATTCGCCGCCGAACCGCACCCGCATGCGGCGGCGCAGCGGCTCTGCGTACAGCAGTCGTTGCGGAAGCGGCTCGGGAACGAGGAAATGGCCGACCGCGCCGGGGGCGAGCGGTCCTTGCTGCCAAGCTAGGCCCATTGGAGTGTTCCCTTCTGGGTTGCGCACGGAGCGGGTGAGGGCCGGGCGCGCGGTGGTGTTAGGTGAGCGGTTCGCCGCCGTCTACGTGCAGCGTCTGGCCGGTGAGGAAGCTGCAGGTCATGGCGAACAGGATGGCGTCGGCGATGTCTCCGACGGTGCCGATGCGCCGGACCAGGTTGCGGGCGCTCATGCTGGCGAAGTAGTCGGCCTTGCCCCATGGGCCAAGGGTGTCCCAGGCGCCGGTGTCTATGACGCCGGGGGAGATGGCGTTGACCCGGATCGGGGCCAGTTCCAGGGCCAGGGAGCGGGCGAGGACGTCGGCGGCCGCGTTGGTGATGGCCACCCCGAGCGTGCCGACCGCAATTTTTGCCGCGGCGACACCGGAAAATAGCGTGAACGACCCGCCCTCGTTCATCTGGGGGGCCAGGTGCTTGGCCAGCATGAGCGCGCCGATCACCTTGGTGTCGAACGACAGGCGGACCGCATCACGGTCCAGGTCGGCCAACTCTCCCCGGGCTCGTGCCGACGCGGTGGAGACCACGTGGTCAACGCTGCCAAGCCGTTCGCTCAGGGCGGCGATGGAGGCGTCATCGGTCAGGTCCACCGTCTCGGTGCTGATACCCGGCTCGCCGGCGTAGGTGGCGGCCAGTCCGTCCCTGTCGCGGCCGGCCGCGATGACCTTTGCACCGGCGTCCCGGGCGGCCACAGTCACCTCGTGGGCAATCCCGCCGCCCCGCCCGACTACCAGGACGCTGTGGCCGTGCAGGGGCCCGGTCACGGCAGCGTCCGGTTCAGGAAGCCGCGGATGTGGCCCGCGGCAATGTCCAGGTGGCTTTCCAGCAGGAAGTGGCCCCCGTCCAGCAGGCATATCTCGGCGCCGGGCGCGTCCTGGGCGGACGCCACGGCGCCCTCGGGCCGGAAGATCTCGTCGTTGCCGCCCCACACCGCTAGCACCGGCACACCGCTGTTGCGCAGCCAGGCGTGCGGCTTCGGATACAGCGGCAGATTGCTGGCGTACCCATTGCCGTTCTGGGTGATGACCGCGGTAACCGCGTCCGGACTCGCCAGAGCGAGTCGCCAGCCCACGGGTGCGCCGTAGTCCTGGACGTACAGGGCGTACCGGCCGACCCTGAGCTGATCCAGCAGACCCGCGGTCAGCCCGGCCAGCGCGTCGAAGGTGTACTCGAACTCCGCGGCGGGTCGCGCGTCGGACAGACCGAAGCCGAGGTGCTCGGGCGCGATCACGTGATACCGGTCGGCCAGCCGCGGGATGAGGTGGCGGAACATGAACGAGCTGGCCGGAAAGCCGTGCAGCAGCACGACGGCCGGCGCCCCGGCCGGGCCCGCCTCCCGGTAGAACACTCGCCGGCTGTTCACAGTGGCGTAGCGATGGTGGACGGTAGCCATACCTGCTCCATTCAGAGCCCGCCACAGTCGACGTGCCGGTCCCTACCGGTCCTGGGAGTCGACCGGTGACAGCCGTCAGCCGGGCTCAGTTGGAGCCTGTCGTGGCGGCGCACTCGTCGAATCCCTAGGTGGGTAGCCAGCACGGGTAGTGCGCGGGCGAAAGCGGGATAGCGTGGGTGTGTGCAGGTGCGCGGCGGCTTGCCGGTATGGCGGCAAGCGGCGGAACTGAGCGGCCGATACGCCGAGTGCGGTGTGCTTGACCGGCTGGTCGAGGCTGTCGGGCAGGCCGGTGAGAGCCGCGCCCTGGTGGTGCACGGCGAGGTCGGCGTGGGCAAGACCGCGCTGCTGGAGTACCTGGCCGGGCACGCGCCGGGATGCCGAGTGGCGCGGGCTGCCGGTGTTCAGTCGGAGATGGAGCTGGCGTTCGCGGGATTGCACCAGTTGTGCGCGCCGATGCTGGATCGGCTGGATGCTCTGCCGGCGCCGCAGCGCGATGCGTTGCGGACCGCGTTCGGCATGTGTGCCGGTCCGGCGCCGGACCGGTTTCTGATCGGCCTGGCCGTGCTGAGCCTGCTGTCCCAGGTCGCCGAGCAGCAGCCGCTGGTGTGTCTCGTCGACGATGGGCAGTGGCTCGACCACGCCTCGGCGCAGGTTCTTGGGTTCGTTGCTCGCCGGTTGGGGGCGGAATCGGTCGGCCTGGTGTTCGCGGCCCGGGCCGCCGGCGGCGACCTGGCGAAGTTACCGGAAATGGCAGTTCGGGGCCTCCCCGAGGCCGACGCACGCGCGCTACTGGATTCGGTGCTGACCGGGCGGATCGACGGGCGGGTAAGGGACCAAATCGTCGCCGAGACTCGGGGTAACCCGTTGGCGCTGCTGGAACTGCCGCGGGGATTGACGCCGGCGGAGCTAGCTGGCGGGTTCGGGCTCCCAGGCGCGGTACCGCTTGCGGGCAGTATCGAAGACAGCTTCCGGCGGCGCGTCATTGCGCTTCCGCATCAGACTCGGCGGCTGCTGTTGCTCGCGGCGGCCGATCCCGTGGGCGACCCGGCGCTGATGTGGCGGTCAGCAGCCCGGCTTGGGATCGGTGCCGACGCAGCGGCACCTGCGGCCGACGCCGGCCTGGCTGAGTTCGGTCCACGGATGCGGTTTCGTCATCCGCTGGCCCGCTCGGCCGCCTACCGGTGCGCGTCGTCGCAGGAAAGGCAGGAGGCCCATCGCGCCCTGGCCGATGCGACCGATGACCAGCTCGATCCCGACCGCCGAGCCTGGCACCGCGCGCAGGCGTCCCCGGGGCCGGATGAGGAGGTCGCCGCGGAACTTGACCATTGTGCGGGCCGCGCCCAAGCGCGCGGGGGGCTGGCCGCGGCGGCAGCGTTCCTGGAGCGCGCGGCCCTCATGACACCCGACCCGGTTCGCGGGCCGCAGCGGATGTTCGCGGCGGCTGGGGCCCAACGCGACGCAGGCGCGCTGGATGCGGCGCTAGGACTGTTAGCCGCGGCCCAAACCGGCCCATTGGATGCGCTGCGGATGGGCGAGGTGGAGCGCCTGCGCGGGCAAATCGCCCTTGACCAACGGCGCGGCAGAGACGCTGCGCGGCTGCTACTTCGTGCCGCCCGGCTCTTGGAGCCGCTTGACACCGGCCTGGCGCGAGAGACGTACCTGGAGGCGCTGTGGGAGGCAGCGATGTGGGCGGGGGATCTGGATATACCCGGCGGCGTGCGTGAGGTTGCCGAGGCAGCGCTCGCAGCGCCATCCGCTCCGGATCCGCCACGCGCAGTCGATGTTCTGCTAGATGCACTCGCGATCCGGTTGATCGAGGGTCATGCAGCGGCCGCGCTGGAGCTGACCCGGGCAGTCCAGCTCGTCCTCGCTCTTGACATCGGTACCGACGAGGCGGGCCACTGGCTCTGGCTCGCCGGCGGAAGAGTCAGCCAGGTCATTGCGCTCGAGCTATGGGACTTCGAGTCGTGGCATGCCCTGGCAACTCGGCAAGCTCAGTTCGCCCGCGGCGCAGGCGCTCTCGCGCACTTGCAGTTCGCACTCAACTACCTCGCCCGAGCCCATCTCCTCGCCGGTGACCTGCACACGGTCGCGTTGATGATTGAGGAAGATCGCGTGATCTCCGAAGCGACCGGGAACCCGACGGTCGCACATAACGCGATCTTGCTCGCCGCCTGGCAGGGCCACGAAGGGGAGGCGGCTGAGCTGATTGAGTCAACAAAGCAAGCGACGGCCGGTCCCGGTCAGGGCCGGCTGGCCGCGTTTGCTTCCAGCGCAAGCGCGGTGCTGTACAACGGCCTCAGCCGGTATTACGCCGCTTGCGACGCCGCAGAGCGGGCATTCGAGCTCGACCAGCTAGGGTATGGGCCTTTGGTCGTCCCTGAGCTCGCGGAGGCGGCGGCGAGGACGGGGGATGTCGCCCTGGTTCGGGCCGCCCTGAAGTGGATGTCCGAGCGAACGCGCGTGATTCCTACCGATTGGGCGATGGGGATCGAGGCCCGTATCCGGGCGCTACTTGCCGAAGGTGACGCCGCCGGCGGCTGCTACCGGGAGTCGATCGAGCGGCTGGCCCGGACCCGTATCCGCGCCCAACTCGGTCGCGCGCATCTCCTCTACGGGGAATGGCTGCGCCGAGAGCGCCGCCCCAGCGAGGCACGCGAGCAACTGCGCACGGCCCACGGCATGTTTGAGGCCATGGGCATGGAAGCGTTTGCCGAGCGGGCCGACCGCGAACTGCTAGCCGCCGGCGGGACTATCCGCAAGCGCACCCAGGCCGCTAGGCATGAGGAGCTGACGGCCCAAGAGTCGCAGGTCGCCCGGCTGGCCCGCGAGGGGCTGTCGAACCCGGAGATCGGCGCCCGTCTGTTCATCAGCGCACACACGGTCCAGTACCACCTGCGCAAGGTCTTCACCAAGCTCGGCATCACCTCTCGCAGCCAACTCGACCGCGTCCTGCCCGGTGACTCGGCAACCGTCCAGCACCCCCGCTAGCCTGGCGGCAGACACAACCGTGGTGGGGCATGACGGTGGCCTGGTTGTGCACCAGGTGCCCGGTGTCGCGGCGATCGACCCGATCGGGCCGGCAATGCTGAGCTCGCGAGAACGCAGTCCGTGAAGGCCGCCGATCCACAACGTCACGGAGACTGAGCGAGACCCAACTCAGGTGGGCATCACCAGCTGGCAAGCCGCCGCGCACCTGCACGGACCCACGCTGTACCCCTTTGGTCCGCACTACCCGTCATGGCTACCCACCTAGGGATTCGACGGGCGTGCCACCCCGGCAGGCTTTCTAGTGAGCCCGGCTGACAGCTGTAACCGGTGGTATCCCAGGACCGGCGGGGACCGGGTTGCCGACTGTGGCGGGCTCTGAATGGAGCAGGTATGACTACCGTCCACCATTGCTACGCCACTGTGAACGGCCGACCCCGGCACGGCGACAGCGCGCTGGTGGTGGCGCCATGAACGGGTCTTCAGCTGTCAACAGCTATGACGTTGTCGTGATCGGGATGGGGCCGATCGGGGTGACGGTCGCCGGGCGGGCCCATGCGGCCGGGCTGAGCGTTGCGGCGGTGGAGCGGGAGCTGGTCGGAGGCGAGTGCTCGTACTGGGCATGCATCCCGAGCAAGGCGATGCTGCGGCCGGTAGTCGCGGTCAGCGACGCCCGCCGGGTCGCCGGCGCCCGCCAGGCGGTCATCGGGCGGGTGGACGCCTCAGCGGTCTTCACCCGCCGGGACGGGTACGTGAGCGACTGGAACGACGAGGGCCCGGCCTACGACCTGAAAACGATCGGTGTCGAGCTGATTCGCGGTCACGGCCGGCTGGCCGGTGCCCGGCAAGTCGCCGTGGAAACGTCCGGCGGCGAGACCATGGCGTTGACCGCCCGGCACGCCGTGGTCGTCTGCACCGGCAGCCGCCCGGCCCTGCCGGAGCTGCCCGGCCTCGTCGAGTTGCGGCCGTGGACCAACCGGGAGGGCACCGCCTCCCATTCCGTGCCGAGACGGCTGGCCATCGTCGGCGGGGGCGGGGTCGGGGTGGAGATGGCCAGCGCCTGGTCCGGCTTGGGGGCCGCGGTCACCCTGCTGGCGCAGGCCGATGGCCTGCTGCCCCGGATGGAGCCCTTCGCCGGGGAGCTGATCGCGCGCGCGTTCACCGACGCCGGGATAGACGTGCGGATCGGCGTCACCGTCACGAAAGCGCGTCGCCCCGACGGCGCCGGGCCGGTCACCCTAACCCTGGACGTCGGCGGCGAGGTGGAGGCCGACGAGGTGCTCTTCGCCACCGGCCGGCAGCCGAACACCGACGACATCGGCCTGGACACCGTCGGCCTCGCACCAGGGTCCTGGCTGGAGGTAGACGACGCCTGCATGGTCCGCGCCCTCGGAGACGGCTGGCTGTATGCCCTGGGCGACATCAACCACCACGCCCTGCTCACCCACCAAGGCAAATACCAGGCCCGCATCGCCGGAGCCGCGATCGCCGCTCGTGCCGCCGGGCAGCCCGTCGACCCCGCGCCCTGGGGCCCGCACGCGGTCACCGCCGACTACCACGCGGTGCCCCAGATGTTCTTCTGCGACCCTCCGGCCGGGGCGGTCGGCCTCACCGCTGATCAGGCCGAGCGCGCCGGGCACCGTATCCGGGTTATCGACGTCGACCCCGGCGAAAAGGTGATCGGTGCCAACCTGTACGCCGACGGGTACACCGGCCGAGCCCGCATGGTCGTCGACGCAGACCATGGCTACCTGCTCGGCGTCACCTTCGTCGGCCCCGGCGTCGAAGAACTGATCCACTCGGCCACCATCGCCGTGGCCGCCCAGGTCCCCATCAGCCGGCTCTGGCACGCCGTCCCCTGCTTCCCCTCCATCAGCGAGATCTGGCTCCGCCTACTCGAGACCTACCGCGGCTGACCGACAAGCCGGCTCCGGGCGTGTCCGACCGACCGGCGGAACCCCTCATCGACGAACACGCACCGACCGAAAGGAACCACTGAATGAACGCGAATGCGGTCCTAGGAGGAATGGATACATGTTGACGTGGAACCACGTGACGCGTACGGATGTGTTGCGCGCGATCAAGGAATACGACCGGCTCGGGCCGGAGGCGTTCTTCTCTGAGCATGGTTTCGGGCCTACGACGACCTACGACTTGGTCTGCGACGAGCGCCGCTACCCGCCGAAGGCAATCCTCGGCGTGGCGTATGAGTTCGCCACCGGCCAGCGCCTTGGCTCCGGAGATTTCGAGGGCGGGAAGGCCGGCGCTGTCGCTGTGCTCGGAAAGCTCGGATTCACCGTCCAGGCTCGACGATCAGCCAGGTAAGCCGAGCAACACACGGGCGGCGCCCTTGCCGGAGTGTCGCTTGACCGGTTCGCGCCGCCCGTCGACACCTGGCCTGGATGAACGGCTTCCTACCACCGAAGGAGTGACTATGTCGAACCACTTCAGCGCCGCGAACCTCAAGCACCCCGGCGATGATGCTCGCTTGGACCTGACCGACCTGTTCGTCTTCGCGGCACCTGATAGACCTGACCGGACTGTGCTGATCATGGACTGCAACCCGTTCACCAAGGGCGAGGGGTTCCACCCCGATGCGGTCTACCGGTTCAACATCGATACCGACGGCGACGCGCTGGCGGATGTGGCCTTCAGCTTCACCTTCTCCGCGTACGACAGCGGCTGGCAAACCGCCACCGGTTACTACGCCACCGGCGATGAGGCCCAGACACGCGAGCCGCGTGGTGACCTGCTCATCAAGGCCAACCGGGTGGGCTTCGATGCCACCGCCGCGCCCGTGCAAGCCGGACCGGTCCGGCTGTTCGTCGGCAAACGCAGCGACCCCTTCTTCGCCGACGCCGACGGTGTCCTGCATTGGCTGATCGACGGCCAACAAGGCGACTTCCAGTGGACCGGGACCGACACCTTCGCCGGCGCCAACATTTTGTCCATCGCCGTGGAGGCACCCAACGACATGCTCGGCCAAGGACCGATCGGGGCATGGGTCACCATCAGCCTGCGCCGCGACGGCATCCTCGTGCCGATGGACCGGGGAGGGAACCCGTCGTTCAACCCGATCCTCAACGCCAACGACATAAAAGACGAGTTCAACGCCACTGACCCGGTCGACGACGTCAAGAACTACCTGCAGCCGCTGTCGGAAACCCTCCAACGCCACGGCTATCCACTCGACGAAGCAACGGCTGCAGCCAGCACCCTGCTGCCTGACATTCTTCATTACGACCGCACCCGGGCCGCCGAATACCCCAACGGCCGGGTTCCGACCGACGACGTCTTCTCGACCCGCATGATCTTCATGACCCACGGGCAGACCACTCCGCAACGCATCGGCCCACACGACGACCTGCTGGCCCACTTCCCCTACCTCGGGCCGCCCAACCCCTGATCGCTCACCCCGTCTTCTCCGCGCCTGCGACCATCGCCCGCGCAGCGGCCCACCTTCCCGGGCGCGTTTCGCTGGCCCGCCTGCTCGGGTCCTTCAGCGTGACGCCCCTGCGCCTACCCAGGTGCCGCCGATCCCACCGGACTACGACTCCCACCTGGTCGGATTGGACCGCAACAAAGTCGGTGCACGACTGGTCGCGGCCCGGCCCGGCACCGCCGCCGAGGCAGCCTTGGTATCGCTGCTCGCGATCAACGGGCTACGGATCTCCGAAGCGCTGGGCGCCGACATCGGCGCCCGGCCGCGGCTCGGTTCATACGCCGGATCCGTGAAAGGTCCGGCTGCTGACGAGCACGCCGTGCATCGCCTGACATCACCGTCGGAGCTCTCATTGGTCTATCAAGTGCGGCTCCTCGAAATGAGTGGAACTGCCCACCAGCCGATTGGTGGGAGGCTGGTCCGGCCTCGGTGTCGGCCGACTGTGATGATGCGGCGGCAGGGGTCGGACGATATGCCCAATGCCTCGACGAGTCCGACGATCGTTGAGGACTCGGTCCGCGCGTACCCCTCAACGGGAGAATGCTGCGCGGCCGGCACCCCACAGTGTGAACCGCTCTCCGCGCCGCATAGATCGTCGGATAGATCGCGGGGGAGGAGTTTCTTCAGAAACAAGAGGTATTTCCGGCTTGGAACAGTGAGTGATGACACTTTCGTGACGGTCCGGTCATGAAGTCCGAGTCGTCTGCACGCCGGCTTTACTGTGCGGTTGCTGAGAGCAGCCGAGGCCAAACAAGGGGGAAACGACATGAGCAGTCGGTTAGCGGGGCCGGCGTCGCAACCAACAATCGTGGCGGAGGAGCGGCACGTAGTGCGGCGCGGTATCACCGCAGTCGCCCTGCTCAGCATCGCCCTCATACATCTGCTGGATCTGCAGGGCAAACTCGACGAATTGCCTTACGTCGGGGTGCTATTCATCGGACTCATCATCGTGAGTTTGGTGCTGGCCGAGGCCTTGATCCGCACGGATGACGTCCGTGTGTGGCTGATGGCGGGTGCCGTTTCTGCGGCGACGATGATCGGGTACGCCATCAGCCGCAGTACGGGTCTACCCGGTGATGACGGTGAGGACATCGGCAACTGGTTGGAGCCACTCGGCCTCGCCTCGCTGCTGGTCGAGGGTGTCGTCGTCTTGCTCGTCCTGGGACGGCTCGCGGATCGCAGCTGAACAAAGCGCCGGTGAGGCCATCGAGGTGGATCAAGCGAAAAGTGCTCGGCGGCTTGGACGTTGGTCAACCGGACAACCAGCACTCGCATAGCTCCTCGCAGACCCCGTTCCTTCGCGGCAGCCGGCATCCCAGATCGGCCCAACCCGCGCGCTCACGCCGCAATGTGCACGCTCGAGCCGTCGATCGGTGCGGCTCGAGAATGCGTTGTCACCCTGCGGTAGGCACGCAGCTCGATCGTTAGGTATCACGGAGTGGTTGTTGGAGCTGCCGGGCGTATCACACTCTCGTGGCCGATCTGAGTGCGAGTAAGCGAGCTCGTCCCGGCAAAGCGCGAGCTGTCAAGTTGGATCTCACCTGCTCGGGGCTCTGCTCGGCACAGTGTCTCGCGCGATCGGGCGCCGTTCAGTCAGCGCGCCGCCCACGGTGCAGTCAAGCGCGAGGTCGTCGATACCGAGCTCGACGCCGCAGCTCGGGCACGTCG
>Ga0207665_10002969_pt1 | contig 11368 bp, 9 predicted proteins | sample LARL112metaG_FD_184351 | JGI IMG/M metagenome (GOLD analysis project Ga0207665, IMG submission 184351) | Corn, switchgrass and miscanthus rhizosphere microbial communities from Kellogg Biological Station, Michigan, USA - LAR L11-2 metaG... | ecosystem: Host-associated > Plants > Roots >...
GTGCTGCTCGCGGTTTTCACCTTCTGGGCGGTGCTCTGGGGCAGCATCCTTGCCTTCACCGAATACAAGATCATTACGCCGCCGACCTGGGTCGGCCTGCAGAATTTCGAGGACCTGCTCGACGACCCGGTGTTCTACATCAGCATCCGGAACTCGCTGTTGTATCTGCTGATCGTTCCGGCGATCCAGCTCGGAGCGATCGCGCTGGCGGTGCTGGTCAACAACAAGCTGCCGGGCATCAAGCTGTTCAGAGCCGCCTTCTACATGCCGGTCGTCACCTCGGTCTCGGTGGTCGGGATCATGTGGGGATGGATGTACAACGAGCAGGGCCTGATCAACGCCGTGCTGCAATGGCTTCATCTGATCAACGATCCGATCGGATGGCTGTCCGACGATCGGCTGGCGCTGTTTTCGCTGATGCTGGTGACGCTGTGGCGCGGCCTGGGCTGGTACATGGTGCTCTACCTCGCGGCGCTGCAGTCGATTCCGAAGGACGTCGAGGAGGCGGCGGTGCTGGACGGCGCCAACCGCTGGCAGCGCTTCTGGCGCGTCACGATTCCGATGATCATGCCGACGATCCTGCTGTGCACGGTGCTGTCGACCTTGTCGGCGATGAAGGTGCTCGAGGAAGTCCTGATCATGACCAAGGGCGGCCCGGTCAGCTCGACCTATACCGGCCTCTACTACGCGTACGACCAGGGAATCCGCGCGTTCAACTTTCCGCGCGCGCTGGCGGCCAGCATGGTCGTCAGCGTGTTCTGCATTGCGATCGCCTGGCTCAACTTTCGTTTCCTCCGGCCGCGGCACCGCTGATGCCGCATGCCCGCGCGATGAACGCCGCCACGAGCAGCTTCCGCCGCCATACGACCGCGATCCTTCATTACGCGGTGCTGGTCGCGGTCGCGCTGCTGTGCGCCTTTCCGCTGCTGTGGACGCTGTCGGCGGCGATCGGCACCGAGGGCAATGTGTTCGCGTTTCCCTCGTCGCTGCTGCCGCACCGGGTATCGCTGGCCAATTTCATCGAAGTCTTCCGCGTCGTCGACCTCGGCCGCTACTTCTTCAATTCGATCTGGATCACGTTCTGGACCGTCGTTTGGACAGTGCTCGTCTGCTCGCTTGCGGCCTATCCGCTCGCACGCCTGCACTTCCGCGGCAGGCGCCTGGTGTTCACCGTCATACTCGCCACGCTGATGCTGCCGACCGAGATCAACTTCCTGGTCAACTTCATCACTACCACGCACTTGCGGCTGGTCAATACCTACGCCGGCGTGATACTGCCGACGCTCGCCGGCGCGATCGGCATATTCATCATGAAGAACGCGTTCGAGGAGATTCCGCAGGATCTGCTCGATGCCGCGCGCGTCGACGGCGCGTCCGAGCTGCACATCTTCTTCCGCATCATGCTGCCGTTGGCGCTGCCGCAGATCGGCGCGCTGGTGATCCTGACGACGGTCACCAGCTGGAACAATTTTCTGTGGCCGAGCGTCGTTCTCACCAAAAGCGATCTGATGCCGCTGGCCGTCGGCATCCTGGAGCTGTCGGGCACGTTCGGCAGCTCGACCCGGGTGATCGCCGCCGGCGCGATACTCACCGTCCTCCCGGCGCTGATCGTCTTTTTCTTCGCGCAGCGCTTTTTCATGCGCGGCATGGAAGGTGCGATCAAATGAGAAGACTGCGATCATGGCGGCGCGAAGCAAGACCGTGACCACGGGGCGCGCGCGCCCTGCGGCAGCGTTCGATCCCGGCGCGCTGGTGATGGTCGGCATCGAAGGCAAGGTGCTCGACGCCGCGCAGGCGGCATTCCTGCGCAGGAACCGGATCCGTGCCGTCGTGCTCTTCCGCGCCAATCTCGGCAATGCAGCGGAAGTGCGCGCGCTGACCGCGGCTTTGCGCAAGGCGATGGGACCGGGAGCGCTGATCGGCATCGACCAGGAAGGAGGCGCCGTCGTCCGCGCCACGTTCCTGCCGCACCCGCCCGCGGCGATGGCGCTGGGTGCGGCCGGCACGGCGGTGCTGGCCGAGGAAGTCGGCGCCGCGGTGGCGCGCGGCGTGAAGAGCCTCGGCTTCAACTGGAATTTCGCTCCGGTGCTGGACGTGAACAACAATGCGCAAAATCCGGTGATCGCCGAGCGCAGCTTCTCGGCCGATCCTGCCGAAGTCGCGCGTCTGGCGGGCGCCTGGATGCGCGGTGCGCTTCGCGAAGGCATCGCGTGTTGCATCAAGCATTTTCCCGGACACGGCGACACCCACGTCGACTCGCACCTCGAGCTGCCGGTCGTCGACAAGTCGGGGCAGGCGTTGCGCGCGCTCGAGCTCAAGCCTTTCCGTGCGCTGCAGGGCGCGGCCCCCGCGGTGATGACCGCGCATATCGTCTATCCGCGCATCGATCCCGATCACCCGGCGACCTTGTCGCGCAAGCTGCTGCGCGGGATGCTGCGCGATGCCTGGGGTTACGACGGGGTGATCATTACCGATTCGCTCGTGATGAAAGCCATACACCGGCGCTACGGCCACGACCGCGCGGCGGTTCTGGCCCTGCAGGCCGGCGCCGACATGGTGATGGCGCTGGGCAGCCAGGACGAACAGGCGGCCGCCGTGAGGGCGATCGCTACCGCGCTTGCCGACGGTTCGCTGGCGGCCGCCGAATTGCGCCGCTCGCGCGCCCGGCTCGACGCACTGGCGCATCGATACCCGGTGCGGCCGGCCCGCTATCCGAAGCCCCGTCGCGAGGCCGACGAGCGCCTGATGGAGCGCGCCTGGGCGCTTGCCTTGACGCGGATCGGCGATGCTCGGCCGCCGTCGCTCGACCAGCCGCTGCGCGTCGTCACGCAGCGCAGCGTTCCGACCGACGGCGTGTCCGAGGCCGGGCCTTCGGGTGCCGCGGTGGCGGCGCTCTTCGCAGCCTTCGCCTCAGTCGAGATCATCCAGGTCGACGATTTGCAAAGTCTCGACTGGGACCGGCTGCCGCGCGACGGCCGCGCCACGGTACTGGCATCCAACCAGCGCGCGCGCTACGGCGAAAACGCGCGGCGCTGGCGGCCGCAGCTGCACCTGGCCTTGTGGAATCCGTTCCAGGTGCTGGACGTTCCGGCGCCGGCGCTGGTCAGCTGGGGATTCGCCCCCGGCGCGTTGCGCGCAGTGCGCGCATGGCTCGAAGGCCGCGCCGGCGCGCCGGGTCATGCGCCGGTGCCGCTGGCTCCGCCGGCGCCCACGTCGCCGGTGTCGTCGGCGCGTACCCGGCTTAAGCGCCGTCAAAAAGCGCTGAGCTCGGCGACGAAGTCGTAGGTGTCGCCGCGGTAGATCGATTGCGAAAACTCGGCAGCGCGTCCGTCGCGCAGATAGCCTAGCCGCTCGACCAGCAGGCCGGCATCGGCCGGCTTCGCCTTCAGCAGCTTGGCCTGCTCGGCGTTGAGCAGCAGCGCATGCAGGCGCTGCAGAGCGCGCACCGGCCGGTTACCCGCAGCCTCGAGCGCGTCGTAAAGCGAAGCGTCCACGGCTTCCAGCGACGGCAGGCAGGAGGCGTCGATCGTCGCAAACTCGATCGCCATGGGCTCGTCGTCGGCGAAGCGCAGCCGGTGGAAACGATAAACCAGCGTGCCGGGACTCAGCGCGAGCTTCAGCGATTCCTCCGGCGTGACCGTGCCTTCCGAGCGTTTCAGCCAGACGCTGCGCGGATGGCGGCCACGGGCGCGCATGTCCTCGGAGAACGAGGTCAGCTTGGCGAAGTTCTTGTCGATGCGCGTGCAGACGAAGTTGCCGGACCCTTGGCGGCTGACCAGCAGACCCTCGGCCGCCAGGCCGTCGATCGCCTTGCGCACGGTGATGCGCGAGATCCCGAGGTCCTCCGCGAGCTGCCGCTCGGATGGCAGCGCGTCGTCGGGCCCGAGGATCCGCTTTTCGATCGCCTCGCGAATCCCGCGCTGCAGTTGCTGGTAGAGGGGCAGGTTGTCCTCCGGGTCCAGCGTGTTGAGGATTTGCGCCAGCGAGGTCATGCCAACGCCCCCGCCACCCGGCCGGCCTGGTCGCCTGCTGAGGACGCTCGCCTCGATAGCGAACGAGACCGGCGGGATACCAATGTCATACCAATTCCGGCGCCGCTCGCCCAGGCCGGGCGTTCGTTCGACCTGTTGCTGGGCGGGGCGAGAGACCGCCAAGGGCTTTTGCGCATTTGCAACATCTTAGCAAATATTTTTGACAATTGGTAGCATAGTGGCACGCAGTGGTAGTATAGTGGCATCGCATTGGTTGAGGTTGGAGTTCGATCGTACTGGAGCGTCGATGGCCGCGAGGAGCGGCCACCGGCCCGACCAGAGCTTACGTCACCACCGGCCGTTTTCGGTACCGCTAGCGCCAGCACCAGGGGGAAAGTCATGAAGCTCAGGAAGACACCAATCGCATCGGCTGTCGCGCTCGCTCTGATGAGCACCGTGATTCCGGTGCGCGCGCAGCAAGCCGCTGCGCAAACGCCCGCCACGTCGTCGCAGCAAACCGCTGCGCAAACGCCCATCCCGTCGTCGCAGCAAGCCGGCGAAGCATCACCGGCCGCATCGGCATCGTCCGAAATGAAGCTCGCACAGGTGACACCACCGACCACGACGCCGCCCACGACGGTGCCGGGGATATCGGTCACCGTCACGGGCATCCGGTACTCGCTGGAAAAATCGCTCGAAACCAAGCGCAATTCGGATTCGGTCATCGAGGTGGTGACGTCGGACGACATCGGCAAGCTGCCCGACAAGAATATCGCCGATGCGGTTCAGCGCGTACCCGGGGTGACGATCAGCTCGGCTGCGGGCGGTGAAGGCGGCTTCGACGAAAACGATCGCGTCAGCATGCGGGGAACCAACCCCAGCCTGACGCAGACGCTGATCAACGGACATTCGATCGCCTCCGGCGACTGGTTCGTGCTCGATCAGGTGCAAACCGTCGGACGCAGCGTCAGCTTCTCGCTGCTGCCTTCCGAGCTGGTCAGTCAGGTCATCGTCCGCAAGAGCGCGACGGCGGACCTGGTCGAAGGCGGCGTCGCCGGCGCGGTCGACATCATCACGCGCAGGCCGTTGGACTTCGCGAAGCCGCTTACGTTCGAAGCGTCGGTCCAGGCCGTTTACGCCGACCTGCCGAAAAAGACCGATCCCCAGATCAGCGCGCTGGTCAATTGGAAGAACGACGCCGGAACCGCCGGCATCATGGTCCAGGCATTCTCGGAAAAACGTCATCTGCGTCGGGATGGCCAGGAGATACTGGGCTACTTCGCGATCTCGCCGACCAGTCCGCTGGCGATGGCGCATCCGGATCTGGCCAACGTGCAGGCTCCGACGCTGATCGGATCGTCGTTCTTCGAGCAGGTGCGCGAACGCGAAGGCGGACTGGTCGACGTCCAGGTCAAGCCGACGCGCGACCTGATGCTCGACTTCAGCGCGTTCTATTCGCACATGAAGGCGACCAACTATAACCGCAACTGGATGGCCCGGTTCGTGGGCGGGGGCGTCATCGGCCGAGGAGAGGTACCGGCGTCATACACGGTCACGAACGGTACTTTGACCTCCGCCGTGTTCCCGAACCTCGGCTCGCCGGGGAACAATCTACCGTATGCAATCGTCGACGATATCTACCGTCCAGGAACGTATTCTGAAACGGCGTTCTACAACCTCGATGCCAAGTACCGCGCCAGCGACCGGCTGAACTTCACCGGCCAGGTCGGCTACACCCGTGGTATCGGCAAGACGCCCAAGCAGGACGTGTTCGAAGGCGACGTGTTCAACACCGGCGTGAACTATCAGATGCACGGCATCTCGTCGGCGGTCGACGTCGCGTTTCCGAACGGCAATCCGTCGAACTTCGCCGGCACATCGCTCGACTGGATCTTCGGCGCCAGCCCCGCGTCGACCAAGGACGAGGAAAGCTACGGCCAGATCGACGGCAACTACCTGCTCAACCAGGGCGCGTTCACCACACTGAAATTCGGCGTCCGCGCGGCGGAGCACAAGAGGGAAACCCACCAGGTGGCGCAAGGACCGAATTTCGCCGGTCCCGATCCGTTCGCCGCCGCCAACCTGCCGATGTGGAACGGCGAGACTTACCCGGGCAACTTCGCCAGCGGCATCGGCGGCACTTTCCCGCGCCAGCCCTGGCAGATCTCCTCGGGCGAGCTCGAGCGCTGGGGCGACCTGTACTCGAACCGCGATCCGGTCTCGCGGCGCTTCTGGTCCGGGGAATTTTCGCTCAAGGAGGACGTCGCCGCGGTCTACGCGATGGCCAACCTCGAGGGCCAGAACTGGAGCGGCAACGTCGGCCTTCGCGCCGTCCAGACCAAGGAAAAGGTGCTCGTCAATATCGGCCTGCCGAGTTGTCCGGTGCAGGCGCCGTGCCCGCAGTTCCCGAACGCGATCACGACGTCGGCCTTCGGGTCGTTCTACCAGGCGCCGGTCGAGCATACGTACACCGATATCCTACCCAGCGCCAACTTCAAGTGGGACTTGAACCGCGACCTGGTGGCGCGCTTTGCGATCGCGCGCACGATGGCGCGTCCGGACTTCAGCGCCCTGGGCGGATCGATCAGCGCCGACGACACCACGCATACCGGCAACGGCGGCAATCCGGACCTGAAGCCGATCCGCTCGACCAACGTCGACGCGACCCTCGAGTGGTACTTCCAGCCCAAGTCGCTGCTGTCGGCGGGTCTTTTCTACATGGACTTGACCAACTACGTGGCCTTCGGCAACCACGATGTCACGCTGCTCAACATCAAGACGGGACAGTTCGAAACTTACTCGATCTCGTCGCCGATCAACAGCAGCGGCAAGGTCAAGGGCCTTGAGCTTTCCTACCAGCAGGAATTCCTCTACGGCTTCGGCGCCCAGGCCAACTACACGTACGCCGATGCCAAGGAAACCGGCGGCCGAGACCTGGTCGGAGCGTCGAAGAACACGTACAACGTCGTCGGCTACTACGAGAACTACGGGTTCAGCGCGCGTCTGGCGTATACGTTCCGGTCGGCGTTCTTCGTCGGCCTCGATCGGAGCACGGCGGAGTACCAGGACGACACGGGGACGCTCGCTGCCTCGCTGGCGTATACGGTGAACAACAACCTGACGCTGACCTTCGATGCGCTGAACCTCAACAATCCGACGCTCAAGTACTACGGGGCCAATACCGACCAGCCCCGAGCGTTCTACAAGAACGGTCGCCAGTTCTACGCCGGCGTGCGCATCAAGTTCTAGGAGCGCCAGGCGAACGATCTCTCCTCGCCCTTACGTTACGGCACGGCGGAGCAGCCAAGCTGCTCCGCCTTTTTTTTCGGCCGCCTTTAGCAAGCTTTGCAAAAGCGCGCCGGCGGGCCGTTATGATCGGAGCGCGCGGACTTGCCGCGCGGGAAATCTAGCGTGATCGATCGGAAAAAACGCCTCCTGCGGGCACCGCTCCGCGCCGCGCTGGTGCTCGTTGCGGCGGGCCTTTTCGGCTGCTCCCGGCTTGCCTCGCTCGGCGCGGAGGTGTCCGAAGCGGTCGCGGCGACCGGGGCAACGACGGCCGCGCGCCAGGGATTCGTCTACAGTCCGTACAAATACCTGCCGGTCGCGTTCGATCCTGCTTCGTATGCGATGTCGTCGGCAGTGGACGGGACGGTATCGCCGGTGGTCGTCGCCGGCGGCTCTATCCTGCCCTCCGGCGTCAGCGCGCTGACCTGGGCGTTCGCGACCGGCGAATGCGGGAGCGAAACCTGGGACGGCATCGAGCCGCGGCGCCTGGCCGATGCCAATGTCGCGGCCTTCGAGCGCGCCGGTGTCGACTACATCATCTCGACCGGCGGGGCGGCCGGCGTCTTCACCTGCGCCACCGATGCCGGCATGGAGCGGTTCATCGCCCGTTACGACTCGCCACGGCTGATCGGCGTCGACTTCGACATCGAGGCCGGACAGACCGCAGACGGCCTTGCAGCCCTGATGCAGCGCGTCCGGAGCGCGCAGTTCCATCATCCGCGCCTTCGGTTCAGCTTTACGCTGGCGACGCTGGCCGCCAGCGACGGCAGCCTGGGCAGCCTCAACCCGCTGGGCGAACAGGTGCTGCAGGCGATCCGGGTCGCCGGACTCGGCGACTACTACATCAACCTGATGGTCATGGACTACGGCCCGGCCATCCCCGGGAATTGCGTGGTCGTCGAGGGTGTTTGCGATATGGGGAAGTCCGCGATCCGGGCCGCCGAAAACGTCCATGCCAGATACGGTATTCCGATGCACCGCATCGAGCTGACGCCGATGATCGGCGTCAACGACGTCACCGCCAACGTGTTCAGGCTCGAGGACGCGCTGCGGACCGCGCGCTTCGTCCGCGGCCGCGGCTTGGGCGGCCTGCATTTCTGGTCGCTGGACCGGGACGCGCGCTGCGCTGCCGGCGACGCACCGGGTTCCTCGCCGGTGTGCAATACCCGCGACGATGTGCCGGGCCTGGCCTATACACGCGCGTTCCTGGCCGGCCTTGCCTCCTCTGCGGAACCGGACGGCGGCCGGCCGTCTCCAAATACCATCGAACGGAGGTGAGCATGCGAACATTCGCCAGAGCGTTTTCCCTAGCGGTACCGTTGCTCCTGGTCGCCGGATGCGCCACCCAGGCCGAGCGTGCGGCGCAGGTCCAGCGTGAAGTCGAGCAGATGATCCAGCTCTACGGACCGGGGTGCGAAAAGCTCGGGTACCGGGCGGACACCGACCAGTGGCGCGAATGCGTGCTGAAGCTCGCGCACCGCGACGACCGCTACAACCGCTATCCTATCTCCACCAACTGCATCGGGCACCGTGGATTCATGCAATGCACGACGTTCTGATCATCTCGCCAGGAAGTCGGACAGCGACAATCCGATCAGGATCGCGAGCCAGAAGAAGCCGGCAGCGGCGGCAAGTCTCAGCACGTAATGGCTGGAGCGCAGGTGCATGAAAAAGATCATGACCAGCAGCGCCTTGGCGGCTGCTATCGCGAGGTTGACGACACCGTTCAGCCAGCCCAGAGGAAGATAGGCGCTGCCCAGGGTGAGCAGCAACAGCGTTACGAGGCCGAGCCAGACCAGCACGTAGGTTCTAGCCGGCGCGACCGGGTGGCTGATCATGAGCGCGCCACCAGGTAGAGCAGCGGGTAGAGAAAGATCCAGACGACGTCGACCAAGTGCCAGTACATGCCGGAAAGTTCGACCGGGGTGTAGTAGGCGGGGCTGAAAGCGCGCCGCGACGCCATCGCGATCATCACGCCGACAAGGCAGATGCCGGCGATCATGTGCAGCGAATGCACCCCGGTCATGAAAAAGTACAGGTAGAAAAAGATCTGCACCTGATTCGCGTGCGGGCCGGCATAGGAGAAATTGAGCGCCGGAACCAGGTGCCCGGTGTAGTCGAGGTAGTATTCGATCCCCTTGATCGCGAGGAACGCCAGGCCCAGCGCGACGGTCGCGCTCATGAAAGCGATCGATGCCTTGCGCGCGCCGAGCTTGGTCGCCCGCACGGCCAGCGCCATCGTCAGGCTGCTGGTCAAGAGGACCCCGGTATTGACGCTGCCCAGGGCAACGTTGGTGAGCCGGCTGGCGATCGCGAACGCCTCCGGATAGCGAATGCGCGTGATCGTGTAAGCCGCGAACAGCGCGCCAAAGAACAGGATCTCGGTCGCGAGAAAAATCCAGATGCCGAGATCCGCCGCGGTGCGCTGCTGCGCCGCATCGTCGAACTGCCTGGCGACGATGGCACTGTCAGCCATTCCTTGATTCCGCGTACGCGTATGGCGCTTCGGTGATCACCGGCGTCACAACAAAGTTTTCGGTCGGTGGCGGCGACGGCGTCTGCCACTCCAGACCTTTCGCCCGCCATGGATTGGCGCCGGCCGCCGCGCCGTAGCGCAACGACCAGAACAAATAGGCGAGCGGCAAGAGGTAGCCAATCGCCAGGATCGACGCGCCGGCAGAGGACAGCACGTTCAACACCTGGAACTCCGGCGGGTACTCGTGGTAGCGCCGCGGCATCCCGAGGTAACCGAGGATGAACTGGGGGAAGAACGTGAGGTTGAAGCCGAAAAAGACGAGGATCGCCGCAAAGCGCGCCCATCCGTCGGAGTAGATGCGGCCGGTGATCTTGGGCCACCAGAAATGGATGCCGCCCAGGAAGGCCATCACCGCGCCGCCGACCATGATGTAGTGGAAATGCGCGACGACGAAATAGGTGTCGTGCAGGTGCACGTCGAGCGCCAGCGAGGCAAGGAACAGCCCGGTCATGCCGCCGATGGTGAAGAGTCCCACAAACCCCAGCGCATAGAGCATCGGCGCGTCGAACGAAATCGAGCCCTTGTACAACGTGGCGGTCCAGTTGAACACCTTGATCGCCGACGGTATCGCCACCAGGAAGCTCAGGAGCGAAAACATCATTCCGGCGTAGATCGACTGGCCGCTGACGAACATGTGGTGCCCCCAGACCAGGAAGCCAATGATCGCGATCGCCAGCACCGCGTACGCCATCGAGCGGTAGGCGAAAACGCGATTGCGGGCGAAGCAGGTGATGATCTCGCTCGCCACCCCCATCGCGGGCAGGATCATCACGTACACCGCAGGATGCGAGTAGAACCAGAACAGGTGCTGGAACAGCAGCGGATCGCCGCCGAGCGCCGGGTCGAATACGCCGACGCCGAAGAAGCGCTCGATGGCGATCAGGAACAGGGTCATCGCCAGCACCGGCGTGGCCAGCACGAAAATGATGCTGCTGGCGTACATCGACCAGATGAACAGCGGCAGCCGGAACCAGGTCATGCCGGGGGCGCGCATCTTGTGGATGGTGACGATGAAATTGATCCCCGTCAGGATCGATGAGAAGCCGACGATGAACACGCCGGCCGCCACGGCGATCACGTGAGTATTGGAGAACATCGTCGAGAACGGTGTGTAGAACGTCCATCCGGTATCCACTCCCCCGGCGACCAACGCGCCGATGGTGAACAGGCCGCCAAGGATGTACAGGTACCAGCTCGCGAGGTTCAAGCGCGGGAAAGCCAGGTCGCGCGCGCCGATCATCAGCGGCACCAGGAAGTTGCCGAGCGTCGACGGAATCGAAGGAATCAGGAAGAACCAGACCATGATGACGCCGTGCATGGTGAACAGCTTGTTATAGGTCTCGGCGCTGACCAGGTCGCCGGCGGGGGTGATGAGCTCCATGCGGATCAGCGTCGCCGCCGCACCGCCGATGAAGAAGAACACGGTGATCGACACCGCGTACAGGATCGCGATGCGCTTGTGGTCGACGCTGGACAGCCACGACCAGAGGCTGAAGCCAGCACCGAGGTAGGTCCGGTGCGCGGTCGCGGCGGTCATCGCACCGTCCCTTCGCGAGCATCATGCAGCGATTTGATG
>Ga0207665_10002972_pt1 | contig 11366 bp, 9 predicted proteins | sample LARL112metaG_FD_184351 | JGI IMG/M metagenome (GOLD analysis project Ga0207665, IMG submission 184351) | Corn, switchgrass and miscanthus rhizosphere microbial communities from Kellogg Biological Station, Michigan, USA - LAR L11-2 metaG... | ecosystem: Host-associated > Plants > Roots >...
GATGGCGAGGTTCAACACGATCTGGTCCAGCGCTGAACCCCTGCCGCTGCCAACCGAAATCGATGTGCCGCAGCGATGGATCGACAGGGTGCTGTAGCGACGCTGACGGCGGCCGTCGCCACATTCGTCGGCGACCATGCCGCAGGCGACGAACGCTGGTGCGCCGCGCTGTCCGGTGGAGCAGATTCGCTGGCGCTGACGGCCGTGGCGGCTGCGGCCAAGCCGACCACCGCACTGATCGTCGATCATCGGCTGCAACCCGACTCCGGCCGGGTGGCGGCGACCGCGAGGGCGCAGGCGCTCTCGGTGGGATGCGTTGACGCGCTGGTGCTTTGCGTTGAGGTGGGCACCGCCGGCGGACCAGAAGCCGCTGCACGCACGGCCCGCTACCGTGCGCTCGAGGACGCCCGCGGCGGTGCCCCGGTGCTACTTGCACACACTCTCGACGACCAGGCCGAGACAGTGCTGCTCGGGTTGGGCCGTGGCTCGGGCGCACGGTCGATCGCTGGCATGCGCCCGTGCGATCCGCCGTGGTATCGCCCCCTGCTGGGCGTCCGTCGTGCGCTCACCCATGCCGCGTGCGACGAGCTGGGGCTCACGCCGTGGCAGGACCCGCACAACGCTGATCGCAGGTTCACCCGGACGCGGCTGCGCACCGAGGTGCTGCCACTGCTGGAGGAGGTGCTCGGCGGCGGGGTCGCCGAGGCGCTGGCACGCACCGCTACCGCGCTGCGTGAAGACACCGAGACGCTCGATGAACTGGCCAGGCAGGCGCTGGCCGAAGTCGGCACTTGCGGTGAGCTCGACACCGCCCGACTGGCGGCACTGTCGGAGGCGGTCCGGCGAAGGGTGATTCGGGGCTGGCTGCTGGCAGGCGGCGCCAGCGGGCTGACCGACAAGCAGATCCGCGGGGTGGACACTCTGGTCACCGCCTGGCGCGGGCAGGGCGGTGTGGCGGTCGGGTCGCCGCTGCGCAGCCAGCGGCTGATCGCCGGGCGCCGCGACGGGATGCTGACGCTGCACACCGAGCCGGTGTGAAGATATGGCACGCTGTGGACGTGGCTGAGCGATCTGCCGAGCTGTATCCCGGCGACATCAAGTCCGTGTTGCTCTCGTCTGAGGCGATCCAGGGCAAGGTCGCCGAACTCGGTGCACGGGTCGGCACGGACTACCGCGGCATCCTCGCAGAGAACTCCCAGGATCTCCTGCTCATCACCGTGCTCAAGGGAGCGGTCTTCTTCGTCACCGACCTCGCGCGGGCGATTCCCGTGCCCACACAGCTGGAGTTCATGGCCGTCAGCTCGTACGGTTCCTCGACGTCGTCGTCGGGCGTGGTGCGCATCCTCAAAGACCTCGATCGCGACATCAACGACCGTGACGTGTTGATCGTCGAGGACGTCGTCGACTCCGGCCTGACGCTGTCCTGGCTGCTGCGCAACCTCGCGACGCGCCGTCCCCGCTCGCTGCGGGTCTGTGCGTTGTTGCGCAAACCCGACGCCGTGCGCGCCGATGTCGACATCTCCTACGTCGGCTTCGACATTCCGAACGAGTTCGTCGTCGGCTACGGCCTCGACTACGCCGAGCGCTACCGCGACCTGCCCTATATCGGCACGCTGGACCCCAAGGTGTACGAGCAGGCCTAACCTGCGCCGATACCCAGCACGCTTTGCTCAAACAGGTCGGCGCCGCGGGCTGTGCCGCCCGTGGCGGCGAGCCCCGCTGCCACCCGTCGCGCACCGTTCTGCATGGTCATCGCTTCCCGCACCTTCGTGCGCAGTAGCGACGTGACAACTTCTTGGCGGGCAGACGGGTGCCGCACTGCGCCACCTCGACGCGTCGCGCGACCTCGAATTGGTCGCGCCCGTACGGCACTGCGCAGACCGGTACGCCATGCGCGAGTGCGTTTTGCGTCGCCCCCATCCCCCCATGCGTGACCGCACAGATTGCACGGTCCAGAACCACGCCATGCGGGACGAACCGGCACACCGTCGCGTTGCGCGGTGTCACCAATCCGTCGGCCTGCGTGGCCGGCATCGTCGCAACGATGTGCACCCGCTCTTCGGCCAATGCTGTCATCGCTGTCGCGGCCAGATCGGTGTCGGCCTGCTTCTCCGAAGACGTCGTGACGAGGACGATGGGCAGTTCGATCGCGGTCAGCCAATCGGGAACGGCGTCCGGCCCGGGATCCAGCACGCAGGGTCCGATCATCTGCACCGCGTCGCCCCAATCGGTGTTCGGATACTGAAACGGCTTGGCACTCGCGAACAGGATCAGCGGCGCCCGGCGCAGAAACTCGCCCATCGAGGAGACCGGCGCACCACCCACGTCCGCGCGAATCGCGTTGATCGGTGGCAGCATCACCCTCTCGAGCATGCCGAGCACAGCAATCCGCACAGCGGTGTCACGCACCCGGCCCAACACACCGGACAGTGGTTTGAGACCAAGCCCGAACGGTGGAACCCCCGGAGCTCGGAGCGGTGGCGTGTACGGCGCAAAACACGCCCACGGGATGTCGCCGGCGTCTGCCGACGACAGTGCACCCCAGCTGTTCACGTCTACGAGCAATGCATCCGGATTGACCCGCGCCACCGCATCAGCGAAATCGGGCACCTCGTGTGCGGCGCGCCGTGCGAATGCCGCGACCGACAGCTTCAGTGCGGCAAGAGGATTGGTTCCCTTCCAGTCGTCTAGTTCGATCTGTTCGATCCGAGGATCGATCGCTTCGGTGTGGAAGCCGAGTCGTTGGCCGACCCCAGCACCAGTGGAAAGTGTGCGCACATGGATCGTGTGACCCGCGGGTGGCCAGCTCCGACAGCAGTGCGCTGATCGGCAACAGGTGCCCAAGTGCAGGCGAGGTGTAGGCCAGTATCGTCGCCATTTTCATTCGACCATTCGAGAGGTATTCCTTGGCCAGCTCGGCGTATGCGTGGGAGTTGCCCGCCGCCTTGGCCGGTAACGCACGTGACTTCAGCCACCACAAGTCCAGCGCGGGAATGCCCGTTTGCGCGCGCATGCGTCGCCCACACTCACGTTCGGGCGCAGAAGGGCGAGAAGGATTCGGCAAAACGTCGATCTCGGGGCAAGATTGGGGCGCGGACGTGAGGAGCAAGAATATGGCACAGACAGTGACTGCGCTGCGGATCTGCCCACTGTGCGAGGCCACCTGCGGTCTGACGCTTACGATCGACAACGGCCGCGTGACCGGAGCGCGTGGCGATCGCGACGACGTCTTCAGCCACGGGTTCATCTGCCCGAAAGGCGCCAGCTTCGCCGAACTCGACAACGATCCCGACCGGCTGAGCCGGCCATTGGTCCGCCGCGACGGCGAACTGACCGAAGCCACGTGGGACGAGGCCTACGCCGTCATCGCTGAGCGACTCGGTGCAGTCATTCGTGACCACGGTGGTACGTCGGTCGGCGTGTACCTCGGCAACCCGAATGCGCACACGATCGCGGGCAGCCTGTATGCGCCACTGATCGTCCGTGCGCTGCGCACTCGCCACATGTATACCGCCAGCACCCTTGACCAGATGCCCAAACACGTCGCGTTGGGCTACATGTTCGGCAGCCCTGTCGCGTTCACCGTGCCCGACCTCGACCGCACCGACTACCTGGTGATCATCGGCGCGAATCCCCTTGTATCCAACGGCAGTTTGGCGACCGCTGCGGACTTTCCCGGCAAGCTTCGCGCCTTGCGCAAGCGCGGTGGCCGGCTCACCGTCATCGACCCGGCTCGCACCCGCACCGCCGAACTGGCCGATCGTCACATCGCACCGCGTCCCGGCACCGATGCCGCCCTGCTTTTCGCAGTCGTCCATGCACTGTTCGAAGAGGGCCTTGTCGCGCCGGATCTCGGGGGCCTTGCAGAACACGTCACCGGCGTCGAGCAGGTCCGCGAACTGGCCGACGGCTTCTCGCCGGAGGCCGTCGCCGCACATTGCGGCGTGGCCGCCGACGAGATCCGCACACTGGCCCGCGAAATCGCTGCGGCGCCCTCCGCGGCGGTCTACGGCCGAATCGGTACCTCCACAGTTGAATTCGGCACGATCGGCAGCTGGCTGGTCGATGTCATCAACGTCCTCACCGGAAATCTCGACCGGCCGGGCGGGGCGATGTTCGCGCTCTCGCCCGTCGCACCGGCGCCGCGACCGTCGGGACCCGGCAAGGGTTTCGTGACCGGGCGCTGGCACAGCCGCGTGTCGGGCTACCCCGAAGCGCTTTCCGAACTGCCCGCCGCCGCGATCGCCGAGGAAATCGATACCCCAGGCGACGGCCAGATCAAGGCGATGATCACAATCGCAGGTAACCCCGTGCTGTCGGCGCCCGACGGTGATCGCCTCGACCGTGCGCTCGACAGTGTGGATTTCATGCTCAGCATCGACCCGTACCTCAACGAGACGACGCGCCACGCGAACGTCATCCTGCCGCCGCCACCCCCGTCGCAGGCCGGCCACTTCGACTTCGCGTTGAACAACCTGGCGGTGCGCAACAACGCCCGCTACTCGCCGCCTGCGCTGCCGTTGGATGGCCGGCCTGACGAGCCCGAGATTCTGTCCCGGCTGGCCCTGATTCTCTACGGCGTCGGCTACGACTCTGATCCCGCGCTGGTCGACGACCAAGTCATCGCGACCACGCTGGAAAAGGCGACCGCCGACCCGAATTCACCCGTTTCCGGGCGCGCGGTCGACGAACTGACCGCGATGCTCATCGCCGGGCCAGGGTATGAACGCCGGTTGGACATGATGCTTCGGCTGGGCCCCTACGGCGATGCGTTCGGGGCCGATCCCGACGGCTTGACCCTCGAGCGGCTCAAGGCCGCACCCCACGGCATCGACTTCGGCCCGCTGCAGCCGAGAGTCCCCGAGGTCCTCAGAACACGTTCGGGCCGAATCGAACTCGCGCCCGATGCGCTTATCGCCGATGTCGCCAGGCTTCAGGAATCCCTCCGCCGCGACGACGACGGCTTCGTCCTGATCGGTCGCAGGCATCTGCGCTCGAACAACAGCTGGATGCACAACCTGCCGGCACTCGCGGGCGGTACGAACCGCTGCACACTGCAGATCCATCCCGACGACGCCGCCGAACTGGGGCTCACGGACAACGCCGCGATCAAGGGTCCCGGCGGCGACGTGGTGGCGCCGGTCGAACTGGCGCCGGGCATGCGGCGCGGCGTCGTTTCGCTGCCTCACGGGTGGGGTCACGACCGCGGCGGCACACGCCAAGGCGTCGCAGCCGACCAACCCGGCGTCAACGTCAACCAGCTCAACGACGGCGGCCAGCTCGACCCTTTGTCGGGCACTGCCGTCCTCAACGGGATTCCGGTCGACATCGCGCCCGCGGGCTAAGACAGTTCGAAGATGACCGTCACCGAGAAACTGACGGTCTGCTGGCCGGGCTCCAGCGGCACTGCGGCCGCCTCGGCACCCCTGAAGCTAGGCACCGGCGTAGGTGGTGTGGGGCCTGCTGACTCGGTGATCGACATGACCTTGCCGAGACTCAGCCCGGACAGCTGCGCATACTGCTGGGCGCGGTCCTTGGCGTCGTTGAACGCCCTGGCCCGTGCATCCTTTACGAGCTGCGAGTCGTCCTCGATCGAATAGTTCACCGAATTGATCCGCGTGGCGTCGCCGCCCGTGCTGACGATCAACGCCAGTGCCTGCGAGGCGGTGTCGAGCTTGCGGATCTTCACGTCGATGGAATTGCTCGCGCGATAGCCGACGATCGTGGTGCTGTCGCCGCCCGCGAACTGCGGCTGCAGGCTCACTTGCGTGGTGCTGATGTCCTTGCGGTCGATGCCGAACCCCACCAACGCGTCGATGACCGCCTTTTGCCGGTCGCTGGTCTGGTTCATCGCACCGCTGACGTCGGGCGCGACGAACTCGATCGACGCGTTGACGGTCAGCGTGTCAGGCGCGCCCTGTACTTGTCCTGCGCCCACGACGGTGACCTGACGGGTCTCCTTGTCGGCGGTGCCCGTCGGCCCAGATGAGGAGTCGCAGGCCGAGATTCCAACCGCAGCAAGTGCCGCCGCGGCGAGAAGAAGGAACCGGTGGGACATCTTCGCTCTCGCTGCGATCGGCATCCTCGCACCCTACCGTCTGGGCGCGCCGGCCTTCCGTGACTCATCGAGGAGCTTCAGAAGCAGCGGCGGAGCGAGGCTAAACCCGCCACCCTCTCCGCGGTCCTCGACTTCGCGGTTCCGGCTCGCTCAGGACCTCACACCGAGGCGATGACGGAGTCGTACCGGGCGGTCACTGGCGGTGGCGCGCGCTCGCCTCGGCGGCTAGACGAACCGCTTCACGAACGACAGCGCGGTCTCGGCGACTTCCTGCCAGCCATGATCGATCACCAGTGAGTGTCCCCGTCCCTCGATTCGCGCGATCTCGGTGACGCCTGGGTTCTTCGCCTGAATCTTGTAGCTGGCCTCGGTGATTGCCAGGGGCACAGTGTTGTCGGCTTCGCCGGCAACGATGAGCAGGGGTCCGCGCTCGGGGTTGGCATGGTCTACCCGGGTCTCACCGCCGAACAGGTTGAAGTTGGCAACCGCCGCCTGGAAGAGTGGTGCGCCCGACGCGGCCACGTGATAAGTCTCGTAGAGTTCCTTCGCCTCCGCGTCGTCGAGGTTATTCGCCCAGCCGTACTTGAACTGGTCGAGCGTCAACGCGATCGCCTTGCCGTGATTGGTCGGATTGCCCAGCACCGGTGACGCGGACTTCAATGAGGAGATCGGCAGCGCAAGCACGCCTTTGAAGGGAGCGTTGTCGATCGCCACCGTCGCCGCGGAGGCGCCCTCGCCCGCGATCTTCTGAGCGATCAGGCCGCCGAATGAATGGCCAATCACGGCGGGCTTCTTGGCCAACTCGGATATCGCGTTCAGGTAGTGGTCGGTCACGTCCTGAACCATCTTGTGCGCGAAAACCTCCGGATGCTCACGCGCATCCGCCACCGACGAGGGGTCATCCGGCCAGCCGGGAGCGATAGTGGTGTACCCGTTGGCTTCAAATAAGTCCCGCCACCGCTGCCAGCTGCTCGACAGCAGCCACAAGCCGTGAATGAACATCACCGGGGTGAGCCCAGATGCGTTGGCGCGGTCGATCTCTGCCCGCTCCCAGTCCGTGATCACAACGCCTGCTTCGTGTTTTCCAGCCACGGGGCGACCCTAGCGTGTGTTGTCAGTCGGTCACGGCATAACGAGGATCTTGCAGTGCGCATCGGGATGTGCGAGTTCGTCGAAGGCGTCGCCGACCCGGTCAAGGCCTACCTCACCGGTGATCATCGGCGCGACGTCGATCTCGCCTTCGGCGATCGCCCGCAGGCAGTCGGTGAACTCGGTCTGGTCGTAGGCCAACACGAACTGCACATTGATCTGCTTGGCGATGGCGAAATACGGATGGAAGGCGTCGGCTTGCATACACACGCCTGCGACGACGACTCTTGCGCCGACAGGTGCGCGGCGCAAGATGTCGTCGATGATGCCCGGCACACCCGCAGCCTCGAAGACGACGGCCGAGCTGGTGCCGTCGAAAGGCGATCCGTTCGCGGGATCGACGGTGGTGGTGGCGCCCATTCGTTCGGCCAGCTCGCGTCGCGTGGCCGAGTAGTCAGCTGCGACAATCGTTTCCACCCCATGATGGCGCAGCCCGGCGATGATCGCGATCCCGATCGGGCCGCAGCCCAACACCAGTGCGGTCTCACCACGCTGGATCGTCGACTTGTTCACCGCGTGAAGGCCGACGGCCATCGGCTCGGTCAGTGCAGCGTGCCGCGCGTCCAGCCCATTGGGGATGGGTGTCAGGAGCTGCGCCGACAGCAGCATCCGTTCGGCATAGCCACCGATCGTCTTGTTCGAGTACACAATCGGTTCGATACCGGTGCCGGAAAGCAGTACCGGTAGGGAGGTGACGAGCGTGCCCGGCTTCGGGGCATCGGTGTCAGGCCCCGCCTCGAGAACCTCGGCACTGAACTCGTGTCCCATGAAGATGTCGCGGTTCAGGTCGATGTTCATGCCACCAGAGCCGCCGAAGCCTTCGATCTGGTCGTTGAGCTCAAGCACGTCCGCGCCGTGCTTGGCGAAATGCAGGTCGGAGCCGCAGATTCCGCATGCCTTCACGTCGACGAGGACCTGCCCGGGGTCGGGAACCGGCTCGGCCACGTCGTCGCGCAGCACCATGCGACCATCGCGAAGGACCGAGGCGCGCATCAGCTTTCCGGTCCTTCTGCCCGTTCGGCGGCCATCTTGAGTTCATCGGTGTGCTCGTTGATGGCCTTGACGATGGCCTCACCGGCGCGACCGAGAAGCTGATCGCGCATGTCCTTGGCCCAATCGTGTGACGCGCGGGGTGCGACCAACTGACCCTTGAAGTGCGGCATGACCTCGCGGGCGAACAGTTCGTACGAGTGGTAGGTCGCCTGCGGCGACGCCCAGTCGTGGCCGAGCAACAGCAGGGTACCGAACCCGCCGGACTTATCCAGCAGATCCTGGATGTATGCCACCGCGTCGCCAGGGGTGCCGATGCAGCAGTTGCCCTGACCCGCATAATCCGCCACGAACTCGCGCGGGGACTGAGCTCCCTCAACGGAATTCGACAACGGCACGAAACCCGCCGCGCCGAAATAGTTCGCGAAGTCCTGCAGCCCATAGGTGCAGTCGTCGATCGCCTTGTCCCTGGTGTCGGCGAGGTGCATGATGGCCAGCACCCGCCAATCGGCGCGGTCCGGCTCGTCACGGCCGGACTTCTCGGCTTGGTCCACGACGACATTCCAAGTGTTCTCCAGCGCGGCGTAGCCGCCCGGCACCGACATCGACAACGAGAGCAGCGATGTGCCCAGTGCCCCGGCGAGGCGGGGGCCGGACGGGGAAATCATTGCTGCCGTCGAGATTTCGGGGTACGGCCAGGTGTACGGCCGGATGTGCAGCTGAGCATCGCGCAGCGTGAACCAGTCGGAGTGCCGGTTGATCCGCTCCTCCGGTGATGCCCGGAACAGCGCGAGGATCGCCTCGAGCGACTCCTGCATCATCCGGCGCTGCTCGACCGGATCGATGCCCATCATGTACGCGTCGGAGGGCAGTGCACCCGGTCCGGTGCCGAAGATCACCCGTCCACGCGTGAGGTGGTCGAGAAGCACCCAACGGTCGGCGACCATCAGCGGATGGTGATACGGCAGCGACACCACGCCGGTGCCCAGCCGGATGTGCTTTGTTCGCTCGGCCGCCGCGGCGATGAACACCTCAGGGCACGCGATCAGCTCGTATCCGCCCGAGTGGTGTTCCCCGAACCACACCTCGTCGTACCCGAGTCTGTCCAGCGCCACCGTCCGGTCGAGGTCGTATTCCAATGCGACGGTGGGGGATTGGCCGACCGGGTGGAACGGCGTGATGAACACCCCGAAGTTCATTGGACGTTGCATCTAGAACTCCAATCTGGACAGGAAGTCGAGCAGTATCGTGTTCACCTCGGCGGGCTGTTCCTGCTGAAGCCAGTGGCCCGCGCCTTCGATCATCACCTCGCGATAGTCACCGGAGACCACATCACGAACCCGGTCGCGCGGCGTGTAGGCCAGCGTCGGGTCGGCGGCTCCGCCGACGAACAGCGACGGGACATCGATCGTCGCGGCCGGCGTCGTCGCGGTCAGTTCCCAGTTGCGGTCGAAGCAGCGGTACCAATTCAGCGGCGCGGTAAACCCGTTGCGGGTGAATTCGTGCACGTAGTGGTCGAATTCGTGCTGGCTTATCCAATCGGGCAGTCCACCAGGCTCCGGAATGCGGTCGATGAATCCCTCAGGGCCGGGTTGCAGCATTCGCAGCGCGGCGGTCTCGTCGGTCGTGGTCAGCGAACCCATCAGCCGCCGCATCGTGGTGGCAGGATCGCGGTTCAGTTCCGCGTCGGCCGGACCGGGTTCCTGGAAATACAGGATGTAGAAGAAGTTGTCGCCGAACATCTTCCGGAACGCTTCCGTCGTCGGCCGTTTCGGCCGCGGCAGCGGCGGAACACTCAGCCCTGCGATGCCTGCGAATCGGTCCGGGTGCAGCAGCGGGGCAACCCATGCCACCACGCCGCCGAAGTCGTGGCCGATGAGCGCCGCCCGGTCCGCACCGACGTCATCGAGCAGGCCGACGATGTCGGCGGACAGCTCGACGATGTCGTATGCCTCCACAGCGGCGGGCTTCGAGGAGCCGCCGTAGCCACGCTGATCGGGTGCCAGCACGCGGTAGCCGGCCTCGGCCAGGGCGGGAATCTGGTGCCGCCAGGAGTAGGCCAGTTCAGGGAAGCCGTGGGCCAGGACCACGACTGGGGCATCCGGGTCACCGGCGTCGATGACGCGAAGCTGGACCCCGTTCGTCTCAACTAACCGTTCGGTCGATATGAGCACGACCACAGCCAAGCACAGGGGGCTTGATGCGGGGAAGGGGCACGGCGCCAGAAGCGACCAGTGGGCAAATCAGCAGACTGTTCATTCAATTGGTTGTTATCGTCTGATCACAGGTTCGACAAATCATGGCGAACCGGTGGGCGGCGAGTGTCAAGGGGGTCGCCGTGGCGGCATTGGGTGAGCGTGCAGTAGTCCTCGGGGCGAGCATGGGCGGGTTGCTCGCTGCCAGAGTGCTTGCCGACTTCTACGAGACAGTCACTGTCGTCGAGCGTGACGCGTTACCTGATGAACCGGCTAACCGGCGGGGCGTGCCGCAGGGTCGACATGTCCACGCTTTGCTGCCGCGCGGTGGGCAAATCCTTGACGGCCTGTTTCCCGGCATCCTGAACGATCTGGTCGTCGGCGGGGCGCCCGTGTTGGACGATGGTGATCTCTCAAAGCTGTACTTGTCCTATAGCGGGCACAAACTTCTCCGCTCCGGCAAGGTACCCGTCGATGATGACGCAACGGCGATGCACATGCCGAGCAGGCCGTTCCTGGAGTCGCATGTGCGTCGGCGGATAGCCGCGCTCCCCAATGTCACGATCCTCGCCGCCCACGACGTCACAGAGTTGACGGCGACTACGGACCGCGATCGCGTCACCGGCGTACGGGTGGTCAACCACGAGGGCGGGGCGCAGCACGAGTTGACGGCGGATGTCGTCGTGGATGCGATGGGCCGCGGTGCGCACACGCCGGCTTTTCTGGAAGGCCTCGGGTACGGCCGACCAGTCGAGGACCACATCGTCATGCGCACGACCTATGTCAGCCAACACCTGAGGATCCCCCCCGGCACTGTCGAGGAGAAGCTGGCCCTGATCAGCCCCGCACCCGGCCGGCCAACCGGGATGTTCCTGACCGGCTATGAGCACGACAACTGGATATTCACCGTCTTCGGGATGCTGGATCACGAGCCGCCGCGCGAGCTCGCGGGCATGATGGCGGTCGCCGGCGAG